>OLVR01003348.1_pt1 | contig 10429 bp, 10 predicted proteins | sample 1673261 | NCBI WGS metagenome assembly OLVR01 (sample SAMEA3178938, study PRJEB25190) | human gut metagenome | biome: human gut; feature: human-associated habitat; material: faeces | place: Austria | collected 2013 | reverse complement strand
CTTTCGCCTTTGCGATGTCCATATCGTATGCCACACTGAAAACGCAGTCTACTCTTCTGATGTCCTCTTTGGAGTAATTCACGATCACAGATGTGGTTATGGTGCCGTTGGGGATGGTGACGACTTTATTATCATAAGTCTTCAAGGTGGTGACAAAGAGATCTATGCTTTCCACCATTCCTTCCTCTCCGGACACATCTATAACATCGCCTTTTTTAAAAAGCTTGTTAGCCAGTATCAGTACGCCCCCGGCTATATTGCCAAGGCTGTCTTTGAGAGCCAGCGCTATGGCCGCTCCCGCCGCCCCAAGTACCGTGACAAGCGGAGCAGTGGGGACTTTCAACTTGCCCAATATCACCACTGTCAGCACTATATACAGGACAGCTCTAATCACGTTTATTATAAATTTATGCACCGCTTCATCGAGATGACTCCCCGATAGAGCTTTTTTCATGATTGAAGACGCGATCTTTATGAATATCAGACCTGCTATGAGTATCAGCGCCGCTCCGGCCAGATTTCCCAAAAAACTGCCGGATAAAAAATTTAACAGCCCGGACATTCTCTCGTCCTCCTATTCATAGACTCTTCCGCTGCGGCGTCTTTCCAGTTCGCGGAGCAGTTTTTTGCGAAGTCTTATGTCGTCCGGAGTTATCTCTACCAACTCGTCGTCTGCGATAAACTCGAGAGCTTCTTCGAGGGTAAAGGTCCTCGGCGGAGACAGTTTTATAGTATCGTCGGAGCCGGCTGCCCGCATATTGCTCACTCTCTTGGCTTTGCACGGATTCACCACCATGTCGTCGTTTCTGGAATTCATCCCGACGATCATTCCCTCATACACATGAGTTCCCGGTTCCACGAACATCTGCACTCTCTCCCCGATATTGAACAGAGCGTAAGGAGTGCATACTCCTTCTTCTTGGGCAATGGCTACGCCGTTGGTCCTCTGAGGAATTTCTCCCTTGTACTCGTCAAAGGAGTCGAATCTCCTGACCATGGTGCCCTCTCCTCTGGTATCATTGATGAATTCGCTTCTGTAGCCCAAAAGCCCTCTGGTAGGGACAAGGTATTCAAGCCTCGAATAGCCGTTTTCTGCGGACATCTGAGTCATGAGCCCTTTTCTTATGTTGAGCTTGTTGATTACCGTTCCTGAATATTCGTCGGGTACGGTGATGACTACTTCTTCTATAGGCTCCAGCACCTTGCCGTGCTGGCCTTTTCTCAGTATGACCTCCGGCTTGGATACCGCCAGCTCATATCCTTCTCTCCTCATGTTTTCTATCAGTATGGAGAGGTGAAGCTCTCCTCTGCCGGAGACCTTGAAACAATCTGTGGAATCGGTCTCTTCAACCATGAGCCCCACATTTACTTCCAGCTCTTTGTTCAGTCTCTCTCTGATGTGGCGGCTGGTTACGTATTTTCCGGATTTTCCGGCAAACGGAGACTTGTTTACCATGAAGTTCATGCTGAGGGTAGGCTCTTCTATGTGAATCATCTCCATCGGCTGAGGGTCCTTAGGGTCGCATATGGTCTCGCCTATGGAAATATCCGAGATTCCGGAAATCACCACGATGTCTCCGCACTGGGCTTCCGGTACTGCCACTCGTTTAAGCCCTCTGTATACGAAGACCTGATTTATCTTTCTCTGTACCATGGAACCGTCGGCCTTGGCGACAGCTACCTGCTGTCCTTCTTTTATAACGCCTTTAGTTACTCTGCCGATGCCCAGTCTGCCTATATAATCGTCATAGGCCAGGGTGGAAACCTGCAATTGCAGCGGTTCTTCGGTGAGATCCGGATAAGGCTCACAGTGCTTTATTATGGTGTCGAACAGAGGAGTTATATCAAGTCCGCCGTAACCGGCAGGACTCTTCTTTATCTTCTCTTCTCCTTCTCCTACGGTCATACCTTTTATGTCTTCAGGTTCATAGACCGCTATACCCTGACGGGCTATTCCGTACAGTATAGGGAAATCCAGCTGTCTGTCGCTGGCCTCAAGGTCCATGAACAGCTCGTAAACTTCGTCCACCACTTCATCTATACGGGCGTCTTTCTTATCCAGTTTATTGATGAATAATATGGGGTTTATCCCCTGTTCCAGTGATTTTTTAAGTACGAACCTGGTCTGGGGCATAGGTCCCTCGCTGGAATCTACCAGCAGGATGACCGTATCCACCGTCTTCATTATTCTCTCTACTTCCGATGAAAAGTCGGCGTGTCCCGGCGTATCTACGATGTTTATCTTTACATCTCCGTGCATTACCGAACAGTTCTTGGAATATATGGTTATGCCTCTTTCTCTTTCTATGTCGTCTGAATCCATCACGCAGTCGGCCACCTCTTCGTTGGCTCTGAATACGCCGCTCTGGTTTAAGAAAGCGTCTACCAACGTGGATTTTCCGGCGTCGACGTGAGCTATGACAGCGATATTTATTATCTTTTGCTTGTCGATCATATGGAAATGTTCCTTCTTTCTGGTTTGATATATTATTTTATCACAATAAAGGGGCGAATACAATGGGTGCAAGAATTGTTAAAAAAGTATTTTATCCTATGAAACTATCGCCAGATCACGGCTCTCCCATCACCGCCTAACGCGCTGTACAGCGCAGACAGGAACGCAAAATAGATAAAGGACTGCCCTGTGGGACTGCCTCATGGCGCTGTGCCGTTCAGACACAAATTCCCGGTTTTCTTAAAATATCGAATGTTTGCGAGAATTTTCGGCGGCTTACTCTCGTAAAACAGGAAATTAAATCTATTTACGAGACTTTTTTAACGAAATCTGCAAGGAAAATGACTGTCAGGCGCTTTTTTCCTCTTCATTATGAAATTTTTTTCTCTCAAACATGCCATACTTCAAAAGTCCCGAGACTTTCATACAAAAAATTCCCGCAAAACAAGAAAAAATCACAAAAACCGGGACTAAGCAGTTTTCCATCTCACAGATTACCCTGAGTTTGCGTCTGATTTTTCTGTTTCAGCCCCTGTACAAAGAAGCAGGCCCACGCCTGCGAAGCGGCGTCAAAGAGCCGCCTGCGCTATTGATTCACAAGAGTCAGATCTACAGCATATTATGATATATGAATTTTTAGGAGGTGTTTTGATGGCTTCAGTTTTCTTGAGTCCTTCTACCCAGGAATACAATATAACCACCACAGGAAACAGCGAAGAATATTATGCGAATTTGATAACCGACGCGATGATACCTTATCTCAATGCCAGCAACATCAGCTACGGCAGAAATGATCCGGACGGAAATGTAAATACATCCATAGCCATGTCAAACGCAGGCAATTACGACCTTCATGTAGCTATACATTCCAATGCGGCGCCGGAACATCTTTCCGGGATGTTGAGAGGCTCCGATGTATATTATTACAGGGACAGCGTCAGAGGAAAAGCTGCCGCGGAAATTTTCGCCAATAATCTTAAACTGGTATATCCAAATCCGTCCGACGTCACCGCAGTGCCCAATACGACGCTGGCCGAGCTTCGCAGAACCAAAGCTACCACCGTTCTTCTCGAGCTGGCTTATCACGATAATCCCCAGGACACTCAGTGGCTGGTGAATAACATAGAAGAGATAGCAAAGAATCTTTCTCTTTCTATAGCTGACTATCTGGGCGTAGAGTTCGTAGAGCCGTAAACCTTGATAAGGCCGTCAGAAGAATAAGCGATTTTCTCTATGAGAATCGCTTTTTTTATGTTAGAATGATCTCATGAACAGATTAGATGAATTATTTGAAGAAATTTTCAGAAGAGAGAGTCCTGTCAAAGTCGTACTCTCCGGAAAGCGCCGCAAAAGTCAGGGATGCGCAAAGGTGACTATGCGGCCTGTAGAATCTTCTCGAGGTCTTTGTTTTCAGGCCGAATACAGTTTTGAAAAGAAAGTCACTCATGAGAACATAGATCCTTCTGCGGCTCCGGAATTCTGCGTCCGGCTCATGAAAGAAGATTTTAAGCAGGCCAACGTATTTACTGCTGCGTCCGATATACAGATACTGGCCTCTAAACCGGAAAATCCGAAAGTGACGAGGCGAGAGTCTTCACTCAGCTGCGCCGACCTCTCACACAACAGGACTAAAAACTATATCATCCCCGACGGCGACCCTTGCGATTTTCTGATACGCCTGGGCGTCATGGACAAGTCGGGCAAAGTTATACCGAAACATTACGGAAAATTCAGGCAGATCAACAGATATCTGGAGATAGTCAGCGATTCTCTGCCATATCTGGCAGAAAGCCCTTCTTTTTCAAGGCCGCTTAAGATAATAGATTTCGGATGCGGCAAGGCTTATCTGACTTTTGCCATATACCATTATCTGCATGAGATAAAAGGCCTAAACGTTAAGATCATAGGACTGGATCTCAAAAAAGATGTGATAGAGTTCTGCAGCAGAGTCGCAGAAGATCTCCATTATGACGATCTGAAATTTATGATAGGCGATATTGCCGATTATACTAACGACTCCGCCGATATGGTGGTAACGCTGCACGCCTGTGATACCGCCACAGATTATGCCCTCATAAACGCCGTCAGGTGGAACACCAAGGTGATACTCAGCGTACCATGCTGTCAGCACGAGCTCTTCAGCCAGATAGACAACGATCTCCATCAGCCTATGCTCAAGCACGGTATTCTGAAGGACAGGCTGACGGAATATCTGACCGACGGCCTTAGAGGCCTTAAACTTGAAAGCTGCGGATATGACGTTTCCATGATCGAATTCACGAGTCTGGAGCACACTTCTCGCAATATAATGATAAAGGCCGTCAAGAAAAGCGGACGAAATAAAGATGACGCCAGATCGAAAAAAGCCCTGCGCCAATATGAACAGCTCCGGGATTTCTATAACGTAAAACCTTCCATAGATATATTGTGAGATATCGATAAGGGGCTTCAGATTTGAAGCCCCTTATTTGTTTTCTATTCGTAATCTTTCGGATCGAATTTCTCGAAGATGGCCGCGGCGCCTATGGCCTCGGTCTTTTTCATATCTTTATAGTTTCTTATGGTCCAGAGGAACTTTGCTCCTTTGTATTTGACAAAAGCCTCTTCTTCTCTGTCTTCGAATCTATAGGCCACAAAATCGGGCCGGCTGAGAAGATTTACCCACAAGTTCCTGAGGAGGAATTCCTGTATTCCGTTGACGCTGCCGTCCTTTTTAAGGGACCCGGCAAGCTGTCCCCTGACTATATCGGGCCTGTTCTTTCTGAACCATCTCACGGCCTGGGGGTCAAAGGACTCTATGCAGTACATCCCCTCATAAGCATCGAGAGCTTCCATCACGCGCAGACACAGCCCGTGATGATTCTTCCCTCTGGTCTTCAGCTCTATTATCAGCGGGACTTTGCCTTCTACCGCCGAAAGCACTTCTTCTAATTCCGGTATGGGTTCCGTACTCTCTTCGAGAAAATACACCTTTGCTTCTGCCAGATCCATATCTTCTATATCCATATCCACGCCGCACGTTCTCTTGAGCCTCGAGTCGTGTATGACCGCAAGTCTGCCGTCCTTAGTCAGGTGAACGTCCAGTTCGATGCCAAATCCGTGAGCCACCGCATGGCGGAATGCCGTCATAGAATTTTCCGGCACTTTAGGTTTATTGTGAAATCCCCTGTGAGCATATCTGTGCTTCAATAATTCTCTTAATGTCTTTCTCTTATCCATATTTCGAATCCCCCTGCTCATCTTCTAATCGTCTACATCGAAAGCTTCCAATCTGCTCTTGGCTATCTCCGGCTTGCTGTCGCCATGCCTTACCATCGTCATAGTCACGAAAGCCGCAGCGCAGAAACATACGGCGTAAGGAAACAGCGTCCAGTAACCCACATGTTCCAGGAACCATCCTGAAAGTATCGGCGTGAACACCTGCGCAGCCATCGAAAACGTATAGTAAGTACCTGTAAACTTTCCTATGTCGCTTCCCCTGCACATCTCTACTACCATAGGATAAGAATTGACGTTGATGGAGGCCCAAGCCACTCCTACCAGGAAAAACACTATATTTACGGCGAAATTCGGCTGCTTGAACAAAAATCCCGCAAAAAAGCTCAGTCCCAGCAACACCACCCCAAACAGTATCACCTTTTTTCTTCCGAACCTGCTGGATACGATTCCTACGGGTATGAAAGATACCAGGGCTCCTACCGAAGCTACCATAAGGGCTCCCGCAAAAGAACCGCCTTCCATGCCCCACATTTCCGAAGCATATCTTGAGAAAGCCGTAGTCACCGCATTGTAAGCCATATACCAGAACGCCACAGAAAAAAGCAGAAAGATGAGGCTCTTTCTCACAGGCGCGGAAAGTCTTGCTCCTCCGCTTTCATCTTCCGTCTCTTCTTCTATTATGCCCCAGCGCTTTTCCTCGGCGATTCTCTCAGCTGACATCTTATTTTCATCTACTTTAAACAAGACTATGAGAAGCGATATCACCATTATGACTGCTATGGATATGAACACAGGCTCGTAATCGGGCGTCTGTCCCTCTCCCACCAGCAGCATTATAAGGCCCAGCGCCATGATTATTCCTATGGCTCCCATCAGATTTATTATGGCGTTACCCTTAGACCTGAGAGGCTTTGGAGTGACGTCAGGCATCAGAGAAACCGCAGGAGAACGATATATGCTCATGGATATCAGAGTCGCCAGCAGTATCACTATGAACAACGTCAGATTGTGTCCGTTTGCCGCCGCAGGAAGTATCAGCATAAAGACGACCGAAAGAATCGTTCCCACCAGTATAAACGGAGTACGTTTTCCACGCTTGCTGTTTACACGATCCGACCATGCTCCGAACACGGGCAGCAGTATCAGAGCAAAGATATTATCAAGAGCCATTATTCCTCCTGACAGAGTATCTCCTATGCCGAAAAAATATTTAAGTATGAGAGGAATTATGCTGTCGTACATCTGCCAGAATGCGCTGATGGCCAGAAAAGCAAACCCCACTAAAACAGTCTTTTTGTTGTCAAGTTTCATCTTTGATTCTCCGATGTAATTCTTCAATATCTCTGAAAACGTATGTCGGTCTTATACCCGTCTTTTCTATGTCTGCTTCGGTCCCTTCTCCCGAAAGAACTAAGCAGGTGTCCGTCCCGGCGTTTATGCCGCAGGCGATATCGGTGTACAGCCTGTCGCCTATCACCACAGTCTCCCGGCAGGTAAATCCCGTCCTTTTCATGGCCATAAGCGCCATCTTGGGCTCGGGTTTACCTATGAATACCGGCCATCTGCCCGTAGCTTTTTCTATCATCCAACACATGCTGCCGCAATCCGGCACGTATCCGAAATCCGCCGGACACACCCAGTCGGGGTTAGTGGCAAAGTAGCTTCTTGAGCCTTGGGACAGCAGTTTGCACACATCCTTCAGCTTTTTATATGTAAGCTCCCTGTCAAAGCCGCACAGTACGATCTCGACGTCATCTTCCGCCTCTTCCGTTACGTTAAATCCGAAAGTCCGCAGGTAGTCTTTAAAAGATTCTGTCCCCATCACATACATCTTTTCTCTTTTTCTGTCCTCTAATAACTCTGCGGAAGCGTCCGCAGAAGTCAGAAATTCTTCCGGCTTTGCCGTGACGCCCATTCGGCTCAGTTTGTCTATATAATCGCAGACTCCCTTTGAAGAGTTATTGGTCATAAAAATATATTGGCCGCCTCTGTCCTTTATTCCCTGAAGAAATTCAGCGGTTCCCGAAAGCAGTCTGTCGTCTATATAAAGAGTTCCGTCCATATCTAAAAGAAACAGTTTCTTGTCTTTCAACCCCATCTCAACATTCTCTCTTTCTGTATCGGCGCCTGCCTGTATCAAAATATATTGAGAGGCTTTCTTCTGGCCTTTACTTCTTCGGGTATAGGCTTCTTGTTCTTTCTCCTGGTAGCCCACCACACGCGGTTAAAGCTTATTCCAAGGCACATTACCCAGGCCAGGAACCAGAACCAGAACAACAGCACTACTATATTGGAAAATGAGCCGTAAAGTATATTGTAATTAGTCGATATGGTAGTATATATGCTGTAAAAATAGGTCACTGCCAAAAATCCCACGGCGGCGAATATGCTTCCCGGGACGATATCCCTGAAAGGAACTCTCTGAGTAGGAAGCATATAGTAGTTATAGGATATCATGAGAAAATACAAGGCCATTGCTACGGGCCATCTCAGCAGAGTCCATGCGATGGCCGAAATTTCCTGCCCTACTACGGCGCCGAACACCAAGTTAAGTATGAGTTCGCCGTATACCAGAACTACCAGAGAAAAGACTATGGTAAATATGGTCATCAGTATGGTCCTCACCGATCTCAGCCGGTCTCTGACGTATCCTTTTCCTAAAACTTTGCCGTCCGTAAGAGTATAGTTGGTAACTCTCATTATGGCAAACTGGGCTCTGGAGGACGACCAGAGGGCTATGACCGCCAGAAATAAATTGTTTGCTCCAGAAGGGGAGTATTCCAATAGAGACAGGAGCGCATCGGCTCCTTCCATGGTAACATTTTCGTTTATCCACTTGCTCACCTCAGAAAGAGGCAGGGAAAACAGTCCCAAAAGCTGGGACATCAGTATAAATATAGGCACTATAGAAAGAAAGAGGGAAAAAGCTATCTGAGCTGCGACGCCCTGATAAAAAGGGTCCGAAAACTGATCCAGCATCATGAACAGCATCTTCTTGGCCCTTATTCCCGCGTACTTTAACTTTCTCTTCATAGAATCACCTTTCTGACAATAGTTTTTCCAGTTTCTCAAGGGCTTTGGCCCTGTGGCTCACAGCGTTCTTCTCTTCTTCTGTGAACTGGGCGAAGGTCTTATTATACCCGTCGGGTACAAACAGCGGATCGTATCCAAAACCATTTTCTCCCGCTTCAACCCCAATTATTCTTCCGCTACATTCGCCTCTTGCCACGATGGTCTCTCCGTCCGGAAACATCAGCGTTATTACGGATACGAACTTGGCCTTTCTCTCATCTCCCACCTGATTCTTCAGAAGCTTCAGAAGCTTTTCGTTATTCTTATGATCATCGCAATCTTTTCCGGCGAACCTGGCCGAATATACGCCGGGCGCGCCGCCCAGATAATCCACCATCAGACCTGAGTCGTCGGCTATGGTGATCTGACCTGTAACTTTCATTATCTCACTGGCCTTCTTATAGGAATTTTCTTCAAAAGTCTCTCCGTCTTCTTCTATCTCGAAAGGAGGTACTCCCGCATCGTCTCTGGATACGACCTTCATTCCGAATTTATCCATGATAGCCTGAATTTCTTTTATCTTATGAGCGTTAGATGACGCTGCTATTATAGTTTTCATATCGTCTGAATCTCTCCTGTTATTTGTTTTTGTATCTGATGCAGCTGCCTGCATCCTTCAGCCGCCAGAAAAAGAAGTTCATTCAGCTCTTCTCTGCAGAACGGTCTGTCTTCTCCCGTACCTTGTATCTCTATATATTCTCCTCTGTCGGTCATGACCACGTTCATATCCACCATAGCCTTAGAGTCTTCTGCATAGCACAGATCCAATAATTTTTCGTTCTCCACTATCCCTACGCTGACGGCAGAAACGAATCCGTTTAAGGGTATATCTTCTATCAGCCCTTCTCTCTTCATCTTCTTCATGGCCTCCGCCATGGCCACAAAGGCGCCTGTGATGGAAGCCGTCCTGGTACCCCCGTCGGCCTGGATGACGTCGCAGTCTATCCATATAGTCCTCTCCCCAAGCTTATCCATATCTGCTACCGATCTCAAAGCTCTGCCTATGAGCCTTTGTATCTCGACGCTTCTTCCGTCAGTCTTTCCTCTGTCTCTCTTTTTTCTGGTCTCGCATGACCCGGGAAGCATGGAGTATTCGGCCGTTATCCATCCTTTGCCTGTACCTGTAAGGTGACGGGCCGTCTGTTCTTCTACCGTAGCGGTACATATAACCTTAGTGTTTCCCATCTCTATCAAAACTGACCCCTGAGGGCTCATAAGATAATTATTTGTAATTTTTACCGGTCTTATCCGATCTCTTTCTCTTCCGTCGATTCTCATCTTCGCATTTCATCCTTCTCTGATTTAATATATTTTACCAGACACCGGAAAATCACCGGCTTCTTGCAGGAAGCTTTATTTTGCTCCGATCTTAATATACCATAATCGCGGCGCCCTGCGCCGCAAATCGCCGGCTCTGCTGTCGCAGAAGCCGCATGCTGTATTTTCTTAGCCCTTTGTGCTTATTCTACAGCATTTTAGGAAGAAAATTAGCTTAAATGACGGCACGAGGGCAAATATGCTGTAAATTCCGATTTATTATTGCGATTCTACAACCATTTCAACAAACTCTGTTGTAGAATTCACGCTTTTCTCTGTAAAATACAGCATGCGCTGTTTTTCACCGCAACCAGTGCCGCAGCAGACGGCTGCATGCTGTATTTTCTTAGCCCTTTGTACTGATTC
>OLVR01003338.1_pt1 | contig 10467 bp, 8 predicted proteins | sample 1673261 | NCBI WGS metagenome assembly OLVR01 (sample SAMEA3178938, study PRJEB25190) | human gut metagenome | biome: human gut; feature: human-associated habitat; material: faeces | place: Austria | collected 2013 | reverse complement strand
CGAAGGTGACACCGTTACGGAATTCGCCTGCAGAAATCATATAGAAATTCCTCCAATATTAGATTATACATACCTGTATTTATTTTACAGGAAAGTCGGCATTTTTTCAAGCCCTGTTCGGACTTTTTTGCGTGAAATTTGCTAAATTTTGTGTTTTTTATAGGGCAGCATAGATTTTTGCCAGCGTGGCGGCGTCCTCGGCCTGCGTTCCGGCAGACTCGCAGATTATGGTGGGCGCTAAACCACGCTCCTTCAGCAGCGCCAGCAGCGGCGCGTGGGGTGGGCCAAACTCGGTATCCGCAAAGGTCAGGTGGCACTTTTCCCCACCCTTGGTGTAGGCAATGCGGGAAAAATGCGCGTGGAAGTGTGCGGCGCGGTCGTCGCCCAAACGCGCCGCCAGCGTGTCCAACAGGGCAGCGTAATCGGTGGGCGCGGTGGCAGCGGCAAACTGCTCGCCGCAGCTGCGGGCGTACAGATGCCCGAAATCGATGCAGGGCGTGATGCGCTTGTCGACCTCGCACAGGGCCAGCACCTCGTCCAGCGTGCCCAGCTGGTTGATCTTGCCCATCGTCTCGGGGCAGAGAATGCAGTCGCCGTAGCCGGCTTCGTTGCAGGCTTTGACAGCGCGGGCCATCGTGTCCAGCGCCTTTTCCAGCGCAGCCTCCCGGCTCTGCTTGCCGCAGGAGCCGGAGTGGAAGATGACACGCCGCCCGCCCAGCGCCTTGACGAGGGCGCAGCTTTGCAGCAGGTAGTCGATGCTGTTCAGCCGCTTGTCCTCCTCCAGGCTCGACATACTGATATAGTACGGCGCGTGGACCGAGAGGACGATATTTTGCCCTGCACAGGCGGCGCCCAAGGCAGCGGCCTTGTCGTGGGCCAGCCGCACGCCGCGGCCGCACTGGTACTCAAACGCCGTCAGGCCAAAGCCTGCCGTGTAGGCGGCGATGGCGGCGGGGTCAAACTTTTTGACCGTGTAGCTGTCGGCCAGCCCGGCCGTGCCGAAACGCGGAGTGTCACTCATACAGCTTGCCGCCCTTCTGATAGTATTTGTCGATCCAGTACGGTTCAAACTTGCGCTTTAACAGCACAAATTTGTTTTTGTCGTGGTTCGTGCGGGGCATCAGGTACAAGCAGGGGCAGCCGTACAGCCCGGCGGCCATCCGGTCGGCAAAAATCTGGTCGCCGACCATGGCCATCTCGCTTTTTTGGCAGCCCAGCCGCCGCCGCGCTACCCGCAGGCCGACGGTGAACGGCTTGCAGGCCAGCGGCACCCAGTCCAGGCCGATGCGCTCCGCAAAGGGACGCACCCGCTTGGCGGTGTTGTTGGACACAATGGTCAGTTTGATGCCCGCCGCGCGCATTTCATCCAGCCAGGCCTGGACGGATGGCTCCAGCACCTGGCTGTTGTCACCGGTCAGGGTGTTGTCTACGTCCAGCACCAGCGCCTTGATGCCATGTGCCGCGAGAAAATCCGAGTGGATGCACTCGATGGTTTTGAAAATATATTCAGGGGTTAGAATCATGGGTGTGACCTTTTTAAAGATGGCCGCATCGCTGCCGCCGATAAAATAAAAGTGCAGGCCCGCGCGTAACGCGAACCTGCACAGTCGTTCGTTGTAAGATACCTTACTTAAACTTGCGCTTGCGGGCAGCCTCGGACTTCTTCTTGCGCTTAACGGAAGGCTTCTCATAAGCCTCGCGCTTGCGGACCTCAGCTAACACGCCGCTGCGAGCAGTGCTGCGCTTAAAACGGCGCAGAGCGCTCTCGAGGGACTCGCCCTCTTTGACACGGATCTCCGACATCTTCTTCCCTCCCTTGACCTGAGACAGGAGTTTGCCGGTCAAATACTATTAACCAGTAAACAAGATTATACTATAAAAGCCCCCCTGATGTCAACAACAATTTTCGCTAAAATGAAAATTTTTAAAATGTTCATAAATGGTGGGGTGGTCTGCCCTCAGGCCGCCGCACTTTGCCTTTAGAACTACTTTAGCCTTTAGTTGTAGGGGGGCGGCGTCCTCGTCGCCCCGTACCCTCGCCGTCACATCCCACTGATCCTATGCCACACCCACAGCGCCCCATAGATCACGGGCTGGTGCAGCATATACACAAACAGCGTGTTCCGTCCAACAACACAGAGCGGCGCTGCCGCAGCCGGGGCCTCTCCCCTGCTCGGGTGCCACAGCCGCGCCAAAAACACGCCGCACCAGAACAAAAACACCCATGGTATGACCGGGAAATAATCCGCCGAGGTAAACCGTGTCAAGTCCGGCAGGCCCAGCCAGAACCAGTTTGCCTTGTACAGCCCCGCAGGCAGGGCGCAGAGGCGCCAATTCTCAAAGCCTAAATACCCGTAGGGCAGCTGATTCGTCAGCGCAAACAGCGCCGCAGACGTCGCCAGCCCCATCCCGGCCGGCACGCGCTGCAAAAGCGGATACACCAGGCAGGTCAGCAGCACGGCGGCGGCGTTTAGGTGCAGTACGCCGAACCAGATGGCTTCCGACGGCATGAATACCGCCGTCACAACCGTGAGCACCGCCGCGCACCCGGCCACCAGCAGGCCGTTTTTGACCGGCTTGCGGGCCAGCGGAAAGCTGAATCCCGACAGCACAATAAAGCTCCAACAGATATATTGCTGCCACACATGGCACCCCGGGGCCCAGATATCGTACCAGCGGCTGGCATGGCCGAACACATATACCCAGTCGTACATGCCGTGGTAGACCAGCATATTCAGCAGCGCCAGCCCGCGCAGGGCGTCCGGCAGCCACATTCGGTTGGTTTTGGTGCGCAATACAGGCATGTTACCGCCTCTTTCTCAAATTTTACCGATACTTTATTGTAGCACAGTTGCCTGCACCTTGCAATCGGTGCGGTTTTGCGATACAATATCCTGGATAAGGAGTGTGAAACTATGCAGGACATCCGCCTTGTGGCGCTGGACCTTGACGGTACTGTTTTCAACGATAAAAAGGAGATCACCCCCCGCACGCTGGCGGCCATCCGCACGGCCTGTGAGCGTGGCGTGGCGGTGCTGCCCGCTACCGGCCGCACGGCAAGCGGTGTGCCGGAGGTGTTCACCGCCATTCCCGGCGTGCGGTACGCGCTGACCTCCAACGGTGCCAGCGTCGTGGACCTGCAGACCGGTGATCAGCTGGTGAACCAGCCGTTCAAGACCGAGGACGCGCTGAAAATCTATGATATCCTGGAGGGTGGTGCCGGCATGATGAGCATTTTCATCGGCGGCAAAAGCTACACCACCCGCGAAAACGCCGAGCAGCACATGGACATGGTTCCGGAAAATCTGCGCACCTACTTCCGCACGACCCGCCTGGAAGTTGCGGATATGCACAAAACGCTGCGCGACCACGCCCACGAGATTGAAAAGTACAGTATGATCTACGCCACCGAAGCCGAGCGCGACGCTGCCTGGCACGAGGTGCTGGCCGCCTGCCCCGGCATGGAGCTGACGAGCAGCCTGCCCTGCAACATGGAGATCAACGCCCCCGGTGTGACAAAGGGCAGCGGCCTGATGGCGCTGGCCCGCACGCTGGGCCTGACCCGGGCGCAGGTCATGGCTGTGGGTGACTCCGGCAACGACTGCGCCATGATCGAGGCTGCGGGCTTGGGTGTGGCGATGGGCAACGCCACCGACGATATCAAGAAAATTGCCGATGTTACGACGGATGATAACAATCATGACGGTGTGGCAGCTGCGATTGAGAACTATGTTTTATAATATATGAAATAAAATATACGAGAGGTAAACCTATGAAGAACGTTCTGGTAGGGCAGTCGGGTGGCCCGACTGCTGTCATCAACTCCAGCCTGGCGGGTGTCTACGAGACCGCGAAGGCCTGCGGTGCACCCCATGTCTACGGTATGCAGTATGGCATTGAGGGCGTGCTGGAGGGCAAGCTCGTTGACTTGGACACGGTCCTGGGCGATAAGATGGACATTGAGCTGCTCAAGCGTACGCCGTCCAGCTTTTTGGGAAGCTGCCGCCACAAGCTGCCCGACCCCACGGTGGACGAGAAGCCGTTTTTGCAGCTGTTTGAGCTGTTCAAGCAGTACGACATCGGCGCGGTGTTCTACATTGGCGGTAATGACTCGATGGACACGATCTCCAAATTGAGTGCCTACGGTAAGACCGTAAACAGCGAGATTCGCTTCATTGGCGTACCCAAGACCATCGACAACGACCTGATGCTGACCGACCACACCCCCGGCTACGGCAGCGCCGCCAAGTACATCGCTACTATTTTAAAGGAAGTCATCTGCGATTCCAGCGTCTACGACCTGCGCAGCGTGACGGTGGCCGAGATCATGGGCCGCCACACCGGCTGGCTGGCCGCTGCCGCCAGCCTGGCCGCCGGCCCGGACTGCAACGGTCCCGACCTGATCCTGCTGCCGGAGCGCCCCTTTGACGAGGAAGCCTTCCTGGCCCGCGTCGCCGAGCTGGAAAAAGAGCGCCACAATGTCATCATTGCCGCCAGCGAAGGCGTCAAAAATAAGGACGGTGTCTTCCTGTGCGACCTGGTCTCCACCGCTGGTCAGCTGGACGCCTTCGGCCACAAGGCCATCCTGAGCGGCACCAGCCGCTACCTGGCCGACCTGATCCGCGTCCGCCTGGGCTGCAAGACCCGCGCCATCGAGTTCTCGACCCTGCAGCGCTGCGCCAGCCACCTGGCCAGCCGCACCGACGTGACCGAGGCCTACCAGGTGGGCGGTGCCGCTGTGGAAGCCGCCGTGCGTGGCGAGACCGCCAAGATGTCCGCCATCAAGCGCCTGAGCGACCAGCCCTACCGCATCGAGACCAAGATGGTCGACGTGACCCAGGTCGCCAACTTTGAGAAGAAGGTCCCCGACGAGTGGATCACCGCCGACGGCATGCACGTCAACGCCAATTTTGAGCGTTACGCCCGCCCCCTGATCCAGGCCGAGCTGACCCCCATCTACATCAACGGTGTGCCGCGGCATATTCATCTGGATTGATTTTGCACTTTGCCCGCCCCTTTTGGGGTGGGCTTTTTCTATTTTCCGTCATACCGCACAATTTCGTCGCAAAAAGTTTATTCACCTTGCCGAAAGTCAACTTTCCTGCGCAATTTTTGCAAGATTTCAGCACTCATTTTGTCCCGCCTCATGGCACAAATATTCCATACTGCGGAATTTTTTTCCATACAGCCCCATCCACCCCGCAAAGTACATTCCGCACTGTGGAACGCAAAGTTATACAAAGATACGTACAAATTTTCGGCAACTCCTGCAATAGAAAAAAAGTGTACTCCATGGTACACTAAGCATGACAATTATCGTGCGCTGCCGGAACGTACCCGCAGCGCAACCCACCCCATGGAAATTGCAGGAGGAGAAACTATGGCAAAAAATGCAATCGTCGGTCAGTCCGGCGGTCCCACTTCGGTCATCAATGCCAGCCTGGCCGGCGTGTATGAGAGCTGCAAGCGCCGCGGTGCCGGCAAGGTCTACGGCATGCTGCACGGCGTGGCGGGTCTGCTGGAGCGCCGCACCTGCGTGCTGGACGAAAAGCTCAAGACCGCCCTGGACATTGAGCTGCTCAAGCGCACGCCGTCCAGCTATCTGGGCAGCTGCCGCTACAAGCTGCCGGATTGGCACACCCCCGAGGGCGAGGCCGTCTACATCCAGCTGTTCGAGATCCTGAAAGAGCTGGACATCGGCTATTTCTTCTACATCGGCGGCAACGACTCGATGGACACCATCGGCAAGCTGGCCGACTACGGCACCCATATCGGCAGCGAGATCCGCTTTATGGGCGTGCCCAAGACCATCGACAACGACCTGATGGTCACTGACCACACCCCCGGCTACGGCAGCGCCGCCAAATATATCGGAGTTGTCATGAAAGAGATCATCCGTGATGCCACGGTGTACGGCACCAAGTACGTCACCATTGTGGAGATCATGGGCCGCAATGCCGGTTGGCTGACCGCCGCCGCTGCCCTGGCCAAGGCCGAGGATTGCGAGGGCGTGGACATGATCTGCCTGCCGGAGGTCCCCTTCAACGTCGATCATTTTGTCGAAAAGATCGAGCGCATGCAGAAAGAGAAGCCCTCCATCGTCATCGCCGTCTCCGAGGGCGTCAAGCTGGAGGACGGCCGCTACGTCTGCGAGCTGGCCGATGATGTCCACGCAGTGGACGCTTTCGGTCACAAGGCCCTGACCGGCACGGCCCGTTTCCTGGCCAACACGGTGGCCCGCCGTCTGGACACCAAGACCCGCTGCATCGAGCTTTCGACCCTGCAGCGCTGCGCCGGCCACCTGACCAGCCGCACCGACATCACCGAGGCGTACCAGGTGGGCGGTGCCGCCGCCAAGGCCGCCTTTGAGGGTCATACCGGCGAGATGGTCGCCCTGGACCGCATCTCCAACGCACCGTACCAGTGCGGCACCAGCCTGCATCCTATCAGTGAGGTCGCCAACCTGGAAAAGAAGGTCCCTCTGGAATGGGTCAATGCCGACCACACCGCCATGACCGACGAGTTCCTGGCCTACGCCCTGCCCCTCGTCCAGGCCGAACTCACCCCCATCTACGTCGAGGGTCTCCCCCACCACATCTACCTGCCCGAAGCGTGAGCTAATCTTACTTTCTTTGAAAAGAAAGTAAGCAAAGAAACTTTAATCAAAATCACATATACATGTGATTTTATAAATAGTCAAAACCTATTTGTAGGGGGCGGCGTCCCCGACGCCCCGCTTGCCCCTTAAATAAAACAACCTGTGTACCGGATCACATTTCCCACGTACACAGGTTATTTTTATTCTATTATATTAAAAGTTCTTTCGGTCCCTTTCTTTCAAGAAAGGAACAAAACCTCCGTCAATAAAATCCAAAGCTCGGTAAAATGTTCAGCAGGTCGGCATGCCAGGCGGCGGTGGGCAGGCCGGAGAGGGCCGGGTAATACCACACAAACAGCACCAGCGCCGCTGCGCACAGCGCAGCGCCCAGGCGCCTGGCCCGGCGCTGATCTTTCGCCATGGCCAGCACCAGTGAAAGCGCCGCCAGACAGAACATCGAACTGGGGAAATAATGGTACAGGAAGGTACACCGGGTCACCAGCATCCAGGGGATCAGCTGCGTGCCGTACAAGATCAGCACCCCAGCCCCCGCGCGGGTGCCCCGGCCCGAAACCTGCCGCCACAGCAGCCACAACAGCGCCGCCAGGCCGCCCAGCCAGATCACCGGCCCAGCCATGCCCGCAATGCTGGCCTTCAGGCCTGCGGGCAGGTATCCGTTGCGGTAATACCACACCGGGCGCAGGCCCAGCAGCCAGGTATACCAGCGGCTCTCAAACGGGTGGGTCGCCTCCAGCGTGGAGTGGTAATTGTACATCGAGACCTGGCACCGCCACCAGTCGGCCAGACCAAAACTGTGGTCGCGCCACCAGTACGGCAGGTAAGATGCAATGTAAATGCACAGCGGCATCACCACATAAAACACTACACCGCCCAAAAATGCGGTGCGGAACTCCTGGGCAAAGCCCGGCTTGCCCTGCCGCCAGCGGGCGTACAGCACGCCCAGGTACAGCACCGCCAGCCCGGCCCCGGCGTAAATGCCGGTCCACTTGGATGCGCAGCCCAGGCCAAAGGCCAGCCCGCCCAAAAACATGGGCAGGACGGCGCCGTTCACGCCCACCGTCAGCACCTGCTGGCAGTACCACAGCATAAAGTAAGCCCCCAGCAGGATGAAAAAAGTGCCATAAATATCAATGGTCGCCAACCGGCTTTGGGAGAAGCGCATAAAGTCCAGCGCCAGCAGCACACCTGCCATGGCGGCCGCCCAGGGGCGGCGGGTCAGGCGGCGCACAAAGCACCAGGCCAGCGGCACCAGCAGCACACCAAACAGCGTGCCCGCAAAGCGCCAGCCAAAGGCCGTCATGCCAAACAACGCAATGCCCAGCATGATAAAATCCTTGCCCAGCGGCGGGTGGGTCGTTTCGTACACCGGCAGGCGGTGCAGCTGCTCGTACCCCGTGCGGCCATGGTAGATCTCGTCGAAATACATGCTGTTCAGCTGGCTGATGGCCTCGGGCACGGCGTCCTGCTCATCAAACAGGGCCCCACCACCCGTTACCGGCACCAGCGCGCCGTCCGCATCGCGGAACGCCAGCTCAAACAGCTGCGCGTTTTCCACCGTAATGTGGAAAACTTCGCCCGCGTCGGCGTACAATTCCACCGATGTCCAGCTGAAGCAGGTGCCGTAGTCCAGTTCTTTCTCATAAACGGTCGTGCCTGCAGCGTCGGTCACGGTCATCCGCCCACCGTAGGAGATGCCCGGGTACACCCACAGCGCCGCCGTGTCCCCCTGCAGGGTCACGGATTCGGTCAGGGTCGTGTCGGCGGCATCCAGCGGGCTCTGCGGCGCGGTAAGGCTGCCCAGGTACGTAAAGCTTACCACAGCAGTCGCCGCCGTCAGCGCCAGCATGGCCAGCAGCTCTTTTCGCTGCCACTTGGGCTGGGGGGCCGGTATTGCGGGGAGTGCCGCCTCCTCCGCCTTGCGGGCGGGCAGCGGCAGAGCGTGGTCGTGAACCACAATATCCCACACCGCAAACAGCAGCAGCACAAAACAGACCGTCTCGGCCAAGCCGACCAAAATCGCCACGCTGGAGCTGGTCGCGCTGGTCAGCCATTCGTCATCGGAGCCGGTCAGGCTGTAAACGGTGCTTAAATTCAAGAACCCCGTCAGCGACATGCCAAAGCCTGCCGCGTAGAGGCGGATATCATCCCAGTGCGCGGCAGCCAGCAGGGTCAGCAGTACGCCGGGCACCATGTAGCGCTCGTGCATGCAGTGAGCCAGCGTAAAAATGCCCAACCCATAATAGGCCGCCAGCAGCAGCGGCGAGAAGCGGCCCTCCCGCACGCTGTGCGCCGCCAGGTACACCAACCCCAGCGTGACCAGCAAAATGTTGAAAAAGCCCAGCTGTTTCCAGGTGATGCCCAGCAGCACGGTGTTGTCCAGCGGTGCCCAGTTGCCCCCCAGCGCCGCCAGCCAGTTAAAACCGTTGATGGTGGCGTAGGGGTAACTTGCCGCTGTACCGGCATATTTCTCCAGCAGCTTCGGCAGCAAATTGGTCAGGCCAAAGTAAGGCAGGCCCAGCGCCAGCGGCGGGAACAGCGCCAGCGCCGCACCGCCGAAGCAGCGCAAAAACGCGCGGAAGCGGTTTTCTTCCTGCACGATGGCCGCCAAAAAACACACGGCCAGCACCGGCCCAAACAGCAGCGCCTGGGGCTTAATGGCCAGCGCCACGCCGTACAGCACCGCCGCGGGCAGGTAGCGTCGTTTTTCCAGCAGATAAAAGCATAGCAGCAGCGGCAGGGCAAACGCCCCGTCGATCTGCTTCCACACCGCTGTGTCAAACAGCAGCAGCGGGTCAAAGGCTACAAAGGCGGCCAGCAGCAGCGGCAGGCGGCTTTCGGGCAGCTTTTCCCGGCCAATATGCCACACCAGCGCGGCGGCGGCGCAATCGCACAGGCTGGGCACCACGGCCAGCAGCACGTAGGTCATCCCGGCCTCGTAGGGTATGGCAAAAATTTGGCGTACAAGCGCCACAAAGCCAAGCACAAACAGGTAGCCGGGCGGGTAGTCGGCAAAATAGCCCCCGCTGTAAAAACCGGCGGGACCGTCGGCCAGCAGCTTTTCGCCCCAGGCCACAAAGCAGCTCATATCGTAGGGGTAGCCCTCGGTCACCCCAGCCAGGATCACACGCAGCACAAAAGCGCCCCCCAGCACCAGCCAGAGAGCGCTATTGTTCTGTTTTTGGCGTTGAATCGTCATAACAGCAAATCAATTACAAATTACAGCTTGGCGATCTTCGGTCCCTGGGCAGTGTCGGTCACGCTCCAGCCCATCTCGGTCAGCTGGGCGCGGATCGCATCGGCGCGGCCCCAGTCCTTGGCCTTCTTGGCAGCGGCGCGCTCCTCCACCAGGGCTGTCACCTCAGCGGGGATAGCGTCGGTCTTTTTGCGGTTGTACAGCAGGCCCAGCACGCCTGTCAGCTCATCAAAGGTCTTGGCGGCGGTCTCCAGCGTGGCCTTGTCGGAGGCATCGGACAGGGTGTTGATGTCCTTGACCAGGTCAAAGATGGCGGCCAGCGCATCGGGGGTGTTCAGGTCGTCGTCCATAGCGGTCTTAAACTTGGTGCGGGCTTCCTCACACTTGGCGGCCAGGGCGGTGTCCGTGCCGTGGGCATGCTCAATGGCAAAGTCCAGGTTGTCGCGGCAGGTGTACATGCGCTCCAGACTGTTCTTGCAGCTCTCGATCAGGTCGACGGTATAGTTCAGCGGCATGCGGTAACCAGCCGTCAGCATAAAGTAGCGGATAGGCTCGTAGCCGTACTTATCGGCAATTTCACGCACAGTGAAGAAGTTGTTGGCGCTCTTGGACATCTTCTCGTTGTTGATGTTCAGGAAGCCGTTGTGCATCCAGT
>OLVR01003334.1_pt1 | contig 10476 bp, 9 predicted proteins | sample 1673261 | NCBI WGS metagenome assembly OLVR01 (sample SAMEA3178938, study PRJEB25190) | human gut metagenome | biome: human gut; feature: human-associated habitat; material: faeces | place: Austria | collected 2013 | reverse complement strand
GCGGCGACATCGCTGCCGCCTATCCCCTGCCTGCGGTATGCCAGCCATTCCTGCTCGTTGAGGTTTTCGGTGCTGACCAGCACCTTGGGTTCCTGCCGTATGTGGTCCGGCATCCTCAGCCCCTCCTCTCGCGCTGGCGATAGGGGCGCTTGGGCCGGGTGCGCACATGGTAAAGCCGATACTGCAAATTATGCGGGATGGGTCTTGCCTTGCGCGGGCGTGTGATGCGCCGTGCGATTGCTTTGGGTCTTGCCTGTTCGTTCATTTGGCATTCCACCTTTCTTATATAAAATGTATTTCTCAAAGCCGATTGGCCTTGAAACAAAATAAAAAAAGCGAGAATGACCGCAGGCAATGCCTGATGTCCACGGCAAACCGTGAACCACGATCATTCTCGCTATGGTTGGGCGTTCTCACCCAGTTATAAAAAAGAAAAGTGCCGGCAGCGTCCACCCGATACGGGCAGGACAAGGCTGCTAGCACGAATTACAAACTTAAACAACGTGTGCGCAAGGCACAAAAATCATTTACAGGTGGAGTATAGCATATTTATCGTTTTCTGTCAATGGACTTCCCTTGTGGGTAGGAAACGTATTCCGACTCTCGTACCTGTTGTCAAGAGGGTATTTTTCGCTGTTTTATAAACATAAAAGCCGCAAGAAATCTTTCTTGCAGCTCTTTTTATCGTATAACCGTTTGCTTTCTGTTCAATGCCTCGTTATTTAACAGCAGGCCAAGCACGGCAAACCTATAGGTCACGATTTCTCCACAATCCATGGATTTACGAATATCCTGTATGCGGACAACAGCTTTCAGAATTTCGAGTTGCTCCTCGGTCAGGTAAAATGTGACCTGCTTATTGATTGGCTTTCCTCCTCGCTTCCCTGTTTGCTCCGGCAGGTATTCTATTACATCTCTGCTCGCTGGCAGTACATAATAGTCTTGTTTTTTTCCTTCTGGAATTGCCATATCTTCTTCCGAGCCAGATACAACACAATGCCCCTTCCCTACCCTTGCAACTTTTTTGATTTCGCTGATAAGTAGTCGGTTTGCGATGGTTCCTACCCGAAGTCCTTCATACGCTGCTTCCAATTCAAAGCACTCGTATATCTCTGGCCGGAAGCGAATCAAAACCCGTTCCTTTTTCTCCATTGCCGCCACCGACCTTACTCAATCGCCTCTATAATATTTTTTAGCTTCGTAGAGATTTCGATAATCTCATTCAATGCGGCAACATCTGCGTCTCTGGATTCTTTAGATACGCCTTTCAGCGCTTTTACAAAAGCCTTGCTGCTGTATGTCTTGTTCAGCTTTTTGACCATTTGCGGCACATTTTTCTGAATTACACTGCTCTTGGTCTCGGTCACCTCATGTTCTTTGCGAACACGATCCTTGGCCGCCTCTTTCTTGCCCTCATAATTGATTGCAGATATTTCTTCGGGTTTACTGCTTGCTTTTACTCTGCCATATTCGTCCGCTTTTGCGCTCAAGTCGGCAAGCCCATCATCAAAGTAACCGATGGCCTTTTCATAAGCAGCTTCATATTCTTTTGTTGTTCCCTGCCGCTGTGCATCATAAAGAAGCTCTCTGAATGCATCATGCAGAGTATCTCTAAGAACCTCTACATAGTTTTTCCCGGCGCTTTCTGTATCATCACTGTGGCAATCCACTGCTTGCAGCTTCTCAAATCGATTTGCAATTTCATCCTGCTTATCCGCTTCAAAACGGAGATAAGTCTCGCACTCGCTTCTCGTTAAAAATTTATCATTCAGTAGAGTCTTTAACTTACCCTTCAGTTTTTCTTCTATACGTGCATCACGCTCAATCGTGCGCGGATTTACCGTACTTACAATCTTTGTCGCGTTCAACGCTTCTTCCCTGCTCATATTGTAAGGCTCTCTTTGTAAGCAGGTAATAAACTCCGCTATTGCCTGGCGTCGAATAGCTTCGTCACTAAAACCGCCACGAACCTGCAAGTTTGCACTGTACAGCAGCACCTTTTTCTCATTTTCGGTCAAAGGTGTTGTCACAACATTGCAGTTTACAATATTCCATGTTGCATCGCCTTTTTCCTGCAAATAGTTCAGCGCACGAAAGCGACGCTCGCCGGAAAGAAGAACGTATACCGCACTTCCTTCTTCCTGCTCAGGAAATACAACAAGGTTATGCATCAGGCCGTTGCGTTTAATGTCCTCTGCTAAAATGCGAATATCTTCGTCATCATCCATTGCGCGGAAGATTTGATTGTCAGGATTTGTTCGGATATTCACCAGCGCAATATCCTTGTTATCGTATTCAACCTTTCTGTTTTTTGCAAAAAGGCTATTATAAATATTGCCTGCCTCATTGTTGTTGACTTCTGCAAGCATATCTTTTCCGGGAAGACTGGGAGCCGTTATGTTTCCCTTTGTTTTTTTCTTCATTGCCATTTTAGTTCACCCCAATCTTTTCCAATCGAGACTTTAACTCTTCATAGGCCTTATTGTAGGCCACCGCCACAGGCTGCGTTTTCGCCATAAAACACACAGGAAGATGTTTCGTAACAGACATATTCACACTCAGACCACTGGGAATTTCCGTTTTATAAAGAGACGCGCCAAGAACCTGCTTGCATTGGTCGCGGATAATTTTTGTGGAAGCTGCCTTTTTTACAACCATGGTAAGAATAACGCCGATGCCTTTCAAGTGGCTGCCCGGTGTATTTCTAAGTTCATTGCAGAGCGCATAGGTACGGAATGCCGATTCCTGAGAATTAGCTTCGCAAAGCGAAGGAATCAGTACATAATCCGCTGCGTTAATTGCATTTGTCAGCAAAAGCGAATCGCGGGTAGGCTGTGTGTCAATAATTATGTAATCATAATCTTCTCTGACTTGGTTCAGAAAGTAATAAAGGAACTCGCCCATATTGGACAGGCACTTGGGGTCTCCCGGTTTGAAATACGTCTGTGCGTCCTCAAAGATTCCCGGAATTCGCTGATTGATGCGCGGTGTCTGCGCACTACACGGAATCATATCAACGTTCTCATATTCGGTTTCAACAATATAGTCTCTTGTCCTAGTGTATCGAAATCCGTCAAACATATCAAAGAGCGCTTTGCCATTATAAACTCCGCTTGTAATGCCATTTCCGCCGCTCAGCGCACTTGTAAGATTTCCCTGTGGATCTGTATCTATGCAGAGAACCTTTTTGCCCTCATCACCCATCAGATAGGCGAGGTTCGAAGCTGTGACTGTTTTGCCCGCCCCACCTTTTTCGATGGCGATCGTAATAATCTGTGCCGCCATTACTATTTCCTCATTTCGTCAGTTGTGTATTGGAAAGACTCACGTACCTGTTGTTAAATGCAGCGTCCTGCTTCAACAGGTTGTTTTGCGACTTGCGTACCTGTTGCTATTCGCATTTTGTTCTGTCACCCAACTTCGGAGCAAACAGTTGATAAACTAATTATATCACATACATCTACTATGTCAACACGAATTATAGGACAATGCCCGCGCTTCTTTTTTCTAAATAAGTTTGCTAAGACTTAAGTACCTGTTGCTGTTTTCATTTGCGTTTTCTTTTGCCGCTCCGTTAAGCAGAAAAGCGGTCTGCCATTTTAGCAGACCGCTTTTCTCATAGTTCTTATTTAATCTTCAAACATGGCTGCCCAATCCACCTTGAATAGATTTGATCTATCGCCATCCAGCATAGCAGCACGACGTTTACCATCACTTATGATGGTCGCAGAGTTTTCTATTATGTCGTTGTAAACCACTGTGCGATAGTATTGTGCGGATTTTCTTTCTTGGGCCTTTTCGAGCATTGCCTTATATTTAACGCTCATTCCCAATGCCCATGTTTTCAAACCGTCGTTATCCTTGATAATTCGGTTCAGTGCTTCAAACGTTTCCTCTGCTTGATCTTTCTTCTTTATATTAGTCAAAATCTTTGCCGCGTATGTGAATACATCAATAAATATATTTCTCTCGTCCGGTGTCAATTTTTCCTCATACGTCTGATATTGGGCTTTTGCCTCCAACTCGTTTCGCGCCAAACGATAAGTCGTAGTTAGTATGGACTCGGCCAACGGCTGATTGTACTGCTCCAGCGTTTCCTTGTTGACAGTGCTGCGGCGCTTTCGTGGTTTTCTTCCGATTTCAGTATCAGCGCCTTTGTGTTCTTGATGGAAGGCCCTGACGTTTTTCATCTCTTCTCGATTTTTATACTTGATGAAAATATAGAGAAATTCGTATTTTCGGACTCCCCGCCGACGAACGGGCTCATAGTCAAACCAGAGATCCGTCATCTCATTGATTTCTTTTTTGACCATTACCAGAACATTCTTCTCAAAATCGGAGAAAACTTTATACTTTTCGGTAAGTGGTTTATCGCGGCTGAATTTGGCCGCAGAACTGTCTTTACTTTTGCTTTTGCTTCTGTTGATTTCATCACGCGTTGGCATAGAAAGCATCCCCTTGAATTCTTCTATGTCAAAACGCTTATACTTAAATCCTTTCAACGCATCGCGCTTATTGGGAAACTTTTGCAGCACTTCTTCTGTAACGGGTTCAAAAATCAATCCATTATTGTAAGAATAGTCTCTATTATTTCCGTTGTCATAAGACAAAATTATCTCATAGACACGCATCGAGTAGGTGCTTTGCATCATGAGCAAATACTCAATGCTGTAAGAAGTATAGTTGCTGGTGAGCTGTGCGATATCTTTCCAAATGTCCGGGTTAAAGCGCATACTTATCGTTTTTTTCTTCATGTCAACGATAGAACCACGGTTGACCCATGACATAGTCTTGTACTGATCGTTGCCAAGGGGTACCCAGAACATCCTATTTTCTAGGCTTTCAATGGTTTTGCGCAGATAGTTTGCGTAACCACTGTCCATTGCATTTACGCCCGTAAGTTTTGCAAAATCATCGAACGAAATCGTATAGTATTTCGATGCGTCCAAATCATGTCGCTGATCTATCTTTGACAGCAACATAAAAAGGATTTTTTGCTCATTGCGGGGTAGGGAATACTTTGTGCGCTGAATCAGATCGTTACTTTTTGTAATAAAAGTGCCGAAAGCATAGGTATCCCTCTTTTTTAGACCTGTTTGCTGCTTTCCGTCATTCGGCTTTTCATCCGATATAACTTCACCAACGATTGTATCTACGGCTTCGCTAATTTGATTGCTTTCATCTATTTTCTTCATAGAATACTATAAGACAAAAGATTGAGAATCCACTTTGTCTATACCTTTCTTTATGAACCAATCGTCAATTATGAGGAACTGTCGGTATGGAGAATTTGTGAGGGCATTCGCAGATTTAGATAAAGGTACACCTACACATTATATTCACTATCATACATTATCTAAAAAAAATTGTCAAACGCTTTTAACAACAGGTGATTTTATTTTTCGTTTTTCTTAAAGACTTATGTAATTACTTTTTACTCTTTTATATTTTATTATTATATAGAAGAAGCGGAGGTTCTTTCTATTTACAACGGAGATTCTTTCCGAGATAACGGAGGTTCTTTCATTTGAAAGCGGAGATTCCTTTTCCGTCAAACGGAGATAATTTCATGCCAGCTGAGATGAAAGAATCTCCGTTTTGAGCGAAAAAAGCTCTTTTTTCATGTTATAGGCTTGGTTATAAGAATGTTTACGGGTATAAAATCGAGGATTTGCAGAAGTAGTCCTTTTTGAACAGCAAAAGAGAGTGGGAAAATGAAAATTTTCGCGGTAAAAAGCTCTGCTTTATTGTTGCGAAAGATGCGCAGGAAAAATGGTGCAGTAAAAACCTCAGAATTGAGGAGTTCAGTTGCAAAGGAAGATAAAGAGAAAAACGCGTGGTAACAATCTCCGTTTTGGGGTGTAGGCAAATATAAAGGAGAAGTAACAGATGGGGCTTGGGCAGAAACTTAAGATAGATATAGATCAACGCTTACACCGAGATGGCGGAGTGCAGGGGAATAGGGATAAACTAATTTTTTTCGCGGTAAAAAACTCGTGATAAAAGGAAGCCGTTTTACGCGAATGCTCACAAAGAAAAGTGTATGTATGAAGTAAGAAACTTTTTTCGCGGTAATAATCTCTGCTTTGGTGTCGGATACGATGGATCATAAAAAGAAAAATTGTAGAAGCAATTCTGTTTGAATGCTTGAGGGAAAATAGTACTTACTGAAATCAGAAGAGGGGGGAGAGGAATAAGAAAACATAGGAAAAGCAGGGTAATTACGTTACAAAGGAATACAATTCGTATATACTTTGCACAAAACAACAAAATGTAAACGAAAATAGAGGCGATTTATATAAACGGAGAAATTTACCGAGAGAAAAAATCAGAGAAAGTACAAATAATAGTAACGATAGAACGACTAAAATGTGCAACTCTACCGCAGAGTGGATGCACAAAAAATAGATAATTAACGCGAAAAAAACGCGAAAAAAATCGAAATGCATAGGTCGGATTGGACGGGCGTAATTCAAGCAATAATAAAAACAAAATGTATATTTCATAATAAATGTACATTTTGTAGTTTTCAGCTTTCTATAAATAGGCTAAGGAAAGGCCAGTGAGACATCTTGAGGCATGGTGAGAGAGCGAGCAGAGCTTTTTTCGCGGTAAAAACCTCGGCATGCTTTCGGTAGTTATTAGGTTGAAATAGAGAGGAATGAAAAAATGTGCGGTAACAATCTCCGTTATCAGCAGTCGTATAAATAATGAAGTGAGATAGGGGAGGAGTAGAAGCCAAATTAAAGCTATGACAACAGAGACAGCGGCAACAGAGACAAATTAAAGATGCGTTATAGCAACAAGTACCGAAGTCGGCGTGCAAGTGAGTAGGGGAGAGAAAAGAAAAAAATGTAAAGTGCGCGAAAAGCACAAAAATATCCGCTTGAATTAGTTAAGGTAATCCTTTGGATTTACATAGAAACCATTGATGATAACACAGATATGAAGATGGTTTCCGGTCACATCGCCAGTAGCACCAACCTTGGCAATGGTGTCGTACTTGTTCACCGTATCACCAACCTGCGCCAAAAGCTGGCTGCAATGGGCGTAAAGGGTGCAATACCCGCCACCGTGGTTGATGACCAGATAGTTGCCGTAGCTGACATGATACCCTGCTTTAATGACAGTGCCGGCCTCCACTGCAAGAATCGGCGTACCGTAGGGATAGGCAATATCCAAACCATTGTGGATGGTGGTATCCTTTCCGGGAATACCGACATCCTCGCGTTTGCCAAAGAAAGAAGTGATGTGCTGCTCCCAGTTTGGGTCGTTGAACGGATTGCCGAACCCGCCGCTCGGAGCAGGGGAGTTATCATCAATAAGTGAATCATTGATCTGCCCCAGAATCGAGATGCCCTCACGTTCTTCTATTTCATGGAGGTAGACGGTCAGATTGTGCGCATAGGCATCAGCATAGCTTTTCTGCTTGTCGTCAAGCTGCCAAACCGTGTCGGCAAAGTAGTCATCGCCCACATAAGAAAGTGTGAAAACGGTGTAGGTGTGATCCTCTTGGACGGTTATGGTCTGCCCGCGCACCTCTTTCTGCACTGGTTCGGTGCGGACTTCTTCGGAGGTGATGTAAGTATAATATTCTGCATGGTGCGCTTGTACCTGTGCGGAAAGGTCGGCTAGGCTGATTTTGGTATAGTCGTCCTCTCCTTGGTAAGCGGAGTACATAGAAATGAGTTGAAAGGCATTGTAGGAGACATGACCACCCACGAAATCATCAATGTCGCTGTAGGTGAGGTTTGCACGCTCGGCTTCTATTTCGGCAAGGGAGTCCTCGTAGCCTTCCTGCAAAATATCTGATACTGCATTGCGAAGCTGGATTACATTGGATGCGATTTCCAAATCATCATTGACCGCCGTGCTGGGCTGTGTCAGTGCGCCAAAAATCGCGCCGGGTAGCATGAGCAGAACCAGAACCGGCAGCAACAAAACTGCAATGACAACGACCAGTACTTCCTTGCGATACTGCACCGTAGCTTCGGCAGCAGCCCCGGCAGAACCGCCATGTATGCCCGCCTGTGCGATTTTGGCAAGTTTCGGCGCATTGTGAAATGCTGTTGAAGCAGCTTGCCGTGAATTTTGATTATTGTTTTCAATCATTTAGTTTCTCCGCGCCGGAGCCTTTGGCATGGCGGCCACTTTACGCTCATCATACTGCATGCGCCCGCGTTCGTCCTGAACGGTGGGCGTTTTTTCTACGCGAGTCGTAGCATAGACCTTGTACCACTTTTCGCCGTCGCGGGATGTCTGCTCAGTAAAGTGCCCCTCCGGCTTTTCGTACTGGCGGGCATTGTACATGGCAAACTGAATCTGACCGCGGCCGGGGATAATCTCACGCCCTTGAATCTTGCCGCCGCCGATTTCCACATCTTTGACGCTGTTGCCCATCTGCCCCAGCAGCACACGGTTCATAGCTGCCTGTTGGATAGAAGACGAAGTGGGAATGGAGGTCTGTTCCACAACAGAGGAGCCGCCACCGGCGCGCATGGCAATTTCACTATCCCTTGTCGGAGAAACATCAATTGTGCTATCGCCCTCCAGCGCCAGCGGCGTGGCGGGGATAGGAGAGTCAATCACAGCATCGTTTTCAGCGGTTGCCATTGCAGTGGGAATATTTTCGCCAGTGGCGGGAATAGGCATGGCCTCCGCATCGCTGGTGCTGGCAAAATAGCCATTGAGCGCTTCTACAGCGCTGTCGCCTGTAATACTGCCGCCTGTCTGCCCGGTGGCGATAGAACCGATGACCTTGCTGGCGAAGCCGCCATCTTTGCCAAGGCTGTTATGGTACATGGACCCGCCCAGAGATGCACCGATGCCACCGGATTGCCCACTGATGGAGCTTGCGGTGCTTCGCTGCACATGACGGCTCACCACGCCGGAAAGCCCACCTGCAAAAGTATTGCTGGGTGTAGCTTTTGCGGTAGCAGTTGAAGTGGCGGCTTTTGTAGCGCCCAGTCCCATAAAGGCTTTGCCAATTTCAAAACCGCGGAAAGCCAGCAACGCCTCGGATAGCATCGAGCCGGGCGAGCGAGAAACGCCGATGCCCAGTGAATGCAGGATACCGTCCAGCTTGGTGGCGACCTTGAGAAAAGCAATGGCGCACAGCAGCCATAGAAACAGATTGCCGGATACGGCATCTTTGCCCTGTGCGTCCACAGCCGCAGTAGCCTCATCCTCGGTCAAAGCAAAAGCGATCGGGCAATACAGGAGAGCAAGGCTGAGAGCGGTGAATAAAGAAAAAAGAGTTTTTTTCACGTAAAAAATCTCCCATAAGGACAGCGAATTGGCAAGAAATTCACCGACCATGTTGACGAACAGTTTCAAGCACCATGCGTTCATAATCAGCAGCAGAAGCTGCCCACTGAACATTCGGCACCAGCTTTTGAAAATGTTGTTTGTGCCGCGAGCTGCGCCCATGGCAAAGGCAAGGGATGCGGTGAAAACCAGAATTCCCAGTACAACGTATCGCTCGGCGGCCTCCAAAAGCAGCTTTAAGTAGTTCCAAGCCAGAATCACAACGAGAATCAGTGCAATCAAGGCCACAGAACCGTTGGCAATCACGCCAATGATGACGAGTAGCACGGAATTGAAGTCTCCAAACTGCACGCCGGGCAGGCTGCTGTCCAGAATCCAGGTGTAGGGCGTGCCGCCGATCTGCAAGGCAAGGTTGACGATGTCATCGCAATACCAAATCAGAAGCAGGAAAATTACAGAGCGCACCACCAGATTGATGGGATTCTCGGTGTCAATGTCAAACCCTGCGCCATAGCAGCGGTAAAGCTGCCACACAAGGTTTAGCAGCACTAACCCGATGGCGGTCCAGATGAAAATCTCATACATGGCTGAAGCAGCAGGAAAGTACCGCTTGAACGTATCCATATTGCAGCCCAGCGCGCCAAGTACTGATGTGGATGCCAAATCCAGAAAATTCATCACCTGCGTTGCCAGCCAATCCACAATGCCATCTAAAATGCCCAAAGGCGTTCACCTCCTTGTTGCAATTCCGCGCAGGTTTACGGATTCCAAGTGCCGCCCTGGAAGAACGGCGTAACGTAGGCCATGATGAAGCCGAGACCGTTCAGAATCGCCCAAGTGATGGCAATGCGCTTGAGCCATGCGCGGGAGTCATCCACGGTCTTGCCGTTCTTTGAAAAGTTCATCAGCAGCAGGGCAACGGCGGCGCAGACCACGGCTGTGACGGTGGAGATAGAGATGATCTGCGAGTAGACATCCTGCATGATTTCGCTGGCTTTCGTCCAGACGGTGGTGCCGGTTGTGGCGGTAGAGGAATTATCCTCGCCGGTTGCAAAAGCGGGCATTGCGGTCAGTACGTTGCACATGGCAGCACAAAGGGCAGCTTTTATGCGCTTATGAGAGCAAGAACGTGTGTTTTTCTTAGTCATTGAAACCTCCTGTGTGCAAAAATGCTTTAAGAATCGCCAAAAGTAGGCCATTACCATGATA
>OLVR01003323.1_pt1 | contig 10533 bp, 9 predicted proteins | sample 1673261 | NCBI WGS metagenome assembly OLVR01 (sample SAMEA3178938, study PRJEB25190) | human gut metagenome | biome: human gut; feature: human-associated habitat; material: faeces | place: Austria | collected 2013 | reverse complement strand
TTTTGCTTCAAAGAATTTGCCGCCGTCTGTTTATTCTGGAACTTTTTTGTTCTCTGGTTTTCTGGTAATATTACTTATCGCCCCAAATAGGTCTATGCTTATTGCGGCAATTCCTTTTTACGCCAATATTATGCCGCCTGACCGGCACTGCTCTTTCCAAACAGCTTCTTTAAGCAGCTGAAGGCAACCAGAACGCCGAGCACCATTAAAAGTACGGCAACGATGAACTGCAGTCCGTCGACAAGGAATGTCGCCTGACCGCCCGCGATGTTTTTCACCAGAGCGATCGTCTTCTGGATGAGTGCGGTGAACGTCACGGCGAGCATGGCGAACATCGGAATGTAGAGCGTCCAGCCGGTGCGTCCGGTTGTCTTTAAGAAGACTGCCAGTGCGATCAGGACAAGTGCGGCGAGAAGCTGGTTCGCGGAACCGAACAGCGGCCATACATTGTTATATCCGCCGAGTGTCAGCAGATAGCCGAAGAACAGGGTGATGACCGTGGCAAAATATTTGTTTGTCAGCACGCGCTGCAGCGGAGACATTTTTGCCGGATCGGTGGTATCGCCGTAGAACAGTTCCTGGAAGGACATACGCCCGATACGTGCGACGGAATCCAGGGAAGTCAGCGCAAGCGCGGAGACGCACATGGTCATGAAGACCGTGGCAACCTGTACCGGAAGACCAAGCTTCTCGAGGAAACCGGCAACGCCGGAGGAGAAGATGGCGAACGGAGTTCCGTCCGGTTTGGTTCCGTTTACTGCAACAGCGCCGACAACGACGAGGGAGACAATGCCTAACAGGGACTCAACAACCATTGCGCCGTAGCCGACCATAGGCATATCTTTTTCGTTGCTGATCGTCTTGGAGGACGTTCCCGAGGAGACCAGGCTGTGGAAACCGGAGACGGCACCGCAGGCGATCGTGACGAACAGCGTCGGGAAAAGGCTGCTGCCGTTTACGGTAAAGCCGTTAAAAGCGTTTAACTGCATGGCAGGATGAGCGACGAGAACGCCGACCACCGCGCCGATGATCATGCCGAGCAGCATGAACGTTGTCATATAATCACGCGGCTGCATGAGAAGCCACATCGGCATGACGGATGCCAGAAACAGATACGCCATGACAATGTAGATCCAGGCGGATTTGGTGGTGCAGATCGGAAGTGCCATACCCACTGCAAACATGGCAACGAGCAGCGCGATTGCAACAACCGCTTTTACCACTTCATTCATCTTGCCGACATGCTTCTGGATCAGACCGAAGACAACGGCGACGACGATAAAGAGCATGGAGATGGAAGCAGCGGCGGAGTTTGCGTAGGAGGTCTCGGCAGTCATGCCGTCCACGCCTTTTCCGACGAACGTACCGGCAACCATGTCCGTGAACGCTGCAATGACAAGCAGGGTAAACAGCCAGCAGAACAGCATGAAGAGCTTCCGTCCGGTCTTGCCGATATATTTTTCAATAATCATACCCATCGACTTGCCCTCATTTTTGACCGAGGCATACAGCGCACCGAAATCCTGTACCGCGCCGAAAAACAGACCGCCGATGATCAGCCACAAAAGTACCGGCACCCAGCCGAATACGGAGGCTAAGATCGGACCGGTGACAGGGCCGGCGCCTGCGATGGAAGAAAACTGATGAGAAAACACAGTAAATCTGGAAGACGGGACATAATCCTCGCCATCCTCATGGGTGTAAGCGGGAGTCTTGGCGTTTGGATCAATGCCCCATTTCTTTGCCAGCCAGCGCCCGTAAAAGAGGTAGCCGGCACCCAGTGCTACGATTCCGATTAAGATAATCACTAAACCATTCATTTTTTTTCCCGCCCGAAGGCGGCTCCTTTCTGATAGATCAACATTGGGCAAAGAGAAGGATGGCATTTTCTGTAAAATAAAAACGCCCCCGTCCCGCTGCACGAATGTGCAGCCAAAGACGAAGGCGTAAGCTTCCGCGTTACCACTTTGCTTGTCGTAAAAAACGACCTCTCAATCTCATCTTTGCGGGCGTAAGCCTGCAGCAATAAGCTTCCCTGTAACGGGGGAATCCCGGTGACACCTACTTGGTTCAGTGCACTGCTCGCAGAGGATAGTTCCTGAAACCGCATACCGTCTCGCACCGACCGACGGCTCTCTGTGATGCGGGGAATCAGTAAACCGTGTTCTGTTCCTTGCATTTGCTCTTTGTTTGATTATGAAGATAGCACTGTGATGTGTAAAAGTCAAGTACAAATTTTTAATGTAAGAATCTGGTAAAGACGGTTGACAAATAAAAAAACATAATATATAGTATTCCTATCAGAACAGTATGAGAAAGGAGCGCGGCTTCTATGAAACAGATATTATGCTTTGGAGATTCCAATACATACGGATTGATACCGGGAACGAAGGATCGCTATGACTGGGACACCCGCTGGAGCGGACGGATCGGGCAGCGGCTGTGGGAGGATGGCTGCCGCATTGTCGAGGAAGGACTGTGCGGACGGACGACGGTTTTTGATGATCCGTTGCGGGATGGCAGACGGGGAACGGAGCTTTTATCTGTGATCTTAGAGACGCATAAGCCGGTTGATGTGGTTGTGCTGATGCTCGGGACGAACGACTGCAAGACGATGTACGATACATCGGCGGAGGTAATCGGGAGAGGCGTGGAGCGGCTACTCGACCAGATCAGAAGCAGCACCCCGGACAGTAAGATTCTTTTGATGTCGCCGATCGCACTCGGCGAGGGCGTTGGCGAGGCAGGGTACGATCCCGAATTTGATGAGAGCTCCGTTGCGGTGTCAAAGCGTCTGCCGGAGGTTTACCGGCGGATCGCGCATGAGCGGGGCATTTCGTTTCTGGCGGCATCCGCATATGCAAAGCCAAGTGAGGAAGACAGAGAGCACATGAATGAGGAAGGGCATGCCGCGCTGGCGGAGGCAGTGTATGCAAAGTTAAAGGAAATGCTCGCCGGAGAGAAAGAGAACGCACAGATCCCTGCATAGACGAATCCGGCAGGGAGAGAGGACAAAAACGGAATCTTACGGCAGTGTGCCTGACAGGATAAAAAGAGACGAAAGAAAACGCGCAGCGGGAATGGAAGGATGATGGCTGCTGAACCGCACGGGATCCGGCGGCATAAGATAACAGCAGGATACGCTGCGGCGCGGAGGAAGAGACATGGCAGAGAAAAATCTGGATTTTGACACGGTCATTGACCGGACACATACCAATTCACTCAAATATGATTTTGCAGTACAGCGGGGAAAGCCGAAGGATGTGCTGCCGCTTTGGGTTGCAGACATGGATTTTCAGGTCTCTTCCTATATACAGGAGGCACTCGCGGGCAGCGTGGCGCACGGCATTTTCGGCTACAGCGAGGCGGCCGGCAGCTACTTTGAGGCGGTTGCGGGCTGGATGGGACGGCATTACGGATGGAACGTGGAGGAACCCTGGCTGGTCAAGACGCCGGGGATTGTTTTTGCGCTGGCGCAGGCGGTGCGGGCGTTCACGGAGCCGGGCGACGCGGTGCTGCTGCAGCAGCCGGTCTACTATCCGTTTTCGCAGGTGATCCGCGATAACGGCAGGAAGATTGTGGATAATACGCTTGTGCAGGGAGAGGACGGAAGATACCGGATCGATTTTGCGGATTTTGAAGAAAAAATACGCAGCTGTAAGGTAAAGCTCTTTTTTCTCTGCAACCCGCACAATCCGGTGGGACGCGTGTGGACAAGGGAGGAGCTCCTGCGGCTGGGCGACATCTGTGAAAAATACGGAGTGATTGTGGTCAGCGATGAAATCCACGCGGATTTCGTCTTTGAGGGATCGCATCAGGTACTGGCGGGTCTCAAAGAAAGCTACCGGAAATTTGTGGTGACCTGCACGGCGCCGAGCAAGACATTTAACCTTGCGGGACTTCAGGTCTCCAACATTTTTATCCCTGATGATGCGCTGCGGCGGAAGTTCGAGCAGGCGGTCGCGGCGTCCGGCTACAGCCAGCTTAACACCATGGGGCTTGTGGCTTGTGAGGCGGCGTACCGGTATGGAGAGGAGTGGTACGACGCGGTGAAGGCATATATCCGTGAAAATCTTACCTATGCGCAGCATTTTCTGGAAGAACAGATTCCGCAGGTAAAGGCAGTGAAGCCGGAGGGAACGTACCTGCTGTGGGTGGATTTCCGCAGCCTGGGGCTCTCAAGGAAGGAGCTGGAGGAGCTGATTGTAAAAAAAGCCGGACTGTGGCTGGATTCCGGAGACATCTTCGGCGCGGCGGGAAGAGGCTTTGAGCGGATCAATGTGGCATGTCCGCGCAGCGTGCTGACGGAGGCGCTGGAGCGGCTCGCGCGTGTAGTGCGGGAAAAAGAACCGATCGTGTGCAAATAGGAACCACTTATGAAAAATGGGGTGCAAAGGCACCTCATTTTTGTTATGTTAAATACAGTTCTTGAGGACACGAAAACATGCCGGCAGAGGAAGACATTTCGGAGAGGAGGAGCATGTGAAAATCAATATTGAACTGGACAATGCACTGGAGGAGACCGAGGTACTGATCCGGGCAGCGAAAATGACCGAGGAAGTCAACGGAATCCTAAAAAAACTGGAGGAGCCGTCGATGCAGATGATTTCCGGTTTTGCGGGAGATACACTGGAGATACTGGAGCAGGCGGATATTATCCGCATATACGCGGCAAAAGGAAAAGTCTATGCGGTGACGGCAAAGGGCGAATATCTGCTTCGGATGCGGCTTTACGAGGCGGAGGAACGGCTGGATCAGACGCGTTTCGTACGGATCTCAAATTCGGAGATCATCAATCTGAAAATGGCAAAACGGTTTGATCTGAGTTTTTCGGGTACGATCTGCGTGAACCTCGCGGGAGGGCAGACGGCTTACGTCTCGCGCAGATATGTGGCAAAGATCAAGCGGCTGTTGGGAATATGAGAAAGGGAACGGTGAGAGATATGAAAAAGAAAGTGTTACAGAGAGGATTGTTCGGAATTCCAACCGGGATTGCGATCGGCTATGTGATCACGGTCATGATGTCGGCATTCTGGGGCGACGGCAGCTACTATCCGTGTGTGCCTGCGTTTGTGGACGCGATGGGGAGTGAGATACGGGCAGTTGTGGTGCAGACGGTGCTGTGTGGTCTGGTCGGCATGGTGTATGCGGCGGGATCGGTCGTGTGGGAAGTGGATCGATGGAGTCTTGCCGGTCAGACGGCGGCGTATTTTCTGATTACACTCGGCTCGGTGCTTCCGGTGGCGTATGCGGCATACTGGATGGAGCGCAGCGTCGCGGGTGTGCTTGGCTACGTCGCAATCTTTTGTGCGATCTTCGCCGGAATCTGGATTGCCCAGTATCTTGGATGGCGCGCAAAAATAAATCGTATAAATAAGAAAATAGCGCTTGACAAATAAGATTTCGCGTCCTATAATCAATTCATACAAAACATAGTAGTTTTATAGGAAAACAAAAACACCATAGAAACGGAAATGAATTGAGAACAGGAGGATTTTATGATGAGTAAAATTGCTGAGAGCGCACTGGATCTGATCGGAAACACACCTTTATTAAAGCTGAACCGCTATTCTGCGGAGGCGGGCGTAAAGGACGCAACAATCTTAGGAAAGCTGGAGTATTTAAACCCGGCAGGCTCCGTAAAGGATCGTATCGCACTGGCGATGATCGAGGATGCGGAGAAGAAGGGCATCTTAAAACCGGGCGCAACCATTATTGAGCCGACCTCCGGCAACACAGGTATCGGACTGGCAGCAGTTGCTGCGGCAAAGGGCTACCATGCCATCCTGACACTGCCGGATACGATGAGCGTAGAGCGCAGAAACCTTCTGGCAGCATACGGCGCCGAGCTGGTGCTGACTGAGGGCGCGAAGGGTATGAAGGGCGCTATCGCCAAAGCAGAGGAATTAAAGGAGTCAACACCGGGCGCTGTGATCTTAGGACAGTTCGTGAACCCGGCAAATCCGGCGGCACACAAGGCAACCACAGGACCGGAGATCTGGGAGCAGACAGACGGTAAGGTAGATATCTTTGTAGCAGGCGTAGGTACCGGCGGAACGGTAACCGGTGTCGGCGAGTACTTAAAGGAGAAGAATCCGAACGTCAAGATCGTTGCGGTAGAGCCGGCAACCAGCCCGGTATTATCTAAGGGCACACCGGGTGCGCACAAGATTCAGGGTATTGGCGCAGGATTTGTTCCGGATGTACTCAACACAAAGGTGTACGATGAAGTCATCACGATTGAGAACGACGACGCATTTACAGAGGGAAGAGCGTTTGCACGCAGCGAAGGTATCCTCGTAGGTATCTCTTCCGGCGCAGCATTAAAGGCGGCAGCCATTCTGGCTGCAAGACCGGAGAACAAGGGCAAGACGATTGTGGCTTTGCTTCCGGATTCCGGAGACAGATATCTGTCCACCTCCCTGTTTGCAAAGAACTAGGAGACCGCTCGAAGAGCAAATGCCGGATCCTTTGGCAGCACGGTTTTGCCTGTGCCGCCGGAGGATCTGTTTTTGACCGTGAAATGTGTGGAAGGTCTGTTTTTGACCGTGAAATGTGTGGAAGGTCTGTTTTTGACCGTGGAAAGTGCGGAAGGTCTGTTAGTGCATGGGAAAAGTGCGGGGCATCCCGGAAAAACAGGCGCAGAGACAGGAAAACTCTGGACATTTGCTGAAAACATGATATGATATCAAAGTATCACAATGACAATCTATCGTGACAGGTGTCTTGTCACCTGAAAAGCGGATGTATAGAGAACGGAGATAAAAATGGAAGCAGAGAGAGCGAAGCGGATCAAGGAATTGCAGAAAGAGAAGGATGTTGTCATTCTTGCGCATTATTATGTGGACGGCGCCGTGCAGGAGATTGCCGATTATGTGGGTGATTCCTTTTATCTGAGCAAGGTTGCGACGAAGGTGCCGCAGAAGACGATTCTGTTTGCCGGAGTGACGTTTATGGGTGAGAGCGCGAAGATCTTAAACCCGGATAAGACGGTTGTGATGGCGGACGAGTGTGCGGACTGCCCGATGGCACATATGATTACGGCAGACCGGATCGCGGAAGTGAGAGAGGAATACGAAGATCTGGCAGTGGTCTGCTATGTGAACTCCACGGCGGAGATTAAGGCGGTATCGGATGTGTGCGTGACTTCCTCCAACGCGGTAAAAGTCGTGTCCAACATTCCGCAGAAGAATATTTTCTTCGTGCCGGACAACAACCTCGGCAGATATGTGGCGGAAAAGCTGCCGGAGAAGCATTTCATTTTCCACGACGGCTTCTGCCATGTGCATAAGAGCATTCACGCGGCAGAGCTGCAGGCGGCAAAGGATGCCTGTCCGGACGCACTGGTGCTGACGCACCCGGAGTGTACCGAGGACGTGGTTGCGATGTCCGATTTCGTGGGAAGCACGTCTGAGATTATTGATTTTGCGACGCAGAGCGACTGCAAAAAGTTCATCATCTGTACGGAGATGGGCGTATTCTTTGAACTGCAGCAGAAGAATCCGGGCAAGAAGTTCTACTCGGTGGGACACAGACAGTTTTGCCCGAACATGAAGAAAGTGACGATTGATAAAGTCGAGCAGGTGCTTGAGAAGCTCGGCAGCGGAGAACTCGAGGAGATCACGCTCTCTGACGAGATCCTGACCCGTGCCGCAAAGCCGCTGCAACGCATGTTGGAACTTGCAAAATAGCGGCGGACGCTATATGATAGAAGCGGACAGGCGTAAACGTTACAATATATAGGAGTATCTATGTTAAATCAATTTTCCAGAACAGAATTATTATTAGGAAAAGAGGCTATGGAGCGGCTCTCGCGTGCGAGGGTCGCTGTTTTTGGCATTGGCGGTGTGGGAGGCTACACCGTGGAGGCGCTGGTGCGAAGCGGTGTGGGAGCCATCGATCTGATCGACGATGATAAGGTCTGCCTTACCAATCTGAACCGTCAGATCATCGCAACGCGCAGCACCGTGGGAAAATATAAGGTGGAGGTCATGCGTGACCGCATTCTCGACATCAACCCGGACTGCAAGGTGGAGGTGCACAAGTGCTTCTATCTGCCGGAGACAAAGGACGAGTTCGATTTTTCCAGCTATTCGTATGTCGTGGATGCAGTCGATACTGTGACGGCAAAGATTGCGCTGGTCATGCAGGCGCAGGAGACAGGAACGCCGATCATCAGCAGCATGGGCGCCGGCAACAAGCTGAATCCGGCAATGTTTGAGGTGGCGGACATCTATAAGACGTCGGTCTGCCCGCTGGCGAAGGTCATGCGCCGCGAACTCAAAAAGCGCGGAGTGAAGAAACTAAAGGTGGTGTATTCCAGGGAGCAGCCGGTCACGCCGATCGAGGATATGTCGATCAGCTGCCGTGCGCACTGTATCTGCCCGCCGGGAGCAAAGCATAAATGTACGGAGCGCCGTGCGATTCCGGGTTCCAATGCATTTGTACCATCGGTGGCAGGGTTGATCATTGCATCGGAGGTCATCAAGGACCTTGCGGCAGAATAGAGAATGAGGGACAGGCATGTATCAGAGAACCATAGAAGAACTGCAGCAGGATGAGCGGGAAAAAGTAATCATAGACATCCGCAGAGAAGCTGATTTTTTGAGAGAGACATATCCGGGAGCGAAGCATATCTACTGGGAGGAGTTCGAGGCGCACAGAGACGAGGTGCCCAAGGACCGCCCGGTTTACCTGATCTGCTATACGGGAGAGCGCAGCGACGAGCTGGCGCGCGAACTTTTAGAGGAGGGTTATGAGGTATACAGTGTGCAGGGCGGATACCGTGCGTACCTGCGCATGAAGCTGCTGGAATCCATGGAACAGACAAAAGCCCCGGACGCCGGGGAGAAGAATGCGGACCGCTGCAGCGAGATCGAGCGCAGCATTGTCAAAAAGTTCCGCAAAGAGATTTGGCGGAAGTTCACAAAGGCGATCAACGAATACGAGCTGATCCAGGACGGTGACAAGATCGCCGTCTGTATTTCCGGAGGAAAAGATTCCATGTTGATGGCGAAGCTGTTTCAGGAGCTGGAGCGCCACGGCAAGAAGAATTTCGAGGTGGTATTCCTCGTCATGAATCCGGGGTACAATGAGATCAACTACGAGACGATTGTAAACAACGCCAAAATCTTAAACGTCCCGATCACGGTATTTACCTCCGAGATCTTTGACATTGTGGCGGGTGAGGAGGAATCTCCGTGCTACCTGTGCGCGCGCATGCGCAGAGGGCATCTCTACAGCAAGGCAAAGGAGCTCGGCTGCAACAAGATTGCGCTGGGGCATCATTTTGACGATGCGGTCCAGACCTTTTTTATGAATCTTTTCTATGGAGGGAAGCTCTCCTGCTTTTCTCCAAAAACATATCTCTCCCGTAAGGATCTCTGGATGGTCCGCCCCTTAATCTTTACAGAAGAAGCGGCAATCCGGTCAGCCGCACGACGCCATGCACTCCCCGTGGTAAAAAGCGCCTGCCCTGCGGACGGCGCAACCAGCCGCCAGGATACGGCAGAGCCATAATCTGCCCGCCGGGGAAGTCCGTACCGATGGAAAAACCTTTTTTGAGGTATATGTGGAGGGAGGTATCGTTCGTGTACTGGAATTGCAGTTGTCAGGAAAAAAAAGAATGCGGACGGAGGACTTTCTGAGGGGATTCCGGTTGGAAGACTATCGGTTAGTGTGGTAAAGCGAACGATAGTGCCGGGAATATGGATGCAAGTCGGATATTGGAAGCGGTAAACGAGAAGAAGGAGGAACTTTGGCAGGAAGTTTTCGGCTGCTATTACGCGGCTTTATGCTCTTATGCCGGGCGTTTGGTGCAGGACCCGGTCATTGCCGAAGATTTGGTGCAGGACATTTTGTTGTATTTGGAACGGAGAACGAAAATTTCTTCAGATAGACGAGCTGACCAATTACCTTTACCGGGCTGTTTATAATCGGTCGATGATGTGGTTACGCCGCGAAAAGTGTAAATCCAGGTATCTGAACCGGTTGATGCTGGAAAACGATCCGGAATCCGATGAAATGGTGGTTATTCGGAGGTTCTGTCTTTTTGATATTGCTGGCATTGGGACGTAATTTTGATAGCTTCAATGACTTTATGTTCCATTACTTGCCGATGTATAATAAGTTCCGTACCGTAGAGATGGCATTGGTTATTCCGGGTATGGTATTTCCTATTATCGCTATATGGGGATTGAAAGAGGTGTTATCCGAGGCCGTGAGCGATGCCTTGTTGAAGAGAGGATTGATCGCTGCTTTGGCTATCACGGGGGGGCTTTCTTTAATCCTTTGGTTGATGCCGAGTATGCTGTTGGATTTCCGTTCTTCTTTCGACGCTCAATATCAGTTGCCGGATTGGTATTACAACGCCTTGTTAATGGATCGTGCTTCCTTGGCTTCGGCGGATGCGTTGCGCTCTTTGGTCTTTATCTTATTAGGGGCGGCTTTGTTGTTCTGGTTCTATACCTCGAAAGATCGGAAAAAGGTGGCGACATTCGTAGGGATCGGCGTTGCGGTCTTGATGTTGGTTGA
>OLVR01003319.1_pt1 | contig 10538 bp, 8 predicted proteins | sample 1673261 | NCBI WGS metagenome assembly OLVR01 (sample SAMEA3178938, study PRJEB25190) | human gut metagenome | biome: human gut; feature: human-associated habitat; material: faeces | place: Austria | collected 2013 | reverse complement strand
AACAACAACAGCAGATACTAAGTTGTCAGTAAATGTAGCAGGTAGCGTACTAAATGTAGCTTTCTTGGATACAGCAGGCGATGGTATCGCATTTAAAGACGGTAAACTTGCTACAATTACAATTAATTTAACTAATGCTTTGACAGATGATTTTGTATTTACATTAACTTCAGAAGCATCAATTGAAGATGCTAATGGTGAAGTGACAGTTGCTAAGGGCATGGATGCTACTTCAACAACGGTTGTACCATCAGGTAAGCCGACACCAAAGCCAACATCACCAGCTCGTCCAACAATGGCTCCTGTTCCAACAGTAAATCCTGACGTGACAGTTGCTCCTACAGATGTTCCTGTATCAGGTAAAGGTATCGGTCTTACATCATCAATCTCAAGCGATAATAAGACTATTACTATAGAAGCAACAGCTTCTGGTGCTGAAGAACTATTGAATAGTTTCTTGATTTCAGTAAACATTCCTAAAGGCGTAACAAATGATGATATTACAGCAACAACAACAGCAGATACTAAGTTGTCAGTAAATGTAGCAGGTAGCGTGCTAAATGTAGCATTCTTGGATACAGCAGGCGACGGTATTGCATTTAAGGATGGTAAACTTGCCACAATTACAATTAAATTGCCTACTGCTTTGACAGAAGCATATGCATTTACATTGACATCAGAGGCATCAATTGAAGATTCTAAGGGCGAAATAACTGTTGCTAAGGGTATGACCGCTGCTTCAACAGTAGTTACACCATCAACAGAACCTGTTCCTACAGTTAACCCTGTTAAGACAGTTGCATTGAAGAGCGTTGTATCAACTGGTTATGGTGATGCAATTAAGGCAGCTAAAGATGCAGGTAAGGACGTTTACCTAACAGTAGATGTTAAGAAGGGTGACCAAGATGCTGTATACGGTGAAGATTATGAAGCTGTATACAATGGTAAAACTCTAACAGAAGCTGAATACAAGAACCTAATTTCAGGTTACACAGATGCTGATATGGCAGACGTTATCAACGGTCTAACATACAATATCTATAATAGCTCTGTAAATAATGTTTCAACAACAGTTAATGCTATTGATGCTGAAGGTAATGCAGAACAAATTGTTGATCCTAAGGATAACACTCTAACACCTGCTAAGCCGACAGCTAAGCCATCTGAGCCATCAATCTCAGTTAAGGCTTCATCAACAACTGTTGAATTTGACAAGAAGTTCACTGTAACAGCTACAGTTAAGAACGCAAAAGACGGTGCTAAGGTTGCATTCACAACAAATGATGATGAAAAATATGCAGTAATCTTCGGTACACCTACAGAAATCAATTCTAAGGGTGAAACAAAGGCTACTTACGTTGCAAATGATAAGGCTGGTACAGTTACAATCACAGCAACATACAAAGATACTGAAGGTAACGAAAAGTCAGCATCTGTAAAGGTTACAGTTAAGAAGGCTTCTACAACAACTGGTGGTAATGACGGTACAACTTCAGGTGGTGGCCCTAGCATAATCGCTCCTGGTCACACAGGTGCTGTAACAACACCTAACACAAATACTAACTACAAGCCTGACTTCCAGGATCTTGGCTCAGTTGAATGGGCAAGAACAGCTATCAACGGACTTGCTATGAGAGGTATGATTAGTGGTAGAGATCAATATACATTCGATCCTAATGCAAACATCACAAGAGCAGAATACTGCCAGATCCTAATGGGTGCTATCAACGCTCTTAACGCCAAAGGTGAATCAACATTCGCAGACGTTCCTTCAACAGCTTGGTACTACAATGCAGTATCAGTTGCAAGTCAACTTGGTATCGTTTCAGGCTACGGTGACGGTAACTTCGGTCCTAACGACCTAATCACAAGACAAGATATGGCTCTTATGACATATAAGACAGCTAAAATCATGAACAAGTCACTTGAACCTGTAAATGCTGAAATCACATTTGAGGATTCACATGAAATCTCAGATTACGCATTTGAAGCAGTTATGACTCTTCAAAAGGCCGGTATTATCAACGGTATGACTGATACAACATTTGAACCACATTCAAATGCTACAAGAGCTCAGTCAGCTAAGGTAATCTTCGATACATTCGTTGATGCTCAATAATTGATATTAAAGTATCTTAAAAGAACAGTCCATACGGACTGTTCTTTTTTGTATTTCAAATCAAATCTGTTTTACAAATATAAATATTTGTTTATAATTTTATAATCTAATTGCAATTTAAATGATTTTTTGGTATAATATATATAAGATAATTATTTAGGAGTGAATTGAGTGGTTAATATAGGAAATGATTGGGACGAAATTCTTAAAGATGAATTTAGTAAAGAATATTATCTGAAACTTCGTGCTTTTTTGAAATCTGAATATAAATCGCATTGTATTCATCCGGATATGTATGATATTTTTAATGCTTTGAAATGGACATCTTATGCAAATACGAAGATTGTCATTCTTGGTCAAGACCCGTATCATGAAGTAGGTCAAGCACACGGATTGGCTTTCTCTGTTCAAAAAGGTGTTAAAATTCCTCCGTCATTAATGAATATGTATAAGGAACTTCATAATGAATTGGGATTGTACATTCCAAATAACGGTTATCTTGAAAAATGGGCAAGACAAGGTGTGTTGTTGCTTAACTCAGCATTGACTGTCCGTGACGGTCAGGCAAATTCGCACAGAAACAAAGGTTGGGAGATATTTACCAACAGAGTTGTCGAGTGTTTGAATGAACGCAAAGACCCGGTAATATTTATGCTTTGGGGTAACAATGCGAAAGAGAAAATAAAGGTTATTACTAATCATTATCATAAAATTTTAACTGCCGCACATCCGAGTCCGTTGTCGGCAAACAGAGGATTTTTCGGCTGCGGTCATTTTAAAACGGCAAACAGAATGTTGACGGAAATGGGTAAAACACCGATAGATTGGCAAATTGAGAACATTTAAGAGGGGATAGAAATGGTTGTTTTCGGTATAACAGGTGGAAGCGGAAGCGGAAAAACATCTGTTTCAAAAATGCTTGAAAAATTGGGTGTGCATATTATTGACACAGATGTAATTGCACACGAAATTGTAGAACCAAACAGTGATTGTCTTAATGAATTGGTCGATTATTTCGGTGATAGCATACTAAATGACGATAAGACATTGAATAGAAAGAAATTAGCATCAATCGCTTTTTCTGACAAACAAAAAACAGAGGCATTAAGCAACATAACGCATAAATATATAAAGGCGGAAGTGGTAAAAGACATAAACACGACTGATGCCGAATTGGTTGGTATAGACGGAGCAGTGATAATCGGAAGTAATGTTGAACCGCTTTGTGAATTTATAGTGTCGGTTATTGCTGATAAACAAAGCAGAATCACACGAATTAAGACGCGTGACAATATTACCGATGAACAGGCGATACAAAGAATTAATGCTCAAAATGATGATGAGTTCTATAAGGAAAATTCAATGTATATCATATATAATAACGGTGATATTGCACAGCTTGAAAGTGATGTTGTCGTGTTATTTAATAAAATAAAGGGGAATAGTTTTGAGTAAAATTTTTAAAGCATTCCTTGTACTTCTTGCAATATTTGTTGCGGTACTGGGTATATTAGGCGGTTATCAAACAAGTCAAAAATTCAAATATCCTGTTGCGTATGCAGATTATATTGTAAAATATTCAAAAGCCAACGACCTTGATCCGTTCTTGGTTATGGCGGTTATAAAGGTTGAAAGTAATTTTGTGCCTGAGGCACATTCGGGTGTTGCCGGCGGACTTATGCAGCTTACTGAGGAAACTGCTGAATGGAACGCTAAAGAATTAGGGATAACGACTGAATATGATTATATGGACCCCGAAACAAATATACGTTTTGGCTGTCATTATTTACGTCACTTGATTGATGTTTACGGAAATATTGACACCGCCTTGGCGGCTTACAACGGTGGTATGGGAAATGTTTATAGTTGGCTTAATGACTCGCGATACAGTGATGACGGAGTGACACTCAAGTATATTCCGTTTTCTGAAACTCGTAATTATGTTGTAAAGGTAAATTCGAGTTGGGAACACTATAAAGAAATGTATCAGTAATGTATATCATTAACATAAAATTAAAACAGAGAGGAGAATGAATTATGTCATTGATAATTACAATAGGAAGACAGTTCGGAAGTGGCGGACGTGATGTAGGTGAAAAGGTTGCGGAGTATTTTAACATACCTTTTTATGACAAGGAGCTTGTTGAACTTGCGGCACAAAAGAGCAATATAAGCAAAGAGGCGTTGAAAGAGGTTGACGAACACGCAACAAACAGTTTTCTTTACTCACTTGCAAGCGGCAACTACTCAATGAGAGGTATAAACGCACCGATTTATTACGAAATGCCTATAAACGATAAATTATTTATCGCACAGGCTGACGTTATTAAAGAGGTTGCAAAGAGAGGCTCTTGCGTTATCGTCGGACGTTGTGCAGATTATGCACTGGCAGACTGGAATGATTGTTTCAGTATTTTTGTGCATGCGGACCTTGACTGGCGAATCAACAGAATTGCATCCAAACATGGAAAAACTCCAAAAGAAGCAAAAGATATGATTACAAAAACTGACAAGAGTAGAGCCAGTTATTATAATTACTATACCAATAAGAAATGGGGAGCTGCACGGAGCTATAATCTTTGCATAGACAGCGGTAAGCTTGGTATTGATTATGCAACTGAGGCAATAATTGAATCCATTAAAATTTTTGACAGAACCAAAATATCCAAATAATAAACAGGATATTTTAAGCCCTGTTACAGGAGTTCTACAGAAATGAGCTGTCCTGTACAGGGCTTTTCTTAGCTGTTTGCACATGGTATAATAAAAATAAAACAGATATATAAATATAGATCCGGGAGGAAGAAAATGCGTCTTGTAATACAACGTGTACTTCAGGCAGAGGTACAGGTAAATGAAAATACGGTAGGAAAGATAAATAAAGGTTTGCTTGTCTTTGTGGGAGCAGGTCATGAAGATTCCAGAGAGGTGGCGGATAAATACTTAAAAAAACTGCTTGGACTGCGTATTTTTGAAGATGAAAATGGAAAGACTAATCTGTCCTTAAAAGATGTAAATGGAGAACTTTTGATGGTTTCACAATTTACGCTGTATGCAAACTGCAAGAAGGGAAACAGACCAAGTTTTATTGAAGCGGGTGAACCACATATGGCAGAGGAATTATATGAATATATGATTCAGGAGGCGAAAAAATCAGTACCTGTTGTAGAACATGGGATTTTTGGAGCAGACATGAAGGTATCATTGATCAATGATGGACCTTTTACGATTATATTGGATGAAAAAATATTATAAATTTTTCAGTTAAAATAATTAGACAGAAAGAAGAATTTTAATGCGTCAGGAAAAGTTTAAAATGGAACGCCAGGGACTGATTCATATTGGTGATGAAGTTGAAATCTCGGAGTTTCAATCATATATGAATTACAGTTATATTATCGAACCGGCTGTGGCCATGTCAGGATGTTATAAAAATTCAGAACGAATCAAGTCAACACATGGAATCATAAAAAATATCGAACATACGCCAAGAGGATTTATTGTAACAGCGGAATTTGAGGAATAAAAGAACTGAAAATTATAAACGAAAATGTTTTACAAATGTCAGATATGGAAAAATCAGAAAAATCCCTGAATATGGCATTTGAAAGAGTTATCTATATCTATACGACAAACCCGAGTTTTTCATATAGATGAGAAGGGCTTTTTCGATAAATGCCATAATTAATCCCTTTGTAAATCCATTTTTATAGTTCTTATAGTTTCTTTTATATTGAAGGGGAAATTTAATTTTATGAGCGATAAAAAAACAACTTACCGTGAACATACAGATATGGAAAATACATTAAAGCTTCGTCAGGTTCTGGCAACGCTGCCTCCATTCTGTAAAGATTATTTCCGGGCAATTGACACGACCACAACTGCCAAAACAAGAATTTCTTATGCATATGACATTCGAATTTTTTTCCAGTTTCTTCTGGATGAAAATCCTGCATTCAAAGATCATGCCATGACTGATTTTACGGTTGATGTTCTCGACCAGATTAAAGCTGTCGATCTTGAGGAATACCAGGAATATCTGAAATTATATCAGTCAGGTGATAAAACAGAAACAAATGGTGAACGTGGCCTGAAAAGAAAAATCTCCGCTTTGAGGAGTTTTTATGCCTATTATTACAAACGTGAAATGATCCATACGAATCCTACAGTGCTTATTGATGTACCGAAAATCCATGAAAAAAGCATTATTCGTCTGGATACTGATGAAGTTGCCATGCTTTTGGATTATATAGAACACTGTGGCGATACACTTACCGGCCAGAAACGTGTGTTTTATGAAAAAACAAAAGAACGCGATCTGGCAATCGTTACATTGCTTCTTGGAACCGGAATCCGTGTTTCCGAATGTGTCGGACTGGATATTGAAGATGTAGATTTTAAGAATAATGGAATTAATGTTACAGTTGAAGAACTTAATAAAATAGATTATTTTAACAAGGTTTTAACTCAATCAGGAATAGATTTGTATAATAATTTGATAGGTATTTTGAATCAGAATATAAATCTATATAATCAACAACAGAAAGTAAAAAAGAATAAAATTGGAAAGTTAGAAACATTACATAAACAAATATTAAGTGAAAAAGATAAAGTATCGTTTATTGAAGAATTTGCTGAAGATAACCAGCTTTTGAAATGTATTGATGAATATTTTAAAGAAAAAAGTTGTTTGATAAATGTAGATTTAAAGAATTTACTTGAAAATATTGATACTTATAGTTTGAATGGTATTTTTATTAAAAATGATAAGTCTTTGAAAAATATATCTATTTATTTATATAAAGATTGGGGATATATATCAAATCTTATAAATGAAGAATACGATTATAAACACAAGAATAAGGTAAAAGATGATAAGTATTATGAAAAAAGAAAAAAAGCTATAGATAAGATTAAATATTTTTCTATAGGATATATTGATGAATTGTTAAAAGATAAAAATGTTCCTATGGTAGAATGCTATTTCAAAGAAAAGATAAATTTAGTAGTAAAAGAATTTATTGATTATTTAAACAAATTTAATGAATATAAGTTTACAAATGAGTTAAAAACTGATGAAATTGCTGTTGAAATAATAAAAAATTTATGTGATTCAATAAAGGATGTACAGGAGATAGTAAAGCCTTTAATAGTTATTGAAAATGACAAGGATGATAGCTTTTATGGGGAAATCAATTATATATGGGATGAACTTAATAAGTTTAATAAAATATATAATATGGTTAGAAATTATCTTACAAAAAAAGATTACATAGATGAAAAAATTAGACTTACTTTTAATAACCCACAGTTATTAGGTGGGTGGAGTTATAAAAAAGAAGCTGATTACTCATCCTTTATACTAAAAGATAATAAATATTATTATTTGGCAATAATGAATCCAAATTCAAAGAGTAAATTAAAAGATTTAAAGAAACCAGAAAATGATGGAGATACTATTTACAAGATGAAATACTTTCAGGCTAGCGACCCAGCAAAAAGTATTCCTAACTTAATGGTTATAAATGGAAAAACTGAAAAAAAGAATGGAAGAAAAGATAATGATGGGGAAAATAGGGAGCTTGAGAGATTAAGAAATGAATATTTACCTACAGAAATAAATGAAATAAGAAAGAACAAGGCTTATTTAAGAAGTAGTAGCAATTTTTCGAATGAGGCTTTGGTTAAATATATTGATTATTATAAGGAAAGAGTAAAGGAATATTTTAATGAAATTGATTTTAAATTTAAGGAAACTTGTGAGTATAAACAATTTAATGAATTTGCTGAAGATGTTAATTTACAGGCATATCAAATTTCGTTTATAGAAGTTTCAAAAAAATATATAAAATCATTAATAGATGATAATAAAATTTATCTATTTAAAATATACAATAAGGATTTTTCTAAATATAGCAAAGGAACACCTAATCTCCATACTTTATATTTTAAAATGCTATTTGATAAAGAAAACCTTGAAAATCCTATTTATAAACTTAGTGGAAATGCTGAAATGTTTTTTAGAAAAGGAAATCTTGATTTAGATAAAACAACTATACATCATGCTAACCAGCCAATAAATAACAAAAATCCTAATAATAGAAAGAAACAAAGTGTATTTAAATATGACATAATTAAAAATAGAAGATATACAGTTGATAAATTTGCATTACATATGTCAATTACTACAAATTTTCAAGTATATGAGAATAAAAATGTTAATGAAACCGTAAACAGAGCTTTAAAATATTGTGATGACATTTATGCTATAGGTATAGATAGAGGAGAAAGAAATTTATTATATGCTTGTGTAGTAAATTCAAGGGGAGAAATAGTAAAACAAGTTCCTTTAAATTTTGTAGGTAATACAGATTATCATCAATTACTTGCAAAAAGAGAAGAAGAAAGAATGAATAGCAGGAAAAATTGGAAAATCATTGATAATATAAAGAATTTAAAGGAAGGCTATTTAAGTCAGGCTATACATATAATAACTGACCTTATGGTTGAATATAATGCTGTACTTGTTTTAGAAGATTTGAATTTTAGATTTAAAGAAAAAAGAATGAAATTTGAAAAAAGTGTTTATCAAAAATTTGAAAAGATGCTTATTGATAAATTGAATTTCTTAGTTGATAAAAAGCTTGATAAGAACGCCAATGGTGGATTGTTTAATGCGTATCAATTAACAGAAAAATTTACAAGCTTTAAAGATATGAAAAATCAAAATGGTATAGTATTTTATATTCCTGCTTGGATGACAAGCAAAATTGACCCAGTCACAGGATTTACAAATTTATTCTATATTAAATACGAGAGTATTGAAAAGTCTAAAGAATTTTTTGGTAAGTTTAAATCAATAAAATTTAATAAGGTAGATAACTATTTTGAATTTGAATTTGATTATAATGATTTTACTGACAGAGCTCAAGGTACAAGGTCTAAATGGACAGTTTGTAGTTTTGGGCCTAGAATTGAAGGTTTTAGAAATCCTGAAAAAAATAATAAATGGGATAGTAGAGAAATAGATATAACAGAGAAAATAAAAAAATTACTTGATGATTATAATATATCTTTAGATGAAGATATTCAAGCTCAAATTATGGATATAAATACTAAGGCATTTTTTGAAAAATTGATTGAATATTTTAAGCTTGTATTGAAAATGAGAAACAGTAAAACAGGTACAGATATTGATTATATCATTTCTCCGGTTAAAAATAAGCAAAATGAATTTTTTGACAGTAGAAAGCAAAATGAAAAATTGCCTATGGATGCAGATGCAAATGGTGCTTATAATATTGCGAGAAAAGGATTAATGTTTATTGATATAATAAAAGAAACTGAAGATAAAGATTTGAAGATGCCTAAATTGTTCATTAAAAATAAGAATTGGTTGAATTATGTACAAAAGAGTGATTTGTAATGGAAAATCCTATAATAGCATCAAACTTAAATGATTTTATATTTTGTCCTGTTTCCATATATTTTCATAATTTATATGGAAACAGGGATGTATTAACGTACAAAAAAGAAGTACAACTTAATGGAACAAGTGCACATAATAATGTTGATAACGGAGAATATTCTACAAGTAAGAATATTATAAGCGGTATTTCAGTATATAGTGAAAAGTACAATATTATATGTAAAATAGATATTTATGACAAGAGTAAAAAAATACTTGTTGAAAGAAAAAACAAAATAAGTAAAATTTACGATGGTCAAATTTTCCAAGTATATGCTCAATATTTTGCATTAAAAGAATTGGGATATGATATAGAGAAAATAAAAATACATAGCATTTCTGATAACAAAAATTATTATATTAACCTCCCTGATGATAATATTGAAATGTTTAATAAATTTAAAAATATAATATATCAGATAAATAATTTTGATTTTGAAGAATATAAACAGACTAATGTACTAAAGTGTCAAAATTGCATATATGAGCCAGCCTGTAGTAAAAGTATAAAGGAGGAGTAGAATGCTTACAGCTCCTGAATTTAATAAAAAACAAATTTTGTGGGTGTTTTCCAATGAAGGTGATAAATTATCTTTTCACAATGATAATTTGGTTGTAAAAAATAAAGAAGGCAACATAAAATTTCAATTAACTTGTTATAGAATTTATATGATTTTTGTTGTTGGACATACTGTTGTAACAAGCGAATTAATAAAAAACAGTCAAAAGTTTGGTTTTGCTATCTGTTTAATGACACCTACATTAAAATTGTATCAAATAATAGGTGGATATACAGAGGGAAATACTATGTTGATAAAAAGACAATATCAATATTCAGACTTAGACATAGGTGTTCATATTATAAAAAATAAAATATATAATCAAAGAGCAGTTTTAAAAAATTTTAGATATAAATCTCAATTAATTTTAGAAAGTATTGAAAAAATGGGA
>OLVR01003314.1_pt1 | contig 10548 bp, 10 predicted proteins | sample 1673261 | NCBI WGS metagenome assembly OLVR01 (sample SAMEA3178938, study PRJEB25190) | human gut metagenome | biome: human gut; feature: human-associated habitat; material: faeces | place: Austria | collected 2013 | reverse complement strand
TCCAGTATCAAGCGCCATATGGGCAGTGACTACCGGGTGCACATCGACGGCAAAGACCTGACCCCGCAGGAGATCAGCGCCATGATCTTGGCCAAGATCCGCCGCGATGCCGAGAGCTATCTGGGCGAGCCGGTGACCGAAGCGGTCATCACGGTGCCCGCCTACTTCGACGACAGCCAGCGCAAGGCTACGCAGGATGCAGGCCGCATTGCAGGCCTGAACGTGCTGCGCATCATCAACGAGCCTACTGCTGCCGCTGTGGCCTATGGTTTGGATAACGAAGCATCGCAGAAGATCCTCGTCTACGACCTCGGCGGCGGCACCTTTGATGTGTCCATCATCGAGATCGAGGACGGGACCTTTACGGTGCTTGCCACCGGCGGCGACACCCATCTGGGCGGTGACGACTTCGATCAGCGCATCGTGGAATATGCTGTGGCCGAGTTCAAAAAATCGGATCGCATCGACCTCTCCCGCGACCCGGCAGCTATGGGCCGGCTGAAAGAGGAAGCCGAAAAGGCAAAGAAGGAGCTTTCTGCCGCGCCGTCGGCACAGCTGAACCTGCCCTTTATCGCAGTGGGCAAGGATGGCCCTCACCACTTGGATATCTCGCTTTCCCGCCCGCAGTTCGAAATGATGACCGGCGACCTGCTGGCCCGCACAGTGGCTCCTGTGCAGAATGCCCTGCGGGATGCAGGCATTTCCGCCAGCCAGCTGGGCAAAGTGCTGCTGGTGGGCGGCAGCACCCGGATGCCTGCGGTGGAGCGTCAGGTGAAGGAGCTGCTGGGCTGCGAACCCAGCCACAGCCTGAACCCGGACGAGTGTGTTGCCATGGGTGCGGCTGTGCAGGGCGGTCTGCTGCAGGGCGGCGGCAAGCTGGCCGGTGCCACCGGCGCAGCCGCGCAGGGCCTTGTGCTGATGGATGTGACCCCGCTGACCCTCTCCATTGAGACGCTGGGCGGCGTGGCCACCCCGCTGATCACCCGCAACAGCATGATCCCCACCCGCAAGAGCCAGATCTTCACCACCGCACGGCCCATGCAGACCAGTGTGGAGATCAACGTGCTGCAGGGCGAGCGCCACTTTGCCCGCGACAACAAGAGTCTGGGCAAATTCAAGCTCACTGGCATCCGGGCAAGCTTCTCCTCCAAACCGCAGATCGAAGTTACCTTCGATATCGACGTGAACGGCGTGGTGAAGGTGTCTGCCAAAGACCTTGGCACCGGCCGGGAGCAGAACATCACCATCACCGGCAGCACCAACCTTTCGGAAAATGAGATCCAGCGCGCCATGGCAGACGCTGCCGCCTACGAGGTCGAGGACAGCCGCCGCAAGGAGCGGCTGGACCTGCACAATCAGGCCGAGGTGCTGGCCTACAAGGTGGACGAGGCTCTTTCCAAATGCAAAAAGGAGCTGGACAAGGACGAGAAGAACCGCATCAAAACCGACCTCGCCAACCTCCGCCGCTGCCTGCGCAAGGATAAGCCCGAAAAGATGAATGAAAACGAGGAAGCCGCCCTGCGTCAGGCCAAGACCCAGCTGGAAGAGAGCGCAAACCATCTGATGGTGCTTTATACCAGTGAGCAGGAAACAGATGGTACGAATAATGCGCTGTAAAAGTTGCAACAAAACAGAATGATGAGAACTGTGCTCTGTGGAAAATAGAAACCACAGAGCACGTTTTTCTGCAGAAATAGTTGCAGGAGATAGGCTGACATTGTATAATACAACTGTATAGTTTTGGCTAAATTCGGGAATGATGCCTTGTTTGGGAGAAAGACATGGAAAAAACTGCGGAAAAGCTAAAGGTAAATGAGAGCCTGTTAAAAACAGTACTGTGCAGTGCTACTTTTTGGGGATTGTTGGCGCATGGTATGGTTCTGTTCAACAAATACTCATTCCATGATGATGTACGGTATTTCAATGAAGTGGGCGCTACTTACGAATCTGGACGGTGGATGCTGGGCATTCTTGGAAGTCTGAGTGCAAATTTGCTGGGTAGTAAAAACTACAGCCTGCCAGTGGTAAATGGTACGATTACGATTTTGTGCATTGCAGCAATCGTATATCTGCTGGCGGATAGTTTGAGGATCCAGTCAAAGCCTCTTGTTATTCTGCTGTGCGGAAGTATGGTGACATTTCCGTCAGTGACGGGAACATTCAGTTACATGTTTACTGCACCATACTATTATGCTGCATCCCTACTGGGAGTTGTTGGAGCATGGATTTTTCACCAGAAAAAGAATGTTGTCGCTCTATTACTCTGCACGGTTTTGATGGCTTGCTCTGTTGGTGTGTACCAGGCAAATATCCCGGTCTGCATCTGTACATTGCTGCTTTATATGATGGAAGATATCCGGCAGTCTGATATGAACTGGAAAACGTTTTGGAAAATGGCCCTGTGTAATGCAACTGTGTGCATTGGGTTTGTTACAGAATATTTTCTAGTCAATCAATATTTTCTGAATCAGTTTGGCGTTGTTTTGACGGATTACAAAGGTATCAATCATTTTGGAAGAACAAATCTGAGCAATTATATTTATCGGATACTGTGCGGTTACGGCTCATTCTTTTATCCAAGCACTGCTGTGGAAGACTTCAGCGCAAGATATGTCTATACTTTGTTGATCATTGTTACTGCGATCATTGCCATATTTGTGCTCCGGAAAATGTATATTCTTAAGACCCCAAAAGGATGTCAAACCCTATTGATTCTAATCGCATATCCTATTGCAGCATGCTTTGTATACCTGATGGTAGAGCCTTGGGATGTTCATGCCGTAATGACTTTTGGACAGGCGTTTGCCTTTGCTTTGGTTGTATGGTTTATTGATAAATATCCCGAAGATAGAACAAAAGTAGAAGGTGCCCTATGTAAAGCCGCTGTTGCCCTATTAGGAGTACTTGTGACTCTAAATATTCGTTACAGCAATATCCTCTACCTAAAAGCAGACGTGATGCAGACACAAATGATCAGTTATTACACAACTTTGATCACGCGAATTGAAAGTATCGAAGGTTATACTGAAGATGCGCAGGTTGTTTATATCGGGGAGTATGACAAGCACGATAAAAATCTTGTTGGAATCAGCGAATATTTCGATGATTTGGATCTGGCTACATATAAAGGAGAACCTATTTTCAATGATTACGCATGGAAGGAAGCCATGGAGTTTTGGTGTGGCTTTGCACCGGAATTAGGAGATGCCGCAGAGTTTGACGGTAATGCCGAGGTAGCATCTATGCCCTGCTATCCGGATCAGGGTTCGATCCGGTGCATCAACGGAAAAATTGTTGTCAAATTTGCAGATGAGCCGTAAGAACTACGAAAAAGCAGGGAAGTTAAATGAAAAAATTATCGTTAATTATTTCAGTTTATAACGAAGAAGCCGTTCTGGAAAAGTTTTATAAAGCTTTCTGCTCCATCGAACAGAATTTGGAATACGGGGGAGGGGGATATGAGCTGATTTTTGTAAATGATGGCAGTACCGATGCCAGTATGAATATTCTGGAAGTGATTGCGCAGCAGAACAAGAATGTCCGTGTAATCAGTTTTTCGCGAAATTTTGGCCACGAGGCTGCCATGATTGCAGGCATCGATCATGCTGCGGGGGACGTGATCATTTGCATGGATGCCGACCTGCAGCACCCTCTGGAATGCATCGCCCCCATCATGGCGAAATTTGAGGAAGGCTATGAGGTTATCAGCATGGTCCGAACCTCCAACAAATCGGCAGGTGCCATCAAAAACTTTACATCCAGAGCATTCTACCGGGTGATCAACGCCTTGTCTGATCAAGTAAAGCTGGAGGAAAATGCATCGGATTTCTTTGCCATCAGTAGCCGTGTGGCAGATGTTCTACGTACAAATTACCGTGAAAAAACTCGTTTTCTACGTGGATATGTACAAAGCGTTGGTTTCCGGAAAACAACGCTGGAATACACTGCTGCGGAAAGAGCTGGCGGTGCCAGCCACTATACGCTAAAAAAACTGATGAATTTTGCAATCAGCACCATAGTCGGTTTTTCTGATTTTCCACTGAAACTCGGCCTCTATGCCGGTGCTGTAAGTTTTCTTGCTGCTGTGATTTTTGCTATAAGTGCACTGTGTGGATTCCGCGAGTATAAGGTGATCCTTGCGGCAGTCAATGTTTTATTTGCCGTTCTCTTTTTGCTGGTCGGAATTATGGGTGAATATTTTTCCGTTGCATTTGCAGAGCTGAAAAACCGTCCGATCTATATTGTGGAAAAGGAAATCAATTCCGGGCGCTGCGTATGATACAAACAATAAAGCAACTTTATTTTCGTTATAAGGAATTGATCAACTATGTGATCGTAGGTGGTCTGACTACGGTAGTGAGTCTGGCAAGTTACTATTTTTTCACTGTAGTCTTTCTGAACCCGCAAGACCCATTTCAACTGATGACTGCCAATACGCTCTCATGGATCTGCGCAGTCTCTTTTGCTTACATCACAAACAGGAAGTTCGTTTTTGAAAGCAAAAGTGCTGATAAATTGCGCGAAATGCTGAAATTTTTCAGTGCGAGGATTTCCACTCTCCTTATCGAAATGGCCTGCATGACATTGCTGGTAAATATTCTGCACTGGAATGACCGGATCTCTAAGTTTGCGGTACAGTTCATCGTCATGGCTCTGAATTACATTTTCAGCAAGCTGTTTGTGTTCCGCATCAAAGAATAATACAGAGTAAAAGGGGCTGCTGCACATGCAACAGCCCCTTTTACTCTGTGGAAAAAGCCTTACAGCATCTTAGAAAGGAATGCTTTCAGTCTGGGATGCTTCGGATTCGTGAACAGTTCCTGCGGCGGCTCGTCCTCCTGGATCTTGCCGTCGTCGATGAAGATGACGCGGTTGGACACCTCGCGGGCGAAGCCCATTTCGTGGGTGACCACCAGCATGGTGATGCCGGTGTGGGCCAGCTCCTTCATCAGTTCCAGAACCTCGCCCACCATTTCGGGGTCGAGGGCGCTGGTGGGCTCGTCGAACAGGATCACGTCCGGGTCCATGGCAAGGGCACGGGCAATGGCAATACGCTGCTGCTGGCCGCCGGAAAGGCTCTTGGGGTAGGCATCGGCCTTGTCGGCCAGACCCACGCGGGCCAGCAGTTCGTCTGCCTTGGCGGAGATGGCTTCCTTATCCTTCAGCTTCAGCAGGGTGGGGGCCAGCTCCAGATTTTTCTTCACAGTCAGGTGCGGGAACAGGTTGAAGTGCTGGAACACCATGCCCATCTTCTGGCGCACAGCGTCGATGTGGGCTTCATCCACCTCGGTGCCCTCAAATTTGATGCTGCCGGAGGATGGAATCTCCAACCGGTTCAGGCAGCGCAGAAAGGTAGATTTGCCGCAGCCGGAAGGACCGATCAGGCAGACCACATCGCCGCGGTAAATATCAATATCAATGCCCTTCAGCACGTCCAGCGTGGGGGTGGGCTGCTTTGCGCCCGGCTTTTTTTCGCCGCCGTAGGTCTTTGTCAGGCCGCGGACTTCCAGAATCTTATCGGTCACTTTGAGCAAGCCTCCTCTCAAACTTTGCCAGCAGACGGGTGAATAGCATGACCAGCACAAGGTAAATCAGTGCAACGCCCAGCAGCGGGAACATGGCCTCGTAGGTGCGGTTCATGATGCCCTGTGCGGCGTACAGCAGCTCCTTGCCGCCGATGACCGTGATCAGGGAGGTATCCTTCAGCAGGACGATGAACTCGTTGCCCAGTGCGGGCAGCACCGCACGGATGGCCTGCGGGATGATGATGACCACCATGGTGGTCATGTAGTTCAGGCCAAGGCTGCGTCCGGCCTCCATCTGGCCGGGGTCAACGGCCATCAGGCCGCCGCGGATGATCTCCGAAACATAGGCACCGGAGTTGATGCCCAGTGCCAGCGCACCCACCATGGTAAAGTTGCGGCTGTTGGCAAAAATGACCATGCTCATGATGAGCAGCTGCACCATCATAGGCGTGCCGCGGATGATGGTGGTGTAAATTTCGCAGATGATGTTGAAGAAGCCCAACACCGGGTTCTTGTGGCCGGGGCGCTGCTGGTCGTGTGCCACACGCACCAGTGCCACCACGCTGCCCAGCACGATGCCCAGTGCCAGCGCAATGGCAGTGACCAGCAGGGTGGTGCTCACGCCGTTGATGTACTGCGTCCAGCGGTCTTTCAGGATGAAGGCCTGATAAAATTTGAAGAAGAACTCCTGCCCGAAGCTGAGCTTGGTGCCGCTGTTGAGCAGCTCTTTGAGCAGTTCGTATTGAGCAGCCATTCGCATCCTCACTTTCCTGTTTTGTTAGAATTTTGTAACCTTATTTTTCCAAAAAAGGGGAGGTGCCCCAGTTGGGGGCTGCCTCCCCGTGGTTCCGTTATCAGCCAGCTGATTATTCAGCGGTGATGTACTTGTCCACGATGGACTGCAGGGTGCCGTCAGCCTTCAGCTCTTTCAGAGCGGCGTTGACGGCATCTTCCAGAGAAGAACCCTTTGCCATACCAATGGCGTAATCTTCCTCGGCGTAGCTGGTATCCAGGATCTTCAGGCCGGGGTTGGCAGCAATGAACTCCTGGGCGGGAGCGTTGTCGATGACAACGGCATCCACCTGACCGTTGTTCAGAGCCTGCACAGCGGTCAGACCGTCGTCGTAAGCCACAACATTGTCGTCGCCGAAGCCATCGGAGCAGTAGATGTAGCCGGTGGTGCCGCGCTGGGTGCCGATCTTCTTGCCGGCCAGATCGTCCGGAGAAGCAATGTCGGAGCCTTCGGGCACGATGATGGACTGGATGCCGGTAGCGTAGCTGTCGGAGAAGTCCATCACAGCCTTGCGCTCGTCGGTGACGGTAACGCCGGCCATAACGATGTCGGCCTTACCCTGCTGCACGCTCAGCAGAGCAGCGTCAAAGTCCATATCATCGATCTGCAGCTCCAGACCCAGCTTGTCAGCGATGGCCTGAGCAGTCTCGATGTCGATGCCCTCAAACTCGCCCGCATCGGTGGTCATCTCATACGGAGGAAAGGCTGCGTTGGTGGCCATGGTCAGCTTGCCAGCCTCAACGGTGGTCAGCTCACCGGCGGCAGCGCTGGTGGAAGCAGCCTCAGAAGAAGCGGCAGCAGAGCTTGCCACGGAGGAAGCGGTGCTTGCGGAAGAACCACCGCAGGCGGTCAGAGCCAGAGCGGCAACGGACAGACCGGCAGCTGCCAGAAAGCTGCGACGAGAGATCTTTTTCATATTCAAACACTCCTCAAATGTACTGTATGTTTTTGCGGTACGCCAGAACGATGCGATTCATCGAACATCTGGCGAACGAATTTAGTATAGATTGTACAAATTGAAAAGTCAATACTTGTGCAAAAAATCTCATCATTTGAAACCGAATTGAAAACAATTATACAAAAAATGCGCTGAAGAAATGTATATATACAAATTATAGATATTTTGCGATCTCTTCTTTGCTCCGCTTTGGCACGCAGTAATCCCGGTTCTCGTCCAGATAATACTTTACGCCGGTCTCAGCCGTCAGCGGCACAATGTGAGCCTTGTGGGCCGGGTAGCCGAACGCCACCATGAATGCCAGCTTCTGCGGTTCTTCAATGCCCAGCAGTTCGGTGAGTGCAGGCTTGTTGATCGCGCCCATGATGCAGCTGCCCACGCCTTTGTCCCATGCGGCAAGGGTCATGTTGGCAAGGGCGATGCCGGTATCGGTGGCAAGGTCGCCGGGGATGGAAGTGTCCTGCACCACGGCCACATACAGGGTGGGCAGCTCGTCGGCTTTGGGCGTGCCCTGCTCCGGCGGCAGATAGGCAGCCCACTTGACCAGCGGCTGCACCTTTGCCACCGCCTCGGGCTTGTTCACCACCACCAGACGCACAGCCTGACGGTTGGCTCCGCAGGAGGACAGGCGGACGGCCTCGACGATATCATCCACCACATCCTGCGGAACAGCTTTCTGTGCAAAGCGGCGGTAGGTGCGGCGGCTGACAAGAGTATCCATAACAGACATAAAGAGCACCTCCTTTATATAAGTGTTGTCAAAAGTATAGCAGATGCGGCAGAGTCTTGCAACGCTCCGGCGCAAAAAAGCTTGCACGTTGGGCAGTGATCTTGCTTTTTGCGACAGGCTGCGATTGCATCCGACAAATGATATATGGCAAAATATGGTAGAAGAAAGGAGGCGGCGCAATGGTATTGGCAGCAGGCATCGTGGGTTTTATTCTGGGGGTCAATTTGGGTTTTTTGTTTGCCGGGCTGATGCGGACGGCAAAGGAGAAGGACGAGCAGACAGAAGATGAAAACAAGACATGTTGAGAATGAATGAAAATAACGGAGAACAAAAAGGGCCGCTGTACGGGATGCTGTGCAGCGGCCCTTTCTGCCGGGTTTGACCGAACTTACGATTTTCTCTTGGTCGCTCCTGTTTTTCTGTATCCGGCGGCAAAAGATGCCAAAAACCACTTGACAAACGGTTACCGGGGGGGGGTATTATATAAGAAAAGCAGGCTCCGCAAAAAAAGTAATGGGGGCGTGCCAAAAAAAGATTGTGAGGTTGATTCTTATGTCTAACATTTCTCGTCGTAAGTTCCTCAAGGGTGCAGGTGTGGCTGCTCTGGCTGTTGCTGCTGCCGGTGTTCTGGCTGGCTGCTCCGGCAACGATGTCCCTTCTATCCCCGATGTGACTGCTAAGAACGTCACCGTCAAGTTCGTTGACCGTAAGGGCAAAGAGGTCGGTACTACCGTTGTCAAGAATGTTAAGCTGACCGAGACCAAGATGAACTCTAACGATGTGCAGGCACCCGAGGGCTATGTGGTCGGTATTGTTGGCGACCAGTTCATCGACTGGGACAACCAGACTGTCACCTTCACGGTTGACAAGGTTGACAAGAAGGAAACGGATAAGGTCACTGTCAACTATTACTACCGTGGGGTGGCAGGCGTAGACGGCTCTGAGACTGTCGGCACCGAAGTTCTGGAAGTGGAAAAGGGTGCAACCAAATTCAATACCAGTGAGCTGAAGGAAATCCCCAAGGGCTTTAAGCTGGATACTCTGGGCGATATCGCAATCAACAAGTTTAAGAATGTGACTGTCTACGTCAGCCGCAAGTAAGCTGAACCGGATTTTTCAAAATTATTTGAATTTTTAAATTAAAAATTTAAGAAGACAACACCAATAGGGTGGCGGCCAACAAGGCCTCCGCCCTATTGGTGCTGTTTTTTTGTTAAAATTTCACTTGACAAACAGTTACCAGGGAGGGTATTATATAGAAAAAGCAGGCTCCACAAAAAAGTGATGGGGGCATGCAGAAAAGATTGTGAGGTTGATTATTATGTCTAATATCTCTCGTCGTCAGTTCCTGAAGGGCGCAGGTGTCGCTACTCTGGCTGTTGCTGCTGCCGGTGTTCTGGCTGGCTGCTCTGGCAACGCTGGCCCCGATGTCCCCGATGTCCCCGGTGTGACCACTCGTCCTGTTACGGTTATCTTCATGAAGGACGAAGGCAATGGTGTGACCAACGTTGTGGGTGAGACTGCCAAGATTGATGTTCTGAAGACCGAGAACTCTGTGAAGGTTGCTGACATCGATAAGAAGCTGCTTCCCGAAGATTACCATCTGGAGAACGAGAACGCTGTTGTTGAAGTCCGCAAGGACGACAGCAAGGGTGAGTACATCATCGTCTTCGTGACTGATGTGACCATGACTCCGACCAAGAAGACCATCGATGTCAAACTGCTGGAGCTGCCGAACAACTTCATTGAGGCTAAGGCTGAGGTTGCAGTCGATGCAACTGGCGTCAGCGCTGCTGATATTCAGCTGCCGGACGGCTACAAGCTGAGCACCGACTACAGCACGGATGAAGAGCTGTTGAAGGTTCGTCCCTTCGGGACTGTCTTCATTGTGACCAAGTTCTGATTTCCTGGCACAGAAGTTTTTTGAAAAAACTCAAATAGCACCAACAGGGCGGTAGTCAACACGGCTACCGTCCTGTTTTTAAGTACAAAAAGAGCGACAGTCGTGCGACTGCCGCTCTTTTACGTTTATAGTCAGTTCCACCGTTTTTTCGGCAGCGGGCAACCCCTTCCGTCAAAGCCTGCGGCTTTGCCAGCTTCCCCAAGGGAACGAATGAACCCTCTCAGGCTCACTGCGTTCGCCAGCTCCCCCGAAGGGGGAACTTTAAGCATCTGCCGGTTAGGAGCAAAAAAGCTCCCCCCCTTTCGGGGGAGCTGGCATCGAGCAAAGCGAGATGACGGAGAGGGTCTTACTTCCGCTTCGGCAGCGGCACACACAGCACCAGCGTGATGCCGATGGCCAGCGCAACGGCTACCTTAAAGGTGCTGATGCCGTTGGAAAGGGCCAGCACATTGTTGCCCTGTATAAAATAGTAGGCGGTGTAGTAGATGCCAGCGCCGGGCACCAGCGGGAAGATGCCGGACAGCAGGAACACCGTTACCGGCATTTTAATCACAATGGCAAACACGCGGGTGAGCAGGGTGAGCGGAATGACCGCCAGCAGGGAGGCTGCGGCACTGTCTGCCCCCAGCATCACGGCCA
>OLVR01003310.1_pt1 | contig 10557 bp, 9 predicted proteins | sample 1673261 | NCBI WGS metagenome assembly OLVR01 (sample SAMEA3178938, study PRJEB25190) | human gut metagenome | biome: human gut; feature: human-associated habitat; material: faeces | place: Austria | collected 2013 | reverse complement strand
AGGGGGAGGCCTCGCGGCCTCCCCCTTTTTGCGTTTACCGGGCATAAATGACTCATTTACGCCAGACGATTTAATTCTTTTTGGTATTGAGCTTTTATTTAAAGAAAATAAAACGAATAACAAGGGCAACTGCTATGGCTGCAATGATCAAAAGCAGGATTGTCAGTCGATGCTGCTTGCGTCGTTTACTTGATGAAACGAAGATTGATTTTCCCTGTTTTGGCGTTTCGAGATAGCGAGCCGAATGCGTCAAGGTTTGCTTTGGTCGAGGACCTCTTTGTTGATGAGTGGCGAATGCTTTCATCGGCTCATCACTAGCTGCGCTGTTTTTAAATAATGGTGCGTCTTTCAGATATACGGGGTCTCCCGAGGCGACGCCCATATGTTTACGTTCCGTTTGGGCATCCTCAAGCGTTTGATATCGATTTCTCGTCACATACTCGGGCTCCGGATCATTAATGGGCTCTTGCGAGATGTGGGGGCGATGGAACCGTGGCGGCTGCGCGGAAGTATCTTCCCCCTGTGTCGGCATAAACATATTGTTCTGGTTTTGGTCGTCCATGATGCCCTTTAGCTCGTTACCAACAACGTGTACGCGCTCATTGTAAGCCCCTTGTTATTTGTAGCTGGGGACATACTCGGTATTTAAGCTCTGGTTCAAAGAACCTTAACCTTCCTAAAACCTGAGTCATACGCACTTAGATATGCTTATAGTACTGGACTCAAAAAACTTTATAGTCGATGTATATATGAGCACTGGGTGGGCATATATAAGAGCGTCAAAAGAAGTCCCAGTCACCTGGAAGATGACTCGGCAGTCCTATAAAGGAGTGGTAAACATGGCAAGCATGGTTCCTTATCGTTCGGTTTTTGGCGTTCGTCCCTCTGCAAGCTCGCTGTTCGATCTGTTTGATGATATGAGTGACCTAGCGAACAGCTCGATTGCCTCTAAGGCGTTCCCCGTTGACGTTGAGGATAAGGGCGATGGCTATGAGGTCAAGGCTTATCTGACCGGCGTTGCCAAGGACGATATCGATGTCGAGCTTAACGAGGGCCGTCTGTCCATTAGCGTGAATGTCGAGGAAGACGAGGAGAACGAGGGCAAGAACTTCCTGCAGAAGGAGTTCAGCTCGTACAGCGCGACGCGTGGCGTGTATCTTAAGGACGCTTCGAGCGAGGGCCTCTCGGCTAAGTACGCTGACGGCATCCTGACCGTTACGGTTCCCAAGATCGTCGAGAAGAAGAACGTTACGAAGATCTCCATCGACTAAATTCGTTGGTGTTCTGCGCTATTAAAAGACAGCAAAAGGGGCTGGGAAGCGATTCTCGGCCCCTTTTGCTGTCTAGGACAGTTATTGAATGGTTGCTGGTCGATGCTGGCTTGCGGGGCGTATCGAGAGTTTTCGCGATCCTTGGAGAAGGGTTGCGGAGCTGCCGAGCTCGTCATCCAGGGTTGCGGCTAGAGCTTTGGCATAGCTTTTGACGGTAAGGCTCGGACGATTGTTGTCTTGGCTGATATGCATGGCAATGAGCTGTTCGGTGCGATCGGTAACAAGTTCGCGCGCGGCTTCGGCGGCTTGGCCGTTGGAGAGGTGTCCCCTTGCAGACAGGATGCGCTCCTGAAGAAAGCGGGGATATTCTCCCTCGCGCAACATGGTCACATCGTGGTTGCTTTCGAGCGCGAGGACTCGACAATCTTTGAGGGTGTTCATGGCTTGGCTCGATAGCTCTCCGGTGTCGGTAGCAAAGCCGATGGAATCATCGAGGGCGTCGAATCGAAAGCCGATTGGATTTATGACATCGTGTGATGTTGAGTAGGTTTGCGCGTGGATGCCGGCAATGGATAGGGTGTCACCGGGGTCGAATTCCTCGACAGGCAGATGCGAAAGATTTTCTTTGCTCGAAAGTGTGCCCCTACTGGCAAAGAGGGGACCGTGCCAGTGCTTGCACCAGACATCGAGACCCTTGATGTGATCGCTATGCTCATGAGTAATGAGAAGAGCCGAGACGTTGTCTGCCGAGAGTCCCAGTTCTGCCATGCGCTTTAATGTCTCGCGGCGAGAAAGACCGTCGTCAATCATGATGAGCCCCCGGGGGCCTTCGATGAGCGCGCAGTTGCCTTTTGAGCCGCTGCCAAGGATATGAAGGTGCAGACGAGACATAAGATTCCAAAGGATACAATGGGTGCGGACGAATAGAGGAGGAAGCAAATGCCTACGGTATCACAGCATTACGGACACCATGCCGTGCCCGGGGCAGTCGATGAGACCCGAACGAGGCAGCAGGCTGCTCCTGTCGTGCTCATGGTATCAGGCGGCGCGGACTCGACGGCACTGCTTCTTATGGCGTGCACATCAAAGCTGGATATCCAAGACGGGCGCGGTGTTGCCCCCATTGCTCGCGAGCGCCTGCATGTGCTGCATGTAAACCATCATCTGCGCGGCAAGGCGTCCGATGGCGACGAGGCCTTTGTGCGTGAGCTCTGCGCGAAATATGGTTTACCGCTGTGCGTGGAGCACGCTTATTTTGATGGGGAGTCGGGCAATATTGAGGCCGCGGCCCGCGAAGTGCGCTATGCCGCGGCGCGGAGGTATGTTCGCGAGCTCTGCGCCCAGACGGGGGCACCGCGAACGGCGGCTCGTATCTGCACCGCGCACACGTCTTCGGATCGCGCGGAAACGTTTTTGATGAACGCGATTAAGGGTTCGGGCCCCGCTGGCCTATCGAGCATTCCTCGCCGGAGGAATATCGTGGTACGTCCCTTGCTCGACCTAACTCATGGCGAGCTCGTGGGCTATCTACAGGTACATGGTCAGCCGTGGCGTGAAGACGAGAGCAATGAGGATATCTCGTATCTGCGAAACTACGTGCGCCATCGAGTAATGCCAGTGGTGGCGCAGCGCAACGCGAGCGTCTGCAAGACGATTGGCGCCGCCTGCGAGATCTTAGGCGATGAGGACGCGTTTTTGTCTCAGCTTTCGGCACAGGCGTTTCGAAGCTGTTTGCGCAAAGAGGCAGCGGGTGCGCTGGTGCTCGATGCCAGGCGCCTGGCTGCGGCCGAGGTGGTAATCGCGCGGCGCATCGTGCGACTGGCGATTAAGCGCATCGATCCGGACGCTCGTCCCGAGATGCGACATGTGGAGCGAGTCCTTTCCTGCGTTGCCGAGGGCACCGGCTCGGTCACGCTTCCGGCGGGGATTGACGCACGCATTGAGTTTGGCATGCTGGCGTTTAAGGCGCCGGCGGCTCGCGAGGGCCTGGTCGCGGGCTGGGTTACCGTACCCGGTCGTTTGCCGTTGGGCGGGGGACGTATGCTGGTCACAGAACCGATGGCTGTTGAGCCGGGATGCGATATCGTGCGCCGCGCCCGTGAGCTTGCGGCTGCCGGGGAAGTGACAGCTTTGGTAGACGCGGCTGCCCTGGGTTTTGCCGACAGCGATAGTGAGCGGATCCTGGCGGGCTCGCGTGGCGAGATCCCTGCCGAGGCGCGATTGGCGCGCCTGTGGGTGGACGGTCCCGCGCCGGGAGACGTGATGTGCCCGTTAGGGATGAGTGGCCGAAGCAAGAAAGTATCCGATTTGCTAGGTGAGGCTCGCATTCCCGTTTCCGAGCGCGCCGGCGTGCCCATGGTGAGGACGGCGCCGGGGGGTGCCGTGGTGTGGGTCGCCGGAGTTCGCGCGGACGAGCGTTTTAAGTGCACGGTCGCAACGCGCGTGGCATATCTGCTCCGCGTGGTCGATGCGGAATAGCGTCCCACGCCTGCTATTCTGTGCGACGTTGACGGTATTCCCGCGCTGATGGCGCACGGGCTGGTAAATTTACCCCGTGCGCTGCTAGAATGTGTAGTTCGCGTCCATACGGCGGTGTGTGGGCGATAAGCACAAGAAAGGGTTGTCATGGCTTCTCAACATCCGGATATCGAGAAGGTTCTGTTCACGCAGGAGGATATCGACGGTATCGTCTCTCGCCTGGGCGAGGAGATTACGCGCGACTACGCGGGTAAGGATCTGGTGCTGATTGCGGTCCTGCGCGGCGCCGTGGTCTTTATGGGCGACCTGATGCGTAAGATCGAGCTGCCGACCAACATCGATTTCATGGCTGTTTCGAGCTACGGCGACGGTGTGAAGTCCTCGGGTATCGTGCGTATCATTAAGGACCTGGATATCGACATCCGCGGTCGCGACGTGCTGATCGTCGAGGACATTCTGGACTCGGGCCTGACGCTCAAGTATCTGATGAAGAACCTCGAGAGCCGCAAGCCCGCTTCTCTGGAGGTCGCCGCCTTCCTGTGGAAGGACGTTGAGGACCGCGTCTCGGCCATCACGCCCAAGTATGTTGGAACCCATTGCCCCGATGCCTTTGTGGTGGGCTACGGCCTCGACTATGCCGAGCGCTATCGCAACCTTCCGTATCTGGGCATTTTGAAACCGGAGGTTTATTCGTAAGATGCCCGACGACCGTAACGACAACAATTCCCAGACTCCCCGGGACCCAAAGATCCCGGGGATGCCCGGAGGCAAGAAGCCCACGCGTACGGGCTGGCTGTATTTTCTTTTGGCTTGCGCGCTTCTGGGCTACGCCTTCTTTAACATGGGCTCCGGCTTTGCCAATTCCAGCAATACCGTTAAGCTCGCGACGAGCGAGATGGTGAGCGCCATCAAGCAGGATCGCGTCGAAGATCTGACCTATACGGTTCAAGACGGAAGCGTGACGGGTCATTACTGGAAGACGAAGAAGGACAAGGGCGATACGAGCGAGCTCAAGAGCTTCTCCTCGACCTATGTCGGCTCCGATTCGCTTGCCGAGCTCATGGCGGAGCACCCCGATACCAAGTACATCGTCAACACCAACGATCCCGATTTTTGGGGCGACTTGGCGATGAGTGTGCTTCCGACGATCGCCCTTATCGCCATCATGTTCTACTTTATGCGCCAGATGATGGGCGCCAACAACAGGAACATGCAGTTTGACAAGACCAACGCCAAGACCAACGAGGCCACACGCCCCAAGGTCAAGTTTGAAGACGTTGCCGGCGTGGACGAGGCAGTCGAGGAGCTCGAGGAGATCCGTGACTTTTTGAGCGATCCGGATCGCTATCGCAAGCTGGGCGCCAAGATCCCGCGTGGCGTGTTGCTGGTTGGCCCTCCGGGCACCGGTAAAACGCTGCTGGCCAAGGCCGTTGCCGGCGAGGCGGGCGTGCCGTTCTTTAGCATCTCGGGTTCCGACTTTGTCGAGATGTTCGTAGGTGTCGGCGCCAGCCGTGTGCGTGACCTCTTTAAGGAGGCCAAGTCCCAGGCCCCGTCGATCATCTTCATCGATGAGATCGATGCCGTGGGACGTCAGCGCGGAGCTGGCTTGGGCGGCGGTCACGACGAGCGCGAGCAGACGCTCAACCAGCTGCTGGTCGAGATGGACGGCTTTGAGGAAAGCGAGTCGGTCATCCTGATCGCTGCGACCAACCGTCCTGACATCCTGGATCCGGCATTGCTGCGTCCCGGCCGTTTTGACCGTCAGGTTACGGTCGACCGTCCGGATGTGAAGGGCCGCGAGCAGATCTTGCGCGTGCATGCCGAGAACAAGCCGATGGACGAGGACGTTAAGTTTGAGAAGCTCGCCCAGATGACCGTTGGCTTTACTGGTGCCGATTTGGCGAACCTGCTCAACGAGTCTGCGCTGCTGGCCGCTCGCCGTCATCGTTCCGTGATCTCGATGGACGAGGTCGAGGAGTCGATGGAGCGCGTGATTGCCGGACCGCAACGCAAGGGTCGCGTGATGACCGAGGCCGAGCGCACCACGATTGCCTACCACGAGAGCGGTCATGCCCTGGTGGGCCACATCCTGGAGCACTCCGATCCGGTCCACAAGATCTCGATCGTCAGCCGCGGCCAGGCGCTGGGCTACACGCTGCAGCTTCCGCAGGAGGACCACTTCCTCAAGACCAAGAACGAGATGCTCGACGAGCTCGCCGTGTTCTTGGGCGGTCGCGTTGCCGAGGAGCTCATGTGCGATGACATTACGTCGGGCGCGAGCAACGATCTGGAGCGCGCAACCAAGATGGCGCGCGAGATGGTCACACGTCTGGGCATGAGCGAGGAGCTGGGCACTCAGGTCTTTGGTGAGGCGCAGCATCAGGTATTCCTGGGCCGCGACTATGCCGATCATCAGGATTACTCCGAGGAGACGGCGCGCCGCATTGATATCGAGGTTCAGCGTATCATGCGCGAGGCCCATCGTCGTGCTGTCGAGATCTTGGATGCCCGTCGCGATCAGCTCGATCTGATGGCGAAGGTGCTGCTTGAGCGCGAGACTGTCGAGGGCGATGCCGTGAATGCCCTGCTCGATAACGAGTGGGACGCCTACCTTGAGCGCGAGGGCGATATCCTGGCGGCCAAGGAGGAGCGCAATGCCAAGGCGGCCGGCATGCCGACCAAGAAGCGCGTGCCTCGAATGAGCGAGGAGGAGCTGGCGGCTGATGCCGCGGCCTTTGCGCAGGCGGCCATGCAGGAGGATGCCGAAGCCGCATCCGATGATGCTGACGATGACCATGCCGTCGTCGATGCCGACACCGACACCGACAAATAGCCCTTGTAACAAAAGCCTCCGCGGGGAAACCTGCGGAGGTTTTTTCTTTTGAGCGATATGGGGCCATCTGTTGATTGGGGACAGACTTAAATGAGCGTTTTCACGCATTTAAGTCTGTCCCCAATCAACACCCAATTAACATTGCTGCGGCACTTTGCTCGACTAAAGCGTACAATAGCGCCTATGCGAAAGGGGAACAGATGATCAACGAAACTATGTATGCTCGCGGTGCGGAAAGCTCCATCATCCGTGAGATCTTTAGCTATGGTCTTGAGCGCAAGGCACAGATCGGTGCGGAAAACGTATTCGATTTTTCGCTGGGCAACCCGAGTGTTCCGGCGCCCGCTGCTGTGGCTGAGTCCATTAAGAAGGCCTTGGAGCTGCCGAGCGACCAGCTGCACGGCTACACCCCCGCACCGGGCCTGCCGCAATGTCGAGCGGCCGTCGCCGAATCGCTCAACCGTCGCTTTGGCACGAGCTATGAGGGCAAGGACGTCTTTATGACGGTGGGTGCCGCGGCTTCGCTCACCTGCGCGCTCAACGCCGTTACGAACCCGGGCGATGAGGTTGTTGTTATCGCCCCGTACTTCCCGGAGTATCGCGTGTGGATTGAGAAGGCCGGCTGCACGTGTGTCGAGGCGCTCGCCGATGAAGACACGTTCCAGCTGAGCGTGGACAACGTGCTCAAGGCGATCAGCGAAAAGACGGCGGCCGTCATCATCGACTCGCCCAACAACCCGACCGGTGCCGTATATACGCGCGACACGCTGACGCGACTGGCCAATGTTCTGCGCGAGGCCAACGCTCGGCGTGATCCCGAGAATCCGATTATGCTCATCTCGGATGAGCCGTACCGCGAGATCGTGTACGGTGCCGAGGTGCCTTGGGTGCCCTCGATCTACGAGAACACCGTGGTGTGCTACTCGTATTCTAAGTCGCTGTCGCTGCCGGGTGAGCGCGTTGGCTGGATCTTGGTTCCCAACACCAATCCGCAGGCTGCGCGTCTGATGCCGGCTGTTGCGGGTGCTGCCCGTACGCTAGGTTTTGTATGTGCACCGGCGCTCTTCCAGCGCGTGATTATCGATTGCATCGATGAGCCGAGCGATATCGAGGCCTATGCTCGCAACCGCACGGCGCTTACCGACGCCTTGGCGGACTACGGCTATACCTATGTTGAGCCGGACGGTGCTTTCTACCTGTGGGTGAAGGCACTCGAGCCCGATGCGAATGCGTTTTGCGAGCGCGCAAAGAAGTATGAGTTGCTTGCGGTTCCCTCGGACAGCTTTGGTATGCCGGGCTGGTTCCGCCTGGGCTATTGCGTGAGTTACGAAACGATCATCAATTCGCTACCCGCTTGGAAACAGTTGGCGGACGAGTATCGTTAAAAGTAGAGCGCTCTGCCTGCAATGTTTTACGTGAAACGGGGTTTGGTGTTAAGCCGGACCCCGTTGTCATGGACGTTGTGTCTTTGGGATGGAGTGGTTTTACGACCATCGAAGGCTATGCGTACAATGAATATAAGCGACGGCCGTGCCAGATAAGGAGACCCGATGCCCTACCTGCTTTCTTGTGACATTCATACCCATACGATGTTCTCTGCGCATGCATATTCGACCGTTGAGGAGAATGTGTACTGGGCGGCAGAGCGTGGCCTGCAGGTGCTCGGATCCGCCGACCATCTGAGCTCTATGGTTACGGCTTGCCCCAATGACCTGCGCAGTTACCAGTTCTTTATCAACCAGGATATCTGGCCGCGCATATGGAGCGGCGTGCTGGTGCTGCGTGGTGCGGAGGCCGATATCGTTTCGCTGGACGGAAGCCTGTTTGGCGAGGACACTCCTGTCACGCTCGATATCGCCGGCGATTCATACAGCCGTCAGCATTCACTGTTCGATTTGGTGACGCGCAATTTGGATTATTTGGTTGCGAGCGTGCATAATCCGCAGATTGCTGAAGGCGCGACGCTGGCCCAGACGACCGAGATGTATATCAATGCCCTGGAGCACCCCAAGGTGTTCATGCTGGGCCACGCGGGGCGCTCGGGCGTGCCGTTCGATATCGACGAGGTGCTGCTGGCGGCTAAGGCCAAGCACAAGATCATCGAGATCAACAACCATAGTCTTGAACACGGTGTCGACACTGAGCATTGGGCCGTATGCCGCAAGATCGCCGAGCGCTGCGCCGAGCTGGGCGTGGGTATTGGTGTGTCGACCGATGCCCACATTGGTATGGCCATTGGCAAGCTCGATCACGCCCGCAAGTTGCTCGACGAGATTCACTTCCCGCTGGATTTGATCGTGACGCGCGACCGCGAGACGCTGTTGCGCGAGATGGCGGCAGCTGGCGTGTGCGACCTGCGCAAGGGGATGTAGCGGAGTTTATAAACCAAGTGAAGGGGGCGGCCCGGGCGGGCCGCCCCTTCTTGTGCCAGAGAATTAGCGGCGTTCGAGGACCGCTACGGTTTCGGTATGGTCGGTGTGGGGGAACATGTCGACGGGCGTGATCTTGAGCAGGCGATAGCCTCCGTCGAGGAGCTGGTGCAGGTCGCGCTCTTGGGTCACGGGGTTGCAGCTGATATAGGTGATGCGGCGATGTCCGAGATTGATAAGATGGCGAGCGGCCAGCGTGGAGCCCTGCACATCGTCGATATTGACGGCGGCGGTAAAGCCGCGGGCTTCGGGCTCGACTGAATTGATGCCGACGATCGGCACGCCGACCGAAGCCAGTTGCGCGATTTCGTTGTTGTCGATATCGAAAGACGCCACAATCACGGCATCGGCGTTACGGCGTACCGGCAACATCTCGAAGAATTCCTTGCGCTCCTCGATGCTGGAAATCTGGAATACCGAAATATCGTAGCCCTGCGTGTGCAGCACCTCGTTGAGCCCCTCGATGACCGAGGCGGTGAACCACAGGCGGATATGGCCGCTCATCAGTACTGCGATGCGCAGGGAGCGGCCGGATTTCAGGGCCGCAGCCGAGCGGGAGAGTGAGAAATTGAGTTTGTCGGCGATGGCGAGCACGCGCTCGCGGGTCTTGGCCGACACCAGATCCGGCCTGGTGAAGGAACGTGAGACGGTGGAGATGGAGACGCCGGCCTCGCGGGCGACATCCTGAATGCTCGTAGCCATTGCAGCCCCCTTGCGTTGAATGGAAAATCGCAATACACATGCACAACTGACTCCAGTGTACATGCTGATTGATTGATTTGCGGCGATGACAACGATTGTATTACAAACGTTTGCAAAGTGTCTATGTCGGCGTTAGATTGGCTTTATATAGCCATTATCTTAGGTGAAAGAAGATTGCTGGAACCGGAGTATGCTCGAACTTGAAACGCCTAAAATGACAACGTTTGACATATAATGATTCGACGTTTACTATGAACATAGGCTTGAACGAGGACAGGCCGTGCATGCGGTTCTCGATCGGCAAGCTCGCATTGAGTTGAACTCCGCAGCCGGCGCACGATGCAGTGTCGCAACGCAGCGGACTCAAGGAGGAGGAAAAGTCATGATCAGCATGGCTGGCAAGGCGATACGCAGGTGGTGGGCGCTGTTCGCGCTTCCCACATTCGCCGCATTCATCATCGGGTTCCTGGTGCCCTTCATCATGGGCGTCTACTTAAGCTTCTGCGAATTCACCACCGTTACCGACGGTGAATGGGTGGGGCTTAAGAACTATGGCAAAGCGTTGAAAGACAAGGAATTCCTGCACGCGCTCGGCTTCTCCACCGCGTTCACCATCGTGACCACCATCGTGATCAACGTGATCGCCTTCGCCATCGCCTACATGCTGACCAAGGCGATCAAGGGCTCCACGCTGTTCCGCTCGGTATTCTTCATGCCGAACCTTATCGGCGGCATCATCCTGGGCTACATCTGGCTGCTGCTCCTGAACGGCGTGCTGGCCCACTGGGGCCGCGCCCTGACCTATAAGGCGTCCTACGGGTTCTGGGGCTTGGTCATCCTGGTG
>OLVR01003307.1_pt1 | contig 10569 bp, 8 predicted proteins | sample 1673261 | NCBI WGS metagenome assembly OLVR01 (sample SAMEA3178938, study PRJEB25190) | human gut metagenome | biome: human gut; feature: human-associated habitat; material: faeces | place: Austria | collected 2013 | reverse complement strand
TTGCCATTTCAACTATTAAATCTGCTGCCTTTTCTACTCCGACCTTATCACTATTTATGCAAATATCGTAATTAGAAAAGTCCTTCCATTTTTTGTCTGTATAGTATTTATAATGATTTTCTCTTAGTTTGTCTATTCTAATAATTTCTTTTTCTGCTTTCTTTTTATCCATTCCATAATATTTTACAGCTCTATCTATTTTGTTTTTCATATCACTATATATAAATACCTTTAAAACATTTTTGTTGTCTTTTAATATTTGATCTGCACATCTTCCTACTATTATACAAGGTTCTCTATCTGATACCTCTTTTATTAGTTGTGATTCTTTTACAAATAGTTCATCTGAATTACTTAAGTCTGAATAATATCCATTATTCAATATATCCAATGCATTTCTTTTTTGCTCATTTTCCTTAATATATTGTTCTGATAGCCCAGTTTTTTCTGCAACTTCTATTATAAATTCTTTATCATATAATTTTATTCCTAATTTCTGAGCAACTAATTTACCAATGTATCTTCCACCTGAACCATATTCTCTCGTTAAAGTTATGACTATATTTGAAGAACTTGGCTGTGTTATTTCTAATGGATTTGTAATCAATGGTTTATTAGAATTTTCAACATTTTTTAACTTTCTTACTTGTAATATTAAAAGTACACTTGCTACAACAAATGCTAATCCATCTGCTAAAGGTCCTGCATATAATATTCCATGAATTCCAAATGTAGCACCAAATATAACCATTGCTGGTATTAAAAATAAAATCTGTCTTGATAAAGAAATTACCGCACTTTTTACACCTTTTCCTATTGCTTGGAAGAAAATTCCTGCAGGTATTTGAATTCCATTACAAATGCATAACATTAAATATGTTCTAAACGCATAACATGCAAATTCAATATATAATTCATTTCCACTACCAAATATTAGAATTAGTTTATCTGGTATTAATTGGAACAATAAAAATGCTATTGTACTAACTATTAAGCTAAGACCTAATACATATTTTAAAGCTTTTCTAACCCTATCATAATTTTGTGCTCCATAATTATATCCTAATATTGGTTGCGCACCTACTGCTATTCCTATTATTATACTATTTAATATTTGGCTAATTTTCATAACTATACCTAATACTGTAATAGGTATTTCTGAACCAAACTCTGACTCTGCACCATACTTTCCTAATAAGTTATTTTCAAAAGCAATAACCAAAACTATACTCATTTGAGTAATAAAACTACTTATTCCTAGCATTGAAACTTTAAGAACTACTGATGGTTTTAGTCTTATATCTTTCTTTGTAATTTCTATTGTTTTTAATCTTCTTAAATATGCAACATTCATTGCAAATGTAACAAATTGGCTTATAGTAGTTGCAATAGCAGCTCCTTCCACTCCCATCTTAAAAACAAATATAAATATTGGGTCTAATATAATATTTAAAATTGCACCTGTTACCATTGAAGCCATAGAATATTTAGGACTACCATCTGCTCTAATAATAGAATTTAATGTAGTTCCTATCATCATAAATGGTAAACCTAGTGCTACAAAGAATCCATATCCCATAGCATCATTTCTTAATGCCTCAGTACATCCAAATAAATTTAAAATTTGTGGCAAAAAGCCTATAATAATTGCACAAAGTAAAACTGCAACAATTACAGAAATTAAAATTCCATTTAATACACCTTTACTTGCCTCTTTTTTATTTTTCTCTCCAAGTTTAAGGCTTAAATATGCAGAACTACCATCTCCAAACATTAAAGCAAAAGCTAAACATAACATTGTAATTGGGAATACTACATTTGTAGCTCCATTACCTATGTAACCTACTCCCCATCCTATAAATATTTGGTCAACTATATTATATAAAGAGTTAACCAATAGAGAGATTATACATGGTATAGAAAATTTTTTAATTAATTTTCCTATTTTTTCATAACCTAAAATGTTTTCTTCTTTTTCCAAAATAATTCCTCCTTTTATTTTTAATTGTTAAAATATAATCTTTTATTGGCTATTTGCTAACTTAAAATGTATTTTTAAGCACAAAAAGACAACACTCTTTAGGTGTTGTACGTTTATTAATACAAAATATAACAAACAGATGCCTTCCCTTAAAATATAAAATTAACATATTATATCTTATAAAATTTATTTAAAATTGTCAAATATTAAATACAAAATTCTATGACTTTATTATTCTATTTTGCATATACTCTAATATAATGTATTTTGAAAGAGGTTTTATATGTGTGGAATTTGTGGTTTTATTAATCTAAAGAAAAAAATTGATAATTATAAAGATGAACTAGTAAGTATGACAAATGCTATTGCTAGACGTGGTCCAGATGAAAAAGGCTATAGCTGTTTTGAAAATGCTATGTTAGGTCATAGAAGATTAATTGTTATTGACCCTGATGGCGGTAAACAGCCAATGACATTTAAGTTTAATGGCAATACTTATACTATAGTGTACAATGGTCAAATTTATAATGCTAATGAATTACGTAATATTTTGAAAGAAAACGGATTTTCTTTTGAAAGTCACTCAGATACAGAAGTATTATTAAAAGCTTTTGTGCATTTTGGAAAAGATGTTGTAAATAATTTAAATGGGGTTTTTGCATTTGCAATATGGAATGAAAATAAAAAAGAATTATTTATGGCAAGAGACCATTTTGGTGTAAAGCCATTGTTTTATACTATAAAAGATGATTGCTTTATATTTAGCTCAGAAATAAAAGCAATTGCTTGTTATCCATCTATAGAATTAACAATAAATAAGGAAGGAATTGGAGAATTATTTGGAATTGGTCCTGCCCATACCTCTGGATTAACAGTTTTTAAAGATATTTTTGAGCTAAAACCTGCTAGCTTTTTAATTTATAATAATGATGGTGTTCATACATCTAAGTATTGGAAATTGATAAATAAACCTCATACAGACAGTTTAGGTAAAACTTGTGATAAAATTAGTTTTTTATTGGAAGATGCTATTAAAAGACAGCTTGTATCTGATGTTCCTATTTGTACTTTTCTTTCAGGTGGTCTTGACTCAAGCATAATAACTTTATATGCCTCAAATTATTGTAAAGATAATGGATTACCGCCTTTAGATACGTACTCAATAGATTATGTTGATAATGATAAAAATTTTGTTAAAAGTGATTTCCAGCCTAATACGGATAACCATTATATAGATGTAATGGCTAACTTTCTTCATACAAATCACCATAAAATAATTATAGACACTCCTGAACTTGCAGAAAATTTAGAAAGTGCTATGTTAGCCAGAGATTGTCCAGGCATGGCAGATGTTGACTCTTCTTTATTACTTTTCTGTAAAAATGTAAAACAAGATATGGTAGTAGCTTTAACAGGAGAATGTGCAGATGAAATATTTGGAGGATATCCTTGGTTTTTTAGAGAAGATGCCCTAAAAAGTGGAACATTTCCTTGGTCTATTGCTATAGAAGAAAGGCAAAAATTACTTAATCCAGATATATCTTTAAAATTTAATTTAAAATCTTATATAGACTATAGATATAATGAAAGCTTAGATGAAATTGAATTTTTAGATGAAGATACTACAGAAACAAGAGAAAAAAGAAAAATAACACATTTAACACAAAATTGGTTTATGCAAACATTATTAGATCGCTCGGATAGAATGGGTATGTTTAATGGTTTTGAATTAAGAGTACCTTTTTGTGATTATAGATTAGTCCAATATGTTTGGAATATACCATGGGAACTAAAAGCACTTAATGGCCGTGAAAAAGGACTTCTTAGGTATGTAATGAAAGATAAATTACCAGCAGAAATTATAGACAGAAAGAAAAGTCCATACCCTAAAACTCAAAATCCAACTTACTTAAAAAAAGTAAAAGAAATGCTTACTGACATAATGAAAAAAGCTAATGCCCCTATAAAAAATCTTCTAAATGAAACATATATATGGGAAATAATTAATACAAACGGAAGCGCTTTTACCAGACCTTGGTTTGGTCAATTAATGACTGGTCCTCAACTTATGGCATATCTTTGTCAGGTTAATATATGGCTCGAGAGATATGAGCCTAAGATTGAGTTATAAAAAGGAACAGAGGCCGCACTGCGACCTCTATTTAATTTATTTTTTATCAATAGTACCATTTACTTTTATTTCATAATTTCTATTAAACATTACATTTATTGAAATAAGTTGATATATGGAAGAACATACTTGTCCTAATCCAGTGCAAAATGGTGTTTTTATAAATGACATTATCATTCTTAAACCATTTGATACTATTTTATTTGTTGTTGCTTTTATTGCCGAATATTCCAATTGTAAATAACAAGTTTTTATTTTGTAAATTGGATATATAATAAAATTAATCAATTCAAAACTTAAAAATATTAATGTAATATATAAATTCAATTCATATGCTCCATATAAAGCAATAAACATCAATAATATAGTGGTTAAAAGTATTCCTAATAATATATAAGCATTTTTTCTATGTTTTTTATAGTTAAAATTATTTTGACTAATATCAATTTTAGCTACTGTTGATATAGATTCAAAAGCATCCCATTGAGTGTCTGTAATTAATGCTACAAAGTTTAATGCTATCATATATTTTTCTCCATATTCTGATGCATTACTCAATCCAAATAAATATATAATAAAAAATGCCAAACTATTAAATATTTCAACTGAATCATATTTTATAAAATTTAAAACATTACACCTGAATTTGAATTTTTTATATTGTTTCATTGTTACTACTAATACATAAATAAATATTATTAATAATGTAGTTATTACAATACTCATTTTATTATCAAAAATTAAAGCTGAAACTATTAAAATAATAAAATTTAAAATATTTAATATAATGCAGTATTTATTTGCTAATTTATTTTTGTTTTCAAAATATAATTTTTCTAAAACATAAGAAAATATTAATTGGATGTAAAGTTGAATTACAGAATATAATGCAAATTCTTTATATATTGCTACATCCATATTCATAAATTTTATATATTTTTCTATATTTAAGGCTATAAATCCAAAAACTATAAAACCAATGATAATTCCTAATGTCATCCCACTTAACACTGCATTTTCATTTTTATCCTTTTCTTTGCTTATATTTGCACCTGTTCCAAATATTGATTTCATCATTGCCCAAATAAATTGTATTGGATATGTTAATGTAAAAACATTTATTAAATTTTTATCTACAATTAATCCTAATGCAAACCATGATAATATTGGAATAAACGAAAAAATGGCTGAATTGAAAGTTATTCTTAATAATCGTTTCATATTTTTATTCCTTTTATTTTATATCTTTATATTTTATCATAAATATCATACCAACTATAACATCTATAAATATTTTTTCCATATTATCATAAAAAACTTAAATTATCAAATGAAAAAGTTATTAACTTTTAATTTAAAATATGACACTCTATATGAAGTGTTATATTTCAAATATTTAATTATCCCTTTTATTCTTTAACGAATAAATAGACAAACAACTCAATCCTATTCCTAACATAATAATTGCATTATTAATATCAATTTGTTTTAATACCGAAGTAACTACGATACAGATACCCATTGCAAGACTAACTCCAATTAAGGCAATATTTATAATATCTTCTACTTTGCTATTTTCTTGTTTAGTTTGTGCATTTAATAATTTCTCTACTGAAACACCTAAAATCTCTGCTAATTTTGGAATAGAATTAATATCTGGGCAAGATAAATTTCTTTCCCATTTTGACACAGCTTTGTCAGTAACATTCATTTTGTCTGCTAAATCATTTTGTGTCATATTTTTTTCTCTTCTTAAAGAACTAATCATTTCTCCAAAAGTTTTGTTTGACATATAAAATCCCTCCTTTAATTGTTAATTCTATTTTATTACGGATATTTCCTAAATTCAACCAACAGTTAGTTTACTTTAATAAACAATTAATTTAGTTGCAGTTTATTTAACTAAATTGCATTACTGCTTTATTGTATCTACAATACTATTTTTCCGATTTGTACTGCGAAGTTTCTATAAAATTTTCCCACCTTTTATACCCCAATTGAATTTATAAATCTCTTACATACCAATCATATTGAAAAAATTTACATAAATCTTATAAAAAGCAATATTATAGTTATTATTAGTGAAACAAGGTCTTAAAATTTGTGCATACAAATTTTAAGTAGCAGTGCGTCCGCAGTTGAACTAAAAATAACTATAATATTGCTTTAGTATCAAATTAAATTCTATTTCCAAGACCCCCATAGAGTTTTCTTTAATTCTATGGGTTCGTCTATTTCTAATTTTTCATCATTTAGTATATATTTTGGATTATTTGTTGTAAGCTCTAATGTCTTCTCTTGTCCTATCCATTTTTCTAATAGTTTTAATGCTTCTGGTATGTGTTTATATATTGTGTTTACTCTATGATTATCTGAGCCTAAAAAGTGTATCATGTTATGTGTTAGAAGTTTTTTTGCAGTTTCTTTAATTTCATTTCCATATACTCCTATAATGCTCCCATAATTTGTTTGAAATAAAACTCCTTGTTCTATATATTCTAATAACATATTGGGAGTTTCTCTAACATAGCTATATCTCTCCGGATGTGCTACAATTGGAGTTTTTCCTTCTTGCAATAATAAATATATAACTTGGTCTATATTCATTGGTTTATTTTGCATAGGAAATTCAATTAATACATATCTACTATTATTTAAGCTCATAGCTTGTTTAGATTTTATATATTCTATTATATTTTCATTTGCATAAATTTCATTTCCTTGATGTATTTTTATATTTATTTCTTCTGTTAATTTTTGAACATTTAAAATCCTATTAAAAATTTCATTACATGGTACCTCGTAATAACTTTCCATGTAATGTGGAGTGCAAATTATATCTGTAAATCCCACTTTCTTTGCTTCTTTAAGCATATATATTGTATCTTCTATTGTTTTAGAGCCATCATCTACTCCATAAACTAAATGTGAATGTATATCAATCATTATTTTCTCTCTTTCATTTATTTTCGTTTTATATGAATTTAACCTTATAAATTTACAGCATAAATTTTATAAGGTTAAATATTTACATAATTTTATATATTTTAGTTATTTTATTCATCTGAATTTTTATTTTCTTCAATATTGTACAATCTGCTACCTTCTTGATTTTCTGGTCTTATTCTAGCTGCAAAGTCAACTTTATTTCTAGTACTTTTTTTATGTGTTGTTGTTACAGCTGTTGAAGAACCATAATAGTAAGAAGCATAATATTCTTTTTGAGCTATAGGCATTTTATTTATAACAACACCAGCAATCTTGCCACCTACGTTTAAGATGTCTCTTTTTACTCTTTCTAAGTCATCAATTTTTGTATATTTATAAGCACACACTATAATAGTACTATCTACATTTCTAGAAATAATAAGTGCATCTGTAACTAAATTGGTTGGTGTTCCATCATAAATTACAATATCACACATATCTTCTAATTTTTTCATAGTTTCTGCCATTTTTTCAGCAACAAGTAACTCTGAAGGATTTGGCGGAACACTTCCTGCAGTTATTAAATATAAGTTTTCCACTTCTGTCTTTCTTATATAAGACTCTATTTTTTCATCTCCGCTTTCTCCATTTGAGTTAACCCCAGATAAATAATTTGAAAGTCCAGGAGCTGGCGGAACAGAGAAAACAGAAAAAAGCCTTCCTTTTCTCATATCACAATCTACTAATATAACTCTTTTACCTGCTTGAGCAAATGTTGTAGCTAAATTAGAAGAAACCCAACTTTTTCCCTCTGATGGAGATGTTGATGTAACTAGCAAGGATTTTAATCCAGTCTTTGTATTCATAAATTGTATATTTGTTCTTAATGTTCTAAATAATTCTGATATAGGTGACTTAGGCTCTCTTGCAGCAATTAATTCTTTTTTCATTATTTTTTGCCTCCTTTAGCTTTCTTAAAATCACATACTGGTATAGAAGTTAAAACAGTTAATCCCAACTTTTTCTCTATATCTTCTTTACTTTTAACTGTTGTGTCAAGCATGTTGGCAATTAATACATAAATACATGCAATAACGAAACCTGCAGCAGCAAATATAATTAAATCTTTTGTATGATTTATATTATATGGTTTGCTTTCTGCCTTTGCTTCATCTACTACATAAACATTGTCCATATTATAATATTGTTGTGCAATTTGAGTAATAAACACCTGTGCAGCTTCATTTGCAATTTTTCTTGCCATTTCACTATCTGCATCTGTTACGCTTATTGCTATTATTTCAGTATCATCCTTTGCTGTTACTTGAATATTTTTCTTTAAATTCTCTACTGTTTTATCTATTTTCAAATTATTTATAACTTGTGTTAAAACCTTATCTGTTTTTATTAAATCACTATATGTAGAAACTAATTTTTGATTCAACGTAATTTCTGTTGATGTAATAGTTCCATCACCTGATTGAGCAGCATTAGATTTTGCCAATAATATAGATGTTGTAGATTTATATTCTGGCTTTACTAATACATAAGAATAAATAAACCCTATAACTACTGCTATTATAACAATTAAAATTATCTCAAATTTTCTTGTCCAAAACATGTTAAACAAATCTTTTAAATCTAATTCGTCCATGGTAAAATCCCCTTCTATTTAGCTTAAAATTTTCTCTATATAAAGACTACTTATATATTAAATAATGTATAAAAAAATTATTTATATTTGTTATTTTATTTCTATGTCTTTATATTTTACTAATTTTACAACTGCAAATGTAATAACTACAGCAATTATTACTATAAAGAAAATATTTACACCTGTTTGAGGTAATTTAGAGTCTGGAGCTATTGTATTGTCTTTACTATTATTAACAGTACTTCCTGTCTCTTTATTAGATTCTGGTGTGTTAATAACTATATTTTCTGTATTAGTATTATTTGTAGTCTCATTTGTTACTCCATTAAGTGTTTCATTAGTAATTTGATTTTGAATATTGTTTTCTTCGTTGTTATTATTGTTTTCATCTGTTCCTTCTGGTTTTATTGTATAATTAACAGAATATGTAGGATATTTTTCATCTAAAAGATTTCCATCTGATATATTAAAATCTTTTATAGAAACTGTACCTGTTTTTTCTTCTTTAACATCTCTTAGTTCAAATGTTAATTCTACAAATTGTGTATTAGAATTTGCTTTATCATTTTCTAATAAAACCATTTTTGTTTCGTCTGAAATTGTTATTTTCCAGTTATCTGTTGTTTTTCCAGAAACTTTTGATATATTAGCGTCATCATATACTAATGACATAGAAGCACTCATTACAGAGCCTTCTTTTACTCCATCGAATTTTCCAGTAGATATTTTAATTGTTATTTTGTTTTCATCTTTTACTGTTTCAAATTTTATATTAACAGATGCATTTTCTGTTGCTGGTGGTTCTGATGCATATACTGTACAGCTTAAACAAACTAAGCATAATAATAAAATAATTGATACTAATTTTTTCATTTTTTTCTCTCCTTTTTACATTTTATCTTATGATATTCTACTATAAATGTTATTATATAACAAGATTTTATTTTTTACAATTGTGTTACGATATATTTACAAATATATTTCACTTATTATTATATTTTTTATTTCCATGTAACATTTTCTTTAATTACTTTTGCCGGAACGCCTGCTACAATTGTTTTTGGAGGAACGTCTTTTGTTACAACTGCTCCTGCAGCCACTATTGCTCCTTCTCCAATAGTAACACCTTTCATAATCATCGCTTTTGCTCCAATCCAAACATGATTTCCAATTACTACCGGTTTAATTGGTTCATGTTCTTTTCCGACTATTTCATGTGCATCCGTATCTCTTATAATTACTTCTCTCGCTATTGCAACATCTTTTCCTATTTTTATGCTTTTAGCACAAACAATTTGTGTATAGCCATTAGTATAACCACTATTTAGTTCTAAATTTCCTCCCTCAAAGACCCTTATATCCGTACCTGCACCTACAAAAAAGTTACCATCTACAGTCAATTTTGAATTGTTTTTTAATGCAATTCTCGTTTCGGTTTTAGACTTTTTATTTTCTTTCACTCCAACAATTAATTTTCCTTTTACGTTAATACTACTTTTTCTTTCAATTTGTACTGCACAATGTCTTTTACAAATAATTTTCATCTTTCTTTGTGAGTTTTTTAGATTCATTTTTATTGTGTTTATTGGTCCTAATTGTAATAAACTATTTATATTCATTTTTATGATCCTTTCATCTTTATAACAATTCTTCTCTTAATATTTCTAGCAAATACCATAGCCTTGTTATTATTCATTCTTATTTTTATTCTTTGAACCATAGATGGCTCTGGAAAATATTTGTCTGACAATTCTTTATATGATAACTTATCTATATTTTCAAAGACACCTTTTCTCTCTTTTGTCATTTCTACTGATTCCTTCATAGAAATATTTTCTTTAAATGCTTCTTCAGAAGGTATTTCTTCATAAATAA
>OLVR01003305.1_pt1 | contig 10570 bp, 15 predicted proteins | sample 1673261 | NCBI WGS metagenome assembly OLVR01 (sample SAMEA3178938, study PRJEB25190) | human gut metagenome | biome: human gut; feature: human-associated habitat; material: faeces | place: Austria | collected 2013 | reverse complement strand
GGAAAGTGCCATGTCTTTAAATGCAATTGTAGGACCATGGAAAAGTTCCAGATAATATGCCCCGTCAGCTTCCTTAAGAGGTGCGATCACATCTGTGTCAAACTTCTTGTCATATGCTCGGTTGATACAAGTGCGCAGCTCTTCTTCTGTAAAGTCAGTAAGAAGGCGGCTCATTACCTGATAAGCAGTTTCCTGATAAGTCATTCTGGAAAGTTCATCCATAGAAACATCAAGTGCCGGAATCTGTGTTGGTACAAACAGTCCTCCATCTTCAGAAAGTCCCTTTAAAATAGCCTGGGAAGCGGTTACCGGTTCTCCTTTTCCTCTGGTGCTCTGGTACATTACCTGCATTTGTTATTCCTGCCTTTCGCTTATTGTTATGAGGTACACATTCCGGAATCTGTAACCTTCCGACAGTCATCCTCTCTTTGTTATCATATTTTAACTTTACAGGTATTATACATACTTCACCGTGCTAAATCAACACCCAATTTGAAAAAGCCACCTGGAATTGTAATTTCCTGGCGGCTTATATCTCTTTATTACAGAATGTTACTGTTATTAAAATATTATTTTTTCACCATCTGAACAACATTTGTGTCATCTTCTGAGGTTTCATTCTCAGTGTTCTGTGACTTAGCTTCATCCGGGTAGGTGTAAAACTCGTGAACACCATATTTAAATAATTTTTTTAAATCCTTATCAAACCAGGACACGTTCTTTTTGTCCGCAGCAGAACGCTGAACAAAGAACAGAGCTCCTTCTGAATAGTCAGTTCCCTCTAATGCCTGTTTCACAGCTTCCCTGGTCTCATCTGTTACCGTTACTTCATAAAACTTACCATCGTAAACAGGTGAAAACTGAGGAATTCCATTTCTCTGATCCAGAATAACACCTGTAATGGTATCTGGAAATTCCTCATGGGAAAGGCGGTTCATAATTACATTTGCAATCAGTACACGACCTTTAATGTCCTCTGTGCCCGCCTCTGCCTCTACTATATGAAGCAGGTTATCATAATCTGTGTCCGACATGATCTTCGGATTTGCAGACATGGATACTGCAGCTGCATCAAGGCTCGCAACTGTATCAGCCATAGAGTCCCCTACATTCAGCTCATCCACGTTTCCTTTTATCTGCTTCACGCGCTGGCCTACCATGACTCTCTCGCATGAAGTTCCAATTCTTGTTACAGATGTTCCTGCTGAAGGAGTATCTGCAACACTGGTTACCATACCGGCAATTCCGGTAGGCAGATCATACTCTACACTTCCAAGGTCAGTCCAGGCATCCGCGGATCTATTCTCTTTGTCCGAAGCTGCATATACCTGGCTCCGTGGACCAAACTCCGCCACCTTCGTTCCAACTGCCAAAATCATTGCCAACGTGGCGCAGGCGCTAAGAGCTACAAAATTATGTACAAGAGCATTTCCATTCTTTTTTTTCTGGGCATCGCTCTTGCAAGTTGTTACATGTTGTAAACTTCTTTTTAATTTCATATTCTTCTTTCCTTGCACTTCTGTTATGTTTTGATTTCTTTTATTATTTGTTCTGTAACATTTCTGTAATTTATAGGAAAATTATATTTAACAAACTCCAAAATGTCAAGTTTTTTTCACCAACATCATTTAAAAATACACCAAACAAAAAATCAAACGGTATAATCGTTTGATTTTTCGCAGAAATATTCCTAATATATTTAAACATTATATATAATGATATTAGCGTGAATAACGTTTTATTATTCGCATCATATAATTATTTATTGTTCTTTTTGTTTCTATTACTTCTTTTACACGTTTATGGATATGCTTTAAAATAATTTGATGAGATATACACTGAAACATATTGGGTTTAGTTATATCTCCAGATAAAATACAATCATTATTACATCCAGCATTGCAATAACTGAAAATATTACACTGTCTTCTGCACTCATTCTCTCTTATATACCTCTTATTTACTATCTGTTGATAAACCTTTTCTTTGAAAAGATTACGTATATCCTTAACCTCAGAAATATTACCCAAACAATATTCTTCCGGATATGAACGCCCGCACGGATAAACTTTTCCATCATGATATATTGATGCCATATGATACATGCAATTTCCTTTTGTACAGCTTCGCATATGGTGAGTGAAATAAGAACTAACATAACTAGCAAACGGACGAACTTCTATATTACCATCAACATCATTCATCCAGTAATCAAATAATTCACATATTTTTTCTGCATAATATTCTGGATCTGTTAATAAAATATCCTCGTTTTCTTTAGCAGATCCAGATGCAAATATTGTATTAAGTTTTAAAGGCTGATTCTTATTGCGGAAATATTCATAAACATCAATTAAGTTATTAATATTATGCTTACCTACAACAGCTATAGTACCAGGGATAATGTTATATTTTTTTAAATTTTCATATCCTTTTAAGGTCATATTTGTATGACTTCGCAAAAAGTCATTGTATGGACCTTCAAATGAAAATCCAATTAAAATGTTATTATCTGCAATAAATTTTGCAACATCTTCAGTGACATAAGTTCCGTTAGACTGCATGCTATTTTTAATATTTTGGTTAGGGTTATGTTTATATTTTTGTTCTAATTCTAGAGCACGTTTATAAAATGTCAGAGGCATACTTAAAGGTTCACCACCATGCCAGATATAGTGTATACCTGAAAAATGCGGCACGCTTGAAGAAATTAATTTCTCTAGCATTTTGTCTGACATTTGTTCATTATCATAACCTGTTCCAGCGTGATAACAGTGTTTGCAACGTAGATTACAGGCATTAGTAGGTTTTACTATAATAGAAATAAGATCATTTTTATTTATCATAATAAATTCTCCCTTTAATTTTGTATAATATATAATTTAAGATATTTTTTGTTAAATTGCAGAACATAAAATTAAATATGTTCTGCTAAAAATTTAACTGTGTTATATAGACCAATGCATAATAATATTTTTTGATCATCCATGTCTGATATAATATCTGGAGGCAATATATTGTATTTAGAGCACCAATCTATAGCATCTTTTGCTTTTTCAGAAACATCTGTACTATGGGGGCTATTTTTATCCGAAATATATTTTAAATTGAATCCAGTTGCAATTCCTTTTGCAACTGCAGTAGCAAGCTTATTTTTGTTTTTTTGATATATTTCAATATCATTGCTGTTATCTATGAAACATACCTCGAGCAATGCCGAACAAACTCCCTGAGATTTTATTTTTGAAATAACACGGAAATCTTTTCTTTTGACACCTCTGTTGTGATATTTAACGCAATTACATAAGTTTTTTAGAATTTCGTTTTCAACAGTTATTCCACTTTCAGCTGTGGTAACAAATATTTCACTTCCAGAGCCACCTCCTGAATTAAAATGAATTTCCAAAACGTAGTTATATTTTGAAAAATCATAATTATTAGAACCTAAGAATTCAAACCAATTACGATTAGTATCTGCCAATGTTACATTGCAAAAAGATTTTAAATTTTCTTTTAGCAATACAGCAAATTCTCTGGTCAACTCAGCTTCTTCATAACCATTGCCGATAGCACCGCTGTCACCATTTCCGTGACCTGCAATTAATAAAACGTTCATCCTCAATTCTCCTTTTTATATGTTAGGTTCATCATATGTCATAGCTTTTTTGCTGTCACTTATACCTTTTGTTGTAGGATCAATTAAAAAATTATAAATACTTATAACCATAATAAAAATTATATATGGGTTTGAAAAAGCTTGACGAATAATCTCAAATAGTTTATACCATGACGTTATTTCAGAGGCTGTTATTCCCATATAGGCAAAAATAGATGAGATTATTGAAACTATTAGCTGAATATAGAACACAGGATTTTTAAATCTTATTTTCCAATTAATCATATTTTTCACACTCCAATCTTTGGATTCGTTGTTCGTTGGATTTTTCTTCTTGTTCAACAATTGTCATCCGTTCAACAAGATTATTGTGAGCTTCAACTTTCTTTTCTAATTGTTCAATTCTGTATAGTGTTTTGTCATTTGATTTCATAACACCTATCATAGAACCAATGATTGTTCCAGCCATTGAAATTAAAGCTACAATAATTGTACTGTCTATAATTTTCATATTTACTCCTCTCGCATATAATATTTTTATAATCTTAAAAAAATATCTTATTATCTATATAAGACAATAGATTGAATACATATAATTCTATAGTTCACCTCCTAAAAACAATATTTTTTTGCATATAGAATGTTGTATCTTTTATATGTAAATTATTTGTTATATGTATATCTAATAATTATAGATAGATAGAAATATATAAATGTAAACTGTTATAATACTTTTTGTTAAATATACGATGTGTTATATTAATTTTTCACGTAAGAAGAAAGAAAAAAGTATATTATAAAATTCATTGTATTTTATGAAAGCTTAGTTTAAATGTTGAGGATTGAGTGTATAAATAGTGAATCAGAATCTTGTCAGAATATTATGATAGCTATTTTCAAGAACATTTGCTTATGATAAAATAGTTATATTCAGATAATCATTTATTGCCATAAAATAAATAAGCTGGGTTCATCAAAATATTTGATGATAAATCCAGTTTGTTTTTTATTAATATTAAAATAATTGTATAAACAATATATATATATTGTGATATTTAGACAAAAAAAGATTTTTTTGTGAATTAGGTTCCTTTTTTCACTGCTTTTTGCGATTTATTATTAATGAGGAGCAAAAAAGTTCATTTTCAAAATTACATATAGAGGGGTGGAAAAGTTATGCTTAATTCCTCATATGATGGTGAAATAGAACAATGGGATATGATTGATAAGTATAGTATGAATGTTATATATACTGCATCAGTTGATATACGTCGCAGAATGAGCGCAAAGAAAAGAAGTTTTGATTTTGTTGAGTTTGATACAGATTTAGTAGGAGAACAAGATATATATCCAAGTGAATATGTTATTTCTGATAACAGCGGACATTGTTGCAATGTTAAGAATGAATGGTTGTATGAAGCTATGTTATTTCTTGATGATAAATTAAAAGAAGTGTTGATATTAAAATATTGGTATTTATTATCAAGAAGAGATATTGCAAAGATATTAAACGTTTCAGAGAAAACTATTACAAATTGGAAAAACAAAGCTTTTAAGCTAATAAAAAATTATAAAGAAAGGAGATTGGAGTGTGATATTCGTGGACCTTAAGAATCGAACTGCAGAAAAAGCTATCAACGGGGATTGTGATGCACAGATATTAATGTTGAAACGCTATGAGAGATATATAAATAAAGTTTCAATGGTTACTAAAAAAGATAGGTTTGGAAATTTGATAAGATATGTAGACGAAGATTTTAAAGCAGAGATACAGATGAGGTATCTTGAAGAACTTTTGAAATGTAAGGTGATAAAAAATGATAACAATACAAAGTGACTTATTTGAGTTTGCTTATGTACCCGATTGGTACAGGCATCTTCATGATTTAAAATGTATGGCATTGCCGGAGGCTTGGCAGTTCAAGAAACTGGCAGTTGAAACAAAGAATGCAGAAACACCGATATTGGAACGATATATACATACAATTTTTCGTAAACAGGCTATTGAATTCAACTCAGAACAAGAAGATAATAAAGCATTAAAATATTTTTACATTGAGAATGAATGTGCCTGCTTTCATACAGGATTATACACCCAAAGCTATAAAGGCATATATGGTTGCTTTTTCAGAAATAAAAAGCAGGATTCTATGCTTGAATGGTATTTTAAAGGCTTTTGTGATGAAATGTCACCGTGGCTTAAATATATAGAGCCGTTGCCTGAACGACCGGTGTATCATATGGCACAACAAGGTTTGAATTTTAATCCCGAATGGTCAATAAGGGTAAATGTTGAGCATATTTTGGGTGATGAAGAAAATCTAAATAGAATTCCCGCAAAAATAAGAAAGGCTAAAAATTTGCCGTTGCTGTTGGAAACTGCGGTGGAACTTGCAAGGCGAAAAGCAGTTATAGAACCGGGACTTATTTCTGCACAGGGATATATGGGGAGAGTGCAATATTTACTTCCGATATATCTTACTAAAATGAATAAGCCGGATTTGGCAATGACACTGACAGTTATGGACGGATACTATTTAGGGAATACTTGTCTTACTCTTGAAATGGCATATCTCAATGCTCGGGCAATAGCCAAACCGTCAGCACCATGGCTTTTGGAGCTTATAAAATAATTAAAAAACAGAATGCTTGGTAAACAGTTCTTTTTCTGAACTGTTTACCAAGCCTTTTTTTATTATCAATAAAAAGGAGACTTTTATATGAAAACTTAATTCAGAGCCGAATGGCTTGCGTTAAAAAAAATGCGAGTTTTTTCGGCTTGTTAGAGTGCCGTTTTTCTTGCGGAAAGGCGGCACTTTTATGAAAATTAAATATGAGTTTGCGGACGGAGATGTGGAAGTTGATGTTCCTAATGAATGGGCGAGTATTCTTGTGGAACTGGACAGACTGGAGAGGAATAATGATAAGAAGGAAAGACGCAGGCACTATTCGCTTGATGCGTGTGTATATGAAGGAATTGTTTATGCGTCGGAGGACAAAAATCTTACGGCGATTTTTGAAACAGACAGTAAGTTCGGAAGATTAACAGAAGCGATAAAATATCTTTCGGATAAGCAGAAGTCCCTTATACAGGCTGTATATTTTGACGGAATGTCTGTAAGTGATTGTGCGAAACATATGGGGATAAGTCAGTCGGCAGTATCACAGCAGTTAAAAACAATTTATAAAAAGCTGAAAAAGTTTTTATAAAAAACCTTATATTTCAGTCTTTTTGTGTCCGTATAGTGAAGGGTATTAAAAAATCAGCCTTTCGGAAAGGACGTTTAACTATGAAACATACATTAACAATCAGTGTTTCAAAGAAACCGAGAGCAGACAGTATTGTGAATTTCCGCAGTATATCCATAAGAGAGAAATTTCTGCGTCTTTTGTTTGGCATACCGTGTAAGATGACAATACTTGTTCCGGGTGACAGTGTAGAGAAACTTTCGATATGTGAAGTGAACAAGGAGGGGAGAGGATGAGCAGAACGAAACTTTTGCTTGATGTCGTAAGCGATATGCGTTCGCTTGCGGACAGCTTGGAAACTATAGCAAATGCCGTGGCAGGCAATGACGGCATATCAAAGGAAAAACAAGCTGATAAGCCGAGCGTTACACATGAAATGCTGCGTGAACTTGCGGTTAAACTGTCAAGAAACGGTAAGCGTGAGGAAATAAAACAGCTTATTGAAAAATACGGAGTAAAAAATATTACCGCTGTTGCAGAGTCAGACCTTGATTCATTTTATGCAGATTTACAGCAGATGGAGGTATCTTGATATGCCGCCGTTAAATCATGCTGTACTTTCTGCATCATCGGCATATCGTTGGCTTGAATGTCCGCCGTCGGCACTGGCAACAGCAGATATTCCGGACGAAACAACAATATATGCACAGGAAGGTTCGGCAGCTCATGAGATGGCGGAATATAAAATCAGATGGCATTTAGGTGAAAAGGACCTTGCACCTCCGAATATCGGAAACTTCAATGCAGAAGAAATCGACAGATATACGGACAGCTATGCGTATTATGCGACAGATAAAATCGAAACAATAAGAAAAATATGTCCCGACACAATAGTTATGGTTGAACAAAGACTTGACTTTTCAAATTATGTTAAGGACGGTTTCGGTACGGGTGACCTTGTTATAGTTGCAGATGATGTACTGCAGGTTATAGATTTTAAGTACGGCAAAGGAGTGACGGTATCGGCGGAGCACAATCCGCAGATGATGTTGTATGCGTTGGGTGCACTTAATCTTTATGGTTATCTGTACGACATTAAGACAGTGAAAACAGCTATTGTTCAGCCAAGACTTGATAATATTTCCGAATGGGAGATTTCTGTTGATGAACTTCTGGAATGGGCGGAGAATACACTGAAACCGATAGCCGAACTTGCCGCAAAAGGCGAGGGCGAATTCAAAGCGGGAAATCATTGCCGATTCTGCAAATTAAGAGCTGTATGCAGAAAACGTGCAGAACTTATGCTTGAAACCGCAGAATATGAGTTTAAAGAACCCGCGGAACTTAATGACGATGAAATATTGCACATACTGACGATAGCGGACGACCTATCAAAATGGGCAGAAGATGTATATTCTTATGCACAGGCGAAAGCTATAAATGAAGGGAAAAGCTGGAGCGGATTTAAAATAGTCGAGGGACGTTCCAAACGACAGTATGCGGACGAAAACAAGATTGCAGAGGTCTGCCGAAATAACGGTTATACCATGTCGCAGATATATAAAAGCACGCTTATAGGTATAACGGATATGGAAAAGCTTATGGGCAGAAAAATTTTTAAAGAACTGCTCGGTGACTATATCATAAAACCGAAAGGCAGACTGACACTTGTACCGGAAACGGATAAGAGAGAAGAAGTACATACATTGGATGAGTTTAGAAAGGAATTTTGATATGGCACATTTAGTAACGGGTAAAGTCAGATTGTCATATGAACATATATGGGAGCCTGCATCTATTAACGACAGTGATGAAAAGTACAGTGTTTCTTTGATTATACCAAAGTCTGATACAAAGACGGTAAAGGATATTCAAAATGCAGTCGAACAGGCAAAGCAGGACGGCAAAGCAAAGTTCGGAGGAAGAATACCTGCGAATTTGAAACTGCCTCTTCGTGACGGTGATATTGAACGTCCGGATGATGAGGCATATAAAGACTGCTATTTCATAAACTGCAATTCAAAAGATAAACCGCAGATTGTGGATAAGAATGTACAGCCTATTTTAGACAGAAATGAGGTTTACAGCGGATGTTATGCAAGAGTGTCAATATCTCTTTATCCGTTTAATACAAACGGAAATAAAGGAATTGCGTGCGGACTTGGCAATATACAGAAGATTGCAGACGGAGAACCGCTTGGCGGACGTACCAGAGCAGAAGACGATTTTGAAGCATATGACGAGGAAGATGATTTCTTAAATTAAGGTGAATTGGAGATGTATGCAAAAAAGAACACCTTGTAAGATGTTCTTAAATAATATGCTGTTGAAGCCATTGAAGAATATCAGAATCAGACTGAGTTCCTGACGCAACTGATAAAATAAGTTCAATCAATTCGGTATCAGTGTACTTTAAATCAATGCCGTTTATTGCAAGAAATACAAGCATTGCGTGAGTACCGATTCGCTTATTACCATCTACAAACGGATGATTTTTTACAAGTCCAAAACATAGGCGAGAGGCTTTATCCAATAAAGTCGGATACAGTTCCTCTCCACCGTATGTTTGGAATGGTGTATTGATAGCTGATTCTAAAAGAGAATCATCGCGTATATCAAGTGAACCTCCGAATTCTTTCACAAGCTGTGAATGTAATAATAAAATTTGTTCTTTAGTAAGGATTTTCATTTTGCAAGTTCCTCATATACGGCCTTATTACGAGTAATTAATTTTTCTGATATAGCTAATACATCATCAGTTTGTGCTGATAATTGTTCATCAGCTTGATTGAATTCTAAAATTAGATAGCGAGGTGAGTTGTTTTTTAGAATTACGGCAGAACCGTACTGGTCAACAAGTCTTGCTACTTTAGAAAAGTTTTGATTGGCTTCGGAAATAGAAACCATTGTTTTGGTATTGACATTCATATTGCATACCTCCATTTCTTTTATATAAATATTATATTCTTATTTTAGGATAAAGTCAACCTAAAATTTAATGGTAAATGGTGAGAGCTATGAAAAAATTAAGCTGTGATATTGAAACATTTTCTGACGTAGACCTTATAAGGTGCGGAGTATATAAGTATGCGGACTCTCCTAATTTTGAGATGCTACTGTTTGCATATGCTGTTGATGACGGTGATGTTCATATAATTGACATTGCAGGCGGTGAAGAACTTCCGGAGGAAATAATACAAGTGATAAAATCAGATACCGTTGTGAAAACGGCATATAACGCACAATTTGAGCGTGTGTGTCTGTCAAGGTATCTTAAACTTCCCGAGGGAGAATATCTTAATCCGCAGTCTTGGTACTGCACAGCTGTGCAGGCTGCGGAACTGGCACTGCCTTTGTCGCTTGCCGATGTCGGAAGTGTACTCGGATTAGAGAGGCAGAAGATGACGGAGGGCAAGGAGTTAATTAAGTATTTCTGTGTACCGTGTAAGCCGACAAAATCAAACGGAAACCGTACCCGAAACAGACCGTGTCACGATATAAATAAATGGGAAACATTCAAAAAATACTGTATGCGTGATGTAGACGTTGAACGTCAGATTGCTGATAAACTTAAAATGTATCCTATAAGTGATGAGGAACATCGACTATATGTTCTCGACCAAATAATAAATGACAGAGGGGTATTAGTTGACTGTGAATTGGCTAAGCAGGCGGTAAAGCTTAATTCAATACAATCGGCTGTGGCGGTTGAACAGGCATATATGATAACGGGACTTGAAAATCCTAATTCAGTAACGCAGTTAA
>OLVR01003298.1_pt1 | contig 10599 bp, 8 predicted proteins | sample 1673261 | NCBI WGS metagenome assembly OLVR01 (sample SAMEA3178938, study PRJEB25190) | human gut metagenome | biome: human gut; feature: human-associated habitat; material: faeces | place: Austria | collected 2013 | reverse complement strand
GCAGGTAAAAGTTCAGTCCCAGCAGGATGCTTTGTATGGCAAACGAGGCAAGATTGGCCTGCCACGTCTGCGAAAACACATAATCCTGCATACCTTGTGCCGTGCTCCACCACGAAACGATCGCCAGCAATACCGTGGCAAGGCGCAGCAGTGTCAAAATCATCCCCTGCGAGTCTGTGGCTTTGGGCTTGCATCGCTCCGCCGCTTTTTGCAGGCGATCCCAAATGTTGATTTTTGTTTCCTGTGCAGCGGTTGTCTGCCAGGCTGCTTGTATCAGCAGCGAAATTCCCTGAACCACTGCCACCAGCACCCACATACCGCACAGGCTGTTCATAAAGATTCCCGCGTCGCTCTGAAGCGCCCCCAAAAACACAAGCAGCCTCTCCCCTGCCGCAAGGCAAGGGAGAGGCTGCTGCGCCGGGTCGTGCCGTATTGCGAAACAGCACACCTTTGGTTCAGTTCCCGATCATAATATTCAAAATCTCGCAATCCGTGCTGCGCATACCGCGGTTGGCAAGACGCCCGACATTGGCAATGGTGTTTTCTACGCCCTTGGTGACGATGCCGTCGCCGCCGTAAAACTGACAGCCCTGCCGGTACATTTGGTAGCCCAGCAGACCGTTGCGCACAGCGGTTGCAATTTTGGCTGCGCACGACGGCTTAGCGCCGTCACACACCATACCGGACAAAATTGCCAACCCGTTGACGATGGTATGGGCAATCACCTCATAATCGCCGCCGTCCAGCCATGCAATGCCGCACGCCGCGCCAATGCCGGCGCTGGTGGCACCGCAGAATGCGGACAAACGACCGATCCCGGTTTTTTGGTGGATGGTGATCAAATCAGAGATCAGCACCGCCCGCAGCAGTTTTTCCTGCGTGGCACCGATTTCTTTTGCATAGGCAATGACCGGCAGGGTTGCCGTCATACCTTGGTTTCCGCTGCCGGAGACAATGCCCACCGGTAGCTCGCACCCACTCATACGCGCGTCGCTTCCTGCCGCTGCGGCGGCTACCGCACGGGTATAGACGTCGGCGTTTCCTGCTTTCAGAATTGTACGCCCGACCTGTGCGCCCCAGAGGTTCTTCAGCCCTTCCTCCGAGATGGCGGTGTTGCACTGAATCTGGCGTTCCAGCAGAAACCGAACCTCCTCCAGGTCTACCGTTTCGGCATACTCCAAAATCCCCTCCACCGTCATATGGCTTCGGTCGGTTTCCACCGCTTCCTGTGCAGCCTCCCCGCAATGCGGCAAAGGTTGCTGCACACCATTGTGTTCCACCCGGGTGATATGGGTATGGAAATCCTCAATCACCGTGCAGGAGGTTTCCCCGTCCGCTGTCAGGCGAACCTCAATGTAAAAAACCTTGTCATTGGGTGCCGTATGTACCTCCACAGGGCAGCTGCGCAATGCCTGTTTGGTTTTTTCGCGCTGTAGCGCCGTCACGTTGGATATCACCTGCAGCCCCGCTGTTTCATCCCCGGCGATAACGCCCAGTATAACGGCGGTTTCCAGTCCTTTCATGCCGTCTGTGTTGGGGACAATGACACTTTTTACATTTTTAATGATGTTGCCACTGACATATAACTCGCATTTTCGGATGCTTTGCGGCTTGTCCAGAACGCTTCGGGCAATGGCTCCGGCATAAGCAACGGCAACCGGCTCTGTGCAGCCCATCGCCAGAAGAAGCTCCTCCCGCAGAATATCCCGATACATAGCGTATGCTTCTTTTTTCATTGATTTACCTCCTGCGCAAAATTCTTGCCTTACGGCTCAGCGTCGTGCGGGCAGATCCTGCTGCGGTACTCCGAGGGAACAATGCCCGTCATTTCCTTGAAAATTCTTGTGAAATATTGGGGGTTATCAAAGCCCACCATGCCTGCCACTTCCCCGGCGCGGTATCGCATATCCCGCAGCAGCTGCTGCGCGCGCCATACGCGCAGCTGGTTGACATAGCGGACAAAGCCCACGCCGGTTTCCTTCTTAAACCGCGTGGAAAGATAATTGGGGTTCAGCTTCATTTCCTCCGCCAGCCAGTTTAAGGAGAAGGTGCGTTCCATATAGTGGGCGTCGATTGCCCGCAGGCAATGCTCAATCACGGCGCTGGCTTTGGAGGTTTCTGCCGTGGCTGGTTGTAGGTACGGCTGCAGTTCTTCCACGGTGGACACAAAGGTCTGCCATAGCTCTGCGTCCGTATGGCTTGCCTCAAATTGAACCAGCCCGTTCATCGGCAGGCACGCAGGCTGCCCTTTTTTGGTGCTTTGCTTAACGGCTTCCAGCTGGGTATCTGTGTACAGCGATATCAAAAATCGTTTTTTGCCTTCCCAGTCTGACCATGGCTCCGGCAGTGCCTCCAGCTTTTGTCTGACCAAGGCGATCCCCTCTGCGGTATGCCCCTGCATAAGGAATCCGTTATAATTTTTGCGAACCTCGTCATACAGCGCCTGACTGTCCGGGCTGTTTTCGGCACGCTTGCTGCGCACCGCCGCTGCGGCTTTTTGCAAAAGCGTGCAGAAGTTGCCGCGGCGAATCGGTTTAAGGACATACTCAAACACCTTGCGGGAGCTGATTGCCTTTTGCGCGTATTCAAACTGGTCATACGCAGAAAGCACGATGATCAGCACGTCAATATTTCTGCGCGTAATTTCCTCCAACAGCGCCATACCGTCCATAATCGGCATACGAATATCCATAATAAAGATATCGATTTTGTCGTGGCAAAGATGATCAAGCGCCAAGGCACCGTTTTCTACGCAGATCGGCGTTTGCATCCCCATTTCTGCCCATGGCAGATAATCCCGCATGGTTTCCCGTGCGATTTGTTCATCATCTGCAATTAAAACACGAATTTCCGTATCCATACTGCTTTTCCTCACAGTTGCGCCGGAATGGTAAAGCGGGCGCAGGAATAATCGCCCTCAATGGAAAATTGAAGCCCGCTTTTTGCCCCGTAGTATTTGACCAACCGGTCATTGACATTGCGCAGCCCGTAGCTGGTCGGCTTTGCATCCTCCGGCAGCTGCAGCGCCTGTTTCACCTTTTCCAGATCCATTTTGTTGCCGTTATTCAGCACCGAAAACTCAATGTTGTTTTCCTTCTTTTTTACGCGAAGCATCAGCTTTCCGGTCTGACCGGATTCATCAAAGCCGTGCTGCAGAGCGTTTTCTACCAAGGGCTGCAGCAGCAGCTTGATGACCTGATAGTCCAGCACCTCGGGGTCAATTTCATAGGACGTGCTGAACGAGTTGGAAAACCGCTTTTGCTGAATGTTCAGATAGCAGCGGATCTGGGTCAGTTCTTCCGACACCTTCAATTGGTTGACACCGTTATTGAGCGAGTAGCGCAGCATCTGCGAAAGATCCGTGACCATTTCCTCAATATCATCGGCGCCGTATTTGACCGCCATCCAGTTGATGGAATCCAGTGTATTGTACAAAAAATGCGGGTTGATTTGCGCCTGCAGGGTGCGAAGCTCTGCTTCTTTTTCGCGCACCTTGGCGCCGTAGACTTCTTCGGTCAGCCTTTCGCGCATTTCCAGCATATTTTTAAAGTTGCTGTACAAGATGGCAACCTCATCGTGTCCTTTGTAGACAGGCACATCCACCTTGAAATCCCCGGCGCCGACCTTTTTCATAATGTTGGAAAGCGCCAGTATGGGGGTGGAGATATGGTATGTCAGCAGCAGCGCCGCCAAAACCGAGATTGTCAGCGCCGTCAGAGCAAGCAGCAGAATGGTTTTGCGCTGTGCCGTGATTTCCTTCAGCGCGTCAAAATCCCTTGCCTCGCCGACAATGCGGAACCCGTTGACCGAAAGCCTGCGCATCACAAAAGCAGAACGCCCGGATGCACTGCCGGCAATAGTTACCGTTTCACCGACATTTTCCGGAATGGAAACGCCGGTTTCATAGGGGAAAAGCAGGTTGCCCTTGGCATCCAGCAGATACACCACCGTATTGTTTCCCAGCCGGATGGAGTTCAGGGCGTAGCGCAGATAATCACTGTTGACATACACGCTGACAATGCCCAGCGGCTGCTCCCAGTTCTGTTCATCGTAAATCAGGTGGGAAACCCGCACGCTGGAGCCGTATTCTGTATAGTGGTAATCCCATACAAACTGCCCCTGCGCGTGCAGCACCGCCTGCAGCCATTCCTCGGAAATGTTTTTGATATTGTCTGCGCCAAACAGCTGATGTTCTGCATCCAAGCCATAGATTTCCGCATTGAAGGTCGGGAAAAATCTCGTCAGATTTTCGCTGGATTGTCTTGCGGCTTGAATCTTCTGTTCCTCGTCCTGCCAAGCGGCATCGTCCTGCCGCAGGGCTCTCTGCACGGAGGTGTTGGCGCAGAGCTCCAGCGTCAGATTGCGCGCATCCCGGAAAACCGATGCCAGCTCCGCCGCGCCGGTGTCCATTGAGGTATAAAAGGAATTGTAGACTTCTTCCTCCACGATTTTTTGCGTACTGGTAAGGTTGTACCAAACAAAAACCGCGGTAAGAAATACCAAAATGGTACTGTTCCATACGACAAGCCGCCGAAAAAGCATCGTTTTCCCTGCTTTCCTGTAGACCAAACGATTTTCCTGCCGTTATACGGCAGGAAAATCGTTTGTATTGCATTATTCTTGGCAGCGTGCCTGTTCAAACTCATCGCGGGCTTTGCGCAGCAGCTCCGACTGCAGGCAAAGTTCCCGCCCAAAGCAGGCCATGATCTGTGCCGCCTTGCTCATACCTGTGCGCCCCAGCTCCGCCCCGGAGCACGCCGTCACCGACCAATGATGCCCGGGGATGCCCCGTGCCTGACAGACGGTATTCAGTGTCACCGTCGGGGTGCGCCAGCTTACGGCAGATACATCCGTGGAACCGGGTACATACCGGGGGCTGCCGCCCAGCGGGCGGAGCGTTTCCTCCAGGGCAGGACCCGGCAGCCCCAATTCCTTTTGGATGGCTGCGGCAAAGTCCTTGTCCTGCTGCGTAAAGCGCGGCGCACCGCAGATTTCCAGCTGGAGATGCATTGCTTCCATCAAGGTGCGGTTCAAAAGCGTTTCCGGCGAGCGGGTCAGTTCCTCGGTTTCCATGCGTGTTTCGGTGGCGTGGGCTGCGCCCTCTGCCGCCAAAATCACGCGGCGGTCTGCATCCAGCATGGTTTTTCTGGACGCTGCACGAATATAATACCATAATTCTGCGTAATTGGGAACTATATTCGGTTTATCCCCCGCGTGGGTGTACACATAATGCATCCGCACATCGGTCGGCACATGCTCCCGCAGGTAATTTACAGCAACGTTTGTCAGCTCTGCCGCGTCCAGCGCGCTGCGCCCCATTTCCGGGCTGGCAGCCGCGTGGGCACTTTTGCCATAGAACCGAAAGACGCGGGACGTCATCGCCTGAAAAACTTCCTCACTGACTTGGTTCTTGTCCGCCGGATGCCACGAGATTGCCGCATCGTCCCTGTCAAAGCAGTGGGCGTTTGCCATAACGATTTTTCCCCGGCAGATTTCCTCCTCCGGGCAGCCGTAAACCACGACCTGCCCGAGCAGGTTTTCCTGCTCCAGCGCATAAGCCAGCGCACAGGCCGCCGCCGCAATACCGGCACCCAGCAGGTTATGCCCGCAGCCATGCCCGTTTCCGGGAACAGGATCGCAGTGCGCGACCGGGTTTTGCCCCAGATTCGGCAGTGCGTCATACTCTGCCAAAAAGGCGATGCGCGGTTCGCCCTTACCCTTTTCGGCGGTAAATGCGGTGGGCAAGCCGGCGGTGTTTTTGCTTACCGAAAATCCGTTTTTCTGCAAAAAGTTTTCAAGGGCCGCAGCGCTTTGGGTTTCCTCCCCCGCTGTTTCGGGGTGGGTAAAAATGGTATCGGCAAGCCTGTCGATCTCAGCCTTATTTTGCTGCAGCCACTCTGTGATCCAATCGGTCATCGAATATCACCCGGCTTCCCTTTACGGCTGGTTGAAGTCCAGATCCTTCAGCGCCAAAATTGCCTCGGTATAACCGCTGCCGAACCGGCGGGTCAAATCAAACAGGGCGGCATCCGCAATATCATTGCCTGCGGTTTCTCCCAGCTGCTCGCACAGAACGCGGCGGCAGGTGACCCACAGATGCGCCGTATGGTAATTGAAGCCCTTTTGTGCCGAGGTGCCGATGCGCTGACGAATCTCTGCCAGCTTTTCGCGCAGCTCCGGGGTCATAATAAAGCCGTAGCCAAACTCACAGACGGCGTCGCCGGCGCTCATCAGGGAGTTCACGCCCAGGTCAAAGTCGGGGTCATAGCCGTGGGCAATGCATTTGTCTACGTTCTGGCAGTATGCCTTGCCGTACTCCATCAGGTTGTGCTTGTTCCAGCAGCGGCACCACTCGCATTTTGTGACATGGGTCGTATACAGCTCGATTTCGGGAACCTCGCCCACTTCCATCTGACCGGGCTTGGGGCTCCACTCGCCGTAGGCAAGATAGGTAAAGGAATTCACCTCGTCGCCATGCTCCAGCGCATGGGCGCGCATCCGGCGTCCTCTCTCCAAGCCGTACTGTGCAGTCGCTTCCGTCATGGCGGCACGCCCGGCTTCCCCTGCCTGCTCCACTGCTTCTTTTTCCAACAGCGCGTACAGCACCGCGTGCTGCTCAATATCGCAGACGCTTTCTTCCTTCTTTTTTGCCAGCTGGCTCAGGTGGTCAAACACGTCCTGCGACATCTGCACAAAGCCGTCCTCCAGTGCTTCTGCCCACTGTGCATCGGGTGTCCAGTCCGGGTACTTGGCAAAATGGCTGCATACCGAGTCCTGCCAGTTCTGGGTGTAGGAAATGCAGGCGCGCTCCAGTACGCCGCCGCGGGTGGCATGATGTCTGGTCGCGCGGCGCAGCTCCTCACGGGGCATCAGCTGCACCTTGCGCAGGTTCAGGTCATAGTTCATACGCTGGATGGTTTCTGCCTTGTCGGCGTCAAAGCCCTTTTCCAGCATAAATTTCAGCGTGCCGCGGTGGGCATGGTAGGTCACTTTCTTTACTGCCTCCAGCATGGCGGGCGGGACTGCCTGCACGCTGCTTTCCACCGGCTGCGGCGGCTGATAGCCCAGCTTTTCCATCAGGTAGGCGCGCGCCGCTTCTGCCAGCGCGGAGGCACTTTCGTGGTATGCCTCGGGCAATGCCGTCTGCATATCCAGGAAAATTTCCGACAGCATCTGGTTCGAGCAGGAAACCGCCAGCGCAACCTGCACCTCTGCCGGGGTCAGGAACACCACCTGCCCCAAGGGCTGCCAGAACCGTCGGATAAAGTCCAGCTCCTCCGGCTGCCAGGTGTGGCTTTCGGGCAGGGTGACCATGGTAAACCCGGCTTCTGCACAGGTGCGCCCGCAAATTTCGGAAATCATATTCGGCAGGATGTTCACGACCTTGCAGTCGTGCCCCAGCTGCTCCTGATAGTATTTGCCCTCCGGCTTCGGCGGGAAGGCGAACAGCATCGGCAGCTCCTTGCCGGCCGCGCGGCACTCTGCAAAATAGGGTACCAGCACGCTTTCGGTAAGCGGGGCAGCCAGGCTCGGCGGCGGGGCAAACAGAATGATATCCGGCTCCATCCGGCGCAGCGCCCCGGCATTGTCGTTCAGGATAACGGGGATACCGGTTGCCTTTGCCTTAGTCTGCACAGCCTGCGGCTCGGCGGTAACGCCCAGCATCTGCTCTGCCTTTTTGTCGCCCAGCAGCTTTGAGTAGCACGGGGCAATGTATTCCATCAGGTAGCCCATACCGATGATAACAAAACGAAGATTCTGATCCTGTTTCATTGTAGATTCTCCTTTACATTCCAAGGTAGACACGTTTTACATCCTCACTGTTCAGCAGCTCCTGCCCGGTACCCGAAAGGCTGATGCGCCCCAACTCGATGGCGTAGGCGTAATCGGAGATCTGCAGAGCGATGGATGCGTTCTGCTCAATCAAAAGCACGGTCGTTCCGGCTTTTCTGACCTTCTCGATCATATTGAAAATTTCTTCCACAATAATCGGCGCCAGACCCAGACTGGGTTCGTCCAGCATCAGCAGCTTCGGGTTGGACATAAGCCCGCGGGAAATGGCAAGCATCTGCTGCTCACCGCCGGACATGGTGCCTGCCATCTGAGAGGAGCGCTCCTTCAGGCGCGGGAACAGCTCAAACTGCTGCTCAATGCGGTTCTGCAGCTCTGCGCGGAGCAGTTTTTTGCAGGGGATCGCACCCGCCACCAGGTTTTCGTACACCGAAAGCTCCGGGAAAACGTGCCGTCCTTCCGGCACATGGCATACGCCCATCTGCACGATCGAGTTGGGACGGCAGTCGGTAATGTCCATATCGTCCAGCAAAATCTGCCCCTCGGCGGCATCCACCAAACCGGAGATCGCCATCAGCGTCGTGGTCTTTCCGGCGCCGTTGGCACCGATCAGGGAAACGATGCTGTTGTCCGGCACCTCAAACGAGATACCGTTCAATGCCGAAATGTGTCCGTAATTCACCTTGAGATTTTTCACCTTCAGCATAAATTACCCCTCCGTTCCGCCAAGTCCGGCGCGTTTTCCGAAATAGGCTTCCTGCACCTGCTTGTTGTTCTGAATTTCCTGCGCATTGCCCTCGCAAAGCTTCTGACCGTAGTTCAGCACCATAATGTGGTCGCAAACGTTCATAATGAATTTCAGGTCATGCTCAATGACGACCACCGTTAGCCCCTCTGCGTTCAGCTTTTTTACAAACAAAAGCAGCTCGTGGGTTTCGTTCGGGTTCATACCGGCTGCGGGTTCGTCCAACAGCAGAATTTTGGGGGAAATTGCCAGCGCACGGGCAATTTCCACCTTGCGCTGGATGCCGTAGGGCAGGTTTTTTGCCAGCGTGTCCTTGTATTGCCCCAGCTCCAGACGCTCCAGCAGCGCCGCGCCTTTTTCGTAGATTTCTTTTTCGGTGTTTTTCTGGTGTGCGTTGCCCAAAACGGCATCCAGCATATTGGTGTTGGTGTGGATGTGGAAGCCGACCGCAACGTTTTCCAGCACGGTCGTGTTCTGGAAAAGCTGGATGTTCTGGAATGTTCTGGCGATGCCCGCCTTCGCCGCCATATGGGGGCGGTAGCCGGTTATGTTTTTTCCGTCAAACCAGATCTCGCCCTCCGTGGCGGGGATAGTCCCGGCGCAGAGGTTGAAAAAGGTCGTCTTACCGGCACCGTTCGGTCCGCTAATGCCAAAAACCTGCCCCTGCTGCACTTCCATATCGACATGGTTTACCGCCTTCAGACCGCCAAAATATTTGCAAAGCCCGACTGTCTTTAACAGCGCCATAAATCAGCCCTCCTTTTCCGTTTCCGGCTGTACCGGTTTGGGATGTGCGGTACGCCGCCGCGCACGACCTTTTTTGGAGCCGCCGCTGACCAGCACGCTGTCGCTGCTGCCGGCAATGCCCTGCGGGCGCAGCCACATCATACCGATGATGATCAGCGCATATACGACCATACGGTATTCCGACAGGAAGCGGAAAGCCTCGGTAACGATGTTGATCAGCAGTGCGCCCACCAACGGACCGGCGATGGTGCCCATACCACCGATGATCGCCATGGACAGAATGTTGAAGCTTTCATCTGTAACAAACATCGAGGAATCCACAAAGTGGTAATAGGTTGCCATAAAGGCGCCGGCACAGCCTTCCCAGAAGGTGGCGTACATAATGTTCATCGTCTTGTACTGCGCCGTATTGATACCGATGGATGCTGCCGCTGCGCCGTTTTCGCGGATGGAGATCCACGCACGCCCGGTGCGGGATTTCAGAATGCGGCTGGTGCAGAAAACCATAATGACCAAAAAGGTGAAGATAATATAGTAATACCCGCGCGAGGACTGCAAGGAGAAGCCGAAAATTTTCGGACCGGGAATTGCCTTGATGCCCATAGGTCCGCCTGTTACCGAGGTCCAGTTCAGGCAGATAATACGCACGATTTCCGAAAAGCCCAAGGTGACAAAGCCCAGATAAATGCCGGACAGCTTACCGATGGGAAAGGAAACCAGCATCCCGAACAGGGCGGTCATCACCCCGGCACCCAGCATGGCAAGAAAGAACGGAACATTGGCGCGCGCCATCAGGATAGCTGCCGTGTACGCGCCCACGCACAAAAAGCCGGCATGACCAATAGCAAACTGACCGCTGTAGCCGTTGATGACGTTGACCGAGCTTGCCAGCAGCATATACAGAAGAATCTTTGTGCAGATACCCAGCACATAGCTGTTATCTACCACAATGGGCAGAAGAATTGCCGCCAGCAGCAAAAGCGGTATCAGTTTGCGGCTGTTTTTGCGGAAAAAGCCGCGGATGGATTGCCATTTTTCTTTCATTTTGCTTTCCTCCCAATCTTAATGCGAAGTCCCTTCGGAAAAAAGATCAGAACGATAATCAGGAATACAAACGCGATCATGTCCCGCAAGCTGGACGAGAACAGCGCAATGCCGTAGTTTTCCGAAATACCGATCAGCAAGCCGCCGATGGCAGAGGCCTGTATATCGACAAGACCGCCCAGTACGGAGGAGCTGAACGCCTTCATCCTCCAGGACGGGCGCGCGCTCACGGAGTTGGGCCGCTTTTTGCAAGAGAGGAGCGCAAGGAATAG
>OLVR01003297.1_pt1 | contig 10606 bp, 6 predicted proteins | sample 1673261 | NCBI WGS metagenome assembly OLVR01 (sample SAMEA3178938, study PRJEB25190) | human gut metagenome | biome: human gut; feature: human-associated habitat; material: faeces | place: Austria | collected 2013 | reverse complement strand
GCCGTTCTCGGCGGTGGTGATGGCGGCACCCCGTTCTTCCAGCAGGGTCACGGCGATCTCCCGGTTCAGCTCGTTGTCCTCAGCCATCAGCAGGTGCAGGCCGTGCAGGTCGGCGGGCGGCTCCTCCTCGGGGGTGTCGTAGGCGGTCTCGGCCAGGGGCAGACTCAGGCGCACGGTGAAGGTGGAACCCTTCCCCGGTGTGCTTTCCACATCCAGCGAGCCGTGCATCTGGTCCACCAGCTTTTTGGTGATGGCCATGCCCAGGCCGGTGCCCTTGTAGGTAGTGCGGCTGGTCTGCTGCTCCTGAGTGAAAGGCTCAAAGATGTGCTGCAAAAATTCCTCGCTCATGCCGATGCCGGTGTCGGCAATCTCGATGCGCAGGTGTACCAGCCCTTCCTCGAACAGGGTCTCGCGGGCATAGAAGTTGATGGTGCCGCTGTCGGGAGTGTATTTGACAGCGTTGGACAGAATGTTTAACAACACCTGGCGGATGTGCAGCTCACTGCCCCGCAGGCGGGGATGCCAGAAGGGGCCGATCTGCTTGGTCAGGGTCACGTCGCGGTCGTTGAGCTGCCCCTCGATGATGCCGCAGCAGGAGTTCAGCAATTCGCGCAGGTCAAAATCGGCGTCCAGCATCTGCATGGTGCCGCTTTCCACCTTGGCCATGTCCAGCACATCGTTGATGAGGGACAGCAGGTGGCTGGCCGCACCGCGCATTTTGACCAGGCAGTCTTTCACGCGGGCCTGGTCGTCAAAGTTGGCTTCGGCAATATCCAGCATGCCCATAATGCCGTTGATGGGGGTGCGGATATCGTGGGACATATTGGAGAGGAACTCGGTCTTGGCTTGGCTGGCTTCCTCGGCCTTGTGCAGGGCGGAGGTCATCTTGAGGCGGAAGCTGCGTGCCCGCACCAGCAGGATGGCACCGGCCGCCACAGACACAGCGCATACGCACAAAAATACCATGACCAGCGGGTATTGGTAGAGCAGGCGCACCAGAGAGAAAGGCTGCTCGGCCAGCGTGGTATAGCTGCGGGTGGCTTCGTCGATCTCCTCATCACTCAGGCTGTGGACGCCCTTGTTCAGGATGCTCAACAGCTGCACATCCACATCCTGCGAGACACCGATGGCAAAATCCACGGTGCCGCCGGTCAGGGCGGTGGTCAGGTCGTTGCGCAGGTTATCGTACAGCAGGCGCTCGGCCTGGTAGGTGTAGGTGTAATAGGCATCGATCTCACCTGCGCGCAGGGCGGTCAGGCAATCGGCAAAGGAGAGGTAGGTCTGGCAGACGGTGTTTTTTCTGGGCAGGATGATGCCCGTGGCCTCCTTGGCCAGCAGGTCTACCGTGCCGATGGTCTGCATCTCGGTATCCCTGCGCAGCCGCACCCAGGAGAAGCCCGCCGAAAGGTACGGGTCAGTGAGCTTGTAGCCCAGCTGCTCGGCGTGGGACAGGTCGTTGAAGAACGCCAGGCTCAGATCGGCCTTGCCGTTCTGCAGCAGGTCCATATAGTCGTCGCGGGTGTCGGCATCCAGCAGTCGGTAGTAGATGCCCGCGCGCCGGGCCAGCAGGTCGAACAGCTTGACCGAGATGCCTGTCCAGTTGCCTTTTTGGTCTTTGTAGGAGTAGGGGTAGCGGTCGGGGTTGACGGCTACCGCCCACACCTTGCCGCCTGCGTTGGTATCGTACAGGTAGGCCTGCTCCTCCGCGGTCAGGGCCAGCGTGGAGCTGCGGCTGGTGCTGGAGTACCTCTCGTGCAGGTCGACCTGCCAGGAGGGTTCCTGCCGGTCCATCTCTGCCAGGGCGCCGTTCAGCAGGGCCAGTGTTTGGGTGTCGCCCTTGCGCACTGCCATATAAAACGGCGTTTCATCGAAGGTTTCCAGCACCCATTCATCGGTGGTAATGCGGTTGGCGTTGGTCAGTGCCGCGGTGATTTCCCCTTTGTGCAGGGCCTTGGCCAGCTCGTCGTCCGTGTCGTAAAACACCGTGGTATAGGTAAAGTTATGGTCGGCGGCAAACTCAATAAAGCTCTGGTTGCGGCCGTTGCCGTCGTGGGAGAAGCCCACCGTCATGCCGTTGTAGGTGCTGTACTCCCCGGCAATGACGGTGCGGTTGCCAGCACGCACCGTCAGCATGCTGGCGATGGTGCCCACAGGGCTGGTGGTAAAATCAAATCGATCCTCGCGGTCAGGCGTGATGCGCAGGTTGGGGATCACGTCGATCTCGCCGTCCTCCAGCATCTGCATCACGTCGCCGTCGTAACCGTCGTATTCGTAGATAACGTTGCGATATCGCGCAATTTTTTGCAGCAGCTCATAGCTGTAGCCGCTGTAGCTGCCGTCAGCGTCGATCATATTAAAGCCGGTGTAGGCATAGTAACCCACCCGCAGCTTTTGGGTAGAGGAAATCTCCTCAGCCTGCGCATGCAGGCCAAGGGCAGGGGAGAGGAACAGGCTGCCCAGCAGCAACAGCGCCGCCGCCAAGGCCAGGATCCGGTGCAGAAGGCAGGGACGTTCTGCAGCATTCATCGTGGCAACACTCCTGACAGAGAGGAATGGCCCCCTCTGGGAGGGGGCTCCCGCGAAGCGGGTGAGGAGAGAGCCTAAAATAATTGTCTCTCCCTCAGTCAGCTTCGCTGACACCACTTACGCGGCCAGACTCCTCTGTCGCTTCGCGGCATCTCCCCACACTGTGGGGAGTCACCCTCGCAGAGGGAGCCTTATAGATGCTTACAGTTCCTGGATCGCTGCCAACACCTGGGCATGGGCCTCCTCTACGGGAGGCCACAGGGCAGGGTCGGTCAGGGGCTTGGAGCCGCGCACAGCCTCGCACAGGGCCGAGGATACCTGATACAGATGCTCCATCCCCAAATTCTGGGCCACGCCCTTCAGCGTGTGGGAAGCCCGGAACGCGGTCTCCCAATCCTGGGCGGCCAGGGCGTCTTTCAGCTGGCCAAAGCTGGGGTCGTTTGGGGTACTTCAGCACAAACTTGCGCACGAGGGCTTCGCTGGGGATGCGGCGGAGGGTGTCATCGTAATTGCCGCCAATGCGGGTGTAAAATTCCTGCAGGGTCATGATCGGGAATACTCCTTGTAAACTTCCTTATTCTACATCAAAATCCCGTTGTGGGGGGGTAAAATAGACACGGACACGTGGTTTCTCTCGTGCTTGGCGTCGTACATTTTCAGGTCGGCACGGTGGATGGCATCGGCCAGCGGGTGGGCACCGTACACGCCGCCAATGCTGACGGTGGGCTTGAAGTTCGGGCAGCCCGGCACGGTGATGCTCTCCACCCGGCGGCGAATCTCCTCCAGGCGGGAAGCAAAAATGTCCGAGGGGATGCTGGGGAAGAACAGCAAAAACTCGTCCCCGCCGTAGCGGATGAGGATGTCGCTGCTCCGGATGCAGTCGATAATGCCGCGCACGATCAGGCGCAGCGTTTCGTCGCCGGCCTGGTGGCCGTAGGTGTCGTTGACGGCCTTAAAATTGTCCACGTCGATCATCGCTACGCCCTCGGCATTGGCGAAAGCCTCGCTCTGCTCGGTGTAATAGCGGCGGTTGTAGGCGTTGGTCAGGGGGTCGCGGTAGAGGGCCTGGCTGTAGGCGCTCATGTTATTGCTCAGCAGGTTGCGGCCGTCCACGGTCAGCAGCGGGTTTTCTTTCAGCTTACTTACCAGTTCCAGTACGCAGGGGGTGCCGTCCACCTCAATATACTTGGAAAGCACCTGATAGGCCTTGCCGTCGTTGAACTCCAGCTTGGAGATCTGGTTATGCTGGGTAAAGGCGCGGAAGGACGAACAGTTGCTGCAGGGCAGGTTCTTGTTCCACACCGCATGGCAGGGGTGATTGGTGGGTTTCAACTTGCCGGCTTCATCAAAAGTCCATACAGTATTCTTTTTCACATCCACCAGGCGCACTACGTCAAAGATCTGTTCCATGCCGCGCATCATGGCCTGCACGCCCTCGGTGGTGACCAGGTTGACATTCTCGCCCTTGCCCGGCAGCTCTGTGCTCTGCACAGGGTGACATTCACCCACTGCGCCGAGATAGACCGGGTTGGTATCGTCCAACCAGATGGCCCGGGCGTAAACGCGGAACCAGCGGTACTTGCCGTCCATCGGCAGCTGGGCGCGCATTTTCACCTCGGGATTCTGCGGGGTGGTGGCATGCAACAGTTTTTGCAGCTTGCGCATATCATCCTGCGAGAAGAAATACTGCGAGGTCGCCTCGGTCAGCTGCTGGGTCTGGGGGCCATGCAGATGCCGCGCCGCGTAGTCCGACAGGGTCAGCACATTGGTGGCGGCGCTGTAGTCGAACTGCACCGAGTGGGTGTGGTGGAGGAAGAAATCCGTCTTGATGGAGGATGCCGACAGCGCACGGCTGGTGTTGTCCTGCTCGGGCAGGTTGCTGTTGTGCAGCACCTTGGCGGAGATCTGCTGGGCTTCGGCCAGGTAGTCGTGGTCCACCGCGCCGCTGTGCAGTTTGCTGCGCAGATCCTCGCTGATCTCCACCAGGCACTCCATCAGCAGGGGATTGAAGGCGCCGCACTCGCCGTTTAAGATCATGTGCAGCGCGGTATCATGGTCAAAGGCTTTTTTGTAGCAGCGCTCGCTGGTCAGGGCGTCGTAGACGTCGGCCAGCGCTACGGCCTGGGCACCGATGGGGATGTCGTCGCCCTTCAGCCCGTTGGGGTAGCCGCGGCCGTCGTAGCGCTCGTGGTGCCAGTGGCAGATCTGACGCGCGGTTTTGACCAGCGGCGCGTCCTGCTCGAACGGCAGCTCGTGCAAAATCTTATCACCGATGGTGGTGTGGGTCTTCATGATCTCGAACTCTTCCTGCGTGAGCTTGCCGGGCTTGTTCAGGATGGTTTCGGGAATGTTGATCTTGCCGATGTCGTGCAGGGCGGACGCCATGGAGATGAGGCTGATCTCCGTCTCGGTCAGCGGGTACTTGTCGGTCATCGTGATGAGCTTGCGCAGGATCATCTCGGTGAAGGTGCGGATGTGCAGCACGTGCAGGCCGCTCTCGCCATTGCGGAACTCGACAATATGGCTGAGGATGGTAATCATCAGCGAGTTGGATTTTTCGTTTTCGTAGATCTGGTCGGCCACCAGCTGCATCAGGCGCTTCTGCTTGCCGTACAGCATCAGGGTGTTGACCACACGGCGGTGCACCACCGCCATATCAAAGGGGCGGCTGATATAGTCGGTCGCGCCCAGATTGTAGGCGCGCTCTACGAAAGAGGTGGCGTTTTCGGCCGAGATCATGATGACCGGCAGTTCGTCGATCCAGTGATATTGATTCATGGCAGTCAGCACATCGAAGCCGTCTTTTACCGGCATCATGATGTCCAGCAGCAGCAGATCAATGCCGCTGTTTTTCTCGATCATTTCGATGGCCTGCTGTCCGTTTTCTGCTTCCAGGATCTCGTATTCCTCGCCCAGCATTTCGGTAAGGATGGCGCGGTTCATCTCTGAATCGTCAGCTATTAAGATCCGTTGTTTATCGCTCATTCAGTACCCCAGTTTCTCTTGCGGTAAATTTAACAGTTTTATACCTTATTATAGTATACGATATGACAAAAAAGCAATAGAAACCGGTAAATAAAAGTCGAAAACTGTCAAATGAGACAAAAAAGGGGGATTGGATGCCGATAAAAAAGGCCCCCTCTGGGAGGGGGCCGCGAAGCGGGTGGGGGAGGCTGTCTCGCAGAGGGAGCCTTTCAATATCAAATAACGTAATCGTTCCCCACCTGATCCGTGTCCATCAGGTCGGCCAGGGTGATGCCGTCGAAAAAGTCCTGGATCATCGTGTTCAGCTTGCGCCACATGGGCAGGGTGCGGCAGTCCGCCATGCGGGGGCAGTCCACATGCTCCTGCTCCAGGCAGGCCACGGGGGCCAGGCTGCCCTCGGTAATGCGCAGGATGGCGCCCACGGTGTAATCCTCGGGCGCACGGGTCAGTCGATAACCGCCGGACTTGCCCCGCAGGCCGGTGAGGTAACGCTCCTTCACCAGCCCTTTTACGATGGCCTCCAGATATTTTTCCGAGATGTCCTGCCGATAGGCGATCTCCTTTAAGGGAATATAGCCATCGCGCTGGTTCTCGGCAATATCGACCATGACCCGCAGCGCATAACGGCCCTTCGTTGAAATCATCATGTGTGGTACTCCTTTGTTCTATATTCCTATTATACAGGTCGGTAAATGGGAATGCAACAGGGGCGGGCAAAATATTTCTGCAAAAATTCCCTCAAACCCTATTGACAAATAGGAAATTATGCGGTACAATCCAATCAACCTACAAGTGAGGTATGAATATATGAAAACGAATTACATGTTTCGATGTTGATAGCAGCCGTTTAGCCATAGGCCCCCTCTGTCGCTTCGCGACATCTCCCCGCACTGTGGGGAGTCACCCTCGCAGAGGGAGCCTTTATGAACGTACAATAACATAAACAATTACCTTATATAAATTAGGAGGACACCACCATGAGCAAAATCTACACTTCCGCTGACCAGCTGATCGGCCATACCCCGCTGCTGGAACTCACTCATATCGAGGCTGCCGAGGGCCTGCAGGCCAAGATCCTGGCTAAGCTGGAGTACTTCAACCCGGCCGGCTCTGTCAAGGACCGTATCGCCAAGGCCATGATCGATGACGCCGAGGCCAAGGGCGTCCTCAAGCCCGGCTCTGTCATCATCGAGCCTACCTCCGGCAACACCGGCATCGGCCTGGCCTCCGTGGCTGCTGCCCGCGGTTACCGCATCATCATCGTCATGCCCGAGACCATGAGCGTGGAGCGCCGCCAGCTGATGAAGGCCTATGGCGCTGAGCTGGTCCTGACCGACGGCGCCAAGGGCATGAAGGGTGCCATCGCCAAGGCTGACGAGCTGGCTAAGGAGATCCCCAACGCCTTTGTGCCCGGCCAGTTCGTCAATCCGGCCAACCCCGCCGCCCACAAGGCAACCACCGGCCCCGAGATCTGGGAGGACACCGACGGTAAAGTCGATATATTCGTTGCCGGTGTCGGCACTGGCGGCACCGTGACCGGTGTTGGCGACTACCTCAAGAGCCAGAACCCCAACGTCAAGGTTGTGGCTGTTGAGCCTGCCACCTCTCCTGTGCTGAGCAAGGGTGTTGCCGGCGCCCACAAGATCCAGGGCATCGGCGCTGGCTTTGTGCCCGACGTGCTGGACACCAGGATCTACGACGAGGTCATCCCCGTTGCCAACGAGGACGCTTTCACCACCGGCAAGCTGGTCGGCCACAAGGAGGGTGTCCTGGTGGGCATATCCTCCGGCGCTGCTGTCTGGGCGGCCATCGAGCTGGCCAAGCGCCCCGAGAACGCCGGCAAGACCATCGTGGCCCTGCTGCCCGATACTGGCGATCGCTACCTGTCCACCCCGTTGTTTGCAGACTGATTGCATCTAACTGAATAATTTGCTATAATGCAAGGGGCAGACCCATGTCTGCCCCTTTTTTGGCATGATTTAGGAGGGTTCCCTATGGAAAATACACCCGGCGCGCTGATCGCCATGAGCGGCGGCGTGGACAGCTCTGTTGCTGCCTACCTGATGAAGCAGGCGGGCTACCGCTGCATGGGCGCTACCATGCGCCTGTACCAGAATGAGGACCTGGGCCAATGCGGCTTCCACACCTGCTGCTCAGCCAAAGATGTGGAGGACGCCGCCGACGTGGCTTTCCAGCTGGATATTCCCTTTGAGGTCATCAACTACACCGATGAATTCCGCGAGAAGGTCATCAAAAAGTTCATAGCTACGTATGAGGCGGGCGGAACACCCAACCCCTGCATCGATTGCAACCGCTACATGAAGTTTGATAAAATGCTGGCCTTCGCCCGGGAGCACGGCCTGGATTATGTCGTTACCGGCCACTATGCCCGCATCGAGCAGGACCCCGACACCGGCCGCTGGCTGCTGAAAAAGGCGCTGTACGGTGAAAAAGACCAGAGCTACGTGCTGTATGTCCTCACCCAGGACGAGCTGGCCCACACCAGGTTTCCCTTAGGCGGCATGGACAAGCCCAGCATCCGTGTGCTGGCCGAGAAGGCGGGCTTCTGCAACGCCCACAAGCACGACAGCCAGGACATCTGCTTTGTGCCGGACGGTGATTATGTCGGTTTTATGGAACGATACACCGGCAAATTTTACCCGGACGGCGATTTTATCGATACCACCGGCAAGGTGGTGGGCCGCCACCACGGCGCGGTGCGCTACACCAACGGCCAGCGCAAGGGCCTGGGGTTGGCTCTGGGTGCGCCGGTTTACGTCTGCGATAAGGACATGGAGAAAAACACCGTCACTGTCGGCCCCGAGAGCGAACTGTTCACCACTACGCTGGTAGCCGGGGACTTCAACTGGATCTCTATCCCCGAACTGACCGCCCCCATGCGTGTAAAGGCCAAGGCCCGCTACCGCCAGCCCGAGCAGCCCGCCACCGTGCGCCCGCTGCCGGACGGCAAGGTGGAAGTGAAATTTGATGAGCCGCAGCGTGCCATCACCCGCGGCCAGGCCGTAGTGCTGTATGATGGCGACGTAGTAGTCGGCGGCGGCACGATTTTGTGAATATAAATAGGTATCGCAGGGAGGGGGCAAGTCCCCTCCTTTTTGCGTGGCAGATTCAACAGAGGCCGGAGCTTTAACACACCCCCCGCCCCACCTCTGGGGTAACGTTAGTTGTTAAATGAGCCGTGAAAGCCCCACCTCCGGCACTGCCATTTTTTGCGTAAAAATCCTATTTTCCTATTGACAAGGCGGTTTATCCATGATATGATACAAACAACCTACAAATCACATAGGTTTGTTCTTGCGAGAACCCTGTATGTGCTTACAAAAAGGAGGTGCAAAGCGTATGACTACTGTGTTCGGCAGCCTGCTGCGGCAGAATTTCCGTTGTGGCCGAATGTGCTGCTCCCGGGCGGAACAGGTCGGGTGCAGGGCGCGGTACGCTTTGCATTGTCGGTAAAAACGGCGCTGTCCTGTTATTCTGTCCGGGAGCTATACCCATCGGGAGCCCCGGCTTTTTCTTTATCAAAAATAACAAATAACAGAAATGAGGATTTTATCATGAGCGAGCGTAAATACCATTTTGAGACCCTGCAGCTGCACGTTGGCCAGGAGCAGGCTGACCCTGTCACCGATTCCCGCGCCGTGCCTATTTACCAGACCACTTCCTACGTGTTCCATAACGCCCAGCACGCCGCTGACCGCTTCGACCTGAAGGACGCTGGCAACATTTACGGCCGTCTGACCAACACCACCGAGGATGTGTTCGAGAAGCGCATCGCAGCCCTTGAGGGCGGCGTGGCTGCCCTGGCTGTGGCTTCCGGTGCTGCCGCCATCAACTACACCATCCAGGCCCTGGCCCAGAACGGCGGCCACATCGTCGCCCAGAAAACCATCTACGGCGGCACCTCCAACCTGTTGGAGCACACCCTGCCCGCTTTCGGCGTGACCACCACCTTTGTGGATGCCCACAATCTGGCCGAGGTCGAGGGTGCAATTCAGGACAACACCCGCGCCATCTACCTGGAGACCCTGGGCAACCCCAACTCTGACATTCCCGACATTGACGCCATTGCCGAGATTGCCCACAAGCACGGCCTGCCCCTGGTCATCGACAACACCTTCGGCACCCCGTACCTGATCCGTCCCATTGAGCACGGCGCTGACATTGTTGTTCACTCCGCCACCAAGTTCATCGGCGGCCACGGCACCACCCTGGGCGGTATCATCGTTGATTCCGGCAAGTTCGACTGGAAGGCCAGCGGCAAGTTCCCTGCTTTCTCCGAGCCGAACCCCAGCTATCACGGCGTTAGCTTCGTGGACGCTGCCGGCCCCGCCGCCTTTGTTACCTACGTCCGCGCCATCATCCTGCGTGACACCGGCGCCTGCATCAGTCCGTTCAACGCTTGGCTGCTGCTGCAGGGCACCGAGACCCTGTCTCTGCGCCTGGACCGCCACAACGAGAACACCAAGAAGGTCGTGGAGTTCCTGAACCATCACCCGAAGGTGGCCCACGTCAATCATCCCAGCCTGCCGGACCATCCCGACCACGCCCTGTACGAGAAGTACTTCCCCAACGGCGGTGCGTCCATCTTCACCTTCGACATCAAGGGCGGCCGGAAGGAAGCCTTTGAGTTCATCGACCACCTGAAGATCTTCTCGCTGCTGGCCAACGTCGCTGACGTGAAGAGCCTGGTCATCCACCCGGCCACCACCACCCACGCCCAGCTGTCCCCCGAGGAGCTGGAGGATGTGGGCATCCACGAGAACACCATCCGCCTGTCCATCGGCACCGAGCATATCGACGACATCCTCGCCGATCTGGACCAGGCTTTGAACGCGGTTGAGTAATTTGTAAACAGGTTTTAGAGGGAATAGGGATTTAATAGCCGCCGCACCCGCGCCGCCCGCCGGGTGCGGCGGCCTTTTTGCGGCCTTGCGTTTGAGACAGGTTTGCGGTATTATTTGTTTAAAAGTTTCTTCGGTTCCTTCTTTTCAAAGAAGGAACAAAACCCCCGTAAAGGAGCCTTCCCATGCCCACCATCATCGAAATCACCGACCTCTCCGCGCCGGAACTGGCC
>OLVR01003294.1_pt1 | contig 10618 bp, 8 predicted proteins | sample 1673261 | NCBI WGS metagenome assembly OLVR01 (sample SAMEA3178938, study PRJEB25190) | human gut metagenome | biome: human gut; feature: human-associated habitat; material: faeces | place: Austria | collected 2013 | reverse complement strand
TCTTATTCCTTGCGGGAAGTATCCCGGCGTCTATGCCGGATGATATCTACAGCCGGATCATGAAAGAGCTGAAAGATAAAGGAGTTATGATCGTCGTAGATGCGACAAGAGATCTTCTGATGAACGTTCTTAAGTATCATCCATTCCTGATCAAGCCAAATAATCACGAACTTGGTGAGATTTTCGGAGTGACTCTTAAGACAAGAGAAGAAGTCATTCCTTACGGAAGAAAGCTTCAGGAAAAAGGAGCGAGAAATGTACTGATCTCCATGGCGGGTGAAGGAGCGGTACTGATCGCAGAGAACGGAGAGGTCTACAGCTCACCGGCACCGAAAGGCACACTGGTCAATGGTGTAGGAGCCGGAGATTCCATGGTAGCAGGATTTATGGCAGGCTGGATGGAAAAGCAGGATTATGAGCATGCTTTCCATATGGGAGTCGCAACCGGAAGTGCGAGTGCATTTTCCGAATATCTGGCAACCAGACCGGAAGTAGAAGAAGTATATAAGCAGCTGGTGTAAGGCATAAAAGAGAGAAGTGTTGCAAAGAAAATATATTTATCAACAGGAGGGAAAATCATATGAGAATCACAGATTTGCTGGATGCAAGAAGTATTCTTTTGGATGCATCGCCAAAGAGCAAGAGCGAAGCGCTCGACCAGATCGTTGATCTCATGGTAAAGAGCGAAAAGATCAATGACAAAGAAGCATATAGAAAGCAGGTATATGCAAGAGAAGAAGAAAGTACCACAGGAATCGGCGAGGGAATTGCAATTCCACACGGAAAATGCGATGCAGTAACCAAACCGGGACTGGCAGCAATGGTAGTAAAGGACGGTGTGGATTTTGATTCACTGGACGGCGAACCGGTAACATTAATGTTCCTGATCGCAGCACCGAATACAGAAGATAACATTCATCTTGATGTACTCAGCAAGCTTTCCGTAATGCTGATGGATGATAATTTTACAGAATCCTTACGCAACGCAGGTTCTGTAGATGAATTTATGGAGATCATCGACAAGGCCGATGAGGAGAAAAAAGATATTGATGAAAGACTGGCAGATACAGGAAGTTCCGAAGGAGCCAGAGCTAAACTGCTGGCAGTTACTTCTTGCCCCACAGGTATTGCCCACACCTACATGGCAGCAGAGGGACTGGAAAAAGCAGCGAAGGCGAAAGACTGTTTCATTAAAATAGAGACACGAGGCTCCGGTGGAGCAAAAAATGTACTTACGGATCAAGAGATCCGGGAGGCAGACTGCATCATTGTAGCTGCAGATGCCAAGGTTCCCATGGATCGTTTCGATGGAAAGAAAGTCATCGAATGTCAGGTTTCAGATGGAATCAGCAAAGCGGACCAGCTTGTTGAACGTGCGATTTCCGGAGATGTTCCGGTATATCATGCAGCAGCAGGCAGTCAGAGCTCTTCCTCAAATGCAAAAGCAGGCGGCGGAGCAGGCCACAAGATCTATATGCAGCTGATGAACGGGGTATCTCATATGCTTCCACTGGTTGTAGGCGGTGGTATCCTGATCGCTCTAGCATTCTTGATCGATGGTTTAAGTGTAGATTTGAGTTCCCTTCCTGCAGACCAGAGAGCAAACTTTGGTACCATCACACCGGTAGCGGCTGTTCTGAAAAACATTGGTGGAACCGCATTTGGTTTCATGCTTCCGATCCTGGCCGGATTTATTGCAATGGCCATCGGTGACAGACCGGCACTTGCAGTTGGACTTGTGGGCGGTATGATCGCGGCAAACGGAAAATCCGGTTTCCTCGGAGCACTTCTTGCAGGCTTCCTTGCAGGATATCTGATCCTTGGACTTCGTAAGGTTTGTGATAAGCTTCCGGAAGCACTGGAAAAAATAGCGCCTGTACTGATCTATCCGGTTGTTGGTGTCCTTCTTATGGGACTCTGTATGACCTTCGTTGTAGAGCCGATCATGGGCGGTATTGATAATGACGAGTCATATAAGCAGCTGATGAAGACGATCGATCAGATACTGGCGGCTGATAAGAACTAGATAAGTTACTGTTCACACCTAACGGTGTTACCAGCAACGATTACAGCCCATTTAAAATGCCTCTACGAGGCATTTAAATGGGCTGTAATCACTCAATAATTAATACTATGGCGCATAGCTTGACAACGTGGTGTCAAGCTTGCGTCTGAACAGTAACGAACAGATAGATTAAAGGGTGGTAAAAATATTTTAGGAATTGATAAATTGAATTCTGTCTGATACAATTGCTCATGGGTGCTACCATAACGGTAGGCGGTTAGTCCTTCGGCAGAGGGACTGTGACCCTCTGATTACATAGAAACCCGTAAGGGAATCCAAGGAAAGGAGGGCTAAGCCATATGAGTATTGTTGACTTTATTGCAGTAGTAAGCTTCGGCTTAACCTGCTTTGGAATCGGATATTCCTTTGGTAAGGATAATAATAAGACACAAAAATAGCCGCCCACGTCTGGTAAACTAAGCGGCATTTTTGTCAAACTAATTTACTTGGGCTAACCGTCTATCGGTAGAACCCTTTCTATAATTATACTAACACTATATAACTAATATGTCAAAGAATTTATTTCGCCTGGAAAAAACATAAATAAAAGGGGTCTGACCCCATTAAAAGGTGCTGATAGGAAAATAAAATTGTTTTTGTGCGTCTGTATAAAAAGAGGCTGCCATATAAGATTTATTTCGTAAGAATGTGAAGGTTGAGGACAAGGCTGTGGTACTGGCAATACGCGTGTACAGAACGCCAGAAAGGAGATTATCCGGGAAGAAAATGAGAAGGCGCAGACGGAATGATTCTGTAATTCCGTCACTTCATGGGAGATAAATGTTATAGTAAATTTATAGTGAATAGAGAAACACGATAGCGTAGTAAGCAATAATTTCAGATGATCCAGGTTTGATCAGAGAGGAGAAGAATATGAACAACTATTGTATGATCCAGAACTCCAAAACGTTTGCATTTTCCGCAGAGAATCCAACCGGTGTACGCGCAGGTGGTTCCCAGGGCGGTGACTGCACCAAGCTTCGTCCGACCGTGACGATTCCTGCAGGGGAAACTGTAACTCTGGTAGATGCTGCAGGACCGGGTGTGATCCAGCATATGTGGTTTACCGGATATGTCGGGCACCATTTTATCATCCGTATGTATTGGGATGATCAGGAATATCCGTCTGTGGAAGCTCCGCTCTCTGCATTCTTCGGATGTGCCTATGATGAAAATTTCGTGGACCGGGATGGCAAATATCCGGTGTTGAATTCTGCCATGATGCTGGTAGCTCCTGGTCGCGGCTATAACAGCTATTTTGAGATGCCGTTCCATAAGAGAGCTCGGATCACGATGGAAAACCGTGGTGACAAGGATGAAAATCTCTATTATATTATCACCGGAGCTTATCAGGAGATTCCGGCGGAGGCTGGTTATTTCCATGCCACCTATCGCCAAGAGCACCCGGTTCAGAAGGGTCGTACCTACACAATCGTTGACGGAATCGAAGGCAGGGGACAATTTGTCGGTGTGACTCTGGCAACTGGTATGAATGGCAACAATACCTGTTGGGTAGAAGGCGAAGCCCGCATGTATCTGGACGATGATCCGTATCCGTCTATCCACTATACCGGAACTGAAGACTACTTCGGCGGTTCCTATGGATTTGGAAATGACATCATCATCAAGAGCTATCAGACCTTCAGCGGCTTATATACCGGCATGTATGCAATCTATGGAGACAATCGGGAATTCTATAACGGACAGCAGAGATTCCTGCTGTATCATTTCCATATTGCAGACCCGATCCGTTTTGAGAATAAGTTTCGTATGACACTCGACAACATGGGCTGGACCGGACCGCGTTACGATGATTACACCAGTGTTGCTTATTGGTATCAGACCCTGCCGTCCGCACCGCTGATGCCACTGCCGACAGATGCAGAGATGTGTATGAGATAATAGAACCAGATTGGAGATGTCAGATAGATTGGTTTTAACCTTGCGACACGTCGCATCGGTTATATCGGACTGACATCAGAGATTTGCCGGAAAGGATAGAGGTATTATGTTACTGGAAGAAAAGTTTTTGGAATTTCATCGTTATGCCAGCAGCCACAATCTGCCGCTGGAAGCTATCAGTGTCGGAGATGAGAACAAGGTACTCTGTGAGATGCACTACGCAGCAAATGCACCGAGAAATATTTATTCACATACCAAGAGTTTTACGGTAACAGCAGTTGGACTCGCAATGGAAGAGGGAAAACTAAGCCTGGAAGATCATGTGGCGGAAGTGTTTAAAGATAAACTTCCTTCAAATCCGGATCCAAATCTGGAGAAGATTCAGTTGAAACATCTGCTCTGCATGTCCAGTGGCTTTGGTAAGGCACTTCTGATGAATGCGGACAGACGTCCGGGCGTCGGCGCACCGGATTATGAGAAATATATGATGGCACAGCCGGTTCCTGTGGAGCCAGGCAGCGCATTCTGCTATTCCTCTGCCGACAGTATTCTGGCTGCTCATATGGTAGAACGGGCCGTTGGCAAGCGGATGGGAGAGTATTTGTATGAGAAGGTATTCCAGCCCCTTGATATGGGATGGCCGCTCTGGGAGCATGATCCACAGGGACATCCGAATGGCGGCGGAGGTATGTATCTGACTTGTACCGAGATGATGAAACTGGGACAGCTCTATCTGGCTGAGGGTAACTGGAAGGGCGAGCAGATTGTCAGCAGGGACTGGGTGCAGGAGGTGTCCACCCCGAAATTTACCTTCGAGCCATCTGCAGATCTCTGGCATGTAGGATATGGCTATCAGTTCTGGATCAGTCCATATCCAGGATCCTATCGTGCTGATGGCGCATTCGGACAGATTACAACGATTCTCCCAGAGAAGGGATTGGTTGTTTCCATCCAATGTCCGGAGCGAGGTAATTTCGATCAGGTGAAACGTGCGCTGCATGAACATTTTCTGATGGAATTGTAAGAATAGATTTGCAACAATATGCTATAATTTGCCCAGAAACCGTACTTTCGGCTGAAAAGGCTTAAAATCAAGGCTTTTGGGGAATGTGGATGGGATTTGTACCCCCATTGTACTCCTATTTTGTAAAACAGTAAGGTTTAATGTGTATTAAGGAGCTTCCTGTATAATAAAAAATGTGGATGTTGAAAATTGAAAATACCTCAGAGTACAATAAGACTACTGACTGGCAGGTTAGTAAAAATCTTATTGAACAGAGAGGTATCTACAATGAAGTCTAACACACAGAATGCAAAAATTGAAGCTATTACAGAAAAAACTTTAGTACTCGGAATTGATGTCGGAAGCGAAACGCACTATGCCAGAGCTTTTGATTACAGAGGAATCGAGTATTCGAAGAAACCATTTAAGTTTAGTAACACAGAGGCTGGATTTGTGACATTTAAGGAATGGATCCTGGACCTCAAAGAAAGGCATGAGAAGGATAAGGTGGTTCCGGGTATGGAACCGACCGGGCATTACTGGTTCAATCTTGGAAAGTTTCTACAGGATAATGAAATGAAACCGGTTCTTGTAAATCCTCACCATGTGAAAAAAACAAAAGAACTCGACGACAATAATCCTACTAAAAATGACCGTAAGGATCCGAAAGTTATAGCAGGATTAGTTAGAGAGGGACGTTACATGATCCCATATCTGCCGGATGGTGTTTATGCTGATCTTAGAACAGCATCAAACATAAGATTCCAGTTACAGGCGGAACTTACAAGAATTCAAAACAGGATCAGTCGTTGGTTCAATATATATTTTCCTGAATATAAGGCGGTATACGGAAAGCCGGATGCCAAAAGCGGAATGCTGATCCTTAAGCAGGCGCCACTCCCGGAAGATATCCTGACGTTGGGTATTGATGGAGTGAACCAGATCTGGCGGGATGCAAAGATGAGGGCAGTTGGAAAGGCGAGGGCGAAGACCCTGATCGAAGCTGCAGAGCACAGCGTTGGAAGCAAAGAAGGAGCAATATCTGCAAGAATGGAGATCCGAATGCTTCTGGAAGATTATGAATCCAGAAATATACGTCTTCAGGAAATTATGACTCTGATCGAAGAGTTGGTAAATCAGATCCCGATGGCTGAAAAGTTGTTGGAGATCAAAGGAGTGGGAATCAAGACGGTGTCAGGATTCCTTGCAGAGGTAGGTGATATCAGCCGCTTCAACAATCCAAAGGAACTGCAGAAGCTCGCAGGACTGGCGTTGGTTGAGAATAGTTCTGGAAAGCACAAGGGAAGGACAACAATAAGCAGACGAGGTCGAAAGAGGCTCAGATATCTGCTCTTTGAGGTTGCAATGTCGCTTGTGGCGAAGAACCCGGAGTTCAGGGAACTCCATACTTATTACACAACCAGAAGACTGAATCCATTGAAGAAAATGCAGTCACTTATGGCGGTTGCAGCCAAGCTGATACGTGTCTTTTATGTCATGCTGACCAAAGGAGTGGATTATGATCTGAAAAAGATGGTGGGTGACATCAAGAGACCGGCAGTTTATCTACAGGCTGCATAAGAAAGACAAGTAACTATAGTGGAGGCTGTCACGTGGGCAGCCACTGAATCAAGCAGAATGTAACAGATAACGTCCACTGAACACAGTGCTGGAACAGGAAGCAAGTCAGTAATCAGAAAAACAAAGAATGAGCCAGTAGTCGGCAGGAATTTTTACCATAGGGCATGACCCTGTAATGGAGCATAGCTGACACCCTGGTTATGGGCAGGCAGGACGAAGGGTACGCCCAGAAGGGCATACAGATTAATGAGTGGAAATCTCATCCAGTAAGGTGTAGCCGCACCACTGGTAGCGAGTTTTGGGGATACAGAGGTAACGATGTATTCTAAGTGTAAACAGTTAGGAAATAGGGCTGAAAGTGATTGAGCTCCGAAATCTACGTAACCCGTAGGTCGACGTTTTCTTTCGGGCGGAAGACAATACGTATGTTTCTGTTTGGGTTAGGAAGCATATGCTACGGCGGAGTCTGAGAGCCAGCCATGTTTTACAATGTCTGTATGTTACCTGGGGAGAACCTATACTTTCCTGTGTTAACAGGTATGACGTACGAATGAGAAAAGGAAATCAAATGGAGTATAGGTAGTCGGATGGCCGAATAGTACTAATGAAGGTGGGTAATGCCACTGGAGGGAAGTCGAGAACGGATAACATATATCCAGCCACACGACATCATATCAAAAGGGAAACATTATCTACACTCAGAGGTAGGACAAATAATGACAACAAAACTTGAGAGAATCTCAGAATTATCAAAACAACATCCAGAAATGAAATTTAATTCTATTGGGCATTTGATTAACATTGAGATGCTTAAAGAATGCCACTACAAAATGGATGGCAGAAAAGCGGTCGGGATTGATGGCATTTCAAAAGAAGAATATAACTCAAATCTTGATAACAATCTAAAACAGCTAGTGGAGAAGCTTAAGAATAAAAGTTATCGACCTAAACCAGCACGTAAAGTGGAAATACCAAAAGAGAATGGTAAAACCAGACCTCTTAGTATCTATTCATATGAAGATAAACTGGTTCAGGAAGCACTTAGGAAAGTTTTGGAATCGGTCTTTGAGCCCCATTTCTACAGCAATATGTGCGGCTTCAGACCAAACCGCAACTGCCATGGAGCTATAAGAAAACTAAATGACATGATTGAAGGACATAAGACGAATTATATACTGGATGCCGATATAAAAGGCTTCTTTGATAATTTGAATCATGACTGGATAATGAAATTTATTTCATCACGAATTACAGATAACAGTGTGCTCCGACTGGTAGAAAAGATGCTCAAAGCAGGTATTCTTAAGAATGGAGAATTTTATGTTAACGAATTCGGTGCCGGACAGGGAAGCGTATGTTCACCAATAATTGCGAACATATATATGCATTATGTTCTTGTATGGTGGTTTAATGAGAAAATAAGACCACTGCTAAAAGGATATGCAGACATAGTTGTCTATGCGGATGATTTTGTGTGCTGCTTTCAATATAAGAATGACGCAGAACTCTTTTATGAACATCTTAAGAGAAGGATGAATCACTTCGGACTGTCCTTAGAGGAATCAAAGACTCGATTAATTTATTTTGGTCGATTCGCTGCTGATAACCTTAAAAGACAGGGGAACAAACCAGAAACATTTGACTTCCTAGGATTCACTCATTATTGTTCCAAAAGCCGAAACGGTAATTTCAGAGTAAAACATAAAACTGCCAATAAGAAATATCGGAAGAAATGTAAACAGATGAATATCACTATACGCGACATGAGATTTGAAAAGAAGAAATATATTCTTGCAAAAGTAAATCAGATTTTAATCGGGTATTACCATTATTATGGAATAAGTGATAACTATCAAATGATGGATAACTTCCGTAAGAGAGTTATTCAGATTCTTTATTTTTGGATGAATAGGCGTAGTCAGAGGAAAAGTTATACATGGGATGGATTCAATCAGTTTTTGAAGGAGCATCCTATAGTAAGACCACGTATTTATGTGAGCCTATATGGATAATCTGAGGCATAAGTGTCGTGAAGAGCCGTATGCCTGAATTGGGCACGTACGGATCTGTGGGGGATATACCTAGTAATAGGTGTTTCTACCCGACAAGTTAGGACCTCTGGAGACAGAGATGATCCTGGTGGATATAGGAGGTTAGCTGCCATAGAGGGAAGGGTATACACAAGGCCAGTAAAACGGAAAAAATGACGTTTTATTTCGTATACCTTAAAACCGCTATTTCAGTACCCGATACATCGAAATGCTCATAGCTATGGTTTATTCGCTGAGATAAAAAGGTTGAGAAACCTTGAATTTTCAATAAAAAACACTTGATTATATGAGGAGGAAAAATATGAAACCTATATCTATTTCTGAAAGAATGATGTTTAATACAGTTCGTTTAGTTGCAAGTGATAGATCTTCAGGGACAGGCTATTTTTATAATTTTATGATTGATAATAAAATTGTTCCAGTTATTATTACAAATAAGCATGTTGTTAATTATAATGCAAATGAAACTATGACATTTTATTTGCATTTGCGTAATGGTGAAAATGAAAGTAATGAGAGTTATCAAGTAACGTTGACATTAAATTGGATATTTCATTCAAAAAAAGATTTGTGTTTTTGCTTTGTTAATCCGGTGTTTGAGTTTGTAAAAAAACAAACAGGTAAGGACGTATTTTATATTGCCATAGATGAAACTATACTACCATCTCAAAAAATGCTGGAAGAATTATCAGCTTTAGAAGAATTAGTTATGGTGGGGTATCCGATTGGACTGTGGGATAAAAATAATAATTTTCCTATATTTAGAAAAGGGTATACTGCATCTCATCCGGCAATAGATTTTAATGAGTCGGGTATTGGATTAGTAGATATGGCTTGTTTCCCAGGGTCATCGGGTTCTCCTATATATATATTAAATGAAGGTGGATATAAAGACAAAGTAGGAAATCTTAACTGGGGACAAAGTAGAATTATTTTCATTGGAACTTTGTTCTCAGGACCAATATATGATGCTACAGGGAAATTGGTAGTAACAGATATACCAACATCAAATCAAGTTGTGGAATCACATACTGGCGTTATGGTGAATTTAGGGTATTATATAAAATCTAGTGAAATATTAGAATTTAAGAATATTATTAAAGAGATACTTGAACAAGGAGAATAAATTTCTTAGTAGTAAGAATTTTCGTTTTACTACCAACTTTACTACTAACAGGTAGTAACAACTTGCAGGGTTCTGCTCTGATTTGTCGCAATCTGTAATTTCAGAGCATTTTACAATAACCCCGGAATCCCTTGCAAAACAGGGCATTCCGGGGCAAAAGAAGGAGAAATAAAACTATGATTAAAGTGCTTTTCATCTGCCACGGCAATATCTGCAGATCAACCATGGCCGAGAGTGTTTTTACGCACAAGGTAAAAATGCTCGGCCTTTCAGATCAGTTTTTGATCGACAGTTTTGCAACAAGTACAGAGGAGATTGGGAATCCACCTCACAGAGGAACAGTGAACAAGCTGCGAGAAGTGGGAATACCACTGGTTCCGCACAGAGCGAAGCAGATTACGTGGGCGGATTATGAAAAATCCGATTATATTATTGGTATGGATTCTGCTAATATGCGTAATCTTAACAGGATGCTGAAGAATGACCCGGAAGAGAAGCTTTATAAGTTTCTGACTTTTGCCGGATCAGGACGGGATATTGCGGATCCTTGGTATACAGGAAATTTTGACAAAACTTATGAGGATATACAGGAAGGTTGTGAGGGATTTCTGGATTATCTGGAGAAACATGGAGAAATCCATTACTGATATTTCGGAATGAGACACAAATCTGAAACAATACAAAAGGTATGACAGCAAAAGGCAGCGGAAGCTGCTTTTTCTGTCGATGAAAACTTCTTTACAAATCTGAAAACTTCTATTATACTTGTCCATACAGCAGGCAACTCAAATTCAGCAGAGAAATCTGCTCTCTGCAATTCTACAGTGGAAGTTCTTTCCACAGAAATATCTAATCATGTTATCAGATCAGAATCATTTTGTGTGTCGTTG
>OLVR01003292.1_pt1 | contig 10621 bp, 9 predicted proteins | sample 1673261 | NCBI WGS metagenome assembly OLVR01 (sample SAMEA3178938, study PRJEB25190) | human gut metagenome | biome: human gut; feature: human-associated habitat; material: faeces | place: Austria | collected 2013 | reverse complement strand
GGTCACCCCGCCGTTCCACAGAGAATTACACGATAACAAATCAAAATTCGCATAAAAAAACGGTTCCGTCTCCGGAACCGTTTTTCCTATCCATTTATCATGCGCGAATCTTCTCGCCCATCTCCGCGCTTGCGTGACTGAGCACCGGAAGCAGCACCACACCAACGATAATGCCCGCAATGCCCTGCACGATATTCATCGGCACGCCGAGAACAACCGCGGCTGCCGCAGCGCCCATGCTGCTGCCCATCACGACTTCCATGCCGACCTCATACACAAAGTAGCCCAGAACCATAATGATCTCTGCCGGAATGCCGCACAGAACCACACGGGTAATCGTATTCATGCCCTTGCCTGCCATGCGGTGATACAACCAGCCGCCGAGCAGAGCGGTCAGCGCCTTGATGGCAAACGTACCGGGCACCCATGCCATGTAGCCGCCGATAAGATCTGCCATCATCGAGCCGATACCGGCTGCAAGACCGCCGCGAACCGGTCCGAGCAGCAGGCCGCACAGCAGCACCGGGATATGCATGGGCAGCAGCACGCTGCCGGCATTGGGGATGCTGTGGAACGCCACGGGCAGAACAACGCCCAGCGCCACGCACAGCGCGGCCAGCACCAGTTGTTTTGTGTTGAACTTCGATTTTGTCATAAACGATCCCTTTCCTCACAGAAAAAAGCCGCGAAAACAAGGCCCTGCTTCATGCGGGGCGCGTGCCTTCGTGGCTTTCTGGTTTTTATGATGATGGATGCACGCGTGTGCATGCAAAGCCGCACGGGCGGCCGGGACGCCGGGGAGATGCGCGCCTTCATGGCGGCGGTTCCCTGTTATTATAGCAGACGATGCGGACGCTGGCAAGTATTTTGTGCGCGGGGCCAGTCAGGCGAACGGGGTGGTGTCCAGTGTCAGATCTGCAAGCGCCTGCACCGCGTGGGCCTTAAAATAGGTTTCCTCCAGCGGAATCCAGCGCGCTTCAAATACGGCCCAGGAATCCGCGCCGCCTCGGGCTGTCAGCCGGGTGCGCTGTACCGCCTGCGCGCAGGTGACGAACACCGAGGCCGTATAATGCCCGCGCAGGGACGGATGCAGAGAATAGCTGCCCTCCACAACGGCAAAGGACGCGGCGGGAATTTCCACAGCGGAGCCGGGCACGCCTGCGGAGCAGTCGAAAGGGCAAAAACGCACGGGTTGTCCGGCTGCAAACGGCTCCAGCGCCTCGCGCAGGAAACGCTCATGGTGCACATTTTCACCGGGCTGGGCCAGACGTTCCGGCGTGCGCAGTTCCGGCGGCAGAAAAAAGTCGTCCATGTGAAAGACCGGACACCCGAACACCTGCGCCATATGCGCGGCCAACGTGCTTTTTCCGCTGCCGCAGCGCCCGTCGATGGCCAGCAGCGCATGGCCGCCGGGGGAAACGGATTCCAAAACGCGCTGGGCCAGCAGCAGAGCGGGCCAGGCGTCTGCATAACACCGGCGCACCACGCGGTAGTGGGGCGCATATTGCTCCCGGTACGCTGCGCTGTGGTGTACGGCCGGGCAGCCTGCGGCGCGCAGAGTCCCGGTCTGCCGCCGCAGGGTCTGTGCGTCCCGTGGCGGCAGCACGGCGTCCGCCCAATGCGCCAGGCCGTCCAGCGCGGCGGCGAAACAGGCGGTTTCCCCCTTGTGTTCACGAGCTGTGGCGCAGAATACGCGCCCCAAAAGGCGCAGCGCCTCACGGCTCCACGAGCCGTTCAAATAGATGCGGCACAGCCCGTTGCCGATATCCTCGACACAGCCCGGCAGAGCGGCGCCCTTTACATGCTCCGGCACGGCGTCTGCGCCGGGGAGCCCGGCGGCCCGGGCATATTCCTCCATCAGGTGCCGTCCGGCGGTTTCCGGCGCGGGGGCCGTGTGGCCGCACCCGAATTCCCGCTGGTACAGCAGTTTGTAATAATCCTGCGGCTGCATCTCCGGGCGCTGCGCCCGGTGCGTGTCCAGCAGCCGTTCCAATTCCTGTCTCATTCAGAGAACGCTCCTTTACCGGCATAAGTCCGTGCAGCAGAGATGCACTCGCCGCTGCTTTTCCAGTATAGCACACGAAACCAGGAGATTGAATAGACTGGACACGATTTTGCCGCCCATTTCAGCCGTTTCCACAAGTGCGGGCGGCGCGCTGCCTGCGGTGCCCGGCAAGGACGTGCGGGCTGAAACAAAGCGATGGAAATAAAAAACGCGCCCCATACCTTCCGGTACGGGACACGTTTTTTGGATGACGCGGTGTGCGGAAGGACCCGCGCGCCGCAAAGGGGAGCTTTTTCAGGCCTTCCACAGGCTGTGCAGGTTGCAGTACTCGTACGCGGCCACAACGCTGTCGCCCCCGGCCAGCATAAACACGGCTTCCGGCTTCTGGCCCGGCGCCAAAGGCTTGCGCTGGTTGCCCTGAGCCGTCTCCAGCGCGATCCATTCGATGTAATGCTCGGGCAGCATGGGGTGTTCCACAGCGCCGACGCGCACAGTCACCTTGTTGCCCTCTACCTCGATGACAGGCACGTGCTTTTCCAATGCCCCGTCCGTAGTGCCGGGGATGATCTCCTGCATCGGCTCGCCGCAGCACACAACGGGCACGCCGCTGCTGCGCACATAAGCGATGATATTTCCACAATGTTTACAGATATAAAACTTCATATCCGATCCTCCATCCTGATGCAATATTTTGCCGCGCCGGGCGGCGCGGCAGCCGGAACGCAAACGCCCCGCTACTTACAGCATGACACAACCGGACGCAGTTTGCAAGAGCTTTTTTGGAAAATTCAGGTAATCCATCAACTTTGTAGGAATGCACAGTTGTACTTGTGAAAAAGGACGGAGCGTACGGCGCGTGAGAGGCGGCAGATCACAGATCCTTTATCAATACCAGTTCAGAGACGCCTTTTCGGACGGCGTCGGGCAGACGGCCCAATTCCCAATAGCCGAGGGAACGGTACAGGGCCTGCGCCTTTTCGTTGAAGTCGCTCACCATCAGCGCAACGCGTCCGGCTCCTTGCACACGGGCCATGGCTTCGAACTCCGCGAGAAGAAAATGCCCCACGCCGCGCCCGCGGGCCCGGGGTGCGGCGCCGATGAGCGCGAGATAGGGATACAGCCCGCAAAAGCCCTTGGCCCGGATCCGCATTACGCCCAGCACCTCTCCCGCACTGCCGCAGGCAACGTAAAGTTCGCCTGCGTTCAATGCGTTTTCGAGGGAGCGCGCCAATGCCCCGGGCGCGGAAAAGTAACGTTCATAAATTTCGCTGTCTGCAAATACATTGCAGCAGGCGGGAAGATCGGCCTGTGCGGCGGCGCGGCAGATCAATTCCATGGCGGCGCCTCCTGCTGCATGCGTCCGGCCGCGGCGGCCGCGGCATTGTGGATCAGCGAACGCATGCGGATGAGCTTTCCGTTTTCCCGGGTGGGGCATACGCGGTTGGTCAGCAGCACCACAAAAAGCCCGGTATCGGGGTCCACGGCGATGCTGGTGCCTGTAAAGCCGGTATGTCCGTAGGCGCGCGGGCTCATCAGATCGCCCAAAAAATTGGAGGGACTGCCTGCCAGGTTGAAGCCCAGGCCGCGGAATTCGTGCCCGGCACCCGGCGTGCGGTTGACCAGCGCGGCGCGCAGCGTTGCAGGGGAAAGAAACTGTGTGCCGTCCGGCAGTTTCCCGCCCAGCGCCAGCATCTGAACAAAGCGCGTCATGTCGCAAAGATCGCTGAATATACCCGCGTTGCCCGAAAGACCGCCCAGAAACCGGGCGTTTTCATCATGGACGGCACCGCGCAGCAGCTCGCCCGTGGCCGGGTCCCGTTCCGTGGGAGCGACATCCCCCGCCGGGCGGTAGGTAGTGTGCGTCAGGCCCAGAGGCTCGAATACATACTCCTGTGCCAGCCGGTCGATGGACTGGCCGCCGATTTGTTCCAAAATACGCCCCAGAAGGATGTATCCCATGCAGCTGTAAACGGGCAAAGCGCCCGGCGCATGCTCCAGTGGGTGGGCAAGGATCGCCCGGACGGCGTCTCCGGGGCCGTCCGCTTCCTCGCTGAGATAAAAATGGGCGGGCAGGCCGCTGGTATGTGTCATCAACTGGAGCACAGTAATGCCTTTTTTGTCTTCGGGCGCGGGGAAAAACTGTTCCACTGTATCGTAAAGGCGCAGCCGCCCTTCCTCCAGAAAGCGGAATGCGATCATCGTGGTGCCCACGATCTTTGACAGGCTGGCGATGTCGTACAGCGTAGTCTCCCGGGCGGGGCCGAAGGTCTGCCGGACACAGACGCTCCCGCGGATACCCACGGAAAGGCAGGCGGAGGGATAAGCGCCGTCATCCAGGCCCTGCCGGACAAGACGGCACACTTGCTCAAAATTTTTCATGGCAGCCTCCTGAAAAAATAGTTTCCGAACCGCGCGGCGGCGGGAAGTCACCTAGATGGTAGTGCACGAAGCGGAAAATGTCAAGAAGGCACAGCGGGGCGTTTTTAACAAAATCAAAGAAAAAACTATGGACAATATAACTGTTTTTTTGAATCATAAAAAATAATTCTGTTCATATTGTGCAGTTTTTTCCGGTTTTTGTATTGACAAAGCAAAGGAAAAAGCATTATGATATGAGCATGAAACAATTGTTCTGAAAATTTTAAGATTATTAAAATTAATTTTCTGAACCGTTTCAAATCCTGCCGAATGTATTGCGCAGTAATAAAGGAGGACAACATGAAAAAGTCGCTGAAGAAGATCCTGGCATTTACCATGGCTGCGGCAATGGCCGCCGGTCTAGCTGCCTGCGGCAGCTCTGCATCCACGTCCCCGTCCGCGGGGGGCTCGGGCAGCGCCCCGGCCGTTTCGGACGAACCCATCAAAATATCGATGTATTACGCAGATAACCCCACGCTGCCGTATATGGACAGCTGGCTGGCGGTTCAGGAGACTGCGAAAATCGCGGGTGTGGACCTGACGGTGGAGGCTATCCCTTCCACGGATTACAATACCAAGGTCTCCCTGGCGCTGAACACCGGCGAAAATTGTCCCGACGTGATACTTTATCAGGATACTAAGGGCGAGAATTCTTCGCTGGCGCTCAACGGAGCCATCGTCCCCATCAGCGATTATCCGGAATGGACGCCCAACTTTAACGCCATGGTGGAAAAGCTGGGCCTGAAGGATGATGTGGAGGAACTGGCGCTGAAGGACGGCAAGCGCTATTTTATGCCGCAGCTGTTCGACCAGCCCTTCTATGACGGCGGCCTGATCATGCGTCAGGATTACCTGGAGGAAAAGGGCTTTGATGCGCCCAAGACCTTCGATGATCTGTACGAGATCCTCAAAGCCTATATGGCGGACCATCCCGATTCCTACCCGCTTACCACGCTTGTCGCGCCTTATGTTACATACCGCATGACGATGCCTTCCTTCGGCATCAGCTTCGGAAAGAGCTCATCCTCCGGCACGGGCGCGCTGAGCTACGATTATGAAAAGGGTGAATATTTCGAGGGCTGCATCAGCGAGGAAGCCCGCGAATACCTGCGCTTCATGAATAAGCTGTATGCGGAAGGCCTGCTCGACCCCGAGATGGCTGCCCCCATCGACGGCGACGTATGGTCCACCAAGATGGCAACGGGCGCCGCAATGGCTACTTACGCTTACTACGACCAGATCGGCGGCGTTGAGACCGCCAGCGAGATCGACGGCTTCAAGCTCCAGATGTATCCGTCCCTGGAAGGCCCGGCCGGCGCACACCATCAGCCCAAATCCAAAACCGGCAAGGGCATCATGTTCCCGGCTTCCACCGCCGAGCGCGACGATTTCGAGCAGGTAGTACGCGCCGTGGATGAGATGTTCTTCTCGGAGGAATGCTCCACGATCTGGTGCCTGGGCGTGGAGGGTACGACCTACACCATGGACGGCGACAAGATCGTTTATTCCGACGACCTCACAAGTTCGCCCGACGGCATTTACAAAACCATGCAGGTGAAGTACGGCTGCGGCGCGGATCCTTTCCAGTTTGTGTGGATCAACGAACGCGAAATGAGCAAGTATGACGAGAACTACGCCCAGATCAACAAAACCGTCGCAGGCATGGAGGATGGCAATGTGATCCAGCCGCTGCCCCCGACGCCGCTGTTTGACGACCTGACGGCCGAAGATGCGGCCAGCCTGCAGACGCCGCTGGCGGACAGCATCGAGGTATGGATCGACGCATTCGTCACCGTTCAAAGAGCCTGGATACCGATTGGGACGCCTATGTGGCAGAGATGAAAAACCTGCAGATCGAAGAATTCTGCAAGATGTACAACGACAACCTGCGCAAATAAACCGAAAAAAACATAAGTGCCCGCGGGACGGGGCCGTACAACCGATATGGCCCCGTCCCGTGTTTTTCCATTTACTGCCTTTGTATGGCGTGCAAATCAACTGCAAGGAGGTCCTGCGGAATGCCCAAGACAGCCGTATTGACGGCGGACGCGAAAGCCGCGAAGCGCAAAGCGTTCCGAAAACATCTCAAACGTTACTGGGTGCTGTATGCGATGCTGGTACTGCCCGTCGCATATTATATTGTATTTAAGTATGTCCCCATGGTGGGCAACGTGCTTGCGTTCCGGCGCTACCGGCCGGGCAAGGGCCCGTTCGGCACGGAATGGACGCTGCGCTATTTTGACCGTTTTCTGCGTGACCCAATGTTCTGGCGCGCTTTGCGCAACACGCTGGTGCTTTCCATAGGGAACATCCTCATCAATTTTCCCATCCCCATTCTTTTTGCCATTCTGCTCAACGAGGTGCGGGCAAAAAAATTCAAAAAGTTCGTTCAGACGGTATCTTATATGCCGCGCTTTATCTCCACGGTGGTGGTCATCGCCATCCTGAACGAGATCCTTTCGCCCAGCTCCGGGATTCTGAACCAGTTCCTGGGCCTGTTCGGCGTCGCCCCCATTTACTTCATGAACGAGCCGCAATGGTTCCGCCCGGTGTATATTTTATCCGAGACCTGGCAGTTCACGGGGTGGACGGCCATTATTTACCTGGCGGCCATCACCTCCATCAGCCCGGACCTGTTTGAGGCCGCGGAGATGGACGGAGCGTCCCGGCTGCAGCAGATCTGGTACGTGACGATCCCGTCCATCCTGCCTACCATCATGATCATGCTGATCATGAACGTGGGGCATATGCTCAGCCTTGGCTTTGAAAAGGTGTTGCTGATGTACACGCCGTCCAATTCGGGCGTAAGCGATATCATCGACACGCTGGTGTACCGCACCGGCCTTGTCAGCCAGAACTATTCCTATGCGACGGCCATTGGCCTGTTCAGCGGCATTGTCGGCCTGATCCTCGTCACGTCGTCCAACGCTGTGAGCCGGAAGCTGACCGGCGAAAGTATTTATTAAAGGAGGCGGCAGTCTGATGCAAAAACGGTATCATACCCTGGAAAATATCATCTTCGACGCAATCGTTTATCTCGTGATGGCTTTCGTGCTGATCTGCTGCCTTGTCCCGTTCATTTACATGCTGGCTGTTTCCTTTTCCGGCACAAAGCCGCTCATCAACGGCGAGGTGTTTTTGTGGCCGAAGGATTTTACACTGGATTCGTACAAGCAGATCTTCACTTACCCAAACTTCTTCAAGGCATATGGCAATACGTTTTTATACGCGGTGGGCGGCACGGCCATCGCGCTCATCATGACGAGCCTGATGGCATATCCGCTTTCCAAGACGTTTTTGTGGGGCAATAAGTTCTTTACGAAAATGGTCGTGGTGACGATGTTCTTCTCCGGCGGCCTGATCCCAAACTACCTGCTGCTCAACAGCCTTCACCTTGTGGGGACGCGGGCGGCCATGCTGATGCCCTTCGCCATCAACTCGTTCAATCTTATCATCCTTATCAACTTTTTCAGGAGCATTCCCAATGAGATTGAGGAGGCGGCGCTGATCGACGGGCTGGGGTATTTCGGCATCCTGCGGCGCATCGTGCTGCCGCTCTCCACGGCGGCCATCGCCACCATCGGCCTGTACTATGCCGTGTTCTTCTGGAACGACTGGTTCAACAGCCTGATCTATCTCAAGAGCGACCAATACCCTGTTATGATGTTCCTGCGCAATATCGTGAACGGTACCATGGTCATCGGCACGGGCAGCGGCTCGGCGGAAAAGACGACCATTGCCATCTCGGTGAAATCCGCGGTCATCATCACATCCACCGTACCCATTATCGTGATCTATCCCTTCCTTCAGAAATTTTTCGTCAAGGGCTTGACCATTGGGGGCGTAAAGGGATGAGCGCGTTTCCGTCGTCAGCGGAACCCACAAAAGGCTATGCGAGCCACGAGGAGGCATGTCCAGTGGTACAGATCAAAACGATCGGCACCGAACAGCGCAACCCCAATACGCTGGAGATCGACCGCGCGGATACTGCGGAGATCCTGCGGCTGATGAACGAAGAAGACAAAAAAGTGGCGCCCGCGGTGGAACAGGTTCTGCCGCAGGTGGAAAAAGCAGTGGATGTAATTTACGCGCACATGCGCTGCGGCGGACGGCTCATCTACTGCGGGTGCGGAACCTCCGGCCGCCTGGGCGTGCTGGACGCATCGGAATGCCCGCCGACCTTCGGCGTGGAGCCGGGGCTGGTGCGCGGTGTGATCGCCGGCGGGCCGGACGCGCTGACCAACGCGGCCGAGGGCGCGGAGGACCATTTTGAGGACGGTGCAAAAGACCTGCAGGCGCTGGACTTCCGTGCACAGGACGTGCTTGTGGGCATAGCGGCCAGCGGGCGCACGCCCTATGTGCTGGGGGCAATGGACTATGCCCGGGCGTTGGGGGCACCCGTGATCGGGCTGACCTGCTGCCCCGGCTCCGCCATCGATGCGGCCGCGGATATCGGCATCGCCCCACAGCCGGGGCCGGAGGTCGTCACCGGCTCCACCCGCCTGAAAAGCGGCACCGCACAGAAAATGGTGCTGAATATGCTGTCCACTGCCGTGATGGTAAAGCTGGGGAAGGTATACAGCAACCTGATGGTGGATGTGTGCGCCAGCAACCAGAAGCTGGTGGCGCGCGCGGTATCCATCGTCTGCTGCGCGACCGGCGTGAGCCCGGAGCGCGCGCGCGGCGTTTTGGATGAGGCGGGGTTTTCCGCCCAGACGGCCATCGTTATGATCCTGTGCGGCGTGGATGCCGGCGAGGCCCATGCGCTTTTGCAGCGTGTGGACGGGCAAGTTTCGGCAGCGGTTTTATCGCGGCCGGACGGCGTACAGACCGATGCGTTTGTGCGCCGGCTGTAACAGCAAAAAGCGCCGGGACAGTCCAAGGCTGTCCCGGCGCAAGTTAAGTGCGGCGGAAGGCGGCGTTCTCAATACCGGCGGCGGAGCGGCGGAGCACCGTCCACACGGTGGGGACGGCAGCTTTCCCGGCTTTTTTCCAGGCTGGCCGCCGCGCGGTCGTAATCCAGATGCGCCACGGCTGTGAACAGAACATCCACCGCCACCATCTGGGCGATGCGGCTGCTCATGGCGCCGCTGCGGGGCGTGGCCTCCGGCGCGGAGATATACAGCCGGATGTCGGCGTTCTGGGCCAGCACGCTTTTGTCGAATTTCGTCAGCGCCACGGTAGGCGTGCCGCACTGGCGGGAAAGGGCCAGCATCTCCAGCACTTCCTTGGTATTGCCGGACATGGAGATCAGTACAGCCACATCCTGCGGCGTCATATTGGCGGCGTAGGTGAGCTGGATGTGCAGGTCACGGCAGAAGCACACGTTTTTGTCGATGCGCAGCAGCTTGTTGTACAGGTCCTCGCCAACCAGAGCAGACGCGCCGACGCCGAAAATGCGCACGGAACGGGCGTTCAGGATTTGGCGTGCGGCAGCCTCCACGGAGGCGGGGTCCAGCAGCTTTGTGGTGTCGCGTACGGCGCGGATGCTGTTGTTCTTGACGCTGAGGATCAGCTGGTCGATGCCGGTGGCTTCCCGGATATCGGAGAAGGCCGCTGCCTCGGCGGGCTCACCCGCCGTTTCATGCAGCTCGCTGAACAGGCTTTTTTTCAGGTCCTTAAGGCCGTCGAACCCGATGGCTTTGCAGAAACGCACCCATGCGACCTTGCTGACGCCGGACTCCTCGGCCAGCTGGCTGATGGGCTTGGCGAATACATTTTCCACGTTATCCAGAAAATACGAGGCCACCTTTTTTTCGGCGTTGCTCAGGTTTTCGTAAATGTTCTGCGTGCGTACCTCGATGTTGGTCATTTCACTTCTTCTCCTTTTCGGGCCGTGTTCACAGGCTGATTTTCCCCATCACCACGCCGTGCGCGGCGCCGGTGGCTCCGGGCGCGTTGTTGGCGCAGCCATACAGCGCTTCGTTTGCCAGAACGGCAAAGGCAACTGCCTCCTTGGCGCTGCTGTCCAGGCCGAGCTGCTCGTTGGTAAGCACCTGGCAGCCGGGCAGGCAGTCGGCTATATGGGCCAGCAGCACAGGGTTCATGCTTCCGCCGCCGCCCACGATCAGCCGCTCGGGGCGCTGAGGGCAGAACCGTTCCACACCCTCCCGGATGCACTCGGCTGTAAAGCGCGTCGCGGTGGACAGCGTGTCCCGCAGGGAAACACCCAGCGTCCGGGCATGTGCGCACAGGGCG
>OLVR01003291.1_pt1 | contig 10624 bp, 10 predicted proteins | sample 1673261 | NCBI WGS metagenome assembly OLVR01 (sample SAMEA3178938, study PRJEB25190) | human gut metagenome | biome: human gut; feature: human-associated habitat; material: faeces | place: Austria | collected 2013 | reverse complement strand
TATGCTCTACCGCCTCACCCCCACCCTCATCCAGGAGGGATATGTCTATATCGCTGAGTCTCCCCTGTATGAGATCACCTGTAAGGAGAAGACGTGGTTCGCCTACTCTGACAAGGAGAAAAACGATATCTGCGCCCAACTGGAGGGGGAGAAGAAAAAATATGACATTCAGCGGTCCAAAGGTTTGGGCGAGAATGAGCCGGACATGATGTGGCTGACCACCATGAACCCAGAGACGAGAAGGCTCATCAAGGTCATGCCTGAGGACGTGGAACGCACCGCCCAGGTATTTGACCTGCTGCTTGGGGACGATCTGGCCGGGCGGAAAGAACACATTGCCGACAACGGGTATAAATACCTGGACCTGGCGGACATCTCTTGATCTGCAGGGGCAGAGCCCTTGCCGCTTCATGGGGCCCAGCCGGGCCTCCGGCGGATGACTTTGTGATCGGTTAGAACGTCACCGAAAATCAGAGGCTGTCGCCTTTGGCCTTTGCCTCCTTTTTGCACGAGTGAAAAGGAACTCGCCGCCCCTTGCGGCATCTGAAGATAAGGACTGATCGAATTTGGCAAAGAAAAAATCCCCCGAGCAGAATGGGCCGAAAAAGGTGGACAACCCCAATGTGCTGGGCCTGCAGGCCCAGGTGCTGGAGCAGCCCATTACCCAGACGCTGGAAGTCAACTATATGCCTTACGCCATGTCCGTCATCGTCTCCCGGGCCATTCCGGAGATCGACGGCTTCAAGCCCAGCCACCGCAAGCTGCTGTACACCATGTACCAAATGCATCTGCTGGGGGGCAGCCGCACCAAAAGCGCCAACGTAGTAGGGGCTACCATGAAGCTCAATCCCCACGGAGACGCAGCTATCTACGATACCTTGGTGCGCCTGAGCCGAGGCTACGGCGCTCTGCTCCATCCCCTGGTGGACTCCAAAGGGAATTTCGGCAAGGTCTATTCCCGTGACATGGCCTGGGCCGCCTCCCGGTACACCGAGGTACGGCTGGATCCCATTTGCCAGGAGCTGTTCCGGGATATCGATCAGGACGCAGTGGATTTCGTGCCCAACTACGACGGCAAGCTCACCGAGCCTACCCTGTTGCCCACCACCTTTCCCAACGTGCTGGTATCCTCCAACATGGGTATTGCCGTGGGCATGGCCAGCAATATCTGCGGCTTTAACTTAGGCGAGGTGTGCGACGCCGCCACCGCCTACCTCCGGGACCCCAATGTGGATCTGTTGAGCATCCTGAAGGCTCCCGACTTCTCCACCGGCGGGCAGCTGCTCTATGACGGTGCGGCCTTGGCAGACATTTACCGTACCGGCCGGGGCGGGCTGAAGCTGCGGGCCAAGTGGCGCTATATAAAGGACGAAAACCTTATTGAGATCTATGAGATCCCTTACTCTACCACTGTGGAGGCCATCATTGATAAGGTAGCCGAACTGGTCAAAGCGGGCAAGGCCAAGGAAATCGCCGATATGCGGGATGAAACCGATCTGAACGGCCTCAAGCTCACGATCGATCTCAAGCGCGGCGCTGATCCGGACAAGCTCATGGCCCGGCTGTTCAGGGCCACTCCCCTCCAGGACACCTTTTCCTGTAATTTCAACATTCTCATTGCCGGCATGCCCCGGGTGATGGGAGTCGGAGAGATTCTGGAGGAATGGACCGGCTGGCGGATGGACGGAGTGCGCCGACGCACCTGGTTTGCCTGTAAAAAGAAGGAAGAGAAGCTCCATCTTCTGAAGGGTCTCAAGCGCATCTTGCTGGACATTGACAAGGCCATCGCCATTATCCGGGAGACGGAGGAGGACGCCGAGGTGGTGCCCAATCTGATGATTGGCTTTGGCATTGACCAAGTCCAGGCGGAGTATGTAGCGGACATCAAGCTGCGCAACATCAACAAGGAGTATATCCTAAAGCGCATTGATGAAGTGGACAGCCTAGAGGCGGAGATTTCAGACCTGAAGGACATCGTCCACTCTCCGGAGCGCATCAAGGATATTATCATCTCTGAGCTGGAGGCTGTGAAGAAGAAGTACAGCGTACCCCGGCGCACCGAGATCGTTTACGAGCACCAGTTGGAGGCGGAGCCTGACCCAGTGGAAGAGGCTCCGGACTATCCGGTGCACGTGTTTCTCTCCCAGGAAGGATATCTGAAAAAGATTACTCCCCAGTCCCTGCGCATGAGTTCAGAGCAAAAGTACAAGGAAGGGGACGGCCCCTTCCTTCAGTGGACGGGGAATAACCGGGATGAGCTGCTGGTTTTCACCGACCATCAGCAGTGCTACAAGACCCGCCTATCTGATTTTGACGACAGCAAGGCCAGCGTACTGGGGGACTACCTGCCCACCAAGCTGGGCATGGACGCGGACGAGAAATTTGTCTGGGCCTGTCCTCCGGGGGACTATTCCGCCCATCTGCTGTTTTTCTTTGAAAACGGTAAGGCCGCCCGGGTGGAGCTGTCCGCCTACCAGACTCAGACCCGCCGTAAAAAGCTCACCGGCGCCTATTCCGACAAGTCTCCCCTGGTGTCCGCCCTGGTGCTGGCGGAGGATCAGGAGATGGCCGTGTGCTCCACCGAGGGGCGTTGCGTGGTATTCCACACCGCATCCCTAAACCCCAAGTCCACCCGGTCCACTCAGGGAGTCAACATCATGACCCTCAAGCCAAAGTACAAGGTGGAGTGGGCCCGCCCCTTGGCGGATACTTCCATTGTCAATGCCGCCCGGTACCGGGCCCGTTCCCTGCCCATTGCCGGCGCTCTGCTCAAGGACGAGGACCGGGGCGAGACCCAGATGACCTTGCTGTAAGGAGGTTCCTATGAAATTACAGACAGCTACTCTTCGGAAGGGCCTTCGTGCCGTTTTATTGATCACTTTGGCGGCGCTGATTTACGCGCTTTCCTTCGTCTGGTGCTTTGACCCCAACGGCATTGCCTTCGGCGGCATCACCGGCCTTGCCCAGATTGTCAACCGCCTGTTCCCCGCCGCTCCTGTGGGCGTCACGGTCATCGTGCTCAACATCCCCCTGTTTATCCTGGGCTGGAAGCTCATCGGCGGAAAGCTGCTGGTGTCCTCCTTATACGCCATGTTTATCTCCTCAGTGTTCATTGACCTTCTCACCCCGCTGTACGACTGGCAGCCCATGGAGCCTCTGCTGGCCTGTATTTTCGGCGGATTGCTGATGGGCGCCTCCCTGGGGGTGGTGTTTCTCCAGGGTGCCACCACCGGCGGCACCGATCTGGCCGCCCGGTTACTCAAGCTCAAGTTCAAATGGCTGCCCATGGGCAAGCTGCTCATGGGGGTCGATTTAGCCGTCATTGTGCTGGTGGCACTGTTTTTCCGCAATCTCAATACCGCACTATATGGCCTGGTAGCTCTATATATCTCCACCCTGGCTATGGACGGCATTCTCTACGGGCTGGACAACGCCAAGGTGGCCTATATCATCAGCGACCACAACGACGAGATCTCCAGTGCCATCGTCCAGGACCTAGACCGGGGTGTGACCATTCTCCACGGTCAGGGAGCTTACACCGGCGCGGAAAAACAAGTACTTATGTGTGCTTTCAAGCAAAGGGAGATCGCCGCCATCAAAGCCGCGGTGAAGGACATCGACCCGGACGCTTTCCTCATTGTATGCAACGCCCACGAAGTGCTGGGAGATGGGTTCCGGGAATATAAGAAAGACGGGCTTTGAAATCAACATGGGAAAGGAGAACCTTTATATGGTAAATTTGGACGCTTTCCGGGCAGAGTTGGAGCGGCGGGGCTTCAAAACCTCCTATTTCGACACCGCCGGCCAGGCCAGCGATTATCTGGATCAGGCCCTGGACGGACGTACCATCGGGTTTGGCGGTTCCCAAACGGTCCGGGATATGGGGTTGTATGAACGGCTGGCCCTGCACAACACCTGCATCTGGCACTGGGATAAGGAGAGGAACATGATCCCCAAGGACGCCACCGATGCCCAGGTGTACATCTGTTCCCTCAACGGCGTAGCTGAAACCGGAGAGCTTGTGAACATTGACGGCGGCGGCAATCGCCTGTCCTCCGGCCTGTTTGGCCACGAGAAGGTGTACTTTATCATTGGAGTCAACAAAATCGCCCCGGATCTAGAGGGTGCCATCTGGAGGGCCCGGAACATCGCAGGGCCCAAAAATGCCCGCCGCTTAGAAAAAAAGACCCCCTGCGCCGTCAAGGCCGACCGCTGTTACGACTGCAAAAGTCCAGAGCGCATCTGTGCGGCCATGGTCATCTATTGGGAAAAGCCCGCCTTGATTCCCGAGGCGGAAGTGGTCATCATCGGCCAGGAATTGGGCTTCTAACTCCCCCGTTCCAGAAAGGAGGTCTCTCCATGAAGCTGCGACTGGCTCCCCTGGCGCTGGTGTTGGTTGTTCTGCTATCGGGCTGTGCCGCCATGCTGGAGCGCAGCTATGTCTCCTCCACCGCCCATGTGGAGTACACTCCGCTCAACGAGGACTCTTCGGTGCTTCGCGCAGAGTCTTACCGGGGGCTGGTGGATGCCATCCTGTATTTCGTCAATGAACACGCCAGGCAGGGAACCATCCGGCTGTATAACTATACCTCAGATGTAGAGCAGGACGTGGATGCCGCCTGCCGGGAGGTGATGGAGGAGGACCCCCTGGGAGCTTTTGCCGTGGCGGACATCCACTACACCGCTTCCCGCATTGTCTCCTACTATGAGGTGGCGGTCTCGCTCAGCTACTCCCATACCGCCCAGGAGGTTGACGCTATCCGGTCTGTCAGCGGCACCACTGCCATCCAGCAGCAGCTGCGTCAGGCCATGGCCAATTTTTCATCCAGTCTAGTACTCCGGGCGTCCTATTTCACTGGGGATACCGATTCTGTGCGCTCTATGGCCGCCCAAGCTTATTTTGATACCCCTCAGTCCGCTTTCGGAATGCCGGATATTCAGGTAACCCTCTATCCGGATATCGGCACCCAGCGTATTTTGGAAATCTCCCTTCACTGGCCAGAGAAACAGGATTCCCTGTCGGTCCGTTCCGAAGACCTGATTACCCTTGCCGGGCAGCTGCTCCGGGACAACCCTCCCGCCGCAGACAGCTACACCCCCGGAGAGCTGGTCTCTCTTCTGGAGCAGGCCGCCTCCCCTGTGGATGGTGCCGGAGCGGCAGACCCTTATAGCGCCCTCACGGGACAGCCCGCCAACCTTCTGGCTCATACGCTGGCCCTGGAGCTACTGCTCCAGCAGGCAGGCTTTGACGTGACGTTCGTCAACGGCATGGTCAATGGAGCAGACACCTGTTGGCTTATTGTGGATGCCGGGGAGGGCTACCGCCATCTGTTGCTCACCGACGAAACCCCTGCCTTGTACACCGACCTGGAACTGACTGCGCTGGGCTATCTATGGAATGCCGATCTCTACCCCGACTGTGTGGATTACGACACCGCCCTGTCCACTACGCAGACACCGGGGGAATAAAAATATTCCACAGTCCTAAAATTTTCTCTTGACAAAAAGGCAAAGTGTTGGTACAATCCTTTTTGTCGTTGCGAGTGTAGCTCATCTGGTAGAGCGCCACCTTGCCAAGGTGGAGGTAGCGAGTTCGAGCCTCGTCACTCGCTCCAGGTAATAAAAGGACTGCTGAAAGCAGTCCTTTTATTTTTTAGTTTAATGTTCCCGCGCCGTCTATACGGTTTTCCGGCACGCATTTTCAACCAGCACCCAAGGAGGTTTTCTCCATGAAGCACCTGCGCATCGCCCTGCTCCAGCTACTCCCTGGCCAGACGCCGGAGGAAAGCCTGAAAAAAGGGCTGGATGCCTGTCGCCAAGCCAAGGCCCAGGGGGCGGACATAGCCCTGTTTCCCGAGATGTGGAGCTGCGGCTACCACATTCCTCAGGACCCAGACGTGCTGCAAGCCCTGTCCGTTCCCGCCGACGGCCCCTTTGTCTCCGCCTTCGGCCAGCTGGCCAGGGAACTGGGCATGGCCATCGCCGTCACGCTGCTGGAACGATTTGACCCTCTGCCCCGGAACACTCTAGTCCTGTTTGACCGCCATGGCCGCCGGGTACTGACCTACGCCAAGGTTCACACCTGCGACTTTGGCCACGAGAGGCGGCTTACTCCCGGTGAAGGCTTTTTCACCACTCAGCTGGACACCGCCATTGGCCCGGTGCGGGTGGGGGCCATGATCTGCTACGACCGGGAATTTCCTGAAAGCGCCCGCCTACTCATGCTCCAGGGGGCGGAGCTCATTCTGGTCCCTAACGCCTGCCCCATGGAGCTAAACCGCCTGGCCCAGCTCCGCGCCCGGTCTTTTGAGAATATGGCCGCCGTAGCCACCTGCAACTATCCCCTGGGCCAGCCTGACTGTAACGGCCGCTCCACGGTCTTTGACGGGGTGGTCTATTTGCCCGAGCTGTCTGGTTCCCGGGATATCTGCCTGCTGGAAGCCGACGGCCAGGAGGGAATTTATTTGGCAGACTTAGATCTGGATATGCTGCGGGCCTACCGGGAACGTGAGGTCCACGGCAATGCCTACCGCCGCCCCCGCCTCTACTCCGCTCTGCTGGACGAGACGGTGCGCCCGCCCTTTCTCCGGGATAATGCCCGGCGGTGAGCTTGCGAGTTCCCTCCAGTTTACATTATTCTGACGCCGTCCAGGCTACAACACAAATCAAAAGGGAGCAAAAAATCGCTCCCTTTTGACCAAACGGATCTTACTCAAGGGATCAATACATATTCCTCAAACGGTGTCGCACAAGAATAGCGATATTGAGGAATGGTTTCCCCGTTCTTATAAAAATAAAACATGATCACCTTGGGAAATGCACTTGTTGTACCATAGCGCTTATCATGTTGTTCCGCAAAGGAATGTTGAAACGATTCACCGGCCACAGCGTCCGTCACGTCATCTAGTACGCGCTGAACCACTTCGTCATTCCATACATCAGAGTAACATTTGACTTGCAGGTTGGATGGGAACCAATACTCTATGGATATATCAATATAACAGGGTCTCCAGCGCTAAACTGATCCAGCAAATCTCCATCGAATGGCCAGTAAGCAGTCCCTTGATCTGTATCAAATTCAAAAATGCTGCGATCATTCTTTTCATCGTAGGTGATACCCGCAATCGTATCTGTTATGATAACTGTGTCACCCGCGTCCAAATTTAAGTTTGCTGATTTTACAAGCTACATCACTCCCCTAGCAACCCAAGTGGTCCACGGAATTTAGAACCTAGGTTCTGCGCCTTCCACTGCATCTTCAGAATTCCTCTCATAAGTCAAAGGTCCGTCCCTGATTGCGCGGCCGCAGAGTACGGGACTGCTGTCATTAACAGCGCAGACACCAACAACAGACTTACAATTTTTCTCATGTGTTTCATTTGCAACCTCCTTATTATATATACCAATGCTACCTATTTTAATTATACATACTGTACATATTTTGTCAACAAAACATGATATAATTTGTCACAAGTGACCAATAGCGGGCTGGGCCAGCTCAGGAATAGCCAGCTAAAAAGAGGTGCGCATGGCGTTTCCCATGCGCACCTCTTCATGATTGCCCCAGCAGGGACAAGATCTGCTTTTTGTAGTCCAAAAACACTCCGCTCAAAGCAAAGTCCACCGTCCTGGGCCGGGAGGGCTGGATAGTCAGCTCCGCGGCGATGCAACCTGGACTACCCGCTAGAATGTAGATTCGGTCGGACAGCAAAATGGCCTCGTCGATGTCGTGGGTAATGAACAGAGTGGTCAGCTTGAGCTGGTCCATCATCCCCATGTACCAGCGGTGGATCTCCCGCTTGGTTAGGGCATCCAGGGCGGAGAAGGGCTCGTCCAGCAGCACCACCCCCTGGGACCCCAGGAAGGTCCGCAGCAGGGCGGCCCGCTGGCGCATGCCGCCGGACAGCTGGGCGGGGTACTTGTCCCCCGTCCCCTCCAGGCCAAACTGGGCAAAGTAGCCCAGGGCCTTCTCCCGGGCGGCCTTGGGCTTCTCTCCCCGGAGCACCAGGGGCAGGGCCACGTTGTCCGCCACCTTCTTGTGGGGCAGCAGCAGGTCTTTTTGCAGCATATAGCTGATCTTTCCCGGCCTTCCGGTGATGTCCTCGCCGCAGAGCAGCACCCGGCCCGCCTCCGGCTTTTCCAGGCCGGACAGGGAGTGGAACAGGGTGGTCTTGCCCGCCCCGCTCACCCCCAGCAGGCACACCAGCTCCCCCTGGTCCAGGCGGAGGGACACGTCCCGGATGATGGCCCGGCCGTCATAGCTCTTGCAGATCCCCTCCGCCCGGAGTATCTCGGTGCCGGCGGCGCTCATGGGGCCAGATAGTCATTGGAAAACCCGGTGTTCTCTGGGATGGCTATGTCCACCAGGTCCTTTTCGCTCAGCCAGTTGTAAAAGGCGTTCCACCGCGCCGGGTCGATGTAGCCCCACTGTTCCACCTCGGCCTTGTACTGGTCGGCCATCCACTTCTGGCTGGCCACGATCAGGTCCTCCATACCGGCCAGGGCGCCGGTGTCGTCCCCGTCGATGAGGATCTGTGCCGCCTCCTCCGGGTGGTCGATGGCGTACTCATAGCCCTGGGCCACGGCGGACAGGAAGGCCTTGGCGGTGTCCGGATCTTCTGCCAAAAAGTCATCGTTGGCGATGATGACGGGGGTGTAGTAGTCGAACACCGGGTCGATGTCCTTAAAGTAGAAGTAGTCGAAGTCCAGCCCCTCCACCTGGGCGTTGATGCCGCCCCAGCCGTAGTACACCCATATGGCATCAGTCAGCCCCTCCTTCAGGGCGCCGGCCTCGTCCTCCAGGGTGTAAGGGATGAGCTCCACCTGGGAGAAGTCCCCCCCGTCGGCCTCCACCACCTGCTGCATGATAGCCAGCTCGATGACGCCGTTGTAGGTGGAGTACCGATGGCCCTCCAGGCCCTTGGGGGTGCTCATTCCCTCTCCCGCCCGGGAGATGATGCCCGAGGTGTTGTGCTGCAAAAGGGCAGCCACGGCAGTCACCCCCAGGGGGTCCTCCCGGGCGAAGGCGGCGGCCAGGTTGTCCTGCACCGTGACGGCGAACTCCACCTGTCCGGCGGCGCAGATGGCGGTGGCCCCGTCCTCCGGGGGCTGGACGATGGACACGTCCAGGCCGGCTTCTTCAAAATAGCCGTTGGCGGCGGCCACATACAGGCCGGTGTGGTTGGTGTTGGGGGTCCAGTCCAGGCAGATGGTGACGGCCCGCAGCTCCTCCCCGGTGTCACCCGCCTGGCCGGACTGCCCGCAGGCGGCCAGGGAACTGGCCATCAGCAGGGCCAGCGCTGCCGCCGCAATCATTTTTACATATTTCATGAATCTAGTCGTTCCTCTCGATTTTTTCATAGGCCTCCCAGGGCATGGTCAGCCGGCGCAGCGCCGTCACCAGGGCCATGAGCAGCAGACTCACCACCACAATGAAGATGATGACGGCGAACATCTTGTCAAAGGCATAGGCCTTCCTCACTCGGGTCATATAGACCCCCAGCCCCTCGAAGCCGCCCAGCCACTCGGAGATCACCGCCCCCACCACCGCGTAGGACACGGACACCCGCAGCCCGGAGAAAAAGTAGCCCAGGGCGGCGGGAAACTCCAGGTGACGGAAGATCTGCCACCGGCTGGCCCCCATGGAGCGCAGCAGGTCGGCGGCGGCCTTATCGGTGCTGGCGTACCCTTCCAGGAGGCTCACCGCCAGGGGGAAGAAGGTGGTCAGCGCCACCAGCGTCACCTTGGGCGCCATGCCGAAGCCCATCCACAGCACCAGCAGGGGGGCGATGGCGATGGTGGGGATGGTCTGGGTGACCACCAGCAGGGGGTAGAGCGCCCGGTAGAGCATCCGCACCCGGTGCATCAGGGTGGCCAGGGCCAGGGCCACGGCAATGCCGATAGCCAGGCCGTAGGCCGCCTCCTGGAGCGTGACGGCGGCGTTGGCCATCAGGGTGGGAAAGTCGGTGACCAGGGCATCCCACACCTGGGCCGGGGAGGGCAGCATAAACTCCGGCACCAGCCCTCCCTCGCTGGCCCCCAGCCAGATGGCCACGATGACGGCCAGCGTGGCCAGGGCGGGCAGCTTACTGGTGATGCTTGGTGACCTTTTCATCGATGGTCAGCACGGCCCCGTGGGGCTTGTACACCAGCTTGCAGTAGGCGGACACCTTGGCGCTGCCCGCCTTGGCGGCCACCTGCATGCAGTTTTCCAGAATATCGATGAGCTGATGCAGGTCGTCCCCCTCGATGGAGGTCTCGCTGGGCCCCACATAGTAGTGCAGCCCGGTGGAACGGATGTAGTCGATGACCTCGTCCACGATGCGGACCGCCTCGTAGTCGTCCTGGCAGTTGGGCTCGATCTGGATGGCGATGCTTGCTCTCATATTGTTTTCCTCCTAAAAAATATGATCGGAACAGCCGCCAAGCAAAAGCCATGCGGATGCTCCGATCTCCTGAGATACGACTTCCTACGCTGGCATTACCCAACAGGTTCAAAGGGTCAAAGGCCTCATTCGCCTTACTCTCAGCTGCGCGGCAGCCCCCCCGGCTCTTCACTTGTGGTTTGTTCTGCAGGCAGTTTCAGCCGCCTTGGATTGGGTTATAAGCCCTTACGCCGCCCAAT
>OLVR01003277.1_pt1 | contig 10672 bp, 10 predicted proteins | sample 1673261 | NCBI WGS metagenome assembly OLVR01 (sample SAMEA3178938, study PRJEB25190) | human gut metagenome | biome: human gut; feature: human-associated habitat; material: faeces | place: Austria | collected 2013 | reverse complement strand
CTCTCCCCGGTGGGGAGAGCGCCCTTTTGTATGGAAAAATATCAGAGTCTAACTTGCAGCGGTAGGCTTAGCCCTTGACCACAGTGTACCAAGTGTCGGTACCATGGGCCTCGGACACGACCTTGTAGCCATCGGCCACGAAGTTGGTGTGAGCGCCCTCGGCCGTGCAGTTGGACGGGTCGAAGTTCACGAAGGTACCGCCGTTGATGATGACCTTAGCTGTACCATTCTTGTAAGCGCTGTCCAAGCAGTTGATCAAGAAGTTGTAACCGTAAGTCGGGTTGCTGTACGGCTCGCAGGCGAAGGTACCGCCGTTGATGATGAGGGTACCCTCCTGGACCTGCACAGCAGTACCGCCGCCGTAATAGTAGCCGCCGTTGATGGTGAGGGTTGCACCATTCCGGACGTTGATGCCATAGCCGCCGTTGACGCCGGTATCAATGCCGCCGTTCTCGCCCGCATTGATGGTGGTATCCGCATCGACGATAAGGGCACAGAAGTTCGTACCGTTGTTACCCATGTTATCGGGGGTGATGATCTTCTTCTCCAGATTCAGCGTGGTGGGCTGGGAGATGACGATGCGGGCCGCCGCCGTATCCTCAATGTTGTTGGTCTGGATATCCTTGGTAACAGCCACGACGCCGCCGGTGGTCAGAGCCTCCTTCAGCTCCGTGACGTTCACCACAGGGTAAGTGGCGTTCTCGTCATAGGTGTTATTGAAGCTGTCGCTCTCCACGGTATCCTGCGTGGCGTAGACGGTGATGGCGATGCCGTCAATAGACTCATTCATGTAGTCGTTGCCGGCGGACTCCTGCATATGACCCTTGATGGTCAGCGCCTCAGACGTAGCACCAGCGGCCAGACTGTGGTCAGCGGACAGATCGGCGTCATTGATGGTCCAGTCGATGACATCATTCAGCTTGGCGCTGCCGTTGATGCCGGTGATGGCCACCTTGTACTTCAGGGCCAGCTTGCCGTTGTTCTTCACGTACACGGCAGGCAGCTCATAGGTGCAGCCCGGCTCCCACAGGACAGCCTCGCCCTCGGCAGCGTTGGCAGCCTTCTTGAACTCCAGCGTCTTGCCCTCCAAGCTATTGCCGTTTTCATCAACCAGTTGAACATCCAGGTTACCAGCCTGAATCTTGTTGACACCGGTGCTTGCGGTGTCGGTGAACCATGCGAAGGTAGCGCCTACCAGCATAGCCAGGCACAGAACCATAGCCATGACGCTGCCCAGCAAGGCCCGTTTGGTGCTCTTGCGGTTTGTCATAATATCTGCCTCCTATTTTTTGCGTGTGACCGATGGGGCGCTCGCACAGGGAGCGCTCCTTATCGTTTCATTTGAAACGATAACCGCCCATGGGCGGTTCGGCACACTGTCTATACACGCATGTTAGCACTCCTTACGACGAATTGCAAGAGGGCTTGATATTTTTGTCATTTTTTTACATAGCGGTTTTACAGCCATTTCACACAAAGCGCCCCTCTGGCAGGGAGAGGGGCGCTCAGGCGGTATATGGGCAGGATCAGCAGCGGACCAGCTCCACCAGCACCTGCACCATTTTCTCCATGGAGGCCACGGGGACGAACTCATGGACGCCGTGGAAGTTGGCGCCGCCGGTGCAGAGGTTGGGGCAGGGGATATCCCGCTCCCAAGAGAGGCGGGCTCCGTCGGTGCCGCCCCGGATGGGAACGATCTCCGGCTCCACGCCCACGGCCCGCATGGCGGCACAGGCGTTGTCGATGAGCTCCATGTGGGGCAGCAGCTTTTCCTTCATATTATAGTAGCTGTCCTTCAGCTCCAGATGGAAGGAACCCTCGCCCCAAACGCCGTTGAGGTAACGGACGGCGTTTTCCACGAAGGTCTTGCGGGCCTCGAACTTCTCACGGTCGTGGTCACGGATGATGGCGTGGAGCACCACCTTCGTCTCGTTGCCGGAGACGTCGGTGACGTGGTAAAAGCCCTCGTAGCCCTCGGTGTGGGCGGGAGTCTCCGCCTCCGGCAGCAGGGAGATGAACTGGTGGGCCATGAGGACGGCGTTTTTCATCTTATCCTTGGCGGAGCCGGGGTGGATGTTGACGCCGTGGACGGTGAGGGTCACGGCGGCGGCATTGAAGTTCTCGTACTCGATCTCGCCCAGCTCTCCGCCGTCCACGGTATAGGCGGCCTTGGCGGGGAATTTGGCGGGGTCGAAGTGGTCGGTACCCTTGCCCACCTCCTCGTCGGGGGTGAAGCAGACGGCGATGGTGCGGTGGGGGACCTCTGGGTGGGCCAGCAGGTACTCGCAGGCGGTGACGATCTCCGCCACGCCGGCCTTGTCGTCGGCGCCCAGCAGGGTGGTGCCGTCGGTGACGATGAGCTGCCGCCCCACGTAGCGGCTGAGGAAGGGGAAGTCCTTCACCCGCAGGCAGCCGGTCTTGGCCAGCGGCAGGTCGCCGCCCTGATAGGTGACGATCTGGGGGTGGATGTCGGCGCCGCTGACGGCGGGAGAGGTATCCATGTGGGAGATGAGGCCCAGCGCCGGGACGTGCTCCTGACCCGGCGTGGCGGGCAAGACGGCGTAGACGTAGCCCAGCTGGTCCATGTGGGCGTTCTCCAGCCCCAGCCGGGCCAGCTCGTCGGCCAGATACCGGCCCAACTCCTTCTGGTGGGCGGTGGTGGGGACGGTGTCGGACGTCTCGCTGGAGGTGGTGTCAAAGGAGACGTATTTCAAAAAACGTTCGGTCACTTGCATGGTGGTTCCTCCTGTATCAGGCATCCCGCAGGATACCGGTATTCTTTGCCTTGTATTGTATCACAGTTCCGGGAAAATACGAGACTTTTTTCGCCGCCGGGGGAGATTTTTCTGCGGCGGCGGGGATTTTTGCTTGAGTAACGGCGGCGGGTGTGCTATACTGACTGCTGTATGCGGGCGTGGTGGAATTGGTAGACTCGATGGATTTAGGTTCCATTGCCATACGGCGTGCGGGTTCGAGTCCCGCCGCCCGCACCATAACTCGGCAGGTGCCACAGGGGGCCTGTCGGTTTTTTATGCCCGGGCCGGAGGTTAGGGCGGTTCCTCTCATAAATGGCAGCTGCGATGCAAATGCGCTGATCCGTCTGCCGTTTTCCAGCAGCACGCAGCTTTGTTCCTCCATATCTGGTCAACTCCCTTCGGTTAGAATAGGCTAACTTCCGTGCTTTCAAAAGGCCGCCGCCAGCGGCCTTCCCATAAGCTGTCTGTCTTATCTATATGGATCGTACTGCCAGTTCCGTGCAAACACAAGATGCTTCTCCCGTTTGGGGAAATTTTTTCGGATGGGTGCGATGCGGCGACGGGCGCTGCGTCCATTCGCAGCCTAAAAAGGGACCCCTGCGGCGAGGCCGCAGGGGATTCCTTTTCTATGCAGGGATCGACCGTATCCGCAGAAATTGCTGATGCAGGGTCCTCTTACATTTTCTCCGGGGCGCTGCAGCCAATGAGGGTCATGGCGTTCTTCAGCACCGCACGGGTGGTATCCGCCAGCTTCAGCCGGGCCAGCAGCACCGGCTTCTCCTCGCCCTTGATGCGGCAGGCGGCGTAGAATTTGTGGAACGCCGCCGCCAGAGCGGTGAGGTAGCGGTTGATGTGGCTGGGATCGTAGTCCCGTGCCGCCAGCAGCACCACCTGACCATAGGAGGCGATCTGCTTGATGAGGGCCTGCTCCGTCTCGTCGGTCAGGAGGCTGAAATCCACGGCATCGGCGGCCGGGACGGTATAGCCCTCGGCCTCCAGATTCTTCAGCAGGGTGCAGATGCGGGCGTGGGCGTACTGCACATAGTACACCGGGTTCTCGCTGTCCTCCCGGACGGCCAGACCCAGATCGAACTCCATCTGCGTCTCCGGCTTGGCGTTGAAGAAGTAGCGGCAGGCGTCCACGGGAATCTCGTCCAGCAGGTCCGTCAGGCTGATGGCCTTGCCGGTGCGCTTGGACATCCGCACCACCTCGCCGTCCCGCACCAGCTTCACCAGCTGCATCAGCACGATATCCAACCGGTGCTCACCGTCCAGCCCCAAAGCGTCCATGGCACCCTTCAGGCGGGCCACATGGCCGTGGTGGTCGGCGCCCCACACGTTGATGACCTTATCGAAGCCCCGGACGGCGAACTTGTTGCGGTGATAGGCAATGTCGGCGGCGAAGTAGGTGTAAACCCCGTTGGCACGGCGCAGCACGTCGTCCTTCAGGCCCAGCTTCTCGATGTCCTCGTCAGACTTGTCGGCCTTTTTCAGGTTCTCCGCCAGGATCCGGCTGGTGGCCAGCCACAGAGCGCCGTCCTTCTCATAGGTATAGCCCCGCTGGGTCAGCGCCTTCACGGAGTCTGCCACATAGCCGCTCTCGTGGAGGGTGGACTCGAAGAACCATGCGTCGTACTGGATGCCGTACCGGGCCAGATCGGTCTTCATCTTGGGGATGTTGTGATCCAGACCGAATTTGGCCAGCGCATCGTGCCGGGTCTTTTCGTCGCAGTCCAGATACTTCTCGCCCTCCTGCTGATAAAACAGCCGGGCCAACTCCCGGATATCGTCGCCATGATAGCCGTCCTCCGGGAACTCCACGGCATCCTCGCCACGGATCAGCTGCTGATACCGGGCATCCAGACTCCGGGCAAACTTATCGATCTGGTTGCCGGCGTCGTTGACGTAGAACTCCCGCCACACGTCGGCACCGGACTTCTGGAGCACGGAGGCCAGCGTGTCGCCCAGCACGCCGCCACGGGCGTTGCCCATGTGCATGGGGCCGGTGGGGTTGGCGGAGACGAACTCCACCATGTACTTCTTTCCGGTCAGCGTGTCGTTGCGCCCGTAGTCGGCGCCCTCCGCCTCCACACAGGCCACGGTATCGCCGAACCAGCGGCTGCCCAGCCGGAAGTTCAGAAAGCCGGGGCCGGCCAGCTCCACGGAGGTGAAATAGGTGTCCGTCAGGTCCATCTGCTCCGTCAGGATCTGAGCCACCTGCCGGGGGTTCATCTTCATGGCCTTGGCGGCGGCCAGGCAGAAGGTGGTGGTATAGTCGCCGTTGGCGGTATCCTTGGGGATCTCCACCGAGGGGGTCACCGTCACGCCCTCCGGCAGCAGGCCGGCGGCGGCCGCCTTCTGATAGGCGGCGGTGGTCAGGGCCAGCACCTGGTCCTTCGCGCTTTGGATCATATTCATTGCGGGGTCCTCCTTCATTCTTGATACAGCTCCAGCCGGACCGTCAGCGCCGACACCGGCGTCTGTCCCATGTGCAGGGAATAATCCAGCGTAATGTGTCCTTGTTCCTCCTGCTCCAACTCCCACAGCAGCTCATGGGCGGCTACGTCCAGCGCCAGCACGCCCTCCTCCGTAGGCAGGTGCAGGGCAGTGGGGGCGGCGGGGTCCAGCCGCATCCGGTAGCTGTTGCCGCTGCGGAGAGTCACGCAGCCGCAGTCCTCCAGCCACAGCTCCGAGGTCATGAGACTGCCGTCCTCATCGCTGCGGGCCTGATACCGCAGCTGCCACCCCGACGGGGTGCGCTCCAGCGTGCCGCTGCCCCGGAAGTGCAGCACATCCTCCATGTCCGGGAGCCGGGTGCGGCTCTCCACATGGACCTTCACATTTCCTTCCATGACGGCCTCCTCAGTATCGCTCGATGTCCACCAGCCGCACGGGAGCCGTAGGCTCCTCCTGCAGGAAGCGGCGGGCCATCTGGCCGAAGCCCTCCGGCCGGTCGCTGGTACACAGCAGCGCCTGTCCGGTCCCCTCCGAGGCCAGCAGCTGCCGCCGGGCCAGCGCATCATGCAGGGTGTGGACGGACTCTGCACCGGCGTTCACCAGCGACACCTCCGGCCCCATGATCCCCCGGATGATATCCGTCAGCAGGGGATAGTGGGTGCAGCCCAGGATCAGCACGTCCAGCCCCTCCTGCCGCAGAGGCTCCAGATACTCACGGGCCACCGTCTCAATGACCGCGTCGCCGGGCTGATAGCGGCCGTTTTCCACCAGCGGCACCAGCAGCGGGCAGGCCCGGCTCACCACATGGATGGTTTCATCCAGCCGGTGCAGCGTCCGCTCATAGGCGCCGCTGCGGACGGAGGCGGCGGTAGCGATGAGGCCCACCCGCCGGTTCCGGGTCATGGCCGCCGCCTTCCGGCAGGCGGGCTCCACCACCCCCAGGATGGGCAGGTCGTTTTCCGCCTGCAGTTGGGGCAGAGCGGTGGTGGATACGGTGCCGCAGGCCACCAGCACTGCCTTGATATCGAAGGAGCGCAGGAAGTGGACGTCCTGCCGGGCGTATTTCAGCAGGATCTCCGGCGAGCGCCCGCCATAGGGGACACGGGACGTGTCTCCGAAGTATATAATGTTTTCAGAGGGCATCAGCCGCCGCATTTCCCGCACGGCGGTCAGCCCCCCCAAGCCGGAGTCGAACACTCCGATGGGCCGTTGGTCCATGACTGGGCCTCCTTTCCGGCATCCCCGTGATGCCGCAGTGTATCACGCTGCATAATAAAACAATCATATTATACTATGGAAGCTCTCCTTTCTCAAGTGAAAATTTGGCGGATTTCCCCGGTTTTTTCAGTGGTATTTTCCCGCCGGGTCTGTTATACTGTTGCATACAGTAAAGGCCCCTTCGGCGGCGTGGAGGTGTATCCGTATGGAGATCAAAATGACAGAGAAGCAGTTCCGGCGTCTGCTGGATCTGGTGTATATCGGCAACTGGATCCTCAATTCTACCCGCGGCGACGATCGCATCCGCCAGTATGATGAGGTGGAGAGTCTGGTGTTCTCCCAGTGTCTGGCCCATGGGATGGCGCCGCTGACGGAGCTGTATCAGGGGCAGCTGATCCCCTCACAGGCCTTTGCCGAGGGCGGCATCCACGAGGCCATCATGGCCTATGAGGACACCACCTTCTTCGAGATACTGGCGCAGGAGCTGGCCCTGCGGGACATGGATGATCCCCCCATCACGGAGGAGAATTACGACGAGGTCATGAACCGCATGAACGCCTATCTGGGGGAGTTCGAGGCCCACAGCACCGACCACATCTCCGTGGACATGGAATAACGCACTGCATAAAAAATCTGCCGGGAGAGCACTCCCGGCAGATTTTTTGTGCACCGGCGCAGGTCTGTCGATGAAAGAGCCGGGGACGGAAGCTCCGTCCCCGGCTCTTTGGTTTTTGTTACGCCTCAGCGCTTCAGCACTTCTCGTAGATGGTGGCAACGCCCATGCCGCCGCCGATGCACAGCGTAGCCAGACCACGCTTGGCCTCGGGACGCTTCTGCATCTCATGCAGCAGGGTGACGATGATACGAGCGCCGGAAGCGCCCACGGGGTGGCCCAGAGAGATGGCGCCGCCGTTGACGTTGACCTTGCTCATATCGAAGTGCAGCTCACGGGCCACGGCGATGGACTGAGCGGCAAAGGCCTCGTTGGCCTCGATCAGGTCGATGTCGTCGATGGTCAGGCCGGCCTTGGCCATAGCGGCACGGGAGGCAGGCACGGGGCCAACGCCCATGATCTTGGGATCCACACCGCCCTGGCCCCAGCCAACCAGCTTGGCCATGGGCTTCAGACCGTACTTCTCCACAGCCTCGGCGGAAGCCAGCACGATGGCGGCAGCGCCGTCGTTGATGCCGGAGGCATTGGCAGCGGTGACACGCTGGGTACCCTTGTCCTCGGCTTCCTTGGCACCGGTGACCTCGAAGGTGTGAACGACCTCGGGGTTGGGGGACTCAGGACCAACGGGGAAAGCACCACGCAGCTTGGCGATGCCGTCGGCGGTGACGCCGGCCTTGGGGAACTCGTCACGCTTGAACTCCACGATCTCCTTCTTGACCTTCACAGGGACGGGAACGATCTCGTCGTCGAAGCGGCCGGCGGCCTGAGCGGCCTCGGTCTTCTGCTGGGAAGCAGCGGCGAACTCGTCCTGCTCACGGCGGGTAATGCCCCAGATATCATTGATGTTCTCGGCAGTGGTACCCATGTGATAGTTATTGAAAGCATCCCACAGACCGTCACGGATCATGGTGTCCACGATCTTCTTGTCACCCATGCGGGCGCCCCAGCGGGCATCGGGGGAGGCGAAGGGCGCAGCGCTCATGTTCTCGGTACCGCCGCAGACCACGATGTTGGCATCGCCAGACAGAATGGCACGGGCACCCTCGATGACGGACTTCATGCCGGAACCGCAGACCATGCCGATGGTGTAGGCGGGAACGGAGTAGGGGATACCGGCCTTGACGGAGACCTGACGGGCCACGTTCTGGCCCAGACCGGCGGTCAGGATGCAGCCGAACATCAGCTCATCCACGTTCTCGGGAGCAACGTTGGCCCGCTTCAGGGCCTCCTTCACCACGATGGCGCCCATCTCGGTGGCGGGGGTGTTCTTCAGGGAACCGCCGAAAGAACCGATAGCGGTTCTGCAGCAGTTGACGACGTACAAGTCTTTCATAGTATCTTTTCCTCCTAATTTGTTTTGGGTCCCTTTTTGGCTTTCCGATTTGCCTTGGTTTCCATTACCTTATCTATCGTACCATTTTTAGCAAAATAGTCAAGGGGAGAATCTCATAAAAATAGGAAATAATTCCAGAGTTCCCTTGTTTCGGGAGAAAATCAGTCCCCGGAGCCGGTGCTGCCGCCATCCTTTTCGCCGGAGTTATCGCTGTCCGTACTGCTGCCCGTACCGCTGTCCGTGCCGGGATCGGCGCTGCCGGAGCTGAACTGGCTGCTGAGCTCGGACTGCCGGGCCGTGAGGCGGCTGTAAAAGTCCCCGGCGTCCAGCTTGTCATAGAGGCCCTGGTTGTAGTCCACCGTCAGCTCGCTGCGGGCCTGCGTCACGTTTTCCGTGAACATCTCGTCCAGCACGGAGCTCTCGTCCAGCGCCTGGCCGATGGCCACATACCAGCCTTCGTCGGTGGCGATGACATCGCTGACCTGTCCCGGCTCCAGTGCAGAGAAGGCGGCGGACAGGGTATCCCCCAGCGTCTTGGCGCTGAAGGTACGGCCGGTGTCCCCGGCCTCGATGCCCAACTGCTGGGCCATCTCCGCATACAGGGCGTCCTTATCCTCGGCGGTGGACAGCCGGGCGGCGAAGTCCTCTGCCTGTGCCTGAGAGTTCTCACCGCCGGAGGCGGGCCAGTACAGCAGCTTCACCGTCACATAGCCCTTTTCCTGAGCGAAGGCGTCGATGGCCTCCTGCGTGGGGTGCATGGCGCTGCCGTCGGCGGTATACAGGTCGTGCAGCCGTGCATACAGCAGGTACATCCGGTTGATGCTGTCGAAGGTATCCTCGCTGATGCCCAGCAGCTGCAGCTGCTGCTGATAGCCCTCCTCGCCGCCGTAGTAGGTGACATACTGCTGCCGCTGCTGCTGGAGCCGGGCCTCGTCCTCCTCCGTCAGCGATACATTGTACTGCTTGGCCCACTGCCGCAGCAGGGCATAGAGCTTCACCGTCTCCACGGCGTCGGCCTTGGCATAGGACCCGTAGGTCATGCCGTCCGATACCTCGGCGCTAAAATCCAGATTCGGCACATAGGAGGTCAGGTACTCGCAGTCATAGGCCAGCCAGTACAGGTACTCCTCCGCCGAGATATCCTCGCCGTTGATGCGCATCAGCACGGCGTCCGGATGGATGCCGGTGACCTCGTAATAAAGGCCGTCCGTTCGTTGGCCGGAGCTCATCCGGTCACCGGAGGCGATCCACAGCACCATCAGCACCGAGACCGCCAGCATCGCAGCAAAACGTTTCATAGGGTTCCTCCTTCTGCGGGCGTTTCGCCCGAAATTTCCTTGCGTTTGAGAGCCAGCGCCTCCACCAGATGCCCGGCGGCGTCCAGCGCCTCCTCGCCGGGCTTCAGGTGCAGCGTCAGCTTGGGATGCTCCCCCGCTGACAGCAGCAGGCGGCTGCGGTAGGCAGGCAGAGTGCATACCGCCATGAGGCTGGGGACATCCATCCGCTGGCCCAGACTCAGCAGCAGTGTCTGCCCCTTCTGGGTGATGTCCGTCACCCCGGTGTCGGCGGCTGCCGCCCGCAGCAGCGCCACATCCAGCAGCGCCGTCACCGGCCGGGGCGGATCGCCATAGCGGTCCGTCAGCTCGTCGATGAGGTCCGCCGCCGCATCGTTATCCCGCAGGGCGGCAATGCGCCGGTACAGGTCCATCCGCTGCCGGTCGGAGGGGACATACCGCTCCGGGATGTACGCCGCCACCGTCAGGTCGGCGGAGCACTCCGGCCGGATCTCCCGTCCCTTCCCCTGCTGCTCCAGCACGGCGTCGTTCAGCAGCTTCAGGTACATATCATAGCCCACGCTCATCATGTAGCCGGACTGCTCCGGCCCCAGCAGATTGCCGGCGCCCCGGATCTCCAGATCCCGCATGGCGATGCGGAAGCCTGCGCCGAAGTCCACATATTCCCGGATGGCGGACAGCCGCTTGCTGGCCACCTCCGTCAGCACCTTGCCGGGGCGGTAGGTGAGATAGGCGTAGGCCCGGCGGGAGGAGCGCCCGATGCGGCCCCGGATCTGGTGCAGCTGCGCCAGCCCCAGCCGGTCGGCGTCCTCGATGATGAGGGTGTTCACGTTGGGGATATCGATGCCCGTCTCGATGATGGTGGTGCAGACCAGCACCTGTACTATGCTTATTATACCCTTGTGCTTGGCGTCATAGTCCTTGTTATCTCATTTATCGA
>OLVR01003275.1_pt1 | contig 10680 bp, 7 predicted proteins | sample 1673261 | NCBI WGS metagenome assembly OLVR01 (sample SAMEA3178938, study PRJEB25190) | human gut metagenome | biome: human gut; feature: human-associated habitat; material: faeces | place: Austria | collected 2013 | reverse complement strand
TGGCTGAGGCTGCGGGCTATGAACGCTCCCTCCTCGCGGAAAAGTTCTGGAATCTGTACCACGATTTCAGCGAGGAAGCCAGAGAAGCTGGGTATCTGCCCATCCTTTCCAACAATCCGGGGCGCGGTTTCCCGGAGGAATCTGCATGGCTCACCGAACAGCTGAAAAGCCCGGAGTTTCGCCAGAACCTTGCGGAAGAATATGCTGCCTTCTGGACGGCCTACCAGCAGGATCGGGATTTGCTGCGCTTCCACTACCATAAACCCAAAGAAATTTGGGAGAACCTGCAAGATCTGTCCTTGCCTCGCACCACCTTTACCTCTCAGTTGACGGAAGTACCTTCGGTCAAGCAGTTTATCTCTGAGGACGAGATCGACGCCGCCATGACCAGAGGCAGCGGATTTGAGGGCGGTAAGGGCCGAGTTTTCACCTTTTTCCAGGAACCCCATACGGATAAGGAAAAGGTGGATTTTCTCAAACATAAGTATGGTATTGGCGGTCACTCCCATGCCCTGTCCGGTGCAATGAAAAGCGATGAAAGCCACGACGGAAAAGGTCTGCACTACAAAAAAGACGGCTGCCCGGATGTGCATTTCACCTGGGAGAAAGTCGCCAAACGGATTACCGACCTGATCCAGAAGGGACGCTATCTCACCGAACAGGAACAGGCGGAGTATGACAAAATCCAGGCAGAAAAGGCCCTGGCGGAAGAAGATGCCCTGCAAGCCCAGCAGCCGGACCCGGCTGTGTGGGAATACAACGGCGTCAAGGAGCGCCACCCGGATGATATAATCCTCTACCAAATGGGGGATTTTTTTGAGCTGTACGGTGAGGACGCCAAAACTGCTGCTGCGGAACTGGACCTCAATCTCACGACCCGCGCTATCCCCGGCGGTGGCCGTGTGGAAATGTGCGGCTTTCCGGCAAACCGGCTGGAACAGGTTGTGGAACAGCTGCGGGATAAGCATGATGTGACCATTTCCGCTGTCCCGAAGGGCGGCAGGGAGCGGCAGGAGTATTCCATGCCCTCTATCGACCATGAGGCGGAACAGCACATCAATGCCCAGGAAGCGGAGTTTGGCGCAGACGGGACCAGAGTATTTCAGGAGACCGAAGCAGCCGCAGCCCCTACGATTCGAGAACTGCATGAGCAATACAAGCCCATTGTACTTGCCGCTGTTATGGAAGATGTGCCATATCGCAATGCCTGCGGTCACAGTGACCATGAGAACGCCGTGATCGAGGGCAATGCCGCTATTCGCCGTGCTGTCCTGGGATCTGGCAACATGGAGCTGCTCCGCCTCTATTCCGACACACCGGAGTTCCGCCAGCGCCTTCATCGAGAAATCATCGACGAGACCTATCCCAAGCTCCATGAGCTGCTGCACCCTCTCACGGACAATGACATCGACAAGGCTATCCAGGACTGGAACGGCAAAATCGAAAGTAAACACGCCGTTGTCCGTTACATGGAGAAACATGGGCGGGAAAAAGATACCGCTGCATGGCTGGCCCATGAGTTTGACGGCGGCGATGGCAAAACCCCGTTTTCGGTTCGCCCGGAAAGCCCCGAAGGAACGGTGCTGCCCTGGCCCAAGGTACAGCGCCGGATCGCTCAGCTTATCAAGGAGGACCGGTTCTACACCGAAGCGGAACAGGACCGGTTCGACAACATCGACCCCATCGCCATTCGGGAGGCTTTGGCCGAGCGCGGCATTGTGAATGGTGAACTGGTGGATGAGGAAAAACTGGATAATGACCCATTCATCCAGCGTGTTATGGCGGATGTGGAGGCCATATCCAGAGAGAGCGTCCCGGCAGATGAGCCGGAACAGCCTTCTCCCCATAATTCGCGTGTTCTGGTTTCAGATGAGGAATACGCTGCGGCTCGTGGCACACTCCGGGAACGAACTTCTTACGATCCGGCAGTCCTGCCCTATCATGTGGGTGATATTGTCTATCTGGATGACCGCGCCCACCAGATCACGGAGCTGCGGGATGAGACGGTGCAGCTGCTTCCCACCGGCATGAGCTACCCCATCTACCGTGCCGAGAGCCGGGAACAGTTCGAGCAGCTTTTGCGGGCAGACAAACGCAACGGCTTTTATACGGAAATCTTGCCGGTTGACCCCGACAAAGCCGATCAGGATCTGTGGGATGTGCTGTCGCATGGGCTGATTATCGAGCAGGAAAAAGCAGAGCTTTCCGAACTGCTTCGTACCGGCAAGACCAACAGCGAGGTTGCACTGTGGCTGAGCCGGGCCTATCCCAATATCGTGGAAACGATGGAACTGGAGACCGGTGATACTGCCGACTACCGCACCACTCCTGAAGGCATCGAACTGGAAGTGCTGGGCGCAGACGAAAAGCGTCTGGCCATGCTGTCCTTCCGTTGGAACCAGGTTGCGCCTTTGCTGCGAGGTTTGTACGCCCGTCAGCTGGACGGCTTTGGGCAGGAACGCCCCGAACCGGCTGCCGAACCCCCGGCTTATCACGCCGAGACTGTGGCTGTCTATCCCGGTGACAAGAACCATCTGCCCTATGATGTGGTGATCCAAACCCTGCGAACCAATGAGCCAGAGCCGCCTGCACCTGCCGCAGAGCCGGAGAAAACCCCGGATGAAGTGCTGGACGAACATAACCGCATCATAGTCGCCGGTTGCGATGCGGCTGCAAAAAGTCTTGCGGTTGCCGGGTTCAAAATCTTTCCTGCTGGTGACCAGCAGCTTTGCATTGGGATAGAGATGCAGAAACTCCGAGGCCCATTGTTCCGTCAAGTGGTTGGGCACAACAAAAAGACTTTTCTGGCACAAACCCAGGCGTTTGGATTCCATCGCAGCAGCGGCCATTTCAAAAGTCTTGCCGGCACCAACTTCGTGTGCCAGCAGAGTGTTGTGGCCGTACAAAACGTGAGCAATGGCATTGCGCTGGTGTTCCCGCAGACTGATCTCCGGGTTCATGCCCACGAAATGAATGTGGGAACCGTCATACTCGCGGGGCCGGGTGCTGTTAAAAAGCTCATTGTACTTTTTCACCAGCAGAGTGCGCCGCTGCGGGTCTTTCCAGACCCATCCAGCAAAAGCGTCCTTGATGGCCTGCTGTTTCTGCTGGGCGAGAGTGGTTTCGTTCTGGTTCAGCACACGTTTTTCCTTGCCATCCTCCTCGATGGTATCATAGACGCGGCTGTCGCGCAAGTTCAGTGTGTCCTCCAAGATTTTATAGGCATTGGCCCGGCGGGTGCCGTAGGTTTCGGTGGCCATAATGTCACCGTAGCCAGTAGCAGATTTATTGCTGATCCGCCATTCGGAAGTATAAGGAGAGTAACGGACGGTGATGGCGTTGTTGTAGCGGATGCGATAGGGTGGCTGAAAAGTTTCCATCATGAACTGCTGCACGATGGAGGGGTCAAGCCATGTGGCACCCAAACGCACATCAATTTCAGAGGCTTCCAGATCTTTGGGCTGGGCTTTTTCCAGAGCTTCAACATTGACCCTGAACTCCGGGTGGCTTTCTGCAGCAAGCTGTGCCATGCGAAGCTTATCGCGCACATTGCCGGAAAGGTATTCGTCCGCAGTCTGCCAACCAGCTTCCGGGTCGTCTGCATCAGCGGCAGGCTCTTTGAAGATTACACCGGACAGTTCAGTGGTGATGCGCTCGTAGTTGCCGGGAGTGCCCAGCAGGTCGGCCATGTAGGGCAGGTCAACCTTGCCATGCTCGCCAATGGATACCGCCAGTGCTTCGCTGGGGGTATCCACGCTGGTGACAATACGTTCTGGGCGAATCGTCCGCTTGGTGAACATATCTGCCTTAGATTTGAGATTTTTATTCTCGTCCAGATTCTCCAGCGAGCAGAGCAGATAATAGGAGCTGTCATCATCGAACAGGCGGGCATTTTTCTTGTCGTTGATCAGACCGTATTTTGCAGTAAACGCATCGTAGGCATAATTCAGCTTTGCCTGCGATGCCTTGATATCCTCGTCCGGGAAGTCATTCAACTGCTGGTCGATCAACTCGTTGACGATCTGCCGCAGTTCCACCATGCCAGCCACACGGCCTTTGGCGTTGTCGGACAGTTCAATCTGTGTCATGATGGAGTTCTCGCGGTAGTAGATTTCACCATCCACCACAGTATAGCTGAAATTCTTCACGGTAGGGTCTGCGGGCAGAGTTTTGCGCTGCACTTCCGCATCGGCAACGTCCGGAGCGGCAATCTCCACCGCAGTGTACTGGCCCTCGATGTGCTGCACCGCTTCGGTAAGCTGGTCTGCAAGGTTTGCATCTTCGATTGGTGCAACGGTCAGGTCATGGCCGTACTGGGTGCTTTCTAGTTCCAAATTTCCCAGCACCATTTCCGGATGGTCTACAAAATACTGATTGATATTGAAGCCATCTTCGGTCTGCCCCAGCTGCACCCATGCAGGTTCGATGTCTGCAGGGCGGTCACGCTTCTGCAAAAAGAGGATATCCGAAACAACCTCGGTGCTTGCATTTGCCTTAAAAGCGTTGTTGGGTAAGCGGATGGCTCCCAGCAAATCAGCACGTTCCGCCATGTACTTGCGGGCACTGCTGTCTTTGCTGTCCATCGTGAAACGGCTGGTCACGAAAGCAATCACGCCGCCCGGTCGGATCTGGTCGATAGTCTTGGCGAAAAAGTAGTTGTGGATAGAAAAACCCAGTTTGTTGTACGCCTTGTCGTTGACTTTGTACTGACCGAAAGGGACATTACCTACGGCAAGGTCGTAAAAATCTCGGCGGTCGGTGGTTTCAAAGCCAGCAACCGTAATGTCGGCCTGTGGATATAGTTTTTGGGCGATGCGTCCGGTGATGGAATCCAGTTCCACACCATACAGACGGCTGTCAGCCATGCCAGAGGGCAGCATACCGAAAAAGTTGCCAATACCCATGGAAGGCTCCAAGATATTTTCAGACTGGAAGCCCATCTTTTCCACAGCATCATAGATGGCGCGAATTACCACCGGAGAGGTATAGTGGGCATTCAGAGTGGAAGCGCGGGCGGCGGCATACTCCTCTTCGGTGAGCAACCCTTTCAGTTGGGTGTACTCGGCAGACCAGTTTTCCTTGTTGGGGTCAAAGACATCTGCAAGACCGCCCCAGCCTACATACTGCGAAAGCACCTGCTGCTCCTCGGCGGTGGCACCGCGATGCTCCTGCTCCAAAGTGCGCAAGGTCTGGATGGCTTCAATATTGCGGGCGAATTTCTGCTTGGGGCCTCCGACACCCAAATTATCATCCGTGATGTGAAAATTTCCTGCGGCTTCCGGCATCGGTTCAGCGTTCAGGGCTTCGTCTGCGGCAACAGCATCCGGAAAGGTCTGCCACTCGCCATTGACCTCCACAGAGATAGGCAACTTGTCCAGTTCCTCATCAGGTGTAGGTTCATCCCGCCGCAGACCGTCCTCGAATTGCTGCTTGTTGAGTACCTCGTTATCCCACGACTGCCCATGCGCGCTGGTGTCGATGCGCACATCGGTTTCGCCAACATAGCCGATTTTGCCTTCGATGGTTCGGGTGGGAAGGTCAACAACAACTTCGTCACCGACCTTGTAATCAACAGCCTTTTCAGGAGAAACGTCAATAATTTCATCCTGCTGCTGTTCATACAGTTCCCGGATATTGGGCAACCGTTCAACCCGGAAGATGGGCTGTCCGCTGTTGGTCAAGTCCATGTCCTGCAAGCTGACGGATTTGAACATGAAGTTGACGTGATCCACACGGAAATCCCGGCCATCTAGCTTGACGATGATGCCGATCGGCAGATAATCTTCCTCTCGCAGATATTTTGTCTGATGGTGGGTACCATCTCCGCCCTGTCCGGCTAGATAGATGCTGTTGCCCTCGGCCCACAGCTTCTGCGATTTTGCTACCCACTCTCTGCGCAAAAAGCCGGTCACTTTGACTTTTCCCAGCGCATTTTCCTGTGACAGCAAATTAGAACGAAAAACTTCCTTTACAGTGATTGCATCTTTGTCATAGAACAGAAAATATCCGCCCAGTTCAAAGCCAATCAGGGTATTGGGGTACTGCTCTTTCAGAGCATTGTATTCGGCAGCGGCATCACCATCCAGCATTGGGAGCTGTCGTTCCGCTTCCTGCACGGCGGCACGATGCTCTTTTTCCTTATCGGTCAGGTAGCGGTCAGACTGAATCATCAGGTCGATGTATTTCTCGACCTGTGTCCAGCTTAACGTAACCTTTTGATGATCCGGGTAGTGGTCAAATTCAAGTCCTTTTCCATCATGATTTACAAAACCGCTGCTGCCATCCAGAAAATCCTGCGAATGTCCGCCGATGCCGTACTCTTTCGCCAATGCTTTAGCGCGGAGTTTGCGGTCGGGCTGTGTCTGGTACAGTTCGATGATCCGCTGCTTGCCATCCTGAAAACCGGAACCATGCTTGCGCAGTTCATTCTCAATTTCAGCTTGCGACAAAACAAAAGCGGAGGGCGATTTTTCGCTCTCCGCTCGGTCGATATGTTCAATTTGCTGGGCTTCGGTGGGGATGACGGCATCCAGAAAACTTAGCTGTAGATCAGTTCCGTCCGAATCACTTCCTCGACCTGCTCCTGTAGGCTGTTCATGTGCTGTACCCACGCCATCTGATTCTTCTCCTTGTCCGGGGCCGGGTTCTTCGCCAGCAGATCGGCCATCAGTTGCTTCTTCATCGCTGCTGCGGTCTGCTCCAGTTCGGTCAGGGTCGGGTACAGGCTCCCGTTCAGGAGCATCGTGTGGTACAGAACCGGGTGCTGCTGCCTCAGAAAGCTCAGGCGCATCCTGCCGTACTTGCCCAGCGGGGTCTTCGGCTGATGCAGGGTCAGGTTCGGGAGAAGATAATCCCCGGTCTGCGTGTAGTTCAGATTGCTGCTCATATTCATGCTGGCTCCTTTCATTGTTTCGGCGGCGGATGGTCGTTTTGACTGCCCGCTCGACGGTGCGCAGGACTTCGCGGCTGATGTCGCTGACTGCGGCACCGAGTGTGTAGACAGTGTCCGGGGTAGAAAAATCGTAGATGGCCTGAAAACTGTCTTTGTCAAAATAGCCATCCGGCTCAAATCCACAGCGTTCCAGCAGCGTGTAGGTGACGCTAATGGCGGCGGCAGACTTGAACTGCATCTCCACCCCGGCTTCATCATAATCCATCAGCAGCGAACCGTCAACGATGGCGCTGATGTCCTCGCTGTTGTTGTCCCAGTAATCCGCCACCAGTTTCCCGGCAACATCCGCAAGCTGCTGGCTGACACGCTCTCCGCTGATGCCGTAGGTGGCGGCGAGCATTTCTGAAACCGGCTGTTTCAGGTCATCGTTGTACTGCCACAGGTCGGGGTCACGGGAATTACGGCGCACCCCGGTGTCCGACACATCGAAAACGTAGTGCAGGCGCGGGAATCCGCTGGATTCATCCAGCAGGGCGATGCCCTTAGAACCGCGCCGGACATAACGGTTCATCCGGTTGTTCCAGATGTCATAGTCGGCGCAGGCGGTGGCATCGGGCCGCTGGGCGTAGATCATCAGCTGGTCTGCAAAGGGGTACTTGTACAGTCGGGATGCAGTGGTCAGGTAGTCCGTCCAGCTTTCCCAGTACCGGGTCAAGCCGTTGGCCGTGCGCTGGGCAAGGGCGAGATATTCTTCGGTTTTGCTTGGCATAGCGTTCCTCCCTTCAATCTCGTTGTAAACAAAAAAGCGAGCGGCCTTTTCAGGTCACTCGCTTATGGAATCTATGGCGTTTTACTCGTATCGTGCGGCAAACTTTTCTGCCATCTCCAGCAGACGTTCAAAGGTCTGCTTTTCTTCCGGTTGCTCGATCAGTTTTGCAAGGAGCGCACGGAACACGTCGGTGCTGTCCTCATACAATCCTTTTGCGATAGTGTCAATGTGTTCATGTAGTTTTTTGACAGCATCACCGGAGGGTTTGGATTTCGCAAGCAGGTTGGTCAGATAACTGAGATAAGGATAGGTGGAATCATCATTGATGATCTCGTTGGTCTCCTCGATGATCTTCTGGTTATCTTCGGGGGTCATATCACCCTTTTCTTCCCATACATCACGGGAAGAGGTGCGGCCTTTCAGAAAAGTGGCAAAGAGCAGGCGGTCAAGGGGAGAGCGTTTTGTGGTGTCCATTGGCAAGCCTCGCTTTCTATTTTTGTCCGTACAATAAAACTGGTTTTAGTATAGCATGAACCGACACATTCTATCAAGACCATACTTTTGAGGGTTTCAAAAACTGGAATCGTCGCAAAGTTTCGATTTTAACGTAAGGACATTCTGACGAATCTGTTCCATGACTGCTTTGAATTCATCATCGCTTTTTCCGGTAGGGTCATCCAAACCCCAATTCTCATCAAAAGATCTGCCAATGAACGGGCAGCTGACATTGCAGCCCATGGAAATAGCGATATCCGGCTTTGGAATTGCAGAGATCAGCTTGGAATACTGTGTCTTTTCCATGTCGATACCATATAGTTCTTTCATCAGGCGCACAGCATCCTGATTGATCTGCGGTTTGGTTTCGGTTCCAGCCGAGTAGCTTTCAAACACATCTGCGGCCAGTACCTTGCCAAAGGCTTCGGCAATCTGGCTGCGGCAGGAATTATGGACACAGATAAAGGCGATTTTGGGTTTTGACATATAGGTGTTCCTTCCCCACAAACTGGAATTTATCAAACTTTTCCTTGAAAGCCTAAATTCTTCAAAGCATCTTCTCCAAACTTTGCAAAGTCACCTTCTGCACCAAAAGAAAAGAAAGCTTCTTTACCACCAGTGGCAATAATATCTGCACTCTGATACCCCTGATACTCGGATAACATAATTACTAAACTGGCATAACTTCCTGTTCGTAAAAACCAGTTTTCAAAAATTAATAGTAGTGTTTTGGTGTCTCCCAATTCACGTATAATTTCGTCTTTGAATTCCACATCGGAGAACTTACGTTTATCAAATTCTTCTTTGATTTTATTTTTGATTTCATCTAATTCATATCGTTTTTTAGCATACATTTCGACTTTCTTGCTTGCCATTGAAAACGCTCCTTTCAAATTCCGATTTGCTTGTTCCATAAAATTCATTTTATTCGCCTTCAAACTTGCTGGCGGCGAACAGCATTTTATGCTGTTTGCGGACGGCAAGTCCACAAGGGATAGACGCACAAGCGTCGCAAGGGAGTGTAGCTCCCTTGACGGAACGAAGTGACGAAACATTCTCGGTCGTGCAGTTTTCTTCTGCTGACCGGGAATGAAGCTCCGCAGGACGCACATACTCCCGATAGGAGAGTATAGAAGTGCGCCCTTTAGTTCCTAAAGGGTTTTTATCAGTACGACAAACTGGAATTTCTCATTTCTTCATTTTAGGTGCAATAAGCAACACTACTGTCACAAGAAAATATACACCATACAGTAACCATGTAATAGTATTGTTCCATGGAAAACTCTTTTCTGGATGGTTCAATGCAAACATTATAAATACAATAGCTATAATCAGCATTATCAAACCGATGATCCTTGATATACTCTTTTTCATGTAAAGCACCTCCTCGTCAAATTGAAGTTATTTTTCTTCTATAGATTCTGTTACATTAGTTCTATATTTCTCTTCACATGCTTTTAAGTAATCAAAGCATAATCCACCATCACATCTATAGAAAAATGGATCTTTACAAATTATATTATCACTATTGAGAATAAATACAGGTATGATATCTTTATCGTTGCTGTTTATATAACTAATTTTGAAACTGTATCCTGTTCTTCCAAGTGAAATGCCATCTCTTTTCATTGAAATACCTTGAATATTCGCCACTATATATTCGATATCTTCTGAATCGGTGATAGTAAAACCAGTTCCTGTATTTCCATCGAACACATTTATATGGTCTACCTCAGAAGGATTTACATTCTTACCGAATTTCTTTGGCATGAAATAGTAACCTACTGTACCTACCAATAACACAGCAATTAAAATAACCAGAATACGCAGTTTCTTTTTCATACACTCTTTACCTCCCCAAATATCGAGTTGTCGAGTTCAGTATACCACACCAAATGGCATTGTAAAAGAGAGTATGTATGCCGCCCGCAGGCGGCAAAAGTCAGTCCGGGGGAAATTCCAGTTCGGCAAACTCTGCATCGGTCAGCAGTTTCAGCTTTTCGATAACCCCCTCCGACAGCTCCCGCAGGGCGGTTTCATCGGGCATCAGGTAGCACTGCATGAGCCGCAGTTCGTGGATAAGCCCCAGCCGGGTGCCAGAGTTGTAGAGCATCATCAGCATGAGTTCTTCATGGTTAAAGTTCATGCGCATCCCTCGCTTTCCGGCAGACGGTGGGATTGCACTCCGGGGCATCGCACTTTTCTTTGAGATTCATCAGAACCGAAGCACGTTCCGGCTGCTTGTCCAGAAACCCCTGTAAATCTTTGAAGCCGATGCTGTCCACATAATGCACAGACACCTCGCCATTGCGTTTAAGTGCGATCACATCGCTAACCGACAGGCTGTGTCCCTCAAAATCCTGCGGACGGGAGAGGTTGAACACCTGAAACAGTTCTTCCAAAACCTCGTTGCTCGGCACATCCTGCCACATGGCGGGCAGATCAGCATAGTAGGTGACCTCGTAATGCTCCGGGTCGGGCGTTTTGCCTCGACGATTCAACTCCCGCATAGAAGCAAATCTTT
>OLVR01003271.1_pt1 | contig 10692 bp, 10 predicted proteins | sample 1673261 | NCBI WGS metagenome assembly OLVR01 (sample SAMEA3178938, study PRJEB25190) | human gut metagenome | biome: human gut; feature: human-associated habitat; material: faeces | place: Austria | collected 2013 | reverse complement strand
GTAGTTTCTTCTGACTTTTTAGGTGACACTCGTACTTCTATCTTCGATGCTAAAGCTGGTATCGCTTTAACAGATACATTCGTAAAGGTTGTTTCTTGGTATGATAACGAAATCGGTTATTCTAACAAGGTTCTTGACCTGATCGCTCATATGGCATCTGTAAACTGCTAATCAATCAAGATTATATAGTTTGAAAGCCGCATCCTTCGGGTTGCGGCTTTTTTTTGTATCTTTGTATCACTATGGATACCTATCAACTTATCACTGTTTTAGGGCCGACAGCATCCGGTAAAACAACATTTGCCGCTGCACTCGCTGCCCGACTGAACACGGAAATCATCAGCGCCGATTCCAGACAGATTTACCGTTCAATGGATATCGGGACAGGAAAGGACCTGGCCGACTATACAGTAAATGGAAAAACGATTCCTTACCATCTGATCGACATCTGCGATCCGGGATATAAATATAACGTATTCGAATACCAGCATGATTTCTTCCGAGCTTATGAAACAATCCGGAAAAAAGGGAAACTGCCGATTCTATGCGGTGGTACAGGTATGTACATTGAAGCCGTACTGAAAGGATATAGACTCTTGGATGTTCCCCAGAACCCTGGGCTGCGCGAGTCGTTGAAAGATAAATCGCTCCCGGAATTGGAGCAGATACTTGCCGGCTACAAGGTCCTCCATAATAAGACAGATGTGGATACCGCCCAACGGGCCATCCGGGCCATTGAAATCGAAGAGTATTATAAGAACGAAGCTCCGGATGTCAATGAATATGATCCAATCAACAGCCTGATCATCGGTATCCACATCGACCGGGAATTACGTAGGGAAAAAATATCCAGACGCTTGCGGACCCGGTTGGACGAAGGGATGGTCAACGAGGTGCGGAAGATCATCGACTCGGGAGTTAAGCCGGAAGATCTGATCTACTACGGACTGGAATATAAATATCTTACTTTATATATAATAGGCAAACTGTCTTATGAAGATATGGTTTCCCAACTGGAGATCGCCATACACCAGTTTGCCAAACGGCAAATGACCTGGTTCAGAGGCATGGAGCGCCGGGGAAACACCATCCATTGGATAGATGCTACATTGCCGACAGAAGAAAAGATAGAGAAGACATTGGAGTTATTGAAATTATAAGAATATTTAGACTGACAAATCAGCATTTACAATTCAAATCTACCCAATTTTGAAACAAAACAATCATATTATGATAACAGTTAATGATTTAAAGAATAGAGACAATTTCTTTCTGATGGCAGGTCCCTGCGCAATCGAAGGAGAAGATATGGCATTGCGTATTGCAGAGAAAGTAGTCGGTATCACGAATAAGCTGAATATCCCATATATATTCAAAGGATCATACCGGAAAGCCAACCGTTCTCGGCTGGATTCTTTCACAGGCATTGGCGATGAGAAAGCACTGAAAATACTCCGCAGGGTAGGCGACACGTTCGGTATTCCGACTGTAACCGATATTCACGAAACAGCTGAAGCTGCAATGGCTGCCGAGTATGTGGATATCCTGCAAATCCCTGCTTTCCTCTGCCGGCAGACGGACCTGCTGGTAGCTGCTGCCAAGACAAGGAAAATTGTCAATATCAAAAAAGGACAGTTCCTCTCGCCGGGAGCCATGCAATTTGCCGTACAAAAAGTAGCCGATGCCGGAAATGACAACGTCATGATTACGGAAAGAGGCACTACATTCGGATATACGGACCTGGTTGTCGATTATCGGGGTATTCCTCAAATGCAGCAGTTCGGCTATCCCGTTATCATGGACGTTACCCACTCCTTGCAACAACCCAACCAAACTTCAGGTGTGACAGGAGGACTCCCTACCCTGATCGAAACGATAGCCAAAGCAGCCATTGCCGTCGGAGCTGACGGATTATTCATCGAAACCCATCCGGAACCCTCTAAAGCCAAATCAGACGGTGCGAACATGCTGCAACTCGACTTATTGGAAGGACTGCTGACAAAGTTGGTTCGAATACGGGAAGCGGTTGGAAATTGAAATTGGAAAGTCGAGAATTGAAAATTATAATACAAAAAATGGATAATTGAAAAACAGGAACCTTAACGGGCTCTTCCACTTTTCAATTATCCATTTTCAATTCTCAATTTATTCTGCTATCCCATCTTACTTATTTTTTTGAGCTTGTCCTCGTCTATCAACTTGATCTTTCGACCGTCGATTGCAATAATACGCTCAGCTACAAATGTAGACAATGTACGGATTGCATTAGATGTCGTCATATTCGAAAGATTAGCCAAATCTTCTCGAGAAAGATAGATACTCAATGTCGCACCGTCTTCTTCCAGCCCGTAACTATCTTTCAGGAATAACAAAGATTCCGCCAAACGACCCCGGATATGTTTCTGAGTAAGGTTGACTGTACGTTCGTCAGCAATTCCTAAATCGAGAGAAAGCTGGCGGATAAAAAACATGGCAAGGTTCGCATTCCCCATTAAAAGATCCGTAACGATAGTCATCGGAATCAGACATACCGTCGAAGCTTCAAAAGCGGATGCATTCGTCAGGTAATTTTCCTGAGCAAAGTTTGCCCGGTAGCCAAAGTACTGCACCGGTTTAATCATTCGAATGATCTGGCTTCGTCCGCCAACACCTTCTTTAAAGATTTTAACCTTGCCTTTTAATAAGCACATCATGTCTCTCGGTTCGTCGCCCTCGCAATATATCAACTCATTACGTTTGAAATGCTGGATCGTCGAATTATTACGGAGAACATCCCGCTCCTTTTCGGTCAGGACTCTCCACACTTCTGCCAAACTGGCCGATAGATCGACCTCTTCTTTTTGTTGTTTAACCACGACTGCTATATAACATACTTATGAAGCACAAATGTAATACTTTTCTTTTAAAAGCAGAATAAGTTTAATACGATAAATGAATAAAAATTCGATTTTATTCGTTACGTTTGTAAAGAAAGAGACGATAATTTGTTGAAAAAGTATTTTTATATTATCATTCTGCTTTTTACCGCAGTAAATGCCTTAGCTGACCCTGATGGTAGTTATGGGAACCTTTTATTGCTGGGTCGGTCCCCCAAAACGGTATCATCCCAGCAAGGGGATTCTATTATGAGGAAGGTAATCGAGCAGGCCGACAAATACAAAACAGTCGTCTCACGGTACGAGGCCGAAATCTATATCAAAGGCAAGACGGAAATACTCAAACAAAACATTCTAATGCGTTTCGCCCATCATCTTTTTCCGGTAGACAGGAAGAACAAGGATATGATCTTCGAGATGGTCAGCCACTCCAAGTTCAACGCTCCGAACAACTACCTGCACAGCTTCGAAGCGATAAACGGAAACAGTATCCCCAACGGCGCAAAACAGCAGGAAGTCTTGACATTTCTGAACCTGAACGTCTATTCGCCAACCATCTACAACGAAGGGATCATCATGCCAGTAGCTCATGAAGCATTCAAATACTACAACTTCAACCTGGAAAGCATCGAAACGACCGGCAATCTGAAAATCTACCAGATACGCTTCATGCCAAAGCTATGGAGCCAAAAACTCATTTGCGGAGATCTGTACATCACCGACAAAGACTGGCACATTGACAAGATCGACTTAAACGGGCGTTTCTCCTTTGCCGAATTCAACCTGGTCATGACATTCGGACGGGATTACCGCCATTTCATCCTGCCACAAAAGGCAGACCTATTTCTCCGGTATCATGTGCTGGGAAATGCCATCGCCAGCTACTATCATACTTCATTCAAATACGAAGCCGTTGAATGGGTTGAAGAAGACTATGAAGACAAAAAACACCACTCCCTCGATTTGACCGGATATTACCAGTTATCATCTGATACGATCCCGATCATCAGCGACAGCAGCTACTGGAAAAACAAAAGAGACATCCCACTGACCCAGGAAGAAGAAACAAAATACGAAAAAACAAGCATCAGAACAACCCAAGCCAACGACACAAGCAACATTCGGAAATACCTGAAAATAACAGAACGCCTGACCAATACCATCAATCTGGATTATAAAACGACCCGTCTGAAATACTCCGGCATCCTGAATCCTTTCCAGTTGGGCTATTCCGGACGAAACGGTATTACTTACAGGCAACAGCTCCGCTTCAGCAAGACCTTCAAGAAAGACCGCCAACTGCGTTTCCGGCCTGAGGTCGGTTTTGTATTCAAACGAAAAGAGTTGTTCTTCAAATTCGAGGGAGATTGGGAATATCTTCCTGAGAAACAAGGAGCCCTGAGCCTCAGTCTCGGAAACACCAACCAAGGATATTCTTCCAAGATCATGAACGAAATTAACGAACAGCTGAAAGACTCCACTTTCAACTTCGAAAACCTGGATTTGGAATACTTCAAGCACTATTACATAGAGTTCAAGAATCAGATCGAGTTGTTCAACGGTTTCCAAATGACCACCGGCATCTCTTACCACCGCCGCATACCAACCCGGAAAAGCGCGATAGATCCGGGAGACGGTGTCACGGAGATCATCAACGAAAACTATCACGATTTCATCCCCACGATCGGCTTTTCCTATACTCCCAGACAATACTACTGGATGGACGGTTACCGTAAAGAGTACCTCTACTCCTACTACCCGACCATATCCATCGAGTTCGGGCGGGCCATACCAGGCGTATGGAAAAGCAGCGGTAATTACGGACGTGTAGAGGCCGATATCCACCAAAGCATTTACCTGGGCCTGTCACGCCGGTTCAACTACCATATCAGCGGAGGGCTTTATACTGCTCAGAAGTCAACCTACTTTGCCGACTACCGGTATTTCACACGGCACAACTTCCCCGAATCATGGGGAGGAGACGATTTCGGAGGTGTCTTCCACCAGCTAGGAAGCGTATGGTTCAACGCATCCGACAAATATGTCCAAGCACATGCCATGTACGAAAGTCCATTCATGCTCTTTCAGCTATTCAAACCAGAAGCAACCAAGCACATCATCTCCGAACGTTTTTACCTCAGTCAGTTATGGATGCCAGTCAAACCCAGCTACACTGAAATCGGATACGGTTTCGGTAACCATATCTTCAACGTCGCCGCCTTCGTCGGGTTCGATAAATTGAAATATGACGGGATCGGATTCAAGTTCGCGTTCGAACTCTTCCAGTAAGTTCAGAACTGTGGACGGACAATCATAATACCACAATTGCGTTTGATACCCTGTACGTATTCCTGCAAAGGTTCTTCGTTCACGATCACCCGCTTCTGGACGGTCGAGGCATGGATAAAAGTAAGCATATCCCTTTCCCGGCAGACAATACCGACGTGCGAGATATCCAGCCCTTTCACAGTCGTGACAAAACAGACGATATCGCCATTCCTGATTTGGCCGGCATGCTCATTGATTTCATCCTGCGGAATATAATAATGTGGGCGGGCACTAATTTCTTTTTCCTTAGCCGCCATTACTGCGATACGTCCCGGATTTCCTTTCAACTGCTTGTAACTATCTGGATGTGTAGACATAAAGGACAGGTCAAGCTTAAGCGACTGCCCACCGATCTCTTTCGTAACATCCTTCAGATACCCTCTCTTTTCGTTTTCATATATCCAGTCAGCCGTATAATGGAGACGATCCGTATAATCGAGTGTCGCACAGCCGGAATTCCGGTAACGCATATCTTTCAAGACAGAAACATACCCATCATAAGCAAGACGATGCTTGACAGACCAGACCAAAGCAGCCGTATTCTCTACCAAAGTCATGCAATCCAAGCCATGCAGGTTTATCACCAATGTTTCAGGCTCTTCCTCCAACGTCCCTGCTACATAAGGAGTTCCCAAGAAAAAACGGGCGGTCTCTACCATCAGGTCACCTGTCGGCAAAGCCGCTTTCTCCTTCACTGCCGTACAATAGCGTTCGTAAATAGCCTTATCCCTCTGAGCTTTTCCAGGTAGGGAAAGAAAAGCAAAAAAGAACAAACAAAATAGCGTCCGTTTCATCTCTTGATCCAATTTCAATCCTTTTTTGTCACTAACAGATCTTCCAGCTTCACCAGTTCATCACGAAACTGAGCTGCTTCGATAAAGTCCAGCTTCTTGGCCGCCTCCATCATCTGCTTCTTCGTCCGTTCGATCGCTTTCTCAAGCTGTTTGCGATTCATATACTGAACTACCGGGTCTGCAACCAAGCTGGGTTCCGGTTCCACATAAGCATACGGTTCGCCTGTAACCGGTTGTTGTTTCTCCGCAACCAAGGAAACGCTGTTTTTGATAACCTGCTTAGGCGTAATGCCATGTTTCTCGTTATAAGCGAGCTGTTTTTCACGCCTACGGGCTGTTTCGTCCATTGTCAGGCGCATACTGTCCGTTATCTTGTCAGCATAGAATATCACCTTCCCATTCACATTTCGGGCAGCACGTCCAGCCGTCTGCGTCAGCGAACGATGCGAGCGCAGGAAACCTTCCTTATCGGCATCCAAGATAGCGACCAAAGAGACTTCCGGCAAATCAAGTCCTTCACGCAGCAAGTTGACGCCGATCAGCACGTCGAACAACCCTTTCCGCAAATCATCCATGATCTGAATGCGTTCCAACGTATCGACATCGCTATGGATATAGTTGCAGCGGATTCCCATGCGCGTCAGATAAGCAGTCAGTTCCTCCGCCATACGCTTCGTCAATGTCGTCACCAAAACACGTTCGTCCACAGCAGCACGTTGTGTGATCTCCTCCATCAGATCGTCGATCTGGTTCAACGTCGGACGCACCTCGATAACCGGATCGAGCAAGCCTGTCGGACGGATCACTTGGTCCACCACGATCCCTTCGCTCTTTTCCAGTTCATAGTCGGCCGGTGTCGCACTCACGTAAATCGCCAACGGAGTCAGCGACTCGAACTCATCGAACGTCAACGGACGGTTATCCATCGCTGCCGGCAGACGGAAACCATAATCCACCAGATTCTTCTTACGGGAATAATCGCCTCCGTACATCGCCCGTATCTGCGGGATCGTCACGTGGCTCTCGTCAACCACCAACAGAAAGTCTTTCGGGAAATAATCGAGCAAACAGAAAGGCCGTTCACCCGCCTGGCGACCGTCAAAATAGCGGGAATAGTTCTCGATACCGGAGCAATGCCCCAGCTCGCGTATCATTTCCAGATCAAACGTGACACGCTCGTACAAACGTTTCGCCTCGTAAGGCTTGCCGATTTCCCGCAAGAAATTCACCTGCGTCCCCAGATCGACATCGATCTGCCCGATAGCGGTATTGATACGTTCCTGGGTGGTCACGAAAAGGTTGGTCGGATAAATGTTCAGTTCATCCTGCTCGTCTATCTCCTGCCCGGTCTGCGGGTCGAACGAAGAAATGCGATCCACCTCATCGTCCCAGAACTCAATACGGTAGGCTGCCCCATCAAAAGTTTCGATAGCCGGAAAGATATCGACCGTATCCCCGTTTACACGAAAGCAGCCCCTGTTGAACTCTATCTTATTATTGACATAAAGGGCATCCACGAAACGGCGCAGCAGTTTATCCCTGTCTATCCGCATCCCCTTCTCCAGATGCACCACTTTCTCAGCAAAGGCTGTCGGGTCCGCCATACCATACAGGCAGGAGACAGACGAAACGACAATAACGTCCTTCCGCCCCGACAACAGTGAAGCGGTTGCACGCAGACGTAGTTTATCGATCTCGTCGTTGATCTGCAAATCCTTTTCTATGTAGGTGTCCGTCGTCGGCAGGTAAGCCTCCGGCTGGTAATAGTCATAATAAGAGACGAAATACTCGACGGCATTGTTCGGAAAAAATGCCTTAAACTCGCTGTATAACTGGGCTGCGAGGGTTTTATTATGACTCAGGATCAAAGTCGGCTTCCGCACTTCCTTGATCACATTAGCGATAGTGAAAGTCTTTCCGGACCCTGTCACTCCCAACAAGGTCTGGAAAGGCACACCACTCTTTATACCGTCGGACAGGGCCGCAATCGCTTCCGGCTGATCTCCTGTCGGACTGAATGGGGAAGATAATTCAAAGTTCATCCTTTATTTATAGGTTGTTTAGGTATAACCATCCAAAGGATCAGGTAAGCGATCACCCCGGAAAATACCGTAAAGATACTCAATAATATATATCCGATACGCACTAATGTAGGATCCCAGCCGAAATAATCGGCAATACCCGCACAAACACCTGCTATCATCCCGTTATTCGAACGGTAAAGTCTTTTAGGTTCTTCCATTGTTCTTTCTTTTTTTATTGTTTACTCGTTTCAAAAACAAAGTTGCTTTCGCAGCCTTGCCATAAATTGGTTCTTTTACAGGTAAGAAGCCACCTTCTTGCGGTCCGTTTCGACCGTCTCGAACTCGGAGGAAACGATGCTGCTGCCCATCGGGACATTCTCGTTCCGATATTCCATCTTGCTGTAGACGATGCTTCGAGCGGATGTATGAAACTCCTTCGCCCCGGTTTCCGCTTCGATGCGGGCGATGTTATTCTCCCGAACTCCGCACCCCGGCATGATGATGATGCGGCCTGCCGCACGTTTCACCAGTTCGGCAATGAGAGGAATCCCTTTCACGGCATCGGACTGCTGGCCGGAAGTCAGGATACGGTCGCAGCCCAACTCAATCAACTGCTCCAATGCGGCAAAGGGATCGCGGCAAACATCAAAGGCGCGATGACAGGTGACAGACAACGGTTTGGCCGTCTCGATCAACCGGCGCATCAAAGGGACATCGATATCCCCGTCTTTCGTCAAGCAACCAAAGACTACGCCGTGCACCTTCAACTGCTTGCACAGTTCGATATCCAGCAACATCGACTGAATCTCTGCCGGCGTATAGAGGAAGTCGCCTCCACGCGGACGGATAATCACATTTATATCAATAGACGAAGTGAGTGCCTGCGCCGTCCGGATCTCCCCGTAGCTGGGTGTCGTTCCCCCTTCCGGGATGCCGGCACAAAGTTCCACACGTTTTGCACCTCCGGCTTCTGCTTCCACACAGCTTTGTGCGGAGTTTGCACAAATTTCGATAATACGAGTCGGTTTCATAAGAATCTTACCATTATTGTTTCTACTACATACAAAGATAAAACTATTATGCGAAACTATCCTATATTCCCAGGAAAGAGATCGAATTGCATAGGCATCCATCTCAAAAACGGATGCCTGTCTGCATAAATCCTGTCGCCTACAAACCGAACAAAACACAAAATCTGGCGGACCTTTTTTGGCAGATTTGGCAGATTTTCTACTTTTGTACCCCCAAAACAAACAGGTTATCATGAAATCAGAAGCTTACAAAGGACATTTGGCTATGCTGATGGCAAACGTATTGTGGGGATGCATGTCTCCCTCTTCCAAGATTGTCTTATCCAGCGGATTAATAAATGCAATCTCACTAACAACTTTCCGGATGTTGGGTGCGGCAATAGTATTCTGGATCGCATCGATCTTTACCCGCAAGGAACACGTCCCTCATGAAGACCTGAAACACCTGTTTTTCGCAGCCCTCTTCGGAATCGTATTCAACCAAGGTACTTATATCTTTGGCGTGTCGCAGACTTCACCCATAGACGCAACGATCGTTGCCACCTCCACCCCCATCATCACCATGATCATCGCTGCTTTTTACCTGAAGGAACCGATTACGGGAACGAAGATCCTCGGTATCTTTGTCGGGGCGGCAGGTGCCCTGACGCTTATTCTGAGCGGACAGCAAACGGCGGTAACAGGAAACGGCAGCAATAACGTGTGGGGAGATATCCTCTGCCTGATCGCACAATGCAGTTTTTCTATTTATGTAGTTGTCTACAAAGGATTGATCGGACGGTACTCGCCCGTGACGCTGATGAAATGGATGTTCACCTACTCGGCAATCTGTACGATCCCTTTCTCCTACAACAGTGTCGTAAGCATCGACTTCGCCACCCTGCCCCTGGATATCTACCTGAACATCGCGGTTGTCGTATTGGGAGGAACGTTCTTCGCCTACCTTCTCGTCCCGATCGGCCAACGGATTCTACGCCCAACGGTTGCGACCATGTACAATTATGTCCAACCGATCATCGCATCCATCATCACAGTCATAGTCGGCCTGGACACGTTCGGACTGATGAAAAGTATCGCGATCGCATTAGTATTCTTAGGGGTTTATATCGTGACACGAAGCAAATCAAAAGAACAGCTAAAACAGCTAAAAGGTGAAAGATGAAAGAGAGGCTTCGCATCCGGTTAATAAATCGGCTGAAAGTCAGAACAACTTTCACCTCTTCATCTGCTCCATCGCTTTCCAAAGAGAATCAGCAGGCACAGGAGCGACAATGCTGACCGGCTGTTTCGATACGGGATGGATGAATTCGGCACTGCGGGAATGCAGGCTGATGCCGCCGTCCGGATTAGAACGGGGAAAACCGTATTTCAAGTCGCCTTTGATAGGGCATCCCATCTTGGCAAGCTGGCAACGGATTTGGTGATGACGGCCTGTCTTCAGGTCTATAGCCAACAGATAATAGTTGTCCGAGCGAGCAATCACTTTATAATGCAGGACCGCTTTCTTGGCATTCGTCCGTTCCGTGTCATAAGCATAGCTCTTGTTTTGCTTCTCGTTGCGAACCAGCCAGTTCACCAGCTCTCCCTCTTCTGCCGGCGGACAGTTCTTCACGATCGCCCAATATCAAGTACCAAATCT
>OLVR01003254.1_pt1 | contig 10733 bp, 7 predicted proteins | sample 1673261 | NCBI WGS metagenome assembly OLVR01 (sample SAMEA3178938, study PRJEB25190) | human gut metagenome | biome: human gut; feature: human-associated habitat; material: faeces | place: Austria | collected 2013 | reverse complement strand
GTTCTTGTCGCTCGCCACGACGAGCTTGGCGACGGGCAGACCCATGCGCTTGGCGAAATACCCTGCCAGAATATCTCCGAAGTTGCCGGTAGGCACCACGAAGTGAACCTTCTCCCCCATCCGGATGCGCCCCGCCTGCACCAGATCGGCATAGGCCCGGAAGTAGTATACCACCTGCGGGGCCAGCCGCCCGATGTTGATGGAGTTGGCGGAGGACAGCATCGTACCGTGAAGGTCTTTCCCTTTACAGGCTGCAAAGACATTCTTCACGCCGGCCTGCGCATCATCGAAACTCCCCCGGATGGCGCACACCTGGACGTTGCCGCCCTCCTGCGTCACCATCTGCGCCTCCTGCACCGGCGACACGCCCCCGGCGGGATAGAACACCATGATCCGGGTGCCGGACACATCATGGAAACCCTCCAGCGCCGCCTTACCGGTATCGCCGGAGGTGGCGGTAAGGATCACCACGTCCCCGGCCCCCTCCTGCTTGGCGGCGGCGCTCACCAGCCGGGGCAGCACCGACAGGGCCACGTCCTTGAAGGCGCTGGTGGGCCCGTGGTACAGCTCCAGCACATACCGCTCCCCCACCGGCACCAGCGGCGTCAGGTCATCGCTGGCGAATTTTCCGGCATAGCTGGCCCGCACCAGTCCGTTCATATCCTGAAAGTCCGGCAGCAGCACACCCAGAATGTCCGCCGCCATGGACATGGTATCCTTCTGCAAGGTCCCCTGCCAGTCAAAATCCAGCTTCCCCGGATCGCAGACATATAGTCCTCCGTCCGGTGCGATGCCCTCTAAAACGGCTCTGGTCGGGGCCGCCGTCAGCTTTTCATCCCTCGTGCTGTGGTAGATCATAAAAACGCTCCTTTTGCCACTTGCTTTTTCTGAAACAGTATGATACACTGTCTCCAGTAAAAAAGCAAGTGTTTTTATTCCGGGGACACAAATTCTCTCTGTCCGCTGCGGAACAAACGGCACTGCATCCATGAAAGAAAGGCGATCCTCCTATGTTAAAGGTATTGAAATTCGGCGGCTCCTCTATGGCCGACGCCCATCAGTTTGCCAAGGCGAAGGCCATTGTGGACTCTGACCCCAGCCGCCGTGTGGTGGTAGTCAGCGCCGCCGGAAAGCGCAGTCGGGACGACCACAAACTAACGGACCTGCTGTATCTGTGCTACGCCCACCTGCAATACGGCGTCAGCTGCGACGCCGTGTTCGACATGATCCGCAGCCGCTATCTCACCATCCGGGACGAGCTGCACCTGTCCACACCGCTGGAGGCGGAGTTCGCCGCCCTGCGGGAGAAGATGGGCCGTGGCATCAGTCAGGACGAGCTGGTGAGCCGGGGCGAGTACTTCGCCGCCCGCCTCATGGCGGACTATCTGGGCTACGATTTTCTGGACAGCCCCTGCTGGCTTCGCTTCCGGCTGGACGGTGCCGTGGATCAGCCCGCCAGCTACGAGGCCCTGCGCCGCACCGCCTCCGGCCGCCGGGTGGTGATCCCCGGCTTCTACGGGGCCATGCCCGACGGCAGCGTCAAGACCTTCACCCGCGGCGGCAGCGACATCACCGGCGCTCTGGCGGCGGCGGCGCTGGACGCCGACGTCTACGAAAACTGGACCGACGTCTCCGGCTTCCTCATGGCCGACCCCAAGATCGTGCAGGACCCCCGCCCCATCGAGCGCATCACCTACGCCGAGCTGCGGGAGCTCAGCTATATCGGAGCGCAGGTGCTCCACGAGGGGACCGTCTCCCCGGTGCGGGAGAAGAACATTCCCCTGAACATCCGCAACACCAACCAGCCCGACCACCCCGGCACCATGATCCGGGAGCGCTTCGACGAGCCGGAGCTGGCAGACGAGAACCTCATCACCGGCATCGCCGGCCGCAAGGATTTCTCCGTCATCACCATCACCAAAAACGGAATGTCCTCACAGGCCGGTATCCTGCGGCAGATCCTGGAGGTGCTGGAGCGCTACGGCATCAACGTGGACTATCTGCCCTCCGGCATCGACACGGTATCGCTGGTGGTGTCGGCCCAAAAGGTAACCCCGTGCCTGTATCCCATGCTGGGCGACCTGCAAAAGGAGCTGAAGCCCGACAGCATCCATGTGACAGACAATATGGCCATCGTGGCCGCCGTGGGCCGGAAAATGGCCTATAAGCCCGGCACCTCCGGCCGCATCTTCGCCAAGCTGGGTGAAAACGGCATCAACATCCGCATGATCACCCAAGGACCGGAGGAACTGAATATCATCGTTGGCGTGGACGGCAGCGACTTTGAGCGTGCCATCCGTGTCCTGTACGACAGCTTTGTAAAATAAGGAGGAACCAAACTATGAACGTTGCCATTCTGGGCGCCACCGGTGCGGTGGGCCGTGAAATGATGAAAATACTGGCCGAGCGCAGCTTTCCCGTGGAGGAGCTGCGGCTGCTGGCCTCCCCCCGCTCCGCCGGGCAAAAGCTGCTCTGGCAGGGCCGGGAGCTGACGGTGCAGCCCGCTGAGGACAGTGCCTTCGAGGGTATGGACATCGTGCTGGGCGCTGCGGAGAACGACATCGCCAAGCGTTTCGCCCCGGCCATCGTTAAGGCGGGCGCCGTGTTCGTGGATAATTCCAGTGCCTTCCGCATGGACCCCAATGTGCCGCTGGTGGTCCCGGAGATCAACCCGGAGGATGCCCGCCGCCACAAGGGCATCATCGCTAACCCCAACTGCACCACCATCGTCTCGTTGGTGGCCATCAATGCCCTGAATCAGGACAGCCCCATCCAGAGCATCATCGCCTCCTCCTATCAGGCGGTGTCCGGTGCCGGAGCCGGCGGTCCCCGTGAGCTTATGGAGGAGGTGGAGCTGCTGCGGGAGGGCAAGCCCGTCCACCCGCAGGTGTTCCAGTACCAGATCACCTACAACGTCATCCCCCAGATCGGCGGTGAGGCCTATGTGGGCTACACCTCCGAGGAGATGAAGATGCAGAACGAGGGCCGCAAGATCATGCATCTGCCGGACCTGCGGGTCAGCTGCACCTGCGTCCGGGTACCGGTGGTGCGGAGCCACAGCGTCTCGCTGGTGGTCCGCACCCGTGAGAAGATCTCCGTCCGGCGGGCCAGAGAGCTCATCGCCGCCGCCCCCGGCTGCCGTCTGGTAGACGATCTGGCCAACCGGCAGTACCCCATGCCGCTGGACACCAGCGATCAGGACACCGTATTCGTGGGCCGCATCCGGGAGGATCTGACCTGCGATAACGGCCTGAACATCTGGTGCTGCGGCGATCAGGTCCGCAAGGGCGCCGCCACCAACGCCGTGCAGATCGCCCAGCTGCTGCTCCCCTGATAGCCCCCTGATAACCGGATATGTAAAGCACCCCTGCTTCACAGGAAGCAGGGGTGCTTTTTTCACGTTTTTCCCTTATTCGATGGATTTCAGAGACTCCGCCATGCTGATGCGCCGCAGCTTGAAGTACATCACCACGTTCACGATGGCGGCAAACACCGCCGTCAGCAGCATGGAGAACACCACGCTCTGCCATGCGATCCGCACGTCGAAGGCGATGGTGTCGATGCGGATCTGGCTCATCACATAGGCGTGGAGCCACTTGCCCAGCGGCAGACCCACCAGCATCCCCAAAAACGTCAGGGTGTTGTTCTCCCGGAACACATAGGCCGACGTCTCTCCGGGATAGAAGCCCAGCACCTTGATGGTGGCGATCTCCCGGATGCGCTCGTTGATATTGATGTTGGTGAGGTTATACAGCACGATAAAGGCCAGCGCCCCGGCGCACACCGTCACCATCCACACGACGTAATCCAGCACCGACATCATGGTCCCCACCCGCTGGCGGGTATCCAGATTCACCGATACCGCCGAGACGTTCTCCATATCCAAAATTCGGGCCGAGGCGGCGTGGACACCTGCGTCGGAGTTGTCCGTCACCCGGATGAAGGCGGTTTTCACCGGCGGCACGCTGCCCCACTGATCCCGGCAGGTGTCCGCTGACACGATGGCGTAGTTGGATACGTAGTTGTCAAAGATGCCGCTGACCGTCACCGTCAGGGTGTTCATGTCGCTGTCCCGCAGGGTCACGGTGTCCCCCACGGACACGCCCAGCGCCTCCGCCAGAGCGTCGTTGAGCAGCGTCTCCCCCGTTCCGGGCATGGACAGCTTTTCGCTGCCCCGGTGGAGGTCCATCATGCCCTCCAGACTGCTCTGAGGCACCAGCAGATTCACCGTCTTGGCCCCGCCGCCTGCCTCCACCGTCACGGAGCCGTCGTGGAGGAACACCACCGCCGACACATCGGCGGCCTGCCGGGAAAACGCCTGCTGCGTCTCCGCATCCATCTCCTCTGTGAAGGACACCGCCGCATCGTACAGGGTAATTTCCTCGAACTGATAGTCCACCACATTGGCGATGGAGTCCTTGATGCCGAAGCCCGCCAGCAGCAGCGCTGTGCAGCCGCCGATGCCCAGCACCATCATGAAGAACCGCTGCTTGTACCGCAGCACGTTCCGCAGGGATACCTTGGTCAAAAAGCCCAGCCGCTTCCACAGGAAGGTGATGCGCTCCAGCAGCACCCGCTTGCCCTCCTTGGGGGCCTTGGGCCGGATCAGTTCCGCCGGCACCTCCCGCAAGAAGCCACGGCACACCAGATAGGTGGCCCCCAGAGCGCACAGCAGATAGGTGGCTACGGAGATGGCCGCCAGCTTCCCATCCAGCACAAATTCAATGGGGATCCCGAAGCCGTACATGATGTTATAGGCGTGCCAGAGGATCTTGGGAAAGATGTAGGAGCCTCCCACAAAGCCGATGGCGCACCCCAGCAGCGAAGCGCTGCCGGAGTAAAAGAAGTACTTGAACAGGATGGCCCCCCGGCCATAGCCCATGGCCATCAGTACGCCCAGTTGGGTGCGCTGCTCCTCCACCATGCGGGTCATGGTGGTGATGCACACCAGCGCCGCCAGCAGGAAGAAGAACAGCGGGAACACACGGGAAACTCCCGCCACAATGTTGGTGTCGCTCTCGAAGCATACATAGCCCACGTTGGTGTCCCGGCCCAGCACATAGGTGTCCGGCTCTTTCAGATCCTCCAGCTTCTGCCGGGCATCGTCCAGTTCCCCCTCATGGTCGGACAATTCCCTTTCGCCGTCCTCCAGCTCCTGCCGGGCGCTCTCCAGCTTGGGACCTGTCTCCTCCAGCTGGGCCTTGGCCGCCGCCAGCTGCCGGGCCGACTCCTCCAGCTTCTCCTGTGCCTGTGCCAGCTGCTGCTCCGTGTCATCCAGGGCCGCACCCGCCGCATCCAGCTGGGCCTTGCTCTGGGCCAGCTGCGCCGCCGTTGCCTCCAGCTGAGCCTGATTCTGAGAAAGCTGCGCCGCTGTGGCGTCCAGCTGCTCCTTCATGGCCGCCAGCTTGGCCTGCAGGACCGGCAGCTCCGGGCTATCCTCCGGCAAGGCCGCCGCCTGCTGCTCCAACAGCTGATACTGCGCCAGCGCCGCCTGATACTGCTGCTGTGCCGCCTGATACTGCCGCTGGCCCTCCTCATAGCCGGCCTGCCCCTGATTGTATTGGCTCACGCCGTTTTCATAGTCCTTCCGGGCCGCCTCATAGAGCGCCCGGCCACTGTCATATTCTGCCAGCCCATCCCGGTACTGGCCGGCGCCCTCTATATAGGATGCATGTCCGTCCTTGTACTGGGCAAGGCCGTCGTAGTATTCCGTCCAGCCCGTTTCCAGCTGCTTCCGGGCGTCGTCCAGCTGCTGCTGGGCATCCGCCAGCTTTTCCTGCGCCTCACTGCGGAGAGAGTCGTACCGCAGCTGCGCCCGCTGAGCCGCCAACTCCTTCAGGGGCTGCTCCATGGCCTCCACGACATCGTCATAGGCCGCCGTATAGATGCGGCCATCTGCCCCGGTGAGGGTCACGTCGATCTCCGTGTAGTAGTCCATCGCAAAGCCCTCCGGCAGCAGATAGACAAACGCCGCCACGGTGCCGTTTCCCAGCGCCGTGCCGCCTCGCTCATAGTTGATGTACATAGGACTGGCAGCCACGCCCACCACCGTATATTCCCGGCTGGCGAAGGTATCCAGCGTATCGGCGGAGTTGTTGTCCGACAGCCGGATGACGCTGCCCAGTGCGCTCTCATCGTAGCGCCATGCGTCCACCACGCACTCGTCGGCTTTCTCCGGCAGCCGTCCCGCCTGTAAGCTCAGGCGGTTCACCTGCTGCGTCAGGGAGTGGGCCTTCAGCACCATGTCGGAGCCGTCCTCCCCCACGCACAGCACGTCGGCGGAACGGGCGCCCTCGGCGGCGGATACGCCATCCAGCTTCCGGAAGGCATCCACATCCTCCTCCGTCCAGCCCAGAGTGGAGAGGATCCGGTCATCGAACATGGCCAGATCCTTCAAATAGTGATTGGCAGTGGAGATCATAGCGGTGCGGGTCACCCGCAGTCCGGCAAAAAAGCCCACACCCAGCGCAATAATGGCCAGAATGGCCAGATACCGGCCCAAGCTGGTTTTGATCTCCCGAAAAGCAGTTTTCAGCAGCATATCCTCACCACTCGATCTCTTCCACAGGGGTGACGTGTTCATTCTTCCGCACGGACTGGATGGTGCCGCTCTTGATGGAGATGACCCGATCCGCCATGGCCGTCAGAGCGGAGTTGTGGGTGATGATAACCACCGTCATTCCCGTCCGGCGGCAGGTATCCTGCAGCAGCTTCAGAATGTTCTTGCCGGTAACATAGTCCAGCGCACCGGTTGGCTCGTCGCACAGCAGCAGCTTGGGGTTCTTGGCCAGCGCCCGTGCAATGGCCACCCGCTGCTGCTCGCCGCCGGAGAGCTGGGCCGGGAAGTTCTTCATCCGCTCCCCCAGTCCCACCTCCCGCAGCACCTCTGCCGCATCCAGCGGATGGGGGCAGAGCTGGGCGGCGATCTCCACGTTCTCCAGCGCCGTGAGGTTCTGAATGAGGTTATAAAACTGGAACACAAAGCCCACGTCGCGGCGTCGGTACTCCGTCAGCTGCCGCCGGTCGTAGCGGGAGATATCCCGGCCATCCAGCTTCACCGTGCCGCCGGTGAGGGTATCCATACCCCCCAAAATATTCAGCAGCGTGGTCTTTCCGGCACCGGAGGCCCCTACAATGACGCAGATCTCCCCCTTCTCCACCTGAAAGGTGGCGTCCCGCAGCGCCGGGATCTCCACCGCTCCGGTGTGGTAGATCTTGCTGACCTTTTCAAATTCCACAAAAGCCATTGTGACCTCCTCGCTTCTCCAGAATGTTTCTTTTATTATACAATTCCGATTCCGGATTATCAATGGACAAACTCTGAACTTTTAGAGAAAATACGTAAAAATTGGACACCTCCCCCATTTTCCTGACAGTCTGTGGACATCGTATGGACCTGCAAGGGAGCCGCTTTCCGTCCGTTTTTCTCCTCTGGACGCCCCGGTTGCTTCCGGGGTACCATCTCCCTTTGGGAACAGACATCTCTTCTTAGGGCGCACGGGCAGGATATGTATATTCTGCATAAAATTCATCTGTATCTATCCATCTATTTTTACGTATGTGCATCTTTACACTACTTCGCTAAAGTGTTAAAATATATCCAACGTCAGCGGGACGACCAGTCGCTGTGAATAAGCGACCGGGAGCATATGGTCAATCGGAACCGCAAACTACGGGAGCGGCTGCCCGGCGCCATGCGATAGACCGTAGAAAGACGAGAGAGACAGCTTTGATCCATGCGGTTTCGTCAGAAATGAGGTTTTGGTATGGAGCGACACCATCGATAACAGATAGAAAGCACAGGCGCCCCAAAAGTGGGGCAGCCTCCGGCGGGGCAGCTTCCATAGCACCCTCGTTGCCCCAAGGGAACCGGTGAAAATCTCGGCGGCGGTTCCTGATAAAGGCCCGCAGAGAGGAAACCTGCGAAAATCCCAATCGAGCGACGGCGAAGGCGGCTGGAATCTGCCGACGGAAACAACAGCGGAAGCCAGCAACAGAAACGGCGCTGCGATGAGGGCTGTCGAAAACCGCCCACGGAAATCGGCGGCATAAGCCATCGGCAGAAGGGCCAGTAGGGTTGTGGTAAGGACAGGCGGAAAGTCGCAGAAAACGGTGGCGGGAATCTGCGGCGGGGCTTGCAAGTTCCGGAAAAGTAAGCGATAATAGTGCAAGACTCATGATGCCCAGCACAGGATTTGGGCTGTCCATCACAACACCGTTCCGTACAACGTTCCGCCGAGACAGCCTGATGGAGTGTGGGCTGAACCGATATCATGCGGCACGGCGCAGGGTACTCCCTCATTCGAGCAGCGCATCCCTTACTCCGGTGCGGCTGATCAGACATCAAGACGGAGTAACCGAGAGCAGGCTGAACCGGCATTTTGCATCGCAGAACATCCCCCGCACAGCGCCGGTAAATGCGGCGCAGCATGAGCCACCTCACACAATACAGCGTGGCCCCACACAGCGCATCATCTAACACAATACATCTGTTACAACACATCCGTGTACCATAGCAAGGAGGATATTCCCATGAAAAAGTTCAAGCAGCTTCTGTGTCTGGCGCTGGCACTGACCATCAGCGCCTCCCTGCTGGCCGCCTGCGGCCAAAAGGACAACGGCGGAAGCAAGGATTCCGACGAAAAGGTCCTGACCTACGCCGTGGAGGGTGGCTCCGCCGGCGAGGAGATCGCTCTGGAGAAGGGCTGGAAGGTCACTACGCTGGAGGATCAGGCCGCCGCCCTGATGGAGGTGGCCTCCGGCACCTCCGACGCCGCCATCATCGATCTGCTGATGGCCGGGGCCATGATCGGTGAGGGCACCAGCTACCCTGATCTCACCTATACCGACAGGCTCACCGAGGAGGAGTACGGCATCGGCTGCCGCAAGGGCTCCGATCTGGCGCAGTACATCAACTGCGTGCTGGGCGATGCCTATCAGAGCGGAACCATGCAGAAGCTGGCCCAGCAGTACGGCATCACCGAGGAGCTGCTGGTCCCACAACAGGAGAGCACCTTCACCACCGGAGAGGACAGTGACGTCAGCTATATCCAGCAGAAGGGTACGCTGGTGGTGGGCATCACGGAGTTCGCCCCCATGGACTATAAGGATGAAAATGGCCAGTGGATCGGCTTTGACGCAGACCTTGCCAAGCTGGTGGCGGAGCGTCTGGGTGTGGAAATTCAGTTCGTGGTCATCGACTGGGGTCAGAAGATCAATGAGCTGGACAGCAAGGCCATCGACGTGGTGTGGAACGGCATGACCCTCACCGACGGCGTTACCAGCGCCATGGCCTGCACCAACGCCTACTGCAAGAACGCACAGGTCGTGGTGGTGCGTGGTCAGTAAATAACGGCCAGAATGCCGCTGCGGGGGCTGTCCGCCGCAGCGGCATTTTTTATGGCGGCCCGTGAAAAGGGCGGCCTGTGAAATCTGAGTGTAAGGAGTTCTTCCCATGTTCTGGTCTGTGACACTGTCCCTGCTGGAGGGGCTGCGTGAGGTGGTGAAGCTGTTCGCCCTGACGCTGGTATTCTCTCTGCCGCTGGGGCTGGCGGTGACCTTCGGCTCCATGAGCAAGTGCCGTCCGGTCAGCTGGTTTTTTAACGTTCTGGTGTGGATCGTCCGGGGAACGCCCCTAATGCTGCAGCTGATCCTGATTTTCTACGGCCCCGGCATCTGGCTGGGCCACAACATCTGGGGCAGCCAGCGGATGCTGGCGTGTACCGTGGCCTTCGTGCTGAACTACGCCTGCTACTTCTCCGTCATCTACCGGGGCGGCATTGAAGGCGTGCCTGCCGGGCAGCGGGAGGCGGGAGAGGTACTGGGCCTCACCCGCAGGCAGATCTTCTTTAAGATCACCCTGCTGCAGATGGTGAAGCGCATTGTGCCGCCTATGTCCAATGAGATCATCACGCTGGTGAAGGACACCTCGCTGGCCCGCATCATCTCCATCATGGAGCTGACCAAGGTGGGCGAGAGCTACATCAAGGCGCAGGGCATCACATGGCCCCTGTTTTACACGGGGGTATTCTATCTGGCCTTTGTGGGGCTGCTGACACTGCTGTTCCGGTACATCGAGCGCAGGCTCAGCTATTTTCGGTAAGGAGGGGGTACTATGGCGATCCTGAAGGTGGCACAGCTGGAGAAAAGCTTCGGCGGTACCAAGGTCCTGCGGGACATCAGCTTTTCGCTGGAGGAGGGACAGGCTCTGTCCATCATCGGCTCCTCCGGCAGCGGAAAGACCACGCTGCTGCGGTGCCTGAACTTTTTGGAGACACCGGACAGCGGCCGCATCGCCGTCCGGGGACGGAATCTGCTGGACGGGAGCCTGTCCCCTCAGGAGCGGCGGCGGAACCGGCTGCACTTCGGGCTGGTGTTTCAGGATTTTAATCTGTTTCCCCAATATACGGCGCTGGAGAATGTAACGCTGGCCCGGCGGCTGCTGGCCAAATCCGAGAGAACCGGGGAGGCCCCGGAGGCCATCCGCCGGGAGGGCGAAGCCCTGCTGGAACAGATGGGTCTGGGAGATCGGATGGGCCACTATCCCCACCAGCTCTCCGGCGGACAGAAGCAGCGGGTGGCCATTGCCCGTGCGCTGGCCATGAAGCCGGACATTCTGTGCTTCGATGAGCCCACCTCGGCGCTGGACCCGGAGCTTACCGGGGAGGTGCTGAAGGTCATCCGGCAGCTGGCCCGGCAGCGCACCACCATGGTCATCGTCACCCACGAGATGG
>OLVR01003243.1_pt1 | contig 10779 bp, 8 predicted proteins | sample 1673261 | NCBI WGS metagenome assembly OLVR01 (sample SAMEA3178938, study PRJEB25190) | human gut metagenome | biome: human gut; feature: human-associated habitat; material: faeces | place: Austria | collected 2013 | reverse complement strand
CGCCGCTCTCGATATCCATGCAGCCGCGCTCCTTGCGCAGGCGGGCACGGTGGCCATACAGCTCCTTCATAGCAGGCAGCTGCGCCAGTACTTCATGGTACTTGCCGGTCAGTTCGTCATCGGTGCTGCCGGCCAGCAGGGCGTTGATCTCGGAGTACACGCCCTTGACCCGGCTGCGGATGACGGACTTGACAAAGCGGTAGTCGGTCAGATTGCCGTCTTTATCCAGCCGCATCAGGCAGGAGAAAGCCAGCCGCAGCACGCCCTCGTTCAGGCTGCAGATGCCGTTGGACAGCTGCTTGGGCAGCATGGGCACCACCTGATCGGCGTAGTAGACGCTGGTAGCGCGGTTAAAGGCCTCGTTGTCCAGCTCGGAGCCGGGCTTGACGTAGTTAGAAACATCCGCAATGTGCACGCCCAGCTCAAAGCCTCCGTCCGGAGTCTTGGTCAGGCTGATGGCATCGTCGATATCCTTGGTCTCGGCGCTGTCGATGGTAAAGATGGGCAGGGCGCGCAGATCCATGCGGCCCTCGCAGTCCGCAGCAGACACCTCGGCGTTGTCCAGCTTTTTGGCCTCGTCCCGCACCTTGTCCGGGAAGCGGTTGCGGATATCCTGCGCGTAGAGCAGTGCCTTTGCGCAGCGCTTGGCCTCATCGCAGCTGCCAAAGCGCATGGCAACGCCTACACGGTGATCCTCCTGACGGTTGCCGCGCAGCAGGATCTCCACTGCCACCTTGTCGCCGTCCTTGGCGCTGCCTTCGCAGTCCCGCATGACCTGCATGGAGATGGCGGGGCAATCGTCCGGCACGAACTTCAGGCGGCCCTCCATGCGGTGCATGGTGCCCACCAGAGAATTTTTCTCTTCCAGAACAGCAAGGATCTCGCCTTCATCACTGCCCTCTACCCGGGGATGTGCAAACTTTTCCACCAGCACCTTGTCGCCGGGCATCGCGCCACGGGTGAACCGGCCGGGGATAAAGATATCGCTGGTGCCGTCCTCCAGCATGACAAAGGCAAAATTCTTGCCCAGCTTTACCACCTTGCACAGCAGTGCCTTATCGGCACGACCGCTGCGCACGGTGAAGAACACGCCCTGCCGCTGGCAGATGACAGCCTCGTGCACCAGCTGGTCCACAGCCTCCATCACCTTGCGGTCTGCACCGCGATCCCCGCCGAACTTATTCTTCAGATCCTTTACGGTGCACGGCTGATTCTGGATCGCGTGCTCAATTTTATCGCGCATTGCCATAAAATATTTTCTCCTTCACTTCCGTGGCCGTGCATCTCCTGCGGAGCACAGCCCTGCCTTGGGACGGGCACTTTCCCCTGTCCCCTCTTTGCGGCAGCCCGCAGAACCGGCTGCCCACACTTTTTTCTGCACAGAAAAACAGCCCCGTCCGTTCACGGGGCTGCAACGCCTTCTCAGCCTGCCAGACGGCCTGCAAACAGGCAGGCCAGAATAGCGACCACAAAGAACACCACGCCTGCAATGCGGGTGACCTTAGCCAGCATCTGATCTGCCGGGGTCAGACGTGCATTGTTGGCACCGCCCACACTGCCGTTGATGGCACCGGACAGGCCCTGACCGTGGGTGTGCTGCATGAGGGTGAGGAAAACGATGACCAGCGAAGCCACCAGCAGAATGGCACCGCCAACAATTTCGATAACAGACATGAATCGTAACGCTCCTTTTATTTGTAAATACGGAAAACTACGCAAAAATACAACTATATAGTAGCATAACAAAGCCAAAATTGCAAGTAGAATCCGCGCATTTAACCCGCTGCTTCCAGCGCGGTGCAGACCTGCGCAAAGATGGCTGCACCGGAGTACGCCGTGTGCACCGCACCGTCCTGCAATACCACAATGGTGTAGCGGGGCTTTTCTGCCGGCCAGAACCCCGCAAACCACAGGTTGCAGCGCTCGGTGCCCTCCGGGGTGAACTGCCCGGTCTGAGCAGTGCCGGTCTTGCCGCCCGCCCCGCCGGAAAGCCCGGCGGCATCCTGCGCGGTGCCCTGCTGCACCACCTGTACCAGCATAGCGCGCAAAAGCGCTGCGTTCTGTGCTGAGATCACCCGCCGTCCCCGGGGGTGGCTGAGGGTCTCCACCGGTTGGCCGGTGGCCTCGTCCAGCGTGGCTTGCAGCACATAGGGGGCGCGGTATACGCCGTCCGCCGCAAGGGTGTTGAACAGTGCCGCCACCTGCATGGGTGTCGCCAGCAGGCTGCCCTGCCCAAAGCTGAAATTAGCCAGCTGCCCGCTTTGCGCCAGCTCCTGCGGGGTGGGCAGCTGCCCGGCCTCGGCGGCAAACCCCTCTGCCAGCAGCAGGCTCTGCCCAAAGCCAAAGGCTTTAGCGGCGTCCAGCAAGCTTTCCGCACCCAGCTGCTGTCCCAGACGGATAAAATAGCCGTTACAGCTTTTTTCCAGCGCGGCGGCAAGGTCCACCTGTCCATGCGGCACCCCGCCCGCGCAGCGGAAGATCTGCCCATCCACTACCACCGCGCCGGTGCACTCGAAAACCGGCTGCAAGCCCGCTTCCAGTGCAGTCGCCGCCAGCACCGGCTTGAACACCGAGCCCACCGCGTAGCTTTGCAGTGCCCGGTTCAGAAAGGGACTATTCTCTGCCTGCAGGCTGTCGGCAAGGTGCTCCGGGTCGTAGCACGGCACACTGACGCTGGCGCGCACCGCCGCTGTGGCGGTATCCAGCACCAGAATGCAGCCGCTCGTCATGGTACTTGCCGCCACTGCTTCCACTGCCCGCTGCACCGGGCGGGAGATGGTCAGCTGCACGCCCAGCGCCCCGCTGTCGGCTTGCAAAAGCCTAGCCGTTTCTCCGGTGCGCAGCGTACCCTGCGCCGTCACGGCGCAGACAAGACTACTGTTCTCCCCTGTGCCGGAAAGCACGGCGTCCAGCGCCTTTTCCAGCCCGGCAGCGCCATGACCCGTGCTATCCAGATAGCCCAGCAAATGCTGACACAGCGGCACCGCCGCATACCGCCGGGCGGTAGGATAACCGGTCAGCCCAAGGCGGGCGGGGTCGCAGCTTACCTCCAGTAAAAACGGCGCAGCACGGCTGCGGCTGCGGTACAAAAGCGCCTGCCCGGCGGCATCGGTGCAGGCATACAGGCGGTCGTAGTTTCCCTGCCCGGGAAAGCATACCACCTGCCAGCGCTCCTCAAGGCCGGTGAGCAGCCGCCCCTGCGCATCGTAAAAGTTGCCCCGTCGGGCGGGCAACTGCAGGGTGACCGTGCTCTGCGCCGCAGCCCGCGCAGCATAGGCGGGGTGCAGCGCCAGCAGATACAACCGGCACAGCACCACCGCAAATCCCAGCAGCAAGGCGGCATACACCGCCAATACCCGTTTGCCAGACATCCCCGCGCCCCCTTTCCCTGTGGTTAGGGTGGGCAGCCGGGGCGCGGGGTATACATAAAAAGAGGCGGAACCTCTCCGAAGAAAAGTTCCGCCTCTTTGGCGTTTCTTTTTAAGAAAGACTGGTACGGCTTAGTACATGCCGCCCTTCCAAACCACACTTTTGGAGCCGAATTACGAATATCTGGAAACGTAGACTTTTGTAGAATTATCAAGGCCACAAGCCGATTTTTCCAGATTCTCCGTTTTTGCACGATCCACGCTTTTCTACGCAAATCTACGCCACTTACCGGGTGATTGGCGTAAGTTTTGGCGTAAGTTTCGGCGTAAGCAATTCCGCTTCATGCGTCGAAAATCACAGGTTGCCGGCGATCTGTTCAAAGGCTCTTTCAACCGATTCAAAGCTGCTGTGCGTGTAGACATCCAGCGTCACACTGGCATTGGAGTGTCCCATCAGGTATTGCAGGCTTTTTACATCCAGCCCTGCCTGCTGAACATTGGTGCAGAAGGTGTGTCGCAGCACATGAGGTGTAATGCGCGGAACAGGTTTGCTGTACGCCTTCTCAAACTTTCCCTGCACGCCACGCATAAACAAACAGCGGCCCCGCAGACCTTTTTCAAAGTCTGCGGGGCCTTGTGCTGTGGGGCTATTTTACCTGCACGGTCATGGTTCGGTCACTGCCCGGTAGCCGCGGATGACGCGCCACTTGGCGACGCCCTTGTCCGGCTTAAAGCTGCCGTCGGCGCGGGCTTTCAGGTAGCCCTGCTCGATGGCCCACTGGGCGGCTTGGGCCAGCTCCGGGTCGGCTACGTCCGCAAAGGCGGGCAGAGTGGCCGGGGCCGGGCGGCCTGCGGTGTTCCAGAGGAGCATTGCCAGCTCGGCGCGGGTATGGGGCACGGCCACCCCTGCAGGCAGGAGCTGGTCAAGGATGAGCTCCGTGCCCACCTGATAGGCCACGACGCCCGCCGCGCCCACGACTGCGACGCCCGCCAGAAGGGTGCCGAAGCCGTCTCCGCCGTCTGGGCTGCCCTCGCCGCTCTCGGCGGTGCGCCAATGGCCATAGAAGGTCACGTCCCGGTCGAGGTTGCCCACATGGTTCGCGCCCGGGCCCATGTAGTAGGGGCTATCCTCCAAGCGGGTGCCGTCTTCGAGGAACCAGCCCTCAAAGAGGCGGGCTTCCTCCTCGCTGCCGGTGATCGCACCGGGGAACTGCATTCCTCCATTCACCGGTTCGTCCCCCGGGCGGACGACCCAGTAGACCTTAAAGTCCGTGGGGGCCTGCTCCGGCTGGGCGATCTTCGCCTTCTTGCTCTCGTTCATTTTGCCTTCCACCAGATCAAGGCCGTGAGACATGATCAGGCGTCCCAGTTCGAGGGCATAATAATCCTGTTCCTCCGATGCATCCGTTTCCGCCGTGATGACGGTGCCTGCGCCGGAAGCCTCCAACTCGTTTGCCACGACGGCCGAGCCGCCGGCTTTCACATCCAGCGTGCTGTTCGCCACGGTGAGCTTGCCGCACCGAATGCCAAACTGGAAGAAGTTGCCTTCCGAGTTTGTGCCTGCAATGGTCACGGTGCTGTTTTGGATGGTGATGTCCTCGTCAGAGCGGCCTGCCCGGATTGCGTCATCACCAACGTCGCCGTCGATATTGCCCGTAAGGGTGAGGGTTGCGTTATCCAGCGTCAGCGGGCCAACCGTCATGATCCCGTCGGCATCGGAAAGGCTGGCGGTGCCGGTAATGGTCAGCATATCATCCGTCAAGTCGGAATCGATGCAGCTGGAAATGCCTTCCTCCGCATCCTCGCCCAGCGTGAGGTGTGCATTGTTCAGGGTCAGGGTGTGGGTATCCGGGTCATAGGACACGGTGCCGTCACCCAGCACGTCGTTCTGGTTGGTCTTTGTGACCTGCGTGCCTGCTACCAAAAGGGCGTAGGTTTCGCTTTCCTGCCGGTCCGGGTCCACATCCGTCAGCTCCAGATAGGCGTGGTTTGTCTCTTTGACTTCAAAAAAGCTGTCAAGTTTTTCCTGCACGCTGGTGTCGATTTCCGTATAACCCGCGTCATCGTCGGTGCGATACCAGAACCTGCTTACGTCCTCTCCGATGCCCAGCCTACTCAGGCCGAAGTCCATACCGATAGTCGTCACATTCAGGAGCAGGTGGCCGCCGTTGTAGGTCAGATGACCCTGTTCCCCGATGTACTGCTGCGCATGGATCACCAGCTCGCTGCCATGGTTCATGGTAGTGAAATTGGCGATGCCGTATGCTGCATTTGTGATCTTCACCTTGCCATCGATCTGAACGCTTCCCCAGCCGATGCCCGTCTGGAAACCCTTCAGCGTGATTCTAGTATCGGAAGCAATCGTCGTTTTATCGTTTGTAGCGCCTAAAATTCCTTTCGACTGGTTTCCCGCATCGGTATTGGAGAGATCGTATTCTCCCCTTTCTATTTCCTTTGCTCCATCAAAGCCGTTGCTTTTCGTTCTGCCCGTCACTTTGCCATTTGCCACCAGCCTCAGATTTTTTTCACTGAGGGCTTCGACCAGCGAAGAATTATACGGGTCCGAAGTTGTATCCAGCGTCACATCTCCGTCAAAGGTCAAAAGACCCCGGTTATAGGATACCGTACCCTGAATGTACGGCACCCTCTCATTATCATCGGCCCGTCCGACATACTCCGGATACAGAAACACACTTGTCACCCTGCAAGCTGCTCCGATCGTCGAGCTGCCCGCCAGTGCCAGCGGGGCCGCGAGGTTCAGCGCGAGGGCTGCGGAAAGCACCCCGGCGAGGAATTTCTTCCATCTTCGTTTCATTGCAAAAGCCTCCCTTTTTCTACCAATTTTGTTGCAGGAAAAAAGCTCCACGGTTCACTTTTAGGATACCGTGGAGCTTTGGTTTTTGCTATTAACCCGGGGTTAGTTTTTGGTTAATTCCGGGGGGCGTTTTTCTGGTACCACTCGGCCAAGCGGGCGCGGCGGGTGCGGGGGTCGCCGCCCATATCCAGCTTTGCGTACAGCTGGTTGATGTACTGCTTCACCGTGCCCTCGGAGAGGTAGAGGGCGGCGGCGATCTCCTTGTTGGTGCACCGCCCGGCCACCAGACGGGCCAGCTCCCGGTCGCGGTCGGTCAGGGGCAGCTCCGGCGCGGGGGCGGGCAGACCCAGCCGGGCGGCAAAGGCCCGGCCTGCGGGCAGGATGCGGGCCACGAAGGGCCCCAGACGCGGCTCGCACACGGCCCAGTCCTCCCCTTCCAGCAGGGGGGCCAGAGCGGGATACTGCTCCACAAAGAGCACCCAGAAATCGTCCTGCACAGCGTCCAGCAAAGCCGCTGCCAGCGCGGCCCGGGCCTCGGCCCGCTGGCCGAAGCGCAGCTGCGCCGCCGCCAGCTGGATGCGGGCCTGCAGGCCCACCAGACCGTAGTGCATGGCCTCGCACCGGCGCAGCAGGCCCTCGCTGTGGGCGATCACCTTCACGTACTCCCCCTGCGCCAGCCAGACCTGCTGCTCGATGAGGGACATCATGGGGCGGCAGGGCCCAAAGAAGCTCACCTCGGCCAGCTTGTGCTCCCGGAACAGCTCCGGGGCCTGCTCCGGCCTGCCCTGCAAAGCGTAGAAATAAGCGGCGATGCTCTCCAGCAGATGCACCTGCACCCCGTCGTGCTTTTGCAGCAGGGCGGCGCGCTTGGCGGCAAAATCGTACCCCTCTTTCCCCTTGCCGCACAGGGCCAGCCGCAGGGCCAAAAAGTCGCAGCAGAGGGTCATGTTCTCCTGCCCGGCGGCGTCGGCCCGGGCCCGCTCCAGCAGCACGGCGGCTTTCTCCCACGCCCCCTGCAGGTAGGCGGCCTCCGCGTCCATCAGAAGCTCGGCCCCCTGGCCGTGGCCGTTGGTGATTTTATAGTAATGGGGCATACACTCGTACATTTCGGCCAGTTCTTTGCCCAGCTCCCCGGGGGCGCGGTAGTACATCATCAGCACCGAGGGGGAGCCGAAGGTCCAGCTGCCGCTGTTGCGCAGGGTGACGGCGGGGCGGCTCATCTGGCGGCTGGCGCTGCGGTGGAGGCGGCTCATCTGGGTGATGTCGTTGTAGAACAAGAAGCTCTGGATGAGGTCGCACTCCCCCAGCAGGTTGCCCCGCTCGGCGGCGGGCCACTCGGAGTGTTGGGCCACGGCGGCTTCCAGCAGGGCTTTCAGCTCCATCATTTTGGGGATCTGCTGCCAGGTGAACATCCGGCGCATCAGCACCAGAATGGCCAGCGGGTGGCGCTGCAGCGCTTCCACCGGGCAGCGGTCCAGCCGCTGCAGCAGCTCGGCGGGGCTGAGGGAGGCAAGCAGATCCCCCGCGTCCGCCTCGATGACGGCAAGGGCTGCGTCGCGGTCGCCGCAGTGCTCAAAGGCCTGCAAAGCGTGGAGGTACTGGGCTTTTTGGGCATACCAGCGGCCATACCGCTGCCAGACCTCCGTTTGCCGGGCGGCGGGCAGCTGGGCAAAGAGCCGCTCGGCGCACTCTTTCATCATGTGGTGGAAGCGGAAGCTCACCCCGTCCGGCAGGCGGGTGACAAAGGCGTTTTGCTGGGTGAGGGCCCGCAGCACCTCCTCCGCGTCGGGCAGGGCGGTGACAGCCCGGGCCATCTCCACCGTGAACTCATCGGCCAGCCCCATCACAGCGAGGAAGCCCCGGGTCTTCTCGGGCAGGGACTCCAGCATGGCGGCGGTGAACATGGCGTAGATGTCCGGCCCCGGCTGCAGCAGGCTCCCCCGCTCGGCCAGGGCATGGAGGTTCAGGTAGACGGCGGAGAACCACCCCTCGCAGGAGCGCAGCAGGCTCTCGGCCTGGGCGGCGGTGATCTCCACGCCGCAGCGGTGGGTGTAGGCCAGCAGCTCCTCCCGGTTCAGGCGAAGGCCGTCGGCCTCGATGCGGTGGAGCCGCCGCCCCAGCCGCACCACCTGCTCCCCGGGCAGAAAGCGGTTGCGGCTGGCCACGATAAGGTGGACGTTCTCGGGCAGGCGGTAGGCCAGCCGACACAAAAACTGCGCCACCCGCTCGTCCCCCAGCAGGTGGAAATCGTCCAGAAAAAGATAGTAGGGCGTTTTGCCGCCCAGCGCGGCACACAGGTCCTCCAGCAGCAAAGCCGCGCCGCTGGCGTCGGCGGGGCAGTCGTAGCCCTCCAGCACCGTCAGCCCGGCGGCGGCAAAGGCCTTCTGCACGCTTTTCCAGAAGATGGAGCGGTTATCCGAGTAGATGCTGGCTTGCAGCACCACGGCCCCCGCCTTGGCCTGCTCTGCCAAGAACCAGCGCACTGCCGTCGTTTTACCGTAGCCCATGGGGGCCACCACCGCCGTGAGCGCACAGGACGCTATGGGCCGCAGCGTCTCCCGCATTCGGTCCGAGATGTAGATGATGTTCAGGTTCTGCCTGTTTCTGGCCATGCGCGTTCCCCTTTTCCTTATGCTAAGGCTATTGTAGCACATTTGCGGCGAAGAGAAAAGTGCGGCAGGGGTGCAAAAAAGCAGGCAGAGCCTTCGCCTTTGCGAAAAGTTCTGCCTGCATTCTTTTTATAAATTGGGATTCTTGGGAGCTGCGGTTTTGGCTTAGTACATGCCGCCCTTCCAAACCACACTTTTGGAGCCGAATCACGAATATCGGGAAACGTAGACTTTTGTAGAATTATCAAGGCCACAAGCCGATTTTTCCAGATTCTCCGTTTTTGCACGATCCACGCTTTTCTACGCAAATCTACGCCACTTACCGGGTGATTGGCGTAAGTTTTGGCGTAAGTTTCGGCGTAAGCAATTCCGCTTCATGCGTCGAAAATCACAGGTTGCCGGCGATCTGTTCAAAGGCTCTTTCAACCGATTCAAAGCTGCTGTGCGTGTAGACATCCAGCGTCACACTGGCATTGGAGTGTCCCATCAGGTATTGCAGGCTTTTTACATCCAGCCCTGCCTGCTGAACATTGGTGCAGAAGGTGTGTCGCAGCACATGAGGTGTAATGCGCGGAACAGGTTTGCCGTACGCCTTCTCAAACTTTCCCTGCACGCCACGCATATAGTTTTCCAAGTGCATTGCCACCTTCGGCATTCCAGACTTGTCCAGAAAGAGGAATCCGCTGCAACCATCCACCAGCGCTTCCACTTTCGTGGACGCTCTGGCTTTTACTACACGCCGCAACGCTGCACAAACGGTATCTGTCATGGGAACATTGCGGATACCGCTTTTTGTTTTCGGCGGTGTGACAAAGTAGGGCTTTTCAGCCGTCCGGCAAAGCTGCCGCCGGACATGGATACAGTGCCGTTCAAAGTCGATATCTGCTCGTGTCAGGCCATACAACTCACTCACACGCAAGCCGGTTCCCATAAGAATGACGATATCATCATAATAGTTGCCGCCATAGTCTTGAACGAATTGCAGATATTTCTCCTGCTGCTCTCTGGTCAGTGCATCACGCACATAAGCGTCCTTCGGCACAACATCCGACAGCTTGAACTTGAATGGATTCTTGCGGATGATGTCATCCTCCACCGCCATCTCAAACGCCGGTCTGACAACGCTTTGCAGGATTCCTATGGTGTTTTGCTTGAAACCGCTGTCATGCAGAAACACGAACCAGCCTTTCGCATCGGACAATTTTACCGTTTTGATGGCTTTTTGCCCGAAAGGGTCAGCATGAATCCGCTTGACCGCTGTGTTGTACGACCGAAGTGAATTGGGTTTCAACCCACGTTTCAGGTTCATATAGCGGTCAACCAGATCAGCCACCGTCATCTCTCCGGCGGCGTAGTCGATGCCGTCTGCCAGATCGCGCCACAGTTCTTCCTCTTTTTTCCGCAGCTCTGTCAGGGATTTAGCGTAAATACAACGCCGTTTCTTGTGGATATCGGTATAACGATAGTCGTAGGTGCCGTTTGCTCTCTGACTTTCGCCATCCTTCAAAACACGGCCCTTGCTATCTTTGCGCTTTTCAGACATTTAGAAACTCCTTTCTGTGAAAAGCGCATATAGGGGTTAATTTTAGTATACCATACCGACCATGCGATTTCCACCGATATCGAATAGAAAAGACGTTGCATCATTCTCAAATAGAATACGCCTGCTCGATAAAGCAATCAAACAGACGGCGCTTGATCAAACGCTTGTTGCCCACCCAAAGGACAAATTTGCACTTATCCTCGTTGGTGATCTCACGCAGTTTATTGATGCCAATGCCGGAATAAGCCGCAGCTTCTTCCAGCGTCAGATTGCTCTTTTCCCAGATCGGAACTTGTCGGGACTTGGTCCCTCCATCTTGCTGATGCAAGACCATTTCATCGCTTAAAGTCCCCACCGGGGACTTCATTGCTTCGCAAACGCAAACTTCCTTCATAGGCAGACCTCCAATTCCTTGTAACCGAACGCCTGTAACCGGGCAGGAAA
>OLVR01003236.1_pt1 | contig 10793 bp, 7 predicted proteins | sample 1673261 | NCBI WGS metagenome assembly OLVR01 (sample SAMEA3178938, study PRJEB25190) | human gut metagenome | biome: human gut; feature: human-associated habitat; material: faeces | place: Austria | collected 2013 | reverse complement strand
CCTGCTTCAACGCCCTGAACGAATCCGTATCCGTATCTCTCGCAAGCCGGGTTAGATCCGCCGCCGCCACCGGAGAATCCGATCTTTTCAAATCCTTCCATAGCCGCCGCATAACCTGCAAGATATCCTGCCTGTTCTTCCTTGTAAACTACGGATGCGATGTTATCGACTCCTTCGATAGAACCGTCGATAAATATGAAGTGTACGTCAGGGTAAGCTGCTGCCGCATCTCTGATTGCCTTCTCCTGCAGGAAACCGGCCGCAACGATGATCTTAGCGCCGGCGTCTGCCGCGTTCTTCATGGCGTCATATCTGTCCGCGTCTGTAGCCTGGTTGCCGTTTGCCGGCTGATAATACTTGTAAGAAAGATCGTTTTCATAAGCGTAGGCCTTTACTCCGTTCCAAGTAAACTGGTTGAAAGAACCGTCTCTGAGCTGGCCGACGTCCGTTACGAAAGCGAGTTCATACTTTCCGTCTTCGGATTCCATAGTATCAGAAATCTGGTCGTAATCGATAGCGCCGTCTGTCTTTGCATCTTCGCCGCCGTCTTTGCTTCCGCAAGCCGCTAAAGCGAATACCATCACAAAGACCAGCATCAATGAAAGAAATTTTTTCATTTTTTCCCTCCTAAGTGATCTAACAATAAGTTGTTACTCTGATTATATAATAAACCTCATGAAAGTAAAAGTATTTTTTGTATTCTTATGAAGTTTTTGTCAAAACTTTTTGAAGGAAATATGTTCTCAAGAGAGCCGATCAAGCGGCGCCTTTGACTGTCATAGCCGGATGATACAAATCTGAGACCCATCGGCGATAAACCTCTTTCCTAAAGATCCGGCAAAGTCTGTATGAGATTTTCGGCATACACACTGTCCCGAATCTGGTTATCATGCTCATCCTGCGAACATCTGTACCCAATATGCAGTTCCGCCGGAATCTACGGCATAACCTACTCCCAGTTTAGTATATCCGCTTCCCAGTATATTGGCCCTGTGGCCCTGAGAATTCATCCATGCGCTCATCACCGAGCTTGCGGTCTTCTGTCCTTTAGCTATGTTCTCTCCGGCTGTCCTATATGAAAATCCGTATTGGTTCATCATATCGAACGCCGATCCGTATGTAGGCGAAGTATGTGAGAAGTAACCGTTTTCAGCCATATCTTCGGCCTTCATCTGAGCCAGCTTATTCAGCTGACTGTCCAGGGACAAGTTTCCAAGGCCTGCCTGACTTCTCTCGCTGTTAACGATGCTCAAAACTTGCGCAGCTTTTGAGCTTTGATTTAAAGATCCCTGTTGATCTGATTCGCCCAATCCCGGATTATAGTCCTGATCGCCTGTGCCGGGCTTTTGTGTCTGACCGCCTTCCTGATCGCCTGAATCAGGTTTTTGATTCTGGCCTCCGGACTGACAGCTGTTTTGGAGGTATTTATTGATGTAATCGGTAAACATGCTGCAGATCTGTCCGAAGTTACTTCTCGTACTCGCGGCGGCTTTGTCAGCCCCGAGAGTAAATACTGTCCCTCCTGCCAGTAAGGTTACTGCCAAGAGCATTGATAAAATCTTCTTTTTCATATTTTATCTCCTTTCTTGTGTCTTACATAACCACTATAAACACTTTTTATCGCCTATGTAAACTCACAAAATATGGAGACCCATCCAGATGGTGGCGGCGTCCGGCTCGTTAAAAGGCCTGAAAATACGACCCATATAAATCCTATGGAGCTCAATCATCCGCCACGAGAATCTTGATATGATGAGAAAAAGAGCCGCCCGTTCCGTCCCTGTGTAGGGCCGGTTCAGGCAGCTCTTTATCTTACTTTCCGCAATCTTGGTAAGTATACCCTTTATCCTCTCCCGGAAGATTGTAGTTTTCGTCCTTTTCCTTATTTGTAGGTTTCGGATCTGTCTTTCTGGTCATCTCATCGCCCCCTCTTCTCATATGTTTCTACCTGAGGGAGCAATTTATTCCTCTATTTGTTAAATTTTCTTTTTCTGATCTGTAATGTCATGCCTGAAGCCGATATTAAAGCCATCAGCACCCAGAAGATAACCGCAGAATCATCGGATGTCTTAGGAGCCTGGGCCGGATTTTTATCTGATTCCTGTCCGGTCGTTCCTTCACCGTCAGGTATGACGACGGAATCCGAATTCTTCTCTATGTCTATATCGCTCATATCGTAAAGGCTGCTCTTTCCTTCTATCATCCTGCTGTAGGATACGAGAGCGTAGAAGCCTTGTTCTGTAGCCATAGCGTTGACTCCAGATTCACCGTCAGTATGTTTAAAACCGCCTCCATTAACATAATATCCCAAAAGGGCGTCTAATACAGAATTGCCATTCTTGATGAAACGGCTGTCCTCGGCCGGATCTATACCTAAAGACGTCAGCGCCACTACTACCTGAGCGCATGATTCGGAATTGATACTTCCCCAGCTGCTGTACCCTCCGTTGGAGTTTTGGATATCCGATAGACACTGCAGAGCATTATCTACTGCTGTCTTCACAGATGAATCTGTGCTGTAATAAGGAGCAAGCGCCTGAATTGCCATGGCAGTCATGTCTGAATCGGCGTCAGGATCCGATAGATTCCATCCTCCGTCAGCAAGCTGGGCTCCGAGTATGGAAGCTATGAGATTCTCTCTCGTCGCTCTTGTACCCTGAACAGAAACATCCGGTATTTCATAATCATGGGAGTCTAAGGCTATCAGCGCCCATATGGCTCCGTTGATTCCCTGACGGTTTACATAATCCAAGTCTGCAAGCCCCGCAAGGAGATTATGTCCGGCTACGTCCGTAACGTCTCTTCCTATAGCTGTCAGAGCGAGAATCACCCTTGAGTTATCTGTAGATTTAGATCTGTGAAGCTGCTGAGCATCGTTTATGTTTTCTCTGACATATTGCTCTACATTTTTATAATATGCCTCCTTCTGCTCTGAAGTCATAACGTCCGCTCTCGCAAGACCTATAGCCAGCCATTCACCGCCTATGGAACCAACCTGTATTCCATAAGTCTGTACTAATTCGCTGAGATACTCTGCCGTTTTAGTATAGGCGTCGTCAAATCCTTCTATTGAATCTTTTTTGAGCTCTGCTATTCTTAGAACTGCCGTGTCAAGTTTCCTCTTGTATTCCTCCGAGATCTTTGATTTCTCTATATCGCTGAGAGAATTGTAGGCTTCCAAAGCAGCAGATACCGAAGAAGCATCTGTAAGTGTAAGATCCTGCGGCGCAGGCAGAGAGTTTATCATCTCTATGACTTGCTCGGCAGTCTTTTCTGAGCCCCAGCTCTCCTTTGTATAGTCGTCGGTATAGTGGAATACGATAGTATCTCCCTCGCTCAGATACTGTTTGCTGACGCCCACGTTGACATGCTCGCCGTTTAGCGTATACATCCATCCGGAGTTCGGTCCGTTATCCTTCTCCGCCAATGTAACGCCGTCTTTTGTCACAGACTCTATATAATCACCTGTAGGATTTGAAAAAGTTATTCCGTTTTCTCCCAGAACTGATGTAAGAACATCGAGAACTGTAGAGTTTCCGTCGACGGTATATTCTTTATCATCTATCCATGTCAGCAGATTTCCGTCAGCAAGAGTATGCACTTGTCCATTGACGTCATGGAGATCGTCTCCCATCAAGCTGAACTTTACCGTTATCTCGCCTACGTCACGTTTCAACACCGTTACGCTCCGCTCTATGTATGCGGCGCCGTATTCGTATCTGATGGCCTGTGTTCCAACCTTGTCCTTATCAAATCCTGTTATCTCTATTTGAGATCCGTCTACAATTACCGTGCTGCCGTCAGTCATCAGTACGGTGCAGTCTATTCCTGTCAGGTCTATGCCGTCTCCCTGGTAAATAGGGCTCTGCCATGCTCTGCCATCGCTTATGATGAGTTTATAAGGCTTGCCTTCGCTGCTGTGAACAGGTCCCCTCTCGCCCTGAGCCCAGTTTTTGAAACTGCTTTCGCTGCCGTTAAGGACCTTTACGACGGTTCCCGAAAGAATTTCTTCCTCGCTGTATCCTTTACTCAGTTTATCTTTGTCTTTTCCAAGCGGGTCTCCGGCGGTAGATTCGACTATCTTGATTGCTCCTATCCCGTTTTCTGCTCCGCAGTTCTCTCTGAAACAGTTATTCTCTATTACATTGTACTGGTTTACAGAATTCATGTAGCCTATGATAGCGCCTACATATTTGCCGTCCGAAATTATTGTTCCGCCGAAATAGTTATCCTGAATATAACCTTTTCCGTTGGCCCAGCAGGATACTATTCCCGGCTCTCCTCCGAAGATGCCTCCCACGTGATCTTTGCCCTGAACGTTGCCATAGACGGCGCAGTTCTTTATCGTAGCGCATGGAGTGTTAGGCGCTGATTCTGCCACATAGCCGGAAGCCATTATTCCTCCTGCATGCTCTCCGCTGGCTACCACATTTCCATAGAACTCACAGTTTGTTATTCTGCAGTATCCCATGGACTGTCCCTTTCGAGATACTATGCCTCCTATATTATCCGTTCCGTATACATCCGCGTAGCTGACGCAATTTTCGATGGTTCCGTTAAATTCGCCGGCGAACGAGCCGATCAGAGACTGATTCTTATCATAGCCGATCACTACATTTTCTTCTATCGTGCAGTTTCTTATGGTGATTTCGTTTACACCGGAAGCAAAGCCGCCTATATATCCGGATTTCAATACCTGCGTCCCAGATTTAAGGTTGACGTTTTCGATAATTATGCTCCGCTGTATCGAGTTGTCCACGGTATAGTGATTGACCACACCGTTGCCCATTATCTTCTTTCCGTATATATCTAAGTCAGAGAGCTTGGCTTCTCCCACAAATCCAAGCAGAGGAAGACCGCCTTCTGCCACAGTCAGGAGATAATTTCCCTCATCTTTGGCGCCGCTGATATTGCCGCAGAATTTATTATCTTTAGAACTGCCGATAGGAACCCAGTCCTGCGGAAGGGTTATATCGGAAGTTATCTTAAAATATATGCCTCTTAAGTTATTTCCGCCGTCGTTGACTTCATCTCTTACTGCTTCAAGATCCTGTAAGCTATTTATTAGATACGGCTCTTCCTTCGTTCCCTTTCCCTCAAGCGAAAAATCGATCGGGGTATAAGTCACCTTGGCGGCTTTTGAGTAAACAGGCTCGCTTGTAAAAGTCTTTCCGCTTAAATTAGTAGAGGTGCAGACGATTCTGCAGCGATAATACATGTCCTGTTCATCTATTTCTGTGGTATATGAACTCTCTGAAGCATATTTCATATACGTTCCGTTGATATTTTCGTAATCGAGACGATCTTCTATATCTGTGAAATTGACGCCGTCAGAGCTCTTCTGCCAGCGATAGCTGAATTCATCTTTGCCCGAACCGCCGCTGACTGAAGCCGTAACGCTGAGATTCGCACTGCCGGCCCCCTGTTTCAATGTGACGTCAGACGGATCCTTTGTCACCGTCACAACCGGATTGAGAAACATATTATACTTACTTATATTTATCTGATCGCTGCTGAAATTTACACTCTCATCTTCCAATGTATATTTCACCACACAGTAATAATTATAAGAGTATTCATTTCCTTCGTGAATAGGAATGGTAAATGTCTCGCCTTCTCCTATCTTGGTCGACTTGTTTCCGTCTTTCTCGTACCATTCGTAAGACCAGTCGCCCTTACCGCCTGCCACACTCTTATCAAAGCTGACCGTCAGTTCAGGTCCCGTGAGCGCGTCTCCCTGGTCGTAATATTTATATCCATCCTTCGGTATATCGCTGCCGTCTGCGGCCTCAAGCTTTATTTCAGGTTTTATAACAGATTTGATTTGAGCGTACATCGGAGAACTGGCGGCAGAATAACTATTGCCGTCAGGATCCGTATTAGTGACCACACAATAATAATAATCATATCTGCTAAACAGTGAATCGCCAATATCTGCAGCATCAGGAGTATAAGAGGCCTTCGTCGCCCCGTCGATAAGCTCCCCCCCTTCGTTGCTGTTATTTGAGCCGTTATAATACCACTGATACGACAGATCTCCTCTTCCTCCGTTATCGGCCTCAACTTCAAAGGCCTCATTGAATTTCTGTCCGCTGTCTACAGACATCCCGTACGTCTTTACCTCTATCTTAGGGGCGCTGTAGACGCCTTTTAACTTTATCTTATATTCCTTGCCGTATTCTCCGTCGGAGTCCTTGCTCTTTATTGTAATTACAATATTTCCTTCATCGTCCCATGGAGCGTCTGTTCCTTTTCCTATCAAAAATTTAGTTCCACCGCTCACCGGCTTAAGCTGAGTTTCCCCTGCCCAATACTCCGGAGTGGCTCCCTCAGCCCATAGATATATGCTGTCTGAAGCAAAAGGTATCTCCGCTTGATATTCGCCGGTAAACGAATCAAAAGCCGGTGACAGTTCTACATCTTCTCCTGCAGTGAGTTCGATCCTGATGTCGTTAAAGACTGGACTTATTTTCTGGCCTAAGGTGTATACGCTGTTATTTTCCTCGTGAAAGTCAATGACATGATCTCTCGAATTGCTTGTGTCTATCGTCGGTTCCTCAGTTCCTACAACTATGTATACCTCATTATCCTTACCGTTGGATGACGCATTCACCTCTGAATATTCATCATAGGTCAGTTCCTGCATTTTATACATATGTGCAATTGGGTTTCTTACTTCCTGTACGGCCCATATCCTTTCACCCTCATTCTCCGGTTTGGCCTTTATCATATAACTTCCGCTGCCGTACATTGAAAGAAGATAGTCATATTTTCCACTTTCGTCTTTGCCGAAACTGCCAAAGTATTTTTCATCTCCGGTAGTCACATCGAGGAAAGCGAATTTATGAGTTCTCTCATCAACGCCGTCTCCTATTGCATTGTTATCACTTTGAGAATTAGCGTACGCATAATTAAATTGATTAAGCGCGCTGAACGGAACAGCGCCTACGATCAGCGAAACTGCCAATAGGCAGCATACTATTCCTCTCCATGCTTTCACACCTTTTTTCATTTATTATTCCTTTCTGTTTTCGGGTATTCTCTTCTTTCTATAATGATAAAAAACAAAACACCCATCTTTCTGAGAGGTGTTTTGCAAGTTTCCATTTTGCTTATGAGGATAGACAATATATTTACGGAAATATATTGCTTTCTTCTCTTCACTTTTTTATGAAATCTGCCCGTCCTATCTCAGAAGACTACTGCTATTATCAGTGACAGGTCTACCGACTCAATCCTCTTTTTGCAATTTCATCATACGAATCTTGCGAAGATCTACTCAGGACGCCTTCCCAAAGCTTGAAAACTTCAGTGGCTGGTGATATGATCACTCATCCCTTTCGACGGATATTACGGTTGCTGAGACACAGCGCAGGATTCTAACCTGCTTCCGAGATGTCACTATTTGAAACTAATATTATAACAACAAAAAACAGTTGTCAACAAAAAGTGAAATATATGTGAATTTTTCATCAATATTTTAAATTATTCCCTCGATATCTCTTTCCTGTACTCCAGTACTCTCGCCGCATAATCGCTGATACTGCCTTGTGCAACAAAGCGATCGGCAAATGCTTCTCCTCCGTTATAGGCCATCAGCGCCCACTCCGTCCCTTTTTCTTTCGATAAGAGTTCTGATAAAAGATCCGCTCCTACTCTTACATTCTGTTCAGGATCCAAAAGGTCTGTCACGCCCAGCCTTCTCATCCTGTCCTCATGCCATTTAGGCTGTATCTGCATCAGTCCAAAGCTTTCCTGCCCATCTCCCATTACGCCGGGGTCGAATGACGATTCATACTTTATCATCGCCAGAATAAGGGCCATATCTATCTCGTAATCATCGCATATAATCTTTATTTTCCGCTGAAGATCAATGCTCAGGGGAACGTCATATCCCGTGAATTCCGTATCTTTTACTTCTGTCAGTTTTGCGTCTATGACCATAGTAACTGCCGCGCTGAATGTATAGTTGATAGTCTCGCAAAGCTCCCTGCCTGTTCCTCTTGCCGTTTCAGAATTCATGGCCTGAGCTTCCTGAGTGTATGTCAGTCCTGCTGCCGATACTATAAGCGCGGCGGTCAGTATAGTAAAGATTTTGGCAGGGCGAAACGAGAAATGTCCTTTTTTATTTTTTGACTCCATCATCATAAATTTACCTCTTTACAGTTTTTGTCCCAACTGCTTCTTTATATAATCTTTCCCTTTTATATCTCATTTCATTACGCTATGGCATATGTTTGTGAGATCTACAAGATAATGGGCCTTAAAGAGGAAATTTATAACAGTAATTTCAGTCTTATTTTGTCATATCACCAGTTTTTTTGTTTTTTTCTGTCGTCTTACATGTGTCATTTCACCGTGCTGTGACAAACGGCAGGAGATAATCTCCTGCCGTATAATAAATAATGCAGGCTGCCTTTTATAACTGTGGCATAAAGGGCAGTCTGCATGATCATCATATTCTATTTCTATTTTTTGCCGGCCTCTTCTGCAAGATATTCTTCGGCATAATGAGCCGCTACCGCTCCGTCCGCCACTGCCGTCACTACCTGTCTGAGGACTTTTGTCCTCACGTCTCCTACGGCGAAGACTCCTCTGATATTAGTCTCAGTAGATTCTCCGGCCCGGATATATCCTGAGGGGTCCAGATCTATCTGATCTTTCAGCAATCCAGTCTCAGGTGTTCTTCCCACGCTTATGAAGACGCCGTCGCACTCCACTTGTGAGATTTCTCCTGTACTGACATCTCTTATCCTGATACCGCTTAGTTTTTCACCATATATAAGTTCGGATACGGCGCTGTTCCATCTGAATTCAACATTTTGCGATTTCATCAGCGGCTCGTGATATATCTTAGTAGCTCTCAATGTATCTCTTCTGTGGATTATTATCACCTTTTTGCATATGCGGGAAAGCAGGAGAGCGTCTGCGGCGGCGGTGTTTCCGCCTCCTACTACCGCTACAACCTTATCTTTATAAAACATGCCGTCACATGCGGCGCAGTAGTTGACTCCTCGTCCCACCAGTTCCTTTTCACCTTCTATGCCCAGCTCTCTCGGTGAGGCTCCCGTAGCTATTACGACGGTCCTGGCCTTAAACGTTCCCTCGCTGGTTGTCAGAACTTTGGTTTCTCCTTTGAGATCGGCAGAATAGACTTCTGCTATCAGTGTCTTAGCGCCGAATTTTTCTGCCGACGCCTGCATCTTTTCACCTAAAGTGAACCCGTCGACGCCATCCTCAAATCCCGGATAATTATCTATCTGCGAAGTGAGCGCCATCTGGCCACCAGCCGACAATTTCTCTATGACGAGAGTCTCAAGTCCTGCTCTTACGGCGTAAAGAGCTGCGGTATAGCCTCCGGGGCCTCCGCCTATCACGATCATATCATAAATATCCTTCATATTATCCACCTATTTGTCCAAATTGGCATTTATAAACTCTTCAAGCTTGGCCTTTGAATCCGGCGCCACTACGGAGGCTACGGCCTTTCCGCCCTTGTAGAGAATAAACGTAGGGATGACTTCTATGTTTTCTTTTTGAGCTATCTCCTGTTCCTCGTCGATATTCACCTTGCCTATCTGTACTGTCTCTTCATACTGCTTTGCAAGTCCTGGCAAGACGGGAGCTATTCTTCTGCAATAGACGCACCAAGGCGCCCAGAATTCAACCAATACAGGTTTTTGTCCGTCATTTATCTTCTCGTTGAAGATTTCTTTGTTCATATCTATAATGCTCATAATTTTTTCTCCTCTCGATTATCATATATTTTTATTATACCCGCCAGCCGGACTTTAAATCGGAACAGGAACTTCCCTCGTCCATTATATTAAAGAAAACATTTGACATATACCGTCAGATCTTTTTATACTAATATCAGAAAGGGCTCAAATATTTTCCTATAATAAAGAAAGGTCGAAGGATCATGGATTTCTCAAACTTTTTCCCGATGTGGGATCGTCTCTCTCAGGCTCACAAAGACATTATTCAAAGTTCTGCCGTAAAAAAGACTGTAAAAAAAGGAACTGTACTCCACGGCGGTTTTAGCGACTGCAGCGGGCTTTTCCTGGTGGCCTCCGGCATGCTCAGAGCTTATATTCTCTCCGAGGAAGGCAAAGAGGTCACTCTTTACAGGCTGTTTGAAATGGACATTTGCCTGTTCTCCGCCTCCTGCATGATACAGAGCATACAGTTTGAAATCATGATCGAAGCCGAAAAGGATTCCGAAGTCCTGGTCATCCCGGCCGACGTCTACAAAAGCCTGACAGAAGCCTCCGCTCCTTTAGCTAACTACACCAATCAGATCATGGCCAGCAGATTCTCCGAAGTCATGTGGCTCATAGAGCAACTGATGTGGAAGAGCTTTGACAAACGCCTGGCTCAGTTTCTGGTAGAAGAAACTCTGGTCGAAGATACAGACGTCTTGAGATTAACCCACGAGAAGATAGCTAATCACCTCGGCACAGCCCGGGAAGTAGTGAGCAGAATGCTCAAATACTTTGAAGGAGAAGGCCTCGTCATGGTCTCTCGCGGGTCGGTGAAGATCACAGACTTATCCCGCCTCAGACAGCTCTACGAGGACTGACTTTCTTCTCATCAGAAATCGATGCGGCCGCAGACGGCGACGGGTATTGGGTATTTGCTATGATAATATATATCCTCATAAATCACTGTGATTAGATCACTTAAATTCCAAGTAAAAAACCGCAAACTCGAGTTTGCGGTTTTTCTTTGGAGGCGACACCCAGATTTGAACTGGGGAATAAAGGTTTTGCAGACCTCTGCCTTACCACTTG
>OLVR01003226.1_pt1 | contig 10802 bp, 8 predicted proteins | sample 1673261 | NCBI WGS metagenome assembly OLVR01 (sample SAMEA3178938, study PRJEB25190) | human gut metagenome | biome: human gut; feature: human-associated habitat; material: faeces | place: Austria | collected 2013 | reverse complement strand
TGGAGCATGCCGTCTTCAGGTTGGCGATGAGATTAAGTTTGCATGTGTAGACGGACCGGAATTCGACGGACATCTCGTTGATTTCGACCAGGCTATGAAGAGAAGCCAGATGTATAAGACTGAAGAGGGACGTGCATTACTGAAACTTCAGGAAGGTGATACCCATCATGGCGGATGTGGACATTGTGGAGGTGACAAGTAATGGCAGATGCAAAGATGTTAAAGAAAGTTCCTGTAAGAGAACAGGATCCAAAGGTGCGTGCAACAAACTTTGAAGAAGTTTGTCTTGGATACAATCAGGAAGAAGCAATGGAAGAAGCACAGAGATGCTTAGGCTGTAAGAAACCGAAATGTGTGGAAGGCTGTCCTGTATCCATTAATATTCCTGGATTTATTGAAGAGATTAAAGAGGGAAAGATCGAAGAAGCATACAAAGTGATCGGATTATCCTCCGCACTTCCGGCTATCTGTGGACGTGTATGTCCTCAGGAATCCCAGTGTGAGGGTAAATGTATCCGCGGAGTCAAAGGTGAAGCTGTTTCTATCGGTAAACTGGAGAGATTTGTTGCTGACTATGCTCTGGAACATGATATCAAACCTGTTGGAGCAGAAGTTAAGAACGGACATAAAGTTGCAGTGATCGGTTCCGGTCCTTCCGGACTTACCTGTGCAGGTGATCTTGCAAAAGCTGGTTATGATGTAACTGTATTTGAAGCTCTTCATGAACTTGGCGGTGTTCTTGTTTACGGTATTCCGGAGTTCCGTCTTCCGAAACAGAAAGTTGTTAAGAAAGAAATTGAAAAAGTTAAAGAATTAGGTGTTAAATTCGAGACTAATGTTGTTATCGGTAAATCCACAACAATCGATCAGCTGATCGAGGACGAAGGATTTGAAGCTGTATTTATCGGATCAGGTGCCGGACTTCCAATGTTCATGGGTATCCCGGGTGAGAATGCAAGCGGTGTATTCTCTGCCAACGAATATCTTACAAGAAGCAACCTGATGAAAGCTTTTGATGATTCTTATGATACACCGATCGCAGCAGGAAAGAAAGTAGCAGTTGTAGGCGGTGGTAATGTTGCTATGGATGCTGCCAGAACAGCTTTAAGACTTGGTGCTGAAGTACATATCGTATACAGAAGAAGTGAAGCAGAGCTTCCTGCACGAGCAGAGGAAGTTCATCACGCAAAAGAAGAGGGAATCATCTTTGATCTTCTTACTAACCCGAAGGAAATCCTTGTAGATGAGAACGGTCATGTAAAAGGTATGAAGGTTGTCAAGATGGAACTTGGTGAGCCGGATGCTTCCGGAAGACGTCGTCCGGTTGAAATTCCGGGATCTGAATATGACATGGATGTAGATACAGTTATCATGTCTCTTGGTACTTCCCCGAATCCTCTTATTTCTTCTACAACAAAAGGTCTTGAAGTCAATAAGAGAAGATGTATCATTGCCGAAGAAGAAACAGGTAAGACATCTAAAGATGGTGTATATGCCGGCGGTGATGCTGTTACAGGTGCAGCTACTGTTATCCTTGCCATGGGTGCAGGTAAAGCTGGTGCCAAAGGTATCGATGAATATCTTAAAAATAAATAATGTAAATGGTACTTGACAGATTTTGACGTCTGTGGCATGATTACTAGTGTTGATAATCATGAAAAGCTTAGAAGGTGTTTACAGGGATTTATTTTCCGTCAGAGAGAGGAAGCCATCGGCTGGAAGCTGCCTCAGGTTCAGATATTTCCTGAATTTCCCACCGGAGCCGCGTTTCTGAATGACAGTATTTACTGAGTAGGAAATGACGTTACTGCGCGTTAAGCAGACCGAGAGCCTGTAGAAAATGCAGGAAGCAGGGTGGTACCGCGGATATTTTACTCCGTCCCTTTAGTGGGACGGAGTTTTTTGTTTGCCAATTCTGCTATTATAACATGAATTGCGAGAACTGCTTTTGCAACGGAGCGATTTGTGGCTATCAAGTCAGAGTCAGATTTTACGTTACTGTTCATTCTGTTCTCAGTAACGATTTTTCTTCTCTGACATTATGACATAAAGGAGAAAGAGAACATGGATATGAAAGAAAGACTTCAGGAACTGGCTGAAGCAGCCGGAAAACGGATCAGTGAATCCGAAGGTCTGGAAAAACTGAACGAAGTACGTGTGGCATACCTTGGTAAAAAAGGTGAATTGACTGCAATTTTAAAGAGTATGAAAGATGTTGCACCGGAAGAGCGCCCGAAGGTTGGACAGCTTGTAAACGAAACAAGAAGCAAGATAGAAGCACTTCTTGATGAATCTAAACAGAAACTGGAAGAAGCAGCACGTGAAGAGAAGATGAAACAGGAAGTGATTGATGTGACTTTACCTGCAAAGAAAGCTAAAATCGGTCACCGTCACCCGAACACCATCGCCCTGGAAGAAGTAGAGCGTATCTTTATTGGTATGGGTTATGAAGTAGTAGAGGGACCGGAGGTAGAGTATGCGGATTACAACTTTACTAAACTGAATATTCCGGAAAATCATCCGGCACGTGATGAACAGGATACTTTCTTTATCAACGATTCTATCCTTCTTCGTTCCCAGACTTCACCGGTTCAGGCACGTACTATGGAGAAAGGAAAGCTGCCGATCCGTATGATCGCACCTGGTCGTGTATTCCGTTCAGATGAAGTAGATGCAACACATTCTCCTTCTTTCCATCAGATCGAAGGTCTTGTTATTGACAAGAACATCACTTTTGCAGATCTTAAGGGAACTTTGCAGGAGTTTGCAAAGGAATTATTCGGACCTGAGACAAAAACTAAGTTCAGACCACATCACTTCCCGTTCACAGAGCCAAGCGCAGAGGTGGATGTATCCTGTTTCAAGTGTGGTGGTAAAGGCTGCCGTTTCTGTAAAGGTTCCGGTTGGATTGAAATCCTTGGCTGCGGTATGGTTCATCCGAATGTATTAAGCATGTGCGGAATTGATCCGGAAGAATACACAGGATTCGCATTTGGCGTAGGTCTTGAACGTATTGCACTTCTGAAATATGAGATTGATGACATGAGACTGCTCTATGAGAATGATATCCGTTTCCTGAAACAGTTCTGATGAAATGACTGTCTGAAACAACAGAGCTATGCAGCCAAGAGGAAATTTCTGTCCGGGAAAGCTGCTATAAGTCTGAGCTATAATATAGAAAGAGGATTAACAAAATGAATACTTCATTATCTTGGATTAAAATGTATGTGCCGGATCTTGATGTGACAGCACAGGAATATACAGATGCCATGACACTGACAGGAACAAAAGTGGAAGGCTTTGAAAAACTAGACGCAGATCTGGATAAGATCGTGATCGGTCAGATTGAAAAAATTGAGAAACATCCGGATGCAGATAAACTGATCATCTGCCAGGTGAATATCGGAACAGAGACTGTACAGATTGTTACAGGCGCTCCTAATGTAAAAGAGGGAGATAAGGTTCCTGTTGTTCTTGACGGCGGACGTGTTGCCGGTGGACATGACGGAAAGAAAACACCGGGTGGAATTGAAATCAAAAAAGGAAAACTTCGCGGAATCGATTCCTATGGTATGATGTGTTCCATCGAAGAGCTGGGAAGCACAAGAGAAATGTATCCGGAAGCACCGGAATACGGAATCTATATTTTCCCTGAAGACGCTGTTGTAGGCGAGAGTGCGATCAAGGCACTGGGCCTGGATGATGTTGTCTTTGAATATGAAATTACATCCAATCGTGTTGACTGCTACGGCGTACTGGGAATTGCAAGAGAAGCGGCAGCTACGTTTAATGAGAAATTCTGTCCTCCTGTTGTAGAGTGTAAGGGAAATGATGAAAAAGCTTCTGACTATGTAAAAGTAACGGTAGAAGATCCGAAACTTTGTCCACGTTACTGCGCAAGAGTTGTAAAGAATGTTAAGATCGGACCATCTCCGAAATGGATGCAGAGATGTCTGGCTTCCAATGGAATCCGTCCGATCAATAATCTGGTAGATATTACAAACTATGTAATGGAAGAATTTGGTCAGCCAATGCACGCATATGATCTGGACAGGATTGCAGGAAAAGAAATCGTTGTACGTCGTGCAGAGAATGATGAGAAATTTGTAACGCTGGATGGACAGGAACGTACCATGGATGATCAGGTACTGATGATTTGTGACGGTGAGAAAGCAGTTGGTATTGCCGGTATCATGGGTGGAGAGAATTCTATGATCACAGACGATGTAAAAACTGTTCTTTTCGAGGCTGCATGTTTTGATGGAACAAATATCCGCCTTTCTTCCAAGAGAATCGGTCTGAGAACAGATGCTTCCGGTAAATTCGAAAAAGGTCTTGACCCGAACAATGCGCAGGCAGCTATCGACAGAGCATGCCAGCTGATGGAGGAACTTGGAGCAGGTGAAGTCGTAGGTGGAATGGTAGATATCTGCAATGAAGTAAGAGAACCATCCAGAGTTCCTTTCAAACCGGAGAAGATTAATGCTCTTCTTGGAACTGACCTGACACCGGAAGAAATGCTTGCTTATCTGGCAAAAGTAGAACTGACCTATGACGAAAAAACAAATGAGATCGTAGCTCCTACTTTCCGTCAGGATATCCATTATGTAGCTGATGTTGCAGAAGAAGTTGCAAGATTTTTCGGATATGATAAGATTCCGACTACTCTGCCTACAGGTGAAGCTACAACAGGTAAGCTTCCGTTTAAACTTCGTATTGAAGCAGTGGCACGTGATATTGCGGAATATTGTGGTTTCTCTGAAGGAATGACCTATTCTTTCGAAAGTCCGAAGGTATTTGACAAATTAAGACTTCCGGCTGACAGTAAGCTCCGTCAGGGAATCGTGATCAGCAATCCTCTGGGAGAAGACTACAGTGTCATGAGAACAACTACTTTAAACGGTATGCTCAGTTCTCTGGCTACGAACTATAACAGAAGAAATAAAGATGTACGTCTCTATGAACTTGGTAATGTATATCGTCCGAAAGCACTTCCTCTTACAGAACTTCCGGATGAGCGTATGCACTTTACACTTGGTATGTATGGAAACGGCGATTTCTTTGACATGAAAGGTGTATGTGAAGAGTTCTTTGAGAAAGTAGGAATGAGAGATAAAGTAGATTATGATCCAAACAGCGGAAAAACTTACCTTCATCCCGGAAGACAGGCAAATATGGTTTATGATGGTAAGGTTGTGGGCTATCTGGGAGAGGTTCATCCTCTGGTTGCAGATACTTATGGAATCGGTGATAAGGCATATGTGGCAGTGATTGATATCCTTACGGTTCTTGAATTTGCAAGCTTCAACCATAAATACACAGGAATTGCAAAATATCCTGCAGTAACCCGCGATTTAAGTATGGTCGTTCCGAAAACCGTTCTTGCAGGACAGATTGAACATATTCTGACTCAGAGAGGCGGAAAGATTCTGGAGAGTTATCAGTTATTTGACATTTATGAAGGAAACCAGATTAAAGGAGGATATAAATCCATGGCTTATTCTCTGGTATTCCGTCACCATGACAAGACTCTGGAAGAGAGCGAGATTACAGCTGCAATGAAGAAAATCCTGAATGGTCTGACAGACCTTGGAATCGAGTTGAGAAGTTAATGCTGATTTATGTATTAAGACATGGGATAACTCAGTGGAATAAACTGAAAAAAGTGCAGGGGGCAATGGATATTCCCCTTGCACCGGAAGGAATTGAACTGGCGAAAAGAACAGGAGAAGCATTAAAAGATGTTCCGTTTGATATCTGTTTTACCAGTCCTCTGGCAAGAGCGAAACAGACAGCACATTATGTGCTGGGAAACAGGCAGATTCCTGTTATTGAGGATAAAAGAATCCAGGAAATTGATTTCGGAGTTCTTGAAGGAAGCCGGTTTAAGGATGAACAAGGGAAGATCATCAGCCATGAAATGGAAATTTTCTTTGAAGAGCCACAGAAATTTGAACGTCCTCAAAACGGCGAAAACATTTCTGATATCCTGAAACGCACCAGAGAATTCTGGGTGGAGAAAACGACAGATCCTGCTCTGGCAGACAAAACAATTCTTGTTTCTTCTCATGGATGTGCAGTTCGTGCACTGCTTCAGAATGTCTATCAGGATCCGGAACATTTCTGGCATGGATGTGTGCCTCCAAACTGCAGTATCAATCTGCTTGAAGTAAAAGATGGAAAAGCCAGATTTCTGGAAGAAGATAAAGTTTATTCTGAAATATAACAATTCTGTAAAATAATCCGGTGGAAAACTGTGCTTTGAGTACAGCTTTTCTGCCGGACTTTTAATATATTTTGTTACTGTTTATACACCACTATCCCGAGACATACAAGCCAAAATTCCATTGCCACAGGCAATCTGGAATGAATTTTGGCTGCGTTACTGAGAACGGAGTGAACAGTAACGATTTATCTGATACCCGATCAAAGGCCGGAAAGTTGTTTATGGCAGTAAAAATAAGGCTTTCGACCTTTTATCATTTACATGATAACATATACAAATAAAATTGACAAGAATACAAAAGTTTTGTACAATAGATACAAAAGGAAACAAAACTGAATAAAACAAAACGAAACTAAATGAAAGGCGGTAAAAATATGAGAAAGAAATTAATTGCAGCAATGATGGCAGGAGTACTGAGTGCAGGAATGTTCAGCACAGGAGTTTTCGCAGCGGGTACAGACTTAAAAGGTGAAGTCAACACATTCATCGCAGCAAGCTTAAGCAATGCAATGGAAGAAATCCAGAAAGACTTCAATGAGACATATCCTGATGTTGAAATCCTCTACAATGCAGACAGCTCAGGCACATTACAGACACAGATCGAAGAAGGCGCACGCTGCGATATCTTCTTCTCAGCAGCTGACAAGCAGATGGACGCTCTGGTAGACGAAGATCTGGCTAAGAAAGATACTGTAGAAGATATCCTTGAGAACAAAGTCGTTCTGATCAAACCTAAGGATGGAGAAACAAAAGTTACAGGATTCGAGAACATCACAGATGCGGCCAACATCGCACTTGCAGGTGACAGCGTTCCTGTTGGACAGTATTCCAGAGAAATTTTCGACAATCTTGGAATTGCAGATGAAGTAAATAAGATGGAAATCAATGAAGGTAAAAATGTATCTGAAGTTCTTGCTGCAGTAAGTGAAGGAAGTAATGAGATCGGTATCGTTTATGCTACAGATGCAGCTTCCGTTGCAGATAAAGTAGACGTTATCGCAGAAGCTCCGGCAGATGCACTGAAGACACCTGTTCTCTATCCGGTAGGCCTTATCGAAGACAAAGAGGCATCTGAAGATGATACAGCAGCTACAGAAGCATTCCTTGAGTACATCAAATCTGACGACGCTATGAAAGTATTCGAGAAATACGGATTCACAGCATACAAAGCAGATGATGCTTCCGAAACAGATGATAAAGATGCAGAAGCAACAGAAGAAGCAGATGACACAGAAACAAATGCTGAGACAGAGACAACAGAGGAAGCTAAATAAGAATGAGTGAATTTCTGGCAGAAATAAACTGGAGTCCCTTGTGGATTTCATTGAAAACAGGTTTCACAGCGACTGTGATCGCGTTCTTTCTGGGAATATTCTTTGCGAGACTGGTAATGAAGATGAAACCTTTTTCCAGAGGCATACTGGATGGTATTCTGACCATGCCTCTGGTACTTCCCCCGACAGTGGCCGGTTTCATTCTGCTTTTGCTGTTCAGTCTGAGACGTCCGTTCGGGGCATTTCTGCTGGATAATTTTGATATTAAGATCGTACAGACCTGGAAGGGCTGCGTGATCGCAGCATCTGTAATTGCGTTTCCACTGATGTACCGAAATGCACGCGCTGCATTTGAACAGGTGGATGTGAATTTAATCGCAGCAGGCAAGACACTTGGCATGAGTGACAGAAGAATCTTCTGGACAGTTGTCATGCCGACAGCAGGACCCGGAATCGCATCCGGTACAGTCCTTGCCTTTGCCAGAGCAATCGGAGAATACGGTGCTACATCCATGCTCGCAGGAAACATTCTTGGCAAGACCAGAACCGTTTCCGTTGCCATTGCTTCGGAGACTGCGGCAGGAAATTATGGCATGGCCGGTTTCTGGGTAGTTGTGATCTTGATCATTTCATTTGTGATCGTTGCGGCGATCAATATCGTTTCCGGTAAGGGAATGAAGATGGGCAGGTGGATGTAATGGCAGTCAGTGTGGATATTGAGAAGAAACTTCATGGCTTCACTCTGAAAGTAAAGCTGGAGAGTGATGGTTCTCCAATGGGGATCCTTGGAGCATCCGGAAGCGGAAAAAGTATGACTCTGCGCTGTATTGCAGGAATCCAGACACCGGACTCAGGAAGAATTGTTGTAAATGATAAAGTTCTTTTTGATTCAGAAAAGAAAATCAATCTTAAACCGCAGGAGAGGAAGGTCGGCTATCTTTTTCAGAACTATGCACTTTTTCCTACCATGACTGTAGAGAAGAATATCGCATGCGGATACAGAGGAGATAAGAAACATCTTAAGGCAAAAGTGGCAGATTACATAGAGCGCTATCAGCTTAACGGGCTGGAGAAACGTTATCCGGGACAGCTTTCCGGAGGTCAGCAGCAGCGTGTCGCACTGGCACGAATGATGATCGGAGAACCGGAAGTCATCCTTCTGGATGAACCGTTCTCAGCACTGGATGGATATCTGAAAGATATCATGCAGCGTGATATGCAGAACTTTCTTAATGAGTACACAGGTGATATGATTCTGGTCACTCACAGCCGCGATGAGGCTTACAAGTTCTGCGGACATCTGACAATTCTGGACAGCGGTCAGGCACTTACTACAGGAGAAACCAAGAAACTCTTTGAACGACCCGGTATTCTGCAGGCAGCCAGACTGACAGGGTGTAAAAATTTCTCAACTGTACAGAAAATGGGAAAACACAGTATTTATGCAGTGGACTGGGATTTGATGCTGCAGACCAAAGATGTGGTGCCGGATGATGTTACGCATGTGGGAATCCGCGGTCACTGGATGAAAGGTGCATCTGAAGGCGGAGAGAACCACATGGAAGTGGAAGTTATGGAATATATTGAAACGACCTTTGAACATCAGTATTTACTGAAGAACAAGAAAGGTGGAGACTGTCAGCCGGTCTGGTGGATGTGCCCCAAAGGAAATTTTGAGGAAGATCCGCATGCAAAAGTTCCGAAATATATTCATTTTCCGGAAGAGCATCTGATGCTGCTGAAAGAAGCGAAATAGAATATATAAGAAATAATAAAAAGCGTTGTATTTTCAACAGAGATTTCTGGTGAAGATATAACGCTTTTTTAACCGAATCAAGTAAGTACCTGCGGAGCCAGTTATTCGGTGTAGAATCGCGTAGCCACGTAGCTGTAAGAGTCTGCCGGTTTGATCACGCAGATGGATGTTATCAAATTGTCTGAGAAATCTATGACGGATGATTTTTAGAATATTTTATGTAGTCCACAACCATCATCGCCAGTTTAAATGTTAATGCATCCTCAAATGCACGGATATCCAGTCCGAATTTTCTCTGCAGCTTCTCAAAGCGGTACACCAGAGTATTTCTGTGTACATAAAGCTGTCTGGAGGTCTCGGAGAGATTCAGGTTATTTTCAAAGAAGGTACGGATGGTGATCAGGGTTTCTTCGTCAATAGAATCCAGAGTTTCCTCTTTGAAGATCTCGTCGATAAACATTTCACATATGGAAACAGGAAGCTGGTAGATCAGTCTGCCGATTCCAAGCTGGTTATATCCGAATACATTTTTATCTGCGTAGAAAATCTTGCCTACTTCAAGGGCTGTATGTGCTTCCTTGTATGCGTCTGGAAGCCTGGAAATATCCTCTGCCAGATTACTGTATGCAACCCATGCGGAAGTCATTGCTTCTGTATTTAACATATCTACAAGCATATATGCAATTGATTCCAGATCCTCATAAGTTTCTGTAGACTGTAATTCTCTGATGATGATAATCCCTGTATCATCAATAGCTGTGATGAAATCTCTGGTACGGGCAGAGAAAATATTCCGGATCGTAGCGAGAGCGTTCTCATCCTTGGTCTGTTTGGTTTCCACAAGAAATACGGCACGCTGAACAGAAGTTGCAATGTGCAGTTTCTTGGCGCGGTTAAAGGCATCTACATCGGAATAACTACCAAGGAGAAGATTCTGCATAAAGGTATTCTTGTCGCTTTTCTCTGCATAGGCAGCCAGGAGACTCTGTACCTGGCATACGGCCAGCTCTCCGATGGTAGCAGTACTTTCTGCTTTTCCCCATACGATCAGAATATAGGAGATGGAATGGTTCTCCATGATCTTATACAGGCAGCAGCTTGTATTGGAAACACACAGGGCACTGCTTTGGCGAAATTCTTCCAGTTTTGATTCTGCAGGAAGTTTTTTATCGCAGGTAGAGAGAAAGATATGGTTATCAGAATCCAGCAGACAGAAATCAATCTGGCTGATATTCTTCCAGTCTGTCAGGCATTTCTGTAAAATCTGTTGTATTTTCATTAGGTCAATCCTTTCTTTTGGGGTATGAATCAGCTTATAGCAATCCTTGCAAATTGTCTGATCGAAGTAATCAGGCAGCCAATTCTATATTATAACATAAAAACCCGGGGAAAACTCCCCGGGTTTATTAAAGATTCCTGAAAATTAGTTGCAGATTGTAAGTTCTGTTTCTTTATCAAAGAAATGAGATTTTTCCATATCGAATGCGAATTTGATCGGATCACCGGTCTTAGCTGTTGTACGAGGATCAACTCGTGCTGTAACCTG
>OLVR01003224.1_pt1 | contig 10820 bp, 4 predicted proteins | sample 1673261 | NCBI WGS metagenome assembly OLVR01 (sample SAMEA3178938, study PRJEB25190) | human gut metagenome | biome: human gut; feature: human-associated habitat; material: faeces | place: Austria | collected 2013 | reverse complement strand
CGGGCAAGTTCCGTGTCATTGCCATTCCAAGGCACGTAGAACATGTCCTTCTGCGTAACGAACCGGAAGGTGTAGGTCGTGTCTGCTTTCTGCTGCGCAATGACAGGAAAAGTTAGCGTCATCAGCCACAGAAACAGGGTAAGAAAAGTGATTTTTCTGCTCATATAAACTTGAATTCATTATCTTTGTCATCTCCAAAGGTAATAAATGCCATTCAGCGCCCAAAATATTACAAAAACTTTTTCTGTTGAAATACAGCGTTTTATAAAAAATTGTCGTTTGAGCACTTTTCAAATTGTCGTTAGAGCACCTTTTTGTCGAATTAGCACTTTTTTGTCGCTTGAGCACTTTTTGAAAATGGGCTTCTGAGACCTTTTTCATCGGCTTTTTACCACACAAATTATTCCAGATTTGCTTTTTTCCACTTGCCAGGCGTACATCCTTCCTTTTCGGTAAATGATTTGATAAAGTTACTGCGAGAAAGAAAGCCGGAAGACTCAGCCAGCTTCTGTATATTGATTTCCGGATGCTCCTTCAGTATGTTTTTCGCATACTCCAACCGGAGACCGGTTATCCATTCGCGGAATGTCATTTTATACGTAGTCTTGATATAAGCGGAAAGATAGGTACGGTTCGTATGAAGTATTTCGGACAGTTCTTTTATGGTAAGTCCCTGCTGGACATAGCCGTCTGTCTTTATCCAGTTGGCCACTTTCTCTATAATTTCTGTATAGGACACTGGAACTTCTTTCTCAGAAACTATTTTAGGTTCTGTTTCTGTTTCTGTCAGAAGTTCTTCTTCAGACTGTATATCTTGCTCAAAAGCATTTTCCACCTGTTCATAGAACAGCAGGTAGTTCTGATAGCTGTAGAAAAGATAGCTGTAGAACGGTATTGACGACAAAATCCAGATAAAAACATATTTGTCTGGCAGAAATGTCAGCAATCCGCATCCGACACCGAAGATAACAGCCCAATAAGTGAATATGGAAAGCCATTCGATATATGTACCTATATCATCCGCCTGAGTTTCATTGAAAATCCGAATGGCTCTACGGTATGCAATTATGACTCTGCGAGCTAAAACGACTCCAAAAACGACTAACCATACAGCTAAAGCAAATAAAGAGAATTTTTGCATGATTCCGCTTGGCAACAGGAACAACACAACTCCGGAAAGAGTTGAAAATATAATCCATAAAATGATATGTGTCCACACACGCCGTTTGGTAATGTAAAAACGATCAAGCAACATTATCAATGCCGAACTGAACAGAGAATAGCACAGGAAGTATGTGGACATGTTCATCAATATGGCAGAATCCGCATTTTTGAATCGGATACCAAAGAAGAAATGTACCGAATAATTTGCCGAAAGCAGCAGCATAGCTATACCCATAATCTGTCGGGAGCGGAGATAATTCTTGAAAATTATCTTTTCAGGAGTCTTTGCAAACAAAAAATAAAAGCCGAAGAATAACATCAACGGCAGTGCGGTATAAAGTGAAAAACTGTATATAGATGGCTCCATTGTTATGCTTATTTGATTTTGATACAAAGTTACGTCTTTTTCTTCACAAATAGACACATAATCTATGATTTAACGTTATAGATTCGGTCATATTAGATTGAAAAATTATTAGAATTAAAGCCAGTGGTGAAAAATTCAACCACTGGCTTTTTCTGTCAAGACTTCGATATTAAAGTTTTACACCTTTGGATTCCGATAAACCGGGTCTCCCTATAATTAAATGACTGCGTACAAAGTCCACGTGCGGGCTTTCCGGCTGTTGTTCCGTCTGTTTTTTCTCGTTGCCTTGCCGGTTCTCTTCCGTGTTTTCCTGAGCCGGAGCCAGCTCAAGCTGTATCTTGCGGTCCAGTGCGGCGAGTTCGGACTTCAGCTGTTTCAGCTCGTCCTCCTTCTTCCACACCTTGCCCGCTATCTCCTGCAACTGCGGAATCTCCTTTTCCAGCACTTCGTTCTTAGACTTGTACTGGTCGATGATGGTCGGAATCCTCTCCAATGCGTTCAGAAAGTTTCGTGCGGCAGCAATCGGGTCTGCCATCGCCAGATGCCCGTTGTTGTAGGTGTACTTGTAGTTACCCTCCACCACGAAGCGGTTGTCAGTGAACTCCAGACCTTCTTTGAGTGTCCTCTCGCTGACCACCTTTATCGGAAAGCCGTAAAGTTCCCCGACAGCCTTGTACAGTCCACCAGTCGTGGCGTTCTTGGCGATTTCCTGCAAACGCTTACCGATGACCTTCTCATCCGTTGAATCCACGCCGTCCACCTTGACAAGATTAAGGCGGCTGCCTTCCTTATCAGTCTGCACAACGGAAAGAAAACGGTTCCAGTCTTCCGTCATGGCTTCGATGAAAGCCGTGTTGTTGCGCAGTTCTCCCGTCTTGGATTCCAGCTTGAACTCCGAATCGCGCTTGCCCTTGTTGAACGACTTGCGTTCCCCTTCGAGCGAGGCGATACGCTTCTCTAATTTCGCCTTATCCAAAAGGTCGGTATTGCCGGAGAGCAACGCCATATACTCCGAGAAGTTCATACCCGATTTTTCGTCCATTGCTCCCTCGTCGATGGTACGTGCGCCCATCGCTCCACTTTTGAGCTGCGATATGAACGTCTGCTTGCAGTGCAGCAGATTGAACTTGTAGCTGTCCAGCGACTTTTCCACCGCGTAGATGATGACATCCACGTTATTCTCGGCAAAATGCTTGGCAATCTCGTTCCCGGCTCTAACACCCCGTCCGTCACGCTGTTGCAGGTCGGACGGTCGCCACGGTGTATCAAGGTGATGGATGGCGACACATCTTTTCTGCGCATTCACGCCCGTTCCGAGCATACTTGTGGAGCCGAACAGCACGCGCACCGTCCCGGCGTTCATGGCATCTATCACCGCCTTACGAGCCTTATCCGTCTTACACTCCTGAATGAAGCGCACCTCACTTGCCGGTATGCCGTAATCCTCCACCAACTTGCGTTTTATCTCGCTGTACACGTTCCATCCTTCCCCCGGCTGATATGTACCCAAGTCGGAGAACACGAACTGCGTTCCTTTGTGCGCATCGTATTTGTGGTAATACTCCGCTATCATTTTGGCGCAGTGGCTCGCCTTGTTGTCGGAGTGGTCTTCGTAATTGGGGTCTATCATGCGCATATCCAAAGCCATCTTCCGCGCGTAGTCGGTAGCGATGAGCATCTTAGCCTTCTCTTCCGTTTCAGACAGCGGCAACCTGCCCAACAACGTCGCGTCACCTGTCTTGGCAAATTCCATCAGTTGTTTGATGAAATACTCTTGGTCGGGTGTAGGCGGTATGTGGTGCAGTATCTCGTTCTTGTGCGGACGATCCACACCCACGTCCTCCGCCGTGCGGTAGTCGGTGATTTCGTTGTAAAAGGCGGCAAGCTCCGGCACTTTGATGAAGTAGCGGAAACGCTCCTTCTGCACCACGTTGTTTGTCACGTTGAACTCGAAGTCGGTCGTCTTCTTGGCGAAGATAGCCGCCCATGCGTCGAAACAGCGGATGTCCTGCCGTTCCAGTTCCTTCGGGCGCAGGTACTTAAAGAGCAGGTACAATTCCGTCAGACTGTTGGAAATAGTCGTGCCGGACAGGAACGTAGCCCCTAAGTCTTTGCCCGTACGCTCCTGTATAGTTCGTATGGCAAAAAGCATATTCAGGGCTTTCTGGCTCCCCTCCGAGTTTCCCAACCCCGCCACACGGTCATGCCGGGTGTTGAAAGTCAAGTTCTTGAATTGGTGGCTCTCGTCTATGAAAATGTGGTCGATGCCCATCTGTTTGAAGTCCACCACGTCATCTGTGCGCGACTTGATGGCGTGTTCCACTTTCTCTAACTTCGCCACAAGGTTGTGCTTGCGCTTCTCCAATCCTTTCAGCATCGCCCGCGACACGTTCTTGCCTTGCTGCCGTAAGACTTCGAGGTTTTCCTCCACCGTGTCAAGCTCCGCTTGCAGGATGCGTTGCTGCAACTCCGGTGACTGCGGTATCTTGCCGAACTGGTCATGCGACATGATGACGCAATCATAGTCATTGTTTTTGATGTTGTTGAAGAAACGCACACGGTTGGCGGTCGAGAAATCCTTTTCCGAAGCGTAGAGGATGCGGGCATTCGGATAGGCAGCTTGATAAGTGGCGGCAATCTCCGCGACATTGGCTTTCAGACCAATAATCATCGGCTTGTGCGCCAAGTTCAGACGCTTCATTTCATGCGCTGCAATACACATTATCAGTGTTTTACCTGTTCCGACTTCATGGTCGCATATTCCGCCGCCATTCTGTTTTATCATCCAGACGCAATCCTTCTGCGACGGATAAACGCTTTGAATACCCCGGCTTGCCAATCCTTTCAGATTGAGGTCGGGAAACGTCTGGTGCGAACCGTCATACTTCGGGCGCACGAAACAGTTGAACTTGCGGTTATACATTGTCACGAGCCGTTCCTTGAACTGCGGCGACTGCTCTTCCAACCATTCCGAGAACCCGTTGCGGATTTCGTCAATCTTGGCGTTGGCGAGCTGTATGCCCTCGCTGTCACGCACCTTGATGTCGTTGCCGTTCTCATCTTTGCCAATACTTTTCATCATGTCGGGACAGGTGTTGTGCAAAGCGTGTTTCAACAGGTGCATACCGTCATAGTTCCGGTAATAGCCCTTTACCAGAAACTCGTCCGTGATCTTCATGGTGCGGTAGCCGCACGCCACGGAAAACTCGTCCATGCTGGCGGAATAGGCGATTTTCACGTCCGTGTCGAAAAGATGGCTCATGTAGGCGGCATACACGCCCGTAGGAATCCAGCGTTCACCGAAGTTGAAGTCGAGGTCTTCAAAGGCGATACGCTGCGGCTCGGCTTCCTTCAAAGCCTCCAAAGCCTGTTTCACTTCCGGCAATCTTTCGCTTTCCAGATTATTTTCCATCCATGCCTCTATACGCTCCGCCTTCTCTATCACGTTTCCCGCGATGAAGCGGTCTTTAATCTCGTAACCGGTTACGAGCGGATTGTAGAAGATACGCCCTTTGAGGGCATTGAGAAGCTCCTCTTCCGTACTGTCTGTTATCCCCCGCATATAGTTGAGATTGACCGTACCATACTTGTTGAGCGATGCAGACAAGGCTTCTTCCGGAGAACCGACGTTGGCATGGTTCTCCACCGAGAAGGAAACGGGACGGTCGAAGATGTCCGCTTTGACGAACTTGCCGTCCTCCGCACGTTCCAGCGAAAGGATGTCGCGCCCTCCGGCGTCCATCATCACCAGTTTCACGTTCTGTTTGGCGTTGAGGTTGCCATAACGCATGACAAACTCATCGTAGTAGGTGTTGAGATACCCGCGCTGCGGTTTGTGTTCCGTATGGTTCTCCGTCTCGTGGCTATACAGACGTTCGTAAGCGTCACGGAGCGATATATACAGCATCGCTTTCTCTTTTTGATAGCCACGGAGGTCGAGCGGTTGGAAGGTCGCACCGTAAGGCGTGAGGTCTTTCAGGTAACCGAGATTGCGTGAAGCATCCAGCACCATCGAGCCGTCACGGTGGTGTGGCTCCAGCAGGCCGTTGAACGGACGGGGAGAAAGGTCCATGACTTCCTCCTTCGGCTTTTCCGTTTCAAGTTCCGGGAACAGGGAAGTGGCAACCGTTTCGGAAGTAGGCACAACTTCTGCCGGTGTTTCAGGTTGCTTTATTTCTTCCGTTTGTTCCGGCTTTTTATCCATATTGTCCGAAGAAGGCGCAAAAGCAGGGTTCAACGTGTCTTTGATACCCATCTTTTTCAGTTGTTCCTGCCTGTGCCGTTCTGCCTCAAGCCGTAGGGCCTTGCGCCGTTCCGCTGTCAGGCTCATCATTGTCTCATAGAAGCCGTTGATGGGAGGATTGGTTTCCCAATCCAGAGTGGCGTAAATGTCGTCCGGGTCGTTTGGCTTTTCGGCATTTTCCGGCTTTTCTTCCTTATTACCGTTTATCGGCTTGGCGGCTTCAACGGGTGGAGTAACTTTGACTTGCGGTTTAGGCGTGGACGGCATAGGCTTCGGCTTGCTTTCCTTTTTCGCTGCCTTTTTCTTTTTTACCGGTTCCTCTATGGGCATACCCCAAAGGTCGAGCAGGGTAAGCTGCACGGCTGACGAATGATTGGGTTGGCGCGGCTCAATCTCCGGCTTTTCCTCTATGGGCTGTGCTTGCGGCTTCTCCACTCCCTTGACAGGCTCAATTACAGAAACGGGGGCTATTACAGAAGGTGATACCTTTTCTGTTTTCGGAGCAGGTTGCACTTCCGCAGCCGTGCTTTCCTCCTTTATCGGATGCAGCCTGTGTCTCTCATACAGTTTCCTGTCAAGTTGTTGCAGTTCTATTTTCAGATGCTCCCGCAAGTCTTCCGCCAGTTGTGCGATGTCCCCACAGTGCAGGAGTTTATAGGCTGGTTTCCCGTACGGGTCGGTACTTCTGATCAAATCCGTGTGTGAAAGCGAGCCGATGCTCCATACATACCCATTTACGGAAGTGCCGATAGGGGTCTGTTCGGTCTGCACGAAGAGTTTTTCGTTGTAATACAGTTCACCGTTCTTTCCGCTGTTCTTTTGCAGGATAATCAGGTCGCTGCCCACCTCCGTTCCCGCGTTATCCGTAAAGAGGTTGTTCGGCAGGCGGGCTACGCCCACCAGATTGGCATGGTTCATCATATACTCGCGTATGGGCGCGTTGGTCGGGGCATCCAGTACCCCCTGCGAGGTGATGAACGCCACGATTCCGCCTTCACGCACCGCGTCAAGGCTTTTCAGGAAAAAGTAATTGTGTATCGTCCGTGCCGCCGAGAGCCTTGCAGGATCCTTGCTGCCCGAAAAATCCGGGTCGAACACCGCCACATCGCCAAACGGTATATTGGAGACAGCCAAATCAAAATGGTTCATGAACGGCTTTTCTATCTTCTCGAAGCCCTGTACCCTTACTTTCTGTCCGGGATGCAGGTGCTTCAGTATCTTGCCCGTCATCAGGTCTTTCTCAAAAGCCATGATGTCCGCGTCCGGTCTGTTCTCCAGCACGGCGTCCACGAATGCACCGACACCTGCCGACGGCTCCAGCACCCGGTCGGGACGGATGCCGTGTTCATGCAGCACGTCCGCGATGGTCCCGGTTATCTCCGGCGGGGTATAGAAGGCGGTCAGCACGGACTGCTTCATGGCATCCATATACCGTTTGTACTCCGTCTCGTCTTTTGTGTTCTCCCGCAGCAACCTGTGCAGTTCCACGGTAGGGGCAAACAGTTCGAGGTCGGACTTCGCCCAGTGGACGGCATCCGTCAGTTCCCTTGCAGGGTTGAGTATGCTCTTCAGTCCCCCGAAACCGCAATAACGCTCTAACAAGAGCCGTTCGCGTGCGGTGGGTGTGCGCTGTTCCCTGTCAAGGAGGAATGCCGTCCGTATCGCCTCGATGTTGTCCCGCAGCCTCTGTTTGCGGTTAAACGCCATACTCTTCGATATAGAGGATGACGGCTCCCGTCAGCTCCGTGTAGAGCAGGTCATATTCGGGCGACAGGGCGAAATTGTCGTCCGAGAGGTCATAGATGGAGAATACGTTTCCGACAAGCGGTAGCAGCTTCTGGGTAAAGGCTTCACATTTTTCTCCCGGTACTTCACCCGCAAATTCGTTCTCCACGACTTCGCGCAGGATGGCGTGCCTGGAGTAGCGAAGGCCCTCCGTCAGCACCTTCATCGCCAGTTCCTGCGCCCCGTCGGCAGGATAGCCTTCGAGCCTTGCCCGTTCATACGCTTCGGCGGCACGGTCGGTTCTTTCTCGGATGAAGGCTTCATCGGCTGCCTGTTCGAACTTGTTCGTGGTGAGGTAGTCCAGCAGGTACAGACCGTAATAGGAAAAGTCGGTCCGACCCTCGTTTTTCTTCTTGTTGTTCATTTCTTTGGAATTTAGTGGATTGATAATGATGATAGGGATAATCGTTGGAAAACGAGAAGAAAAAGGCACCCGGTATCCCTCCGAGTGCCACCACTAAATCCAAAGTATGAGTGTAATCCGGTATCGAAGAACAATTCATTACTCTGAACCAGTGGCAAAGTTAAACATTTATTTTCTTCTTTTCGCAGAGGTCGCTTTACTTTTCCTTTCTGGGAACACGAAAACCGTGTTATAGTCCCCGTCAAAGGCGACTACGGCATCAAAACTCTTGCCCTGCTTGCTCTTGAATCCTTTGAGCAGTTTCGTGTGTCCGTCGGTGAGCAGGTTTTTGATTTCATCATCAGAGAGGGTGCGGTTTGCTTTCAGGCGGAACACGGGCAGACCGCACTCCGCGTTGTCGCAGCGGACGACCTTGCCGTAAAACTGCATCGTCCCCGCTCCGCACTTGGGACACTTGCAGCCGGAATCCCTGCGGGCGAACAGCTTGTCGCACGACAGCAGTTCGGAGGTAATTTCCCGTGTATATGCCTCAATCTTCCTGCGGAAGTCATCGGCGGGCAGTTCCCCACGCTCGATGCGTGCCAATTCCTTTTCCCATTCGCCCGTCATGGCGACATCGGCAATACGCATCGCCTTCACGACCGAGTAAAGGGCAAGCCCTTTTTCGGTGGGGACAAGCGACTTCTTGCAGCGTTCCATATAGCCGCGCTTGAAAAGCGTTTCGATGATGGACGCACGGGTGGCGGGCGTGCCGATGCCGCAATCCTTCATAGCCTGCCGCAATGCGTCGTCCTCTATCTCCTTGCCAGCCGTTTCCATCGCGGACAGCAGGGTGGCTTCGGTATGCAGCGGCTTGGGTTTGGTCTTTCCCTCCGTGATGGAGGCGGCTTTCAGTGCCAGCGTGTCGCCTTCCTGCCAACAGGGAATGGCGGCGGTTTCCTCTTGGCTGTTGTTCTCTTCTCCATTCTCCTTGCCATAGACGGCACGCCATCCGGCTTGCCTGATGATGCTGCCTTTTGCCACGAACTCCACTCCGGCACACTCTGCCGTGACGGTGGCAGTGTCCTTGACGCATTTTTCGGAGAAAGCCTCAAGCATGCGCCCGGCTATCATGTGATAGACGGTGCTGTCCTCTTTGGAGAGGAACAGCGGCTTCTCGCCCGTGACGAGCAGGGCATGGTGGTCTGTCACCTTGCCGCCGTCCAGGCTGCGGCGTGTCGGCACGGCTTTCGGCTGCAACTTGCCCTTCCATTCGGGCAGGCTGCCGATGAAGGCAAGCAGCTTGGGGATTTCCGCGAACACGTCTTCGGGAATGTAGCGGCTTCCGGTTCGCGGATAGGTGATGAGCTTCTTCTCGTAGAGCTTCTGCGCGATTTCAAGCGTCTGTTCCGCCGTGAAGCCATGCTTGGCGTTGGCTTCCTTCTGGAGCGTGGTCAGGTCGTACAGGAGCGGTGTTTCCTCCGTCTTCTCCTTGCGTTCGGCTTTCGTGACGGTGGCTGTGCCTGCCGACTTCACCTTATTATACAGTTCCGTCGCGGACTCTTTCTCTTTCCATTTTTCGGAAGAGGAAAACTTCACCGTTCCTTCATCGCAGCCGTCCGTTGCGATATGGAGCTGCCAGAAGGCTTCGGGGGTAAAGCGGCGGTTCTCCCAATAGCGTGCGCACACCATCGCCAACGTGGGTGTCTGCACCCGCCCGACGGAATACGTGCCGTGTCCGGCGGCGATGGAGAGAGCCTGCGTGCCATTGATGCCCACGAGCCAGTCGGATTCGCTCCGCGCTTTGGCGGCGAGGTAGAGGTTGTCATACTTGCTCCCCGCTTCGAGGTTGCGCAGTCCATCGCGGATGGCCTTGTCGGTAAGCGAGCTTATCCAGAGGCGCACGAAAGGGGTGGCGCATCCTATGTAATGGTAGAGGTATCGGAAGATAAGTTCGCCCTCGCGACCGGCATCGGTCGCCACGATGATCTGCTCACTGTCATTGAACAGGCGGGTTATGGTTTTTATTTGTGCCACTACGCCGCTGTCGGGTTTGTAGCCCTTCTCAGCCTTTACCTGACGGGGTATGAGCGTGAAGGAGTCGGGGATGACGGGCAGGTTGTCACGGACAAAGCCGCGTATGCCGTAACCGTCGGGCATGGCAAGCTGGACGAGGTGCCCGAATGCCCATGTCACGGCGTAGCCGCCTCCCTCGAAATATCCTTCCTCTCTCTTTGTCGCGCCCACGATACGGGCGATCTCACGTGCCACAGACGGCTTTTCTGCAATGATTGTCTTCATATTTTTCTGTCGTTTTGAATTTTACAAATGTTACTTCGGATTTAGTGGCGGACACCGGATTACATCTTCATGCCCTTATTGTTTTTCTTTTGCGGCTTCTCCTGCTGCTGTTGCTGTGCGGTGTCCTTCGGGGCGGTCTGTCCCTTCCGCAACGGCTCCTTCAGGTTCTTGGTAGCCTCGTTGGTCTTGCCCTCGCTGTTCACCGCCACCTGCGTGCGGCTCTCGTTGGAAGGCGCGACCTTCTGCGCGTTGTCGGGGTTGGTGTCGTAGCGGTACGGGCGTCCCTTCTCCGGGTTGAACCTGATGTACATCGTGGCGTGGAAGCCCTGCTTGTCGGTCACGTTCTCCAGTTTCACGGCTTTGCCAGCCACGTAGTCGGCTTTCTGCTGCTCGGTGAAGTCCACGCCGCTCCATTTGCTGATGGGGCGGATGCTGCCGTCGGCGTTCGTCCACGTGTTGCGGCGTTGCTCCTTGTTCGTGTTGGCTGTATTTTCCGTACCCTGCGCCTGTCCCTGTGCGGGGTTGTTCTTGGCTTCCTGTGCTTGTGCGGCACGTGGCGACCTGCCGGTTCCCGGCACGAACTCCACGCCGCGCTGCTCCACGTTCACTTGCAGGGT
>OLVR01003223.1_pt1 | contig 10822 bp, 8 predicted proteins | sample 1673261 | NCBI WGS metagenome assembly OLVR01 (sample SAMEA3178938, study PRJEB25190) | human gut metagenome | biome: human gut; feature: human-associated habitat; material: faeces | place: Austria | collected 2013 | reverse complement strand
CAAGCAAATTACGCTTGTTCAGTTCCTTGTGTCGGGAATAATACTCTTTTACGGCATAGAGATAAGCTGCAATTGTGTTCTCCGCCATATTCCCTTGACGAAGATACGTTTCAAAATTTTCAATGTTCATGTCAGATACATTATTAGTTAAACAATTCGTTATCATAATAATGTATGGTATTGCCTAATTCATTGAGTTCCTATTATGAGAAGTTTCTCGCTACCGGAGAGGTGAAGTGCATCGATGAGGAGATTCCGTTTGAGATTCCAAATGGGTGGCAATGGGAAAGAATTGGAAATATTTTTGAAACAACAAGTGGTTCTACGCCATTAAGTAGGAATCCAGATTATTATAAAAATGGCAATATCAATTGGGTACGTACAACAGACTTGAACAATGGAATTTTGAACAAAACCGAAATACAAATAACCTCGAAAGCAATTATAGACTACAATCTTTCTATTTTACCCCAAACCTCAGTGTGTGTTGCAATGTATGGTGGTGCTGGGACAATAGGCAAACACTGTATCTTGCATTTTGATACAACTATAAACCAATCTGTATGTGCCATCCAGCCTAATGGATTTTGTAATATGGATTACATCCATACTTTTATTGAATATCAAAGACCATTTTGGATGGATTTTGCAGCAGGTTCAAGAAAAGATCCCAACATAAATCAACTCATTATTAAGCACTGCTTGTTACCTATTCCACCACAAGAAGAACAACTTCGCATTGTTACAAAATTAAATCAGTTATACCCATATATTTATCAATATGGAAATAGTCAAAATAGACTCAACCAAATAAATAAAGAAATATGGCATAGTTTAAAAAAGTCCATTCTTCAAGAGGCAATACAAGGTAAATTAGTTTCACAGATTGCAGAGGAAGGTACAGCCCAAGAATTACTTGAACAAATACGGCAAGAGAAATTGCAACTTGTCAAAGAAGGCAAACTTAAAAAGTCTGCTTTAACCGATTCCATTATCTTCCGTGGTGACGATAACAAGTATTATGAGCAGGTAGGCAATGAGAATATTGATATAACAGAAGAAATACCTTTTGATTTACCTGATAACTGGACTTGGGTTAGATTTGGTCAATATATAAGAATGTCTATCGGAAAGACACCACCACGAGGAGAAACTAAATATTGGACGAATGGTAAATATCCTTGGGTTTCTATTTCTGATATGTCTGATTATGGATTGGTTACAACGACAAAAGAATCTGTTTCAGAAAATGCCAAAAGTTTATTTGGAGAAATATCTCCTGCCGGAACTTTAATAATGAGTTTTAAGTTAACGGTAGGCAGAACTTCTCTTCTAAATACTTCGGCATATCATAATGAAGCAATTATATCCATTTATCCTTTTGTGGATAAAATTTATCAAGCAAGAAATTATCTGTTTCACATTTTGCCGATTATATCTAATCTTGGTGATTCCAAAGATGCCATAAAAGGTAAAACATTAAATTCTAAGAGTTTGAATAATCTTTTATTGCCACTTCCGCCTCTAAATGAGCAAAGGCGAATAGTGGCAATGATAGAATTATTATTTGATAAGTTGAAATAAATTATTTATTTGACAAGCGATACGCTGCTGTTCTGCTAAAGGTGGAATACCAATAGGCAGATTGTAAAATAACTCTTTATTGAGGTGCGGAATAGCCGCACCTCTTTTTGAATTCCTCAACTCATCTTTATAGAACAAGATGAAAGCCAAGATATAAGGTTTCCACATGACTGAAGAAAGCCATAACTGTTTGAACGTACTGCCCATATATCCATTTTGTGGAACAGGGAAAACTTCTCCTGAATTTTCACCATCTACAAGAATGATATTGTCTCCGGCATAGACAAATTTTCCTTTCTCTACAATGCTCGCAGATGATTTACTACGCAAGTATTTTGCATCCAGACAAATACCCTTTCCGTTTCTCTTTTCTCCGTCTGTTAGTTGGCATACATCTTTCAAACGTAACAAAATCCAACTATTTGGATATTCTAAAGGAAGCTCAATTTCAACGGTTTGCCCGTTTATCCTCTCATAATACTTGTTATCGTCACCTTTATAGATAACAGAATCTGACAGGGCGGACTTTTTTAGCTTGCCCTCCTTGATGAGCTGTGACTTTTCTTGCTGTATCTGTTCAAGTAACTCTTGGGCTGTGCCTTCTTCTGCTATTTGAGGAACCAACTTACCCTGTATTGCTTCTTGTAAAATGCTCTTTTTGATAATGGCATTGAGCGAAGAGTTTAAGAGGTTTAGTTCATCTTGCACCTTATTATATTTTTCGACTACAGGAAATACTTCTTTAAGTTTCTTTGTAATTCGATTCTGTTCTGCTATAGGCGGTAATGGTACTAATAAATGTTTAAGTCTATTGGCAGATAATCCAGGCATAGCTGTTCCTACGGAAGCTAGATTATTACTCTCCTTTTGTAGATATATGAAGTAATATACATACTCACAAGTTTCATCAACAAGCGGTCTCAATCTATGAACATGATTTTGAAGACAAATATCATAATCTTCATTCCAAATAGCAGAACGACCATAGCCTGCACCACCTTCACAAACAAGCAAATCGCCTTTTGTAGCAGAGCTGTTTTTGATTTCTTCCTCTGTAAAATCCATCACTTTTACATTATCAAGGACAAAATATCCCCAATAGAGATTGGAGGTAGTAATAAACTTCTGTGGTGTTCCTCCATTCTTGTTGCTACTACTTTGCTGTTTGCCACTTGTATGATTGAATATGTTACCTATCCGTGTCCATTCCCAAGAAGAAGGTATCTCAAACGGGATCTCCTCATCAATGCACTTCACCTCTCCGGTGGCGAGAAACTTCTCATAATAGGAATTATCGTCACCACGGTAAATGATAGATTCGTTTTTGTCCTTTTTGATTTTCTTTTCCTTGACAAGTCGTGCTTTTTCGGCTCTGATACGTTCAAGAAGTACAGATGTCGGTTCGTCATTAGGGTCTTGCGGTACAAGTTTTCCCTGTATCGCCCACTGGAGTATGCTGTTTTTTAATTGTTTTCCGTTCATCTTATTCTAACTGATTTAGAAGTTTTCGTCTTTTTGTTTTTCATTCAGATAGAACTGATATAACTTTTTCCCTATCTTATCTTTTTTGAAAGTACGTTCATGATTCATAGGAGTCATAGACAAACGAATTTTTGCCACACCTTCATTCAAAATTTCAAACTGCTGTGGAGTAATTCTAAATTGAGCAGTAGAACTAATTTCTGTGATTGGTATTACAATATTTCCACTTATAACACCAGCAGATTGACTTCCATTCCCAATCACAGTTCCTCTTAGTTCTAGATATTTACCTGTGAATGTTCTAATTTTCATGGTTGGTTTAGTGAGGAATTTCATTCTGTCTGAACGTACTGTGGCTACTATAGAATAAATGGTGTCTTGCTTAGCCACACTGTATTTCATATTGCAACCTTCAGCTGCGAGTGCTTTATAAGTATAACCTACTGTTTGTGCTTTAGCGTTAATTCCTAAAATAATACAGAACAGTAATAAGATAATTTTTATAGTTTTCATATTTAATCTTTTTCGTAATCCTCCCCTTGTATTCCTAACTCTCCTTTGCTCATGGCATTGGCAATATCTATTTTCAGTTCTTCGTCATAATCTTTACTTGTCAAAAAGCTATTGACGATGCGTAGCAGCAAATCTTGGTTGATATTCGATGCTGCCACATGATAAATGATAGATTCCAATGTACGCATACAGATGCAAGCGTGCCAGTAGTAATTATTCTTGTGTAAGAAGTAAGCTCCCAAAGTCAGCGCAATACGCTTATTCCCATCATTGAAGAAATGCCCAGAACAGAATCTATACATCAGATAGGTCAGTTTCTCTGCAAAGGTCGGATAGTATAAATCATTTTGTACAAAATCCAATGTAGCACGAATGCCACCTTCATCACGCACTCCTTCAAAGCCACCATCGCTAGCATCAATCATTTTGCCATAGATGGTTAAGGCTTCATCGTAGTCTATATAAACAATTTCCTCACTCATCTTCTGCCTGCTTTAAGCGTTTAAGCACATCTTTATTGTCCGCTAAGATACGGTCAAAATCAATAGACTGGTCACCGATGAATCGTTCAAACTCTTCAGGAGTAACAGCTTGCAGATAATCTGCTATATTACCATGATACGCATCCCGGAAACTGAAATCCCTTGAAGCCATTTTGGTTCTGGCATCATTTAAATAAGGTTTCTGCATCGGATGTTCGGCAAGTTCATTCACAATGCGCTCTACCTCGTCAATGGTAAGTAACCTGCCACCATTTTCTTTAAACCGTTCACTGAGAGCTGCCCCCACACCGTTTTCAAAAGAAGAAATAACCAATAAAACCTCTGAATACAGCGTGTGTCGAACATTGTCTTTGGAATCTAACTTCAATACTTCCCGATACTCCTTAGCATTCTCCTTGAATACAGCCTTATATATAAAGTCTGTAATTTGAGGATATTTGTATGTGGGATGTCCGTCCACATATTGATTGATGGCAGAAGTGAGATTCTTGCGATAGTTTTCTTCTGTGATTGCAGCAGGAAGATAATGTACATCCCTGCGGTTTATGTATTTTGTTCCGCCACCCGTCTTTTCATTGATGGTGGTAATCACGAAATCCAAGATAAGGCTACGTACTTTTTTGGCTTTCTCACTCTCTGTAAGCAACATACCCATATCCAAGAATGAGCGGAAATTAAACAATCCAAGTTGGGTCGTTTTGCTCCCGACATTTATGACGGGAGCAAATTGTAACTTTAACTCTTTCAGATGTTTACCTTTACATAAAACATAACCGTTAGCTGCTAATTCATCTGAATGTTTTTCCAAATAGCGTTCTATGGTTCGTTCTTCTACTTCGTAGAAATCGGCAACCATTTTTTTTGTAAAGCGATACTCTCCCTCAAAGAGCATTCCTTCAATGTCAAGATGCTCCTGTACTTTGCTGACCGCAAAACGGTTGTTAAGTACATTTTGTCTTTCTATGTTTGAGATGGTCAAATCTTTCATATCACTTCACAATTATCAGTTACACGATTTTATGTCAATGCCGAGAATCTTTTGAATTTCGGAAAGCGTTTTGTCTATTTCATGGTCGAGCGCAGCACGTTTTTCAAAATACTGTTTGAGCAGTTCTGCTGGAGGGAGTATTTCTTCTTCCTCTTTCGGGAACTTACATTGATCAAAATTGCAATCCAAGTCTATCAATTGTTGGGCAGTGAATACACGGCTTTTTTCTCCCACTTCGTCATTGATGATTTCTTTTCGATCTTTCCACCATTCTTGAATAGGCAGCGTGTGTTCCACCTTCATAGGTTTGGTTTTAGAGAAGTGTTTATACCCTTCCGGCATATCAAGACGATAGAACCATGTTTCTTTGGTCTTGAATCCTTCTTCGCAACCTTCGGCTTCTTCATTATTAAAGAAAAGGATGTTGGTTGCAATAGATGTGTATGGAGAGAATATAGAACCCGGCAAACGGATGATTGTATGTAGATTGAACTTGCGAAGGAGATTTTCTTTAAGTGCAAGTTTTGCTCCATCCGTACCAAATAAGAAACCATCAGGGATAATCACACCGCACCGTCCACCAGCTTTGAGGCGATACATGATAAGGGCGATAAACAAATCCGCAGTTTCACTTGAACGGTACTGTACTGGGAAGTTGCTTTTTACGCTGTCTTCCGTGCTACCACCATACGGAGGATTCATGCCGATAACATCAACCTTGTCGCTTTCCTTGAAATCAGTAACATTCGTTCCAAGCGAATCACAGTTGGTTATGTTGGGAGCTTCAATATCATGGAGCAGCAGGTTTGTGATGCTCAAAAGGTAGGGCAACGGTTTCCATTCCTGACCTACAACGGCATTTTGCAGTTTTTCTCCATCTGCCGCAGAGCCAATATTCCTGCCCATATATTTAAGTGCCGAGGTGAGGAAGCCTCCCGTTCCACTGGTGAAGTCGCCAAAGGTTTCGCCCAATTTCGGGTCGAGCATCATCACAATAAAATCAGTCAATGCACGTGGTGTGTAGAACTCTCCGGCATTTCCTGCCGATTGCAGATCTTTCAAAATTCCCTCATAAATATCTCCGAATGTGTGACGGTCGTCAGCATCGTCAAATTCGATTTCGTTTACAATGTTGACCACTTGGCGCAGAAGCGTTCCATTCTTCATATACTGGTTCAAGTCTGCAAATGTTTCTTGAACAATGCTTTTAGCTCTTGGGGTATTGGCATCTATCGGGAGATTCTTCAAGGTAGGAAACAGTTTCTCATTGACGAAAGAGAGTAGGGCTTCTCCAGTCAATGCTTCACCGTCTTTTTTATCTATTGCCCAGTTACGCCAACGTAACTCTTCCGGGATAATGGATTTATAATTCTCATCTTTGTATTCCCATGTTTCTTCTTGAGTGTCATAGACTTTCAAGAAGAACATCCAAGTCATTTGTTCAATTCTCTGTGCGTCACCATTAATACCTGCGTCTTGACGCATGATATTCTGGATTCGCTTTATGATATTGTTTACTGCCATTTCTAAGCTGATTTATATATTTGATATTCAAGTTCTCTGATGGCTTGTTCAAAAGCGACTTTGCCACCAAATAGTTTTATGATTTTAGTTGGTTTCCCTATGCTGTTGAATGGAGGAATTTCCAAGATGTTTGCCTTTTCAAAATCAAGAATACCATTCTCCGCATATTTGTCAAGAAGAGCCTCCAATACTTCACGAGCCTTGCCTTCGTACTTCCCGAAGTAGTTACGTTTCTTTACATTGTTAGCCCTTTCTTTCCTCGTCAATGGTGGTTGGTCAAATGCAACGTGACATATCACATCGAAGATATCGGCATCTTTCAATGCTGGATTTGCTTCACGTACTGCGTCTATCAAGATGGCATATTCCTTTAACTCATCCATAACCGCCTGTTTGCGTTCTGCTTCAGTCCACGTTTGTACGAAATCATCCAAACTTTGATAGTGTCGCAACAGTTGCTTTCTTGCGAATGACTGAACGCTTTCCGTTCTCATGGTTTTGCCATCTTCACCCAATACAGATACTATCTCATGGGCTATACGAATATCCTTACCATTGATAAGATACTTTTCAAGAGGTTCGTGAGCTGTTGGAGGATCTGAGTGAACAGGCGGATATAGTTTAGGCTTTTTTCCACCCCCTTTTGGTGGTTCTGGGTCGCCATCAAATGCCGGATCTTTGAATTTTGCTGTGGCATTACGGAAGTCAAGGATTTCCAAATGCCATTTACCTTTATCTTTCCTGAGCCGTGTGCCACGCCCGATAATTTGTTTAAATTCTGTCATAGAGCCAATTTCTTTATCAATGACGATTAAGCCGCAAGTTTTACAATCCACTCCTGTAGATAATAGTTCGGAGGTAGTAACAATTACCGGATAAGGTTCGTCAACACTGATAAAGTTGTCTAACTGCTTTTTCCCTTCTTTGTCCTCTCCGACAATGCGTGTCACATAGTAAGGAGATTTTTTACATAAATCACTATTCATGTTGATAAGCAGTGTTCGCATTTCGGCAGCTTCCTCAATATCCGAACAGAACACGATTGTCTTTGTCATACGACCGATGTCGTATAACATTTGGGTAATCCTGTGTGCTACTACTTTACGCCTTAACTTAATGGCAAGGTCACGACCTATATTCTGTCTTTGATATAATTTCTGTTCAATCTCCTTTCCTAACAAATCTATTTCACCTTCATCGGGAGTCCAGCCCTGTAAATCAACGTTGATGAAGTCGGCAGTAACCCGATATGGAGCCAAGAAACCATCTTGGATTCCTTGAAGAAGGGAATAGGTATATACCGGCTCTCCGAAATAATCCAAGTTGTTTGCTCCTTCATCAGCTTTCGGGGTAGCAGTCATACCGATTTGGGTAGCCGAACTGAAATACTCCAATACTTTGCGCCATGCAGAATCGTCCTTTGCGCTACCACGATGGCACTCGTCAACGATAATCAAATCAAAGAAGTTTGGCTGCACTTCTAAGAATGGATCTGGCTTACCTTCTTTTCCGACTAGTTGATGGTATAAAGCCATATATACCTCGTATGATGAATCAATTTTTTCTTCACCTTCTCCAACAGAAGTTATCTTAGTCATAAACTTCTTGAAAGGTTTGAAGTCTTGCACCATTGTTTGGTCAATGAGGATATTTCGGTCTGCAAGATAAAGAATCTTTTTCTTTGCTCCGCTTTTATGGAGACGATGGATAATCTGGAAAGCAGTGAAAGTCTTACCAGTACCGGTAGCCATTACGACAAGTACACGCTGTTGTCCTCTTGCAATGGCTTCCACTGTACGGTCAACCGCTATACGTTGGTAATATCTTGGTTCATGGCTATGGGCATCATAATAAAACGGTGTTTCTATTATGTTAAGTTCATCCGATGTATAGTTCTTGGATGCAAGATAACGATTGTATAGTTCTTCTTCTGTCGGGAAATTTTCTAACTTGATTTCGGTTTCTTTCCCTGTGATAAAATCATGTTCCAAGAAAGCATCTCCATTACTGGAATACGCAAATTTCAAGTCAAGGATTTGGGCATAATCCATAGCTTGTTGAATACCACCACCAACAGCGTGTTTATTGTCTTTGGCTTCTACTACTGCAATGGGCTTACCTTTATGGTATAACAGATAATCAGCCTTTTTTCCTTCTGCTACTGAATGTTGGTTGCCAACAACAAGTACTCGCCCATCCGTGAAATAATACTCTTCACGCATATTTACGCTTACCGCCCAGCCTTTTTGTTGGAGTGCAGGGGTAATGAACAAAGTACGTATCTCTTGTTCTTTGAGTTCTTTCTTGTTTACTTCCATGATAATAAATTGTTTTAGGATTTATTACTGCTAACAATCAAATCTTTCACGTCAATATCAAGAACATTAGCTATATCATTAAGGGTTTTGAGGTCTGGTTGAACAGAATTACTACACCATTTACTCACTGTGCAATTGGATTTACCAATCTGTTCTGCAAGCCATTTTCCTGTTTTCTGTTGTTCTGCAAGTACTACTTTTAGTCTGTTCAAATTAGCCATGAGGTAAAATGTTTTAATTCAAGAGCAAATTTATATAAATAGTCTGATAACATAAGCAACTTCCGATAATAATTATTGTCTGGAAGCGAAAAATGGCTTAAATAGCGTATTTCGATAGGATATTTTCGTCAATTTCAATTTTGTGTCGACCAGTAGTAGTCCGCAGATTCTTTCTTACAGTGTCAAACGTGGAGTTGGTAAACCATTCGGCAAATGTTGCCATCACAAATGATGTAGTTATATCTCCACCTATATTATATTGGAAAGCGATGTTCCAAGCAAAATTCTTTAAAGAGATTTGTGTGAGCGAACTATGTTTCTTAATATGAATCTCGGTCATAGAAAGCACTTGGCGATTAGTCACAAAATAACGGACAGATTCGCAAATCTGGAAAATCTCCGTTTCGTCCAAATTAAAACGCTTGAATGTATCTCGTGTGTATTTCAGAATAGCGTTTAATTTCTCGTCTTCCTCTCTTTCTTTTTGTTGCTTGTATTGTTGTTGCTCATGTTGGTATTCATAATGGAATAATTCCATACGCCTTTTTTGTACATCTACACAATCTTGGGTATGTAATGATGTGACAGTCGATGTCTCTTTATCTGTCACTTCATTGGCTAATGTCAAATGTGATAAAGGGGCTTCTATGATGTATCTTGCTACAGAGATGCAAAGATGATATAGAAGTTTCAGTATCACATATCCAACAGCCATAACGAACGGAAGCAGACTCATTCGTATGCAAAGCATATTGCATATTTGAAACGCAATCATTGAAGCCAGTAGCACAGCAATGACTTCTATTGTCAAAGAATGGAGTATATATTGTTTTTGCTTCATGCCTATTGTTTTTTATTTCTCAATGCAAAGGTATAATACTTTTTCATAAAAAACGAAAGAAAAAAATATATACCGTTTTGCAAATCAATAGCTTATGAAAATAAAAGCATAATAAGAGAAAATATCGAAGACTATCTGAAAACAAGAGAAAATAGAAATCGTCAAAAACAGCATAGTTAAACTAGGTTAAAGTTTTTTGCGGTAGCTTTTCTATTCTCGCTAAGGCTGAAATATAGAGTAAACGAAGTAAAGTAATCATATTTGTACCAAGTTATATATAATACACTGATATACAGTAGTAATTATCTTTGAGGAAGTAAAATAAAAAGAAGCGGTTTTAATCGCTCCTTTACTCCACATAAGATAGAAAAACGGCTATCGGGTCCTTCGGGATCTGATAGCCGTTTTTTATTTTAGCCCTATATATTCAATAAAAAAGCCATTGATATCCAATAATTATTAATAAGTTTGCACTCGCATAAAAACACTCATTTTAAATTACGATTAAGGGCAACGTACTAATTTTCGACTTATGCTAGCGAGATCTATACAGAAATATTACATATTTGTTCTACTTTTTCTGCTAGCCATTCTACAGTCCTCTTGTCAACAGTCGGGAAATAAATATCGTATATTAGTAGTGCATTCCTATGAAAGCGATTATGTAGCTTATAAAGACTGCGATCGGTTGATCCGGGAATCCCTCGAGAAAAAGGGGATTAATCCGTCGATCCAAACATTCTATTTGAACTGCGAGCAATATGCGGCACCCGCCGAAGAAAAACGGATGTACCTGTATCTAGATTCGATCTCTACTTGGAAACCCGATCTGATTTTGGTCTACGAGG
>OLVR01003215.1_pt1 | contig 10845 bp, 9 predicted proteins | sample 1673261 | NCBI WGS metagenome assembly OLVR01 (sample SAMEA3178938, study PRJEB25190) | human gut metagenome | biome: human gut; feature: human-associated habitat; material: faeces | place: Austria | collected 2013 | reverse complement strand
GTAAGGCCGGTGACGACGAGCTTGTACTTCAGGGCCAGATTGCCCCTGTTAACGATCTTGAAGGGGGGACAGCTCATAGGTGCAGCCCGGCTCCCACAGAACCTACTCGTCCTCGGCCCCTTCGGCCTTGATCCAACTCGGGTTCGTAACGGGCTTGCCGTCCGCGCCCTGAATTCAATATCCAGATTACCGGCCCATCACGGCCCAAGTGGATCCAGCGGCCCCAGCTCCGGGTCGTAGGGCAAGCACACCACCTCGTATCCCCCGCTGGGACGGCTCCCCGGCAGAAGCAGTCCCTCCTCCCCCAACCAGAAATCGCCGGGGTGCAGGACCAGCCCCCGCTCTTGCGCCGTCTCTCGCAGGCAGCGGCGCCACAGCGCATGGGGAGGGAAGCACTCTCCCAGTCCTACCGGCAGACCATCCGCCCACACATCGCCCCGGCAGCGGTACGGCCACGGCCCCGTGAGCTCCGTGCAGATGCTCACACCATGCTCCGTCTCCCGAACGATACGGCTGCGGAGGGCCGCCGTAGTCAGCGGCAGCATCCCGCCCTGTTCCAAAGCCCTCCGACATCGCTTCGCCAGCTGCGGCAGCAGCACCCAGCGGCCATAGTCCAGCAGCCCCCTGCCCCACGCTGCATAATACCGGCAGAAGGCCCGCTTTCCCTCCCAATAGGGCAGCTCTGCCTCCACTGTCAGCAGCGGCAGCTCCTCCCAAGTCAGCACTTGGGGCGGAAAAACAGGTTCAACGGTCACAGCCACAGCCAGCCCTCCTCTCGTATCCTACCCTCCACTCTATGCACCCCCGGCACCGCAGGTGCAAAAAAGTTTCCGCCGCCCGTTTACTTTCATACGTTACCATGATACAATATGAAAGTACATCCAACAGAAACGGAGGAATGTTCCATGGCGCACAAGACCACCATCGCCACCAAGGAGAAAAACGAGCGGCTGTACCGGGCCATTCTGGCTCTGGAAACGGAGGAGGAGTGCTATGCCTTCTTCCAAGACCTGTGTACCATTGCCGAGCTGCGCTCCATGGAGCAGCGCTACGAGGTAGCCACCCTGCTCAGCGAGGGCATGGTGTACAGCGACATACTGGAGCGCACCGGCGCCTCCAGCGCCACCATCAGTCGGGTGAACCGGGCTCTCCTCAACGGGACCGGCGGCTACGTCAGTGTGCTGGGCAAGATGAAGGAGGACGGTCATGAGCAGCTATGAGGGGCTTGCGGCGTCCTACGATGCCCTGACCACCGACGTAGGCTACGAGAAGCGGGCGGACTTTCTGGAAAAGCTCTTCCGCCGCAGCCGTATCCCCGTCCACACGGTGCTGGATCTGGCCTGCGGCACCGGCACCATGACGTGGCTTCTGACAGGCCGGGGCTATGAGCTCATCGGCGTGGATGGCTCCGAGGAGATGCTGGCCGCCGCCATGGAGAAAAGCGGACAGGTGGAGGGCATCCCCCCCATCTTCCTGCACCAGTCCATGCCCCAGCTGGATCTTTACGGCACGGTGGATGCCGCCATCTGCTGTCTGGACAGCCTGAACTATCTCACCCGCCCCGCCGATGTGCAGCGCACCTTCCGGCGGCTGCACCTGTTCATCGCCCCCGGCGGGCTGCTGGTGTTCGACATCAATACCGTGGCCAAGCTGGCGGCGCTGGATGGACAGGTCTTTCTGGACGAAACGGAGGACACCTACTGCGTCTGGCGCACGGAGTATCACCGGGGACTGTGTACCTATTACATGGATCTCTTCGACCGCCGCCGGGACGGTGCATGGCAGCGGGAGCTGGAGATCCACCGGCAGCGGGCCTATACCACAGAGGAGCTCACCGGCTGGCTGAGGGCTGCCGGTTTCAACGATATCCGCACTTGGGGCGACGGAAAGCTGCGCCGTCCCACGGAGAACGAGCAGCGGATCTATTTTTCCTGTATCAGAGAGTGAGGTCATTTTCATGAGCGATCATATTTTGCGTGCCATTACATCCGACGGCTTGGTGCAGGCCGCCGCTATCAGCAGCCGGGACCTGACGGAGCGGGCCCGACAGATCCACAAGACCCTGCCGGTGGCCACCGCCGCCTTGGGCCGGACACTGGCCGGAGCCTCCATGATGGGCAACGCTCTGAAGGGCCACGGTGCCAGCCTGACCCTCCAGATCAAGGGCAGCGGCCCCTTGGGTACCATTCTGGCGGTGTCCGACTCCGACGGCAATGTCCGTGGCTACGTCACCAACCCTCAGACGGAGTTGCCCCTGCGCCCCGACGGCAAGCTGGACGTGGGTGGGGCCGTGGGGCAGGAGGGCTCCCTGACGGTCATCAAGGACCTACACATGAAGGAGCCCTATGTGGGTACCGTGAACCTGCTGGGAGGCGAGATTGCTGAGGACATCGCCGCCTACTTCGTGGAGTCCGAGCAGATCCCCACTGCCTGTGCTCTGGGGGTACTCATTGACCGGGACCAGAGTGTCAAGGCCGCCGGTGGCTATCTGATCCAGCTGATGCCCGGCGCCGGGGAGGACACCATCGCCAAGGTGGAGGGCGGTATCATGGCCGCTGGCAACGTCTCCGCCATTCTGGAAAAGGATCCCGACCCGGAGGCCATGCTGCGGGCGGTGCTGTCGGACTTCGAGGTGAAGGTGCTGGAGCAGGAGCCTGTGGAGTACCGCTGCGGGTGCAGCCGGGACCGCATCGAGCGGGCGCTGCTGTCACTGGGTCGGGACGAACTCTCCGCCATTCTGGCCGAGCAAGGCTCCTGCGACCTGACGTGCCAATTCTGCGACCGGGTGTACCACTTCTCCGGCCCGGAGCTGGAGGGGCTGATCCAGAGCCTTGAGAAAAAAGATTGAAAAAATCTGATTTTCCTGTTGACATGGCGGCCGGTTTTTAGTATAATTATCCTTGCCGTTGCGATGGTAAGCCCTTCCGACGGCAAGGACGGGAGCATAGCTCAGCTGGTTAGAGCACCTGCCTTACAAGCAGGGGGTCACTGGTTCGAGTCCAGTTGTTCCCACCATGATACGGCCAAGTAGTTCAGTTGGTTAGAACGCCAGCCTGTCACGCTGGAGGTCGTGGGTTCGAGCCCCATCTTGGTCGCCATATGCCTCTGTAGCTCAGTTGGTAGAGCAGCGGACTGAAAATCCGCGTGTCGTTGGTTCGACTCCGACCGGAGGCACCATGACGCTGAAACATCGGCGTCATCTGCGGGCGTAGCTCATCTGGTAGAGCGCGACCTTGCCAAGGTCGAGGTAGCGAGTTCGAGCCTCGTCGCCCGCTCCAAAAGCAGAGAAAACGGCGAACCTCGCCGTTTTCTCTTATCCGGTGACATAGCCAAGTGGTAAGGCAAGGGTCTGCAAAACCCTCATTCCCCAGTTCAAATCTGGGTGTCACCTCCATATTAACGAAACGGTATAGATGCTTCTGGCGAAAAGCCGGGCGCATCTATACCGTTTCCGTTCATAAGGAAGTATTTTCTTATGAGGGATTGGTCGCAACCTCTGTTATGGAGGCTGCGACCTTTTCTCTTTCTGTGATGGATCACGGTCTTGACGATTCTGCGATAGCAAGCATCTCCTTTATGCTGTCTGCTCTACCGCTCCGACCATCCGCATCAACGGCGAGGATATGCCGCAGCAAGTGGTCAAGTCCCGCTTTCTCAATCTGAATAGCAGCCACATAGAGTACGTTCTGGAAGCAATGAACAAGAATCCGTCAGACATCCGTAATATCCGGGCGTACCTGTTGGCCGCTCTATATAACGCCTCTCTGACGATGCCCGGTTCCATATAACTGTGGCCCGATTCTTCACAAATGCGCGAATTATCTCTGCAATTTAAACAAACTGCATATTAAGCGTTGCCAAGTGCTAAGTGTCGTATCACCTATCACCGGATTGGATAAGATAGATATTATTCATATCAGTCTTAATCCTCAGTATCATTACCTTGTCCCTTGAACATTTCCATATCAGCAAAAAGGACATCCCCTGACCTGTAATAACTACAGTTCTGGAATGTCCTTTTTCCCATACTTCACTATATTTTTAACCCACGATGCTACTTATCCACAGTTTATATAATTCCAAAATGCCTAAACGCCTGCATAATCGCATCTTCCTTCTCCGGTGTGCACTTAGGCTGTCTTGCATTCTCAGATTTAGGAAGATTAAAGTTCTCACCAACATCCAGTCCACATTTCTTCTTAATCTGTGCAATATAAAGCGAAGAGACCTTCAATCCGGTATACTCCAACACATACTCCTTGATCTGCGGATAGGTTGCCCCATCCTGAAATTCGGACATATCCATATCTTCCAAAGAGAACTCAACCCGAATCTTTTTCGAGTCGACCTCACCCTTGGAAAGCAGTACTACCGTCTCCACATGGTGAGTGCGGGGGAAGAGGTCCACGGCCACGGCACGGCGGGCGAGGTAGCCCAGCTCGGCAAAGCGCTTCACGTCCCGGCCCAGCGTGCCGGGGTCGCAGGAGACATACACCACCCGCCGGGGAGCCATGGCGGCGATGGAGGCGATGACCTCCGGGGCCAATCCCTTCCGGGGCGGGTCCACGCAGATGACATCCGGCCGCAGCTGCCGCAGGGCCAACTCCGCCGCCACGTCGGCGGCGTCCCCTTCCAGAAACTCCACGTTCTCCACGCCGTTGCGCCGGGCGCTGGCCCGTGCATCCTGGATGGCCTCCGGCACGATCTCGCCGCCGATGACATGGCGGGCCTGCCGGGCCAGCGCCTGCGTGATGGTGCCTGCGCCGCAGTACAGATCCACCGCCAGCTCCGTACCGGTGAGACCGGCGAACTCCAGCGCCTTGCCGTACAGCACCTCCGCCTGGGGGTGGTTCACCTGATAAAACGACGGCACCGACAGCCGGACCGTCCGACCGCACAGCACGTCCGTCAGGGCGTCCTCCCCCCAAAGAGTGCGGTAGCGATCCCCCAGAATGGCGTTGCCGGGGCGGGTATTGACCCCCAGCACCACGCCCACGGTCTGTGGTGCCGCCTGACGCAGCAGGGCCACCAGTTCCGTCTCGTAGGGGAGGCTTTCGCCGTTCACCAGCAGGCACACAAGGCTCTCGCTTTTACAGTTGCTCCGCACATACAGGTGCCGCACCAGCCCCCGGCCGGTGGTCTCGTCGTATCCCGGCACATGATACTGCGCCAGATACTGCCGCAGGGCCGCCGCCAGTGCATCCGCCTGCGGCTTCTGGAGGAGGCAGTGCTCCACCTCCACCACCTGATGGCTGCGGGCCCGATAAAAGCCCACCCTGCCGTCGGCGGACACCGGGTACTGGCTCTTATTGCGGTAGCGCAGGGGCTGTGCGGCGCCCAAGATCTCCTCCACGGTCACGTCGCTGCCGCCCAATCGGGTCAGGGCATCCTGAACCCGCTGGCGCTTGGCCCACAGCTCCTCGGCGTAGTCCAGATGGCGGAAGTCGCAGCCGCCGCAGCGGCCATAGTAGGGACAGTCCGGCTCCTGCCGGTGGGGGGAGGTGCTATGGCGCAGGACCGGCTTGCCGAAGGCCACGTTTTTCAGCACCTTCATCACCAGAATGTCGCAGTCCTCGCCCCGGACGGCGTCGTGGACGAACACCACCTGCCCGTCGATGCGGGCCACGCCCAGCCCCTCGCTGGAGTAGCCCTCGATGGTACTGCGGTATATATGATTTTTCTCCAATGCGGGCATAGCGGCCCTCCTTTGATATGGGGATTTTCTTCTTATTTCCGACGGGTGACTTGGCGACTCCTTGCGAGATTGACTACCCTGGGGCATTACGGATTCCCACGGCCAGCTTGTGAGCCGGCCGTGGGAATCATGCATTCAGAGAAGAATACCGTGGTGCAGGGGCCATGCGGCTCAGCAGAGGCCCGTCAGCGGGGCGGTCAGATCCCAGCAGCGGCTATCCGGCAGCACAACCGGCTCGCCGGAGAGCGTCTGCGGCATGGCGATCAGGAGGGACATCTGGCGATACCAGCGGTTGGTGGTAAGGCCGAAGGCGTACCACTCCTCCCCGTCGGGAAAGCGCAGGGTGCTGCCCAGCGGGCGCACCGGCCCCAGCTGGCCCAAGCACCATGACAAGCTCTCCATCTGCACGGACGCTGCCTCCTATCCGGCCATCGGCGGGCCGTTAAAACTCAAACTTCTCGATCAACTTACGCAGCGACTCGGCAAAGGACGCCAGCGTCTTGTTGTCCCGGCCCTTGCTGCGGCGAATGAGGCCCAGCAGGGCATCGCCCAGCTGCACCAGCCGCTGATAGGCCGCCGTGGTGCGGGGTGCGCCCTCGAAGGCGGGCTTCTTCCGCTCCGGCAGGTAGCCTGCCTCCAGCTGGCGGCAGGTCAGCAGGTCATAGGACTCCGTATACTGGGGGGCGTGGGCGGCAAAGCCCAACTGCGTCACCGTCTGAGCAAACACCGGCGCCACCTCCCGGTCGCCGTGGACCACGAAAACGTGCTGGGGCTTGGGCTCCTTGAACTGGCTGATCCAATTCACCAGATGGTCGTGGTCGGCGTGGGAGCTGAGGCCCTGGAAATTCACCACCTTGGCCCGGACGGCTACCTCCTCACCGAACAGCTTCACACTGGGAGCGCCGTCCAGCAGGGTACGGCCCAGCGTACCGGGAGACTGGAAGCCCACGAACACGATGCTGCTCTCCGGCCGCCACAGGTTATACTTCAGGTGGTGCCGGATGCGGCCTGCGTCGCACATACCGGAGGCGGACAGGATCACCTTGGGGGTGCGGTCCATATTCAGCAGCTTGGACTCCTCCACCGTCTCCGTCAAGTGCAGGCCGGGGAAGTTGAACATATGGGTGCCGTCCTGCACCAGCGCCAGCGCCTCCTCGTCCAGATAGCCCCGCAGGTCGCCGCAGAAGATGGTGGTGGCCCGCTTGGCCAGAGGACTGTCCACATACACCGGGAAGTCCTTCACGGACTTCACCAGATTCTTATCCTTGATCTCCCGGATAAAGTACAGCAGCTCCTGGGTGCGGCCCACGGCGAAGGCGGGGATCACCACGTTGCCGCCCCGGCCCAGTGTCTCGTCGATGATCTGGGCCAGCTCGTCGGTATAGCTCCACACCTCCGTGTGGTTGCGGTCGCCGTAGGTGCTCTCCATCACCACATAGTCTGCCCCGGTGAAGAACTGGGGGTTCCGGATGATGGGCTGATCCACGTTGCCGATATCGCCGGAAAAGACGATGGTCCTCGTCTCGCCCCCCTCGGTGAGGGTCAGGCGGATGCTGGCAGAGCCCAGTAGGTGGCCGGCGTCGATGAACACGGCGTCTACACCGTCGCAGATGTGGATCTGCTGGCCGTACTCGCAGGTGTCCATGAATTCCCGCACCCGCATGGCATCCTCCACCGTGTACAGCGGCTCCTCCATGGGGCGGCCCGCCCGCTGGTTCTTACGGTTTTTATACTCGGCGTCGCTCTCCTGAATATGGGCGGAGTCCTGCAACATGATATCCAGCAGATCCGCCGTCAGGCGAGTGGTGAGGATACGGCCCTGAAAGCCCTGCTTGATCAGCAGGGGGATACGGCCGGAGTGGTCGATATGGGCGTGAGTCACCAGCACATAGTCGATCTGGCCCGGGTGGAATGGCAGGCTGGCGTTATCGATCTCGTCCCGGCCCTGCTGCAGGCCGCAGTCAATGAGGATGTGCTTGCCGCCCACCTCCAGACAATGGCAGCTGCCGGTGACACATTGATCTGCTCCGTAAAAGCTCAGTTTCATGGCGTTGTTCCTTTCTTGTCCTTTCTTGCGGGCCGAAGCCCGGTTTTGTGTCTCCTCCGACGGGTCGTCCTATCTTGCTCTATTTTGCCTGTGTTTTATCCGGTTCATGGCGGCCCATGAGGTTCTGTCCCACCGTCCGGATGCCGTGTCCGGCGGACCGCAGGCTCTGCCCCGCCGCCTTCATCAGCTCATCCTTCACGTCGATGGCCAGCCGCCCGAATATCTCTGTCAGGATCTGCTTCTTTTTTTCGTCGGCTCCGGCATACTCCTTCCACAGGGCCGCCCAGCCGGAGAACCCGCCCTTACGCAGATCCTCGAAGGTCTTGGCACGGCCACCCATGGAGAGGATGCTGTACAGGGCGTCGCAGAAGGCTTCCCGGTCCTCCTGAGACACGGAGTCCAGCCACTCCCGCAGCACGTCGTCGGACATCTGCCCCAGCTGGGAGCGCTGGCCCAGATGCACAAACCGGTTCCCCATCACCTGCCACGACAGTGCCTCATGCTGCATGGCGGCGTGGCTGGTGCTGTCAATGACGTCGTAGTCCTCGGCGTGAACCAGCAGCACCCCCACGATGGAGGATTCCGGGATATAAGTGTGGAGCCGATCCTCCACCCGCCGGTAGGCGGGGGTATCCAGCAGGTCGGCGTGGAAGCCCGGTCCGTCGTTGTTATAGGCCGCCAGCAGGCGCTTGCCCTGAAGCTTCTCCGGCAGATGGACCGCCGCCCACGCCGCCAGATTCCCGCCCTTGGAGTGGCCACCGATGCGGTAGGGACGGTGCTTGCAGGCCCGGATCACCTCCTGAGCGTACTCCGTGGCACGGGCCTGTGCCGGCACCGTCTCCAGATAGCTCATGTTGAAGTTCTCCTTCCAGCCCACCAGACTGGTATCCGTCCCCCGATAGGAGATGAACACGCTGCCGTCCGGCAGTAGGAAGGACACAGCGGCAAACTGCATCTGCTTCGCCTCGTCATTGCGGCTCTCAAAGGCGAACAACCGGGTATCCCGGAACCGCTCCGTCTCCGCCGCCGCCCGCATCACCGGGATATAGTCCAGCGACGACAAGCCCAGCTGTTCATCCGCCGCCGTCAGCCGGGCGCATACGTCCCCAATGGGCATGGCGTCCTTGGGGTTCTTGCTCCACAGGCGGTCGATCTTCCGAAGGTTGATGTAGGCGATGATGCACAGCACCAGATTGTCCACCTCATTGAAGGGGTCCTGCTGCAACGTCAGATCTCCTCTCCACTGGAGATAGTCGAAAACCGTATATTCGTTCTTTCCGGCCATAGCTTCCCTCCTGCCAGTATAATGGTACAGAGTAAAGTATACCACACTCCCTCTCCCGGTGCAAGCAAAAGGATGCCTTGCCTTTTTCCGGCAGCGGGAGTATAAGGCGTCGTATCATATATGTTTCTGTGAGGAAGCTATGTATCGTGATATGACCCGTGGCAGCATCACACGGGGGCTGCTGCTGTTTGCCCTGCCCATGGCAGCGGGGGACCCGTGTGGCGCCGGCCTATGCGCTGGCGGGGCCGGTGGGCGTCAACGGCATCTGGACCGCTATCCCTATCGGCTGGTTTCTGGCGGACGCCGTGGGATACGGCTACTACTTCCTCCGGCGCAGAGCGCTGCTCCCTGAGGAGAGAGACGGCTGATTCGAGGAATCAAAAAGAGCGGTGCGTCACCTATGAACTGCACCCCATTTGTTGGACAGTATGGTATACTGTCCAACAAATGGGGTGTGTTTATATGCCAAAGGGAATACCACAGAATCAAATGAAAACCAAACGGCCTGAACCCTGTGCAGTACAGGATTCAGACCGTTCAGGCCGCTAAATTCTTGTTTTTGTCTAACTTTTTGGGGGTCGCTTCCGTGCGGGTGCGGCTCTTTTATTATTTTACTTCTTCAGGGCTTCTCACTACACGTCTTTAAGGGGCACTTTGAGAAAAACGCTTTTCTTCCGCTTCCCCATCGTGCTTGTGTAGCTGCTTTTGCAGCACCGGGATCAGCTTGGCCATATCAATGGGCTTTGCCACATGATCGTCCATGCCTACCTCCAGCGCCCGTTGACGGTCCTCGGCAAAGGCGTTGGCCGTGATGGCGATGATGGGGATATTGGCCCGCCACGGGTCTTCCAACCGCCGGATCTTCCGGGTGGCCTCGTAGCCGTCCAACACCGGCATCTGCACATCCATGAGGATGGCGTCATACATCCCCGCCGGAGCCTTCTCCAGCATTTCCAGACAGTGGGCACCGTTTTCCGCCCGATCCACCAGCAGACCCTCCTCGCCCATGAGCTCAGTGGCAATCTCGGCGTTAAGGTCGTTGTCCTCTGCCAGCAGGATACGCCGCCCGGCAAGGCCGGTCTTATCCACCCGCTCTGCGGCACGCTTGGGCACGGCATCCTCCTGTCGGGCCAGACGGCAGGGGATGTGGACGGTGAAGGTGGAGCCCTCCCCCAGCTTGCTTTGGATATCGATGCTGCCGTCCATCAGATCCACCAGCTTCTTCACGATGCCCATGCCCAAGCCGGAGCCCTCCACGCCGCTGACGGTGCTGGAGCGCTCTCTGGCAAAGGCTTCAAAAATATGCTGCTGAAACTCTTCACTCATGCCGATGCCGTTGTCCGCCACGGATAGTTCCTGCACGCACCAGCCCTCTCGGTCGCTGGGCAGCTGGCGGATGGCACAGCGGATATGTCCGCCATCGCCGGTATATTTGATGGCGTTGCTCACCAGATTCAGGGTCACCTCCAAAATGCGGGAGGTATCCATATACAGATAGGGATTGGGCGTATGCTTCTCCACTGTCATGGTCTGGTGCTTGCGCTCCAGCTCCGGCTGCACCATGACGATACAGGACTCAAAGATGCTGCCGGCCTCCACCGCCGTCTCCTCCAGCGTCACCTTGCCGCTCTCGATGCGGGAGAGCTCCAGCACGTTGTCAATGATGGAGAGCATTTTCTCGCCGCTGACCTGAATGTTCTTCAGGTAGCCCTGCAGCCGCTCCGGCTCCTGCCGGTGCTTCTCCGCCAGATCGGCATAGCCGATGATGGCGTTCATGGGGGTGCGGATATCGTGGGACATATTGAAGAGGAAGGTACT
>OLVR01003204.1_pt1 | contig 10886 bp, 10 predicted proteins | sample 1673261 | NCBI WGS metagenome assembly OLVR01 (sample SAMEA3178938, study PRJEB25190) | human gut metagenome | biome: human gut; feature: human-associated habitat; material: faeces | place: Austria | collected 2013 | reverse complement strand
TTGAAGGGAGCTGTCAACGCAGTTGACTGAGGGGTGGCAAAATGATAATATTACGTAGGGGCGACCATTGGTCGCCCGAATAAATAAAATTTCGTTCGTAAGGGACGCTGTCCCGACGTCCCACATATTTTTATAAAATCCCAACAAAAATATTTTTCAGTATTGAAAAATGCTTTATATTGGTATATAATAAAATTAAATAAATATAGGGAGGAATCGCTAATGAAAATATTGGTAACAGGCGGTGCAGGATACATAGGCAGTCACACTTGTGTCGAACTTTTAAATGCAGGTTATGAAATTGTTGTACTTGACAATCTTTACAACGCAAGTGAAAAATGCCTTGACGCAGTAAAAAAACTTACAGGAAAGGATTTTCCGTTCTACAAAGTAGACTTGCTTGACAAAGAGGCAACAGAAAAGGTATTTGCAGAAAATAAAATCGACGCAGTTATTCACTTTGCCGGTCTAAAGGCAGTCGGCGAATCTACAAGAATACCGCTTACATATTATGATAACAACATCACAGGTACACTTCACCTTATGCAGGCTATGGAAAAATACGACTGCAACAACATCGTATTCTCATCATCAGCTACTGTTTACGGCGATCCTGAAAGAGTTCCTATTGTTGAAACTGACAACAAAGGCGACAAAATTCTTACAACAAATCCTTACGGAACAACAAAACTATTTATCGAAAGAATTATGACAGACGCTCAAAAAGCTAATCCAAAGCTATCTGTAACACTTCTTCGTTACTTCAACCCAATCGGTGCTCACGAAAGCGGTATTATGGGTGAAGACCCTAAGGGTATTCCGAACAACTTACTTCCGTACATTGCACAAGTTGCAGTAGGTAAACTTGAAAAAGTTCATGTATTCGGTAACGATTACCCTACTCCTGACGGTACAGGCGTTCGTGACTATATCCACGTTGTTGACCTTGCAATCGGTCACGTTAAGGCTATTGAACATTGTTCAGACAAGGAAGGCGTACACATCTACAACCTTGGTACAGGTAACGGTTACAGCGTTCTTGACATTGTTAAGGCATTCTCAAAGGCTTGCGGTAAGGAAATTCCTTATCAAATCGACCCAAGAAGACCGGGCGATATTGCCGAATGTTATGCAGATCCTGCAAAGGCAAAGGCTGAACTTGGCTGGGAGGCTAAGAGAGGTATTGACGAAATGTGTGCTGACAGCTGGCGATGGCAGTCAACTCACCCTGACGGTTTCGGTGAATAATTGATTTTAAGAGTTGTTTTAGATTTATTCCAAAACAACTCTTTTATTTTCAGACAAAGAAAGGACAAATAATGGAGCTTACAAAAGAAATATGGACGCAATCAGATTATGACGAATTTGCGGAATACTTAAAAACATTGGCTGACGAAAAATACAAAAAATTCAGTGACTCGCTTGTTCCCGGCGGAACGCAATCTATCGGTATTCGTGTACCCATCTTGCGTCAAACAGCTAAAGCTATTTCAAAAGGTGACTACGCGTCATTCCTTAATTGCAAAAATAACGCATACCGTGAAGAAATTATGATTAAAGGCTTGGTTATGTCGCTCATTAAGTGCGACTATCACGAAATGCTCGGCTATATCAAGCAATACGTTCCTCAAATCACAAGTTGGGAAACTTGCGACATTGTTTCATTTAAAGGATTGAAGAAACATTTAGATGAATTTTTAAATGACATTGAATATTTTATCTACAACGAAAATCCGTGGATTGTACGTTTTGGTTTTAATTGCCTCATGGATTTTTATTTGACCGATGAATATATCGACAAAGTGCTCTCATACGTCAACTCGGTAAATTCAGATTTCTACTATGTTCAAATGATGCAAGGCTGGCTCGTTGCAACAGCCGCCGCAAAGTGCAGAGATAAAGCAATGAAATTTCTTGAAATCAACGATTTAAACGCAACCACTCAAAATATGGCGGTACGAAAAATTCGTGAATCGTTAAGAATATCAAAAGAAGATAAAGAACTTGTTTTACAGTTCAAAAAATAACAGTAGGGTGCTTGCCATACTGTTATTTTTTATCTTCTCTGTTAGCTTTCTTTTTTTCGGTTGTCTTCCCAACCGAGATATGTCGCCTCAAGACGGTATATCGGCATACCCTGTTCAGAGAAGCGTTGTTCATATTCAGTCATAACGTTGCCTTCAAACTTTGAATTATGCAAATCAAGACTGATATTTTCAAGCTTGAAATTTTCCTCCGCAAATGAGTTAAGCGAAAAATCAAACAAAGCCTTATTATCGGTTTTAAACCAAATATAATCGCCCTGTTTAAGCACGGCTTTATATCTGTCAAGAAAACGCTTATGAGTAAGTCTGCGTTTTGCCTGTTTGTTTTTCTTCCAAGGGTCAGAAAAATTAAGATAAATACGTCTTATCTCGCCAAATTCAAATATATCTTCAATTTTTTCCGCATCCATATCCATAAACAAAACGTTTGTAAGTTCAGCTGCCACAGTTTTTTCCATAGCCATAACTATAACGTCCTCAACCTTTTCAATCGCAATAAAATTCACATCAGGGTACATTTTCGCCATACCGACAATAAAATTCCCCTTACCGCAACCGATTTCAATATGAATAGGATTATCGTTACCGAAACGTTCCGCCCATTTCCCCTTATATTTTTCAGGCTCTTTTATCCAAATATCACTGCAACGTTCCATTCTTGCGTCACAATTTTTCTTTTTTCTCATTCTCATATTATTTTTACCTCAAACACAAATTTCTCATTTATTATACTATAACAATAATTTTTTTACAATATATTTCTCAAATATTTTAAAAATCACAAAAAAATCGGACGCATACGCGTCCGATTTTAATATTGTTTTATGATTTATTTAATTAAATCCCAAAGCATTGAAAGCATTGTAGCAGCCTGTGCTCTTGTTGCATTAGCCTTTGGTTGGAATGAACCGTCATCCATACCGTTGATAATACCCAAACCAACTGCATTGTTTACATCTTCAACAGCCCATGCTGCGATGTCTGATGCGTCTGTAAATTTCTTATCGGCAGCCTTAGCCTCAACATTTTTATATGCGGCAGCCTTAGCAACCATTGATGCCATTTCTTCTCTTGAAATTTCCTTATCGAAATCTTCAACAGTGAACGGAATATCTTCTGCAATTAGGTTAGCGTTTTGAGCGGCTTTTACGAATGGCATTGCCCAGTGTTCGCTTGCCAATGATGAATCTGTATCAATCTTTAGAGCGTTTACGATAAGTGTTGCAAACTGACCCTTTGTTACAGTTCCGTCAGGAGCGAAGTGTGTATCGTCCATACCGTTGATAACGCCTGCTTTATACATCTTATCGATGTATGTCTTACCCCAGTGACCTACAACGTCAACGAACGGTGAATCTGTTGATGGTGTTGAACCTGCAACAGGTAGAGCAGATTCGTCAAATGCCTTTGCCTTGTATGAATTTGAAACAAGTTTAACATTTGCGTCCGGTTGAGTTGTGTACTGTGAATTAGCAATATGGTCGTTCATATACCAGCTGATATGTGGCGGTTGGTTGTAACAGTTTGTATCTGTTGCTGATGAGTTTCTGTAAATATCATCATGTGCAAGAGTATAGAAATTGTAATTTGTTGCATATGGTGTTTCATATAGTCTTAGAGCATATTGATATACAGTCTTATCTAATTCAACTTCAACATCCTTATCAAAGTTACCCTTGATCGTTGTCTTTTCTTTCTTTGTGTCTTGACCTGTGATTGTGTAAGAAACAATTTCTTCTCTCCAGTCACCTAACAAGTCAGCTTGTAGGTTCGGATTACCCTTTGTTGAGTTGATTGAGTGTGAACCCTTACCCTCGAAAATCTTATCGAATGTCTTTGTATTGTCATTCCACTTTGTTACAGTAATTTCTTTACCTGCACCGTTGTGGTCTTGAAGTTCATCCTGTAAGTCGCCTGTCCAATAAATTCTGCCGTTCATAGCAGCCTTTAGATCAGGAAGTTCGTTACCGTTGCTGTCCCAGTAACCTGATGAACCTGCACCCCACATAGCGTACCAAGAGTCGCCGTAACCGATATTGGCAATCATAGCACGACCTGTATCTTTGATACCGTTGTGAATTTGATAGAATTCGCCTGTCTTAGCGTTTTGAAGTGAAATACCCCATTGATGACGATCATTAGGAGCGCCTTGAGCAGCAGCTGCAGCCGAATTTTTAAATATTGTATTAGATGTGATGTATGGAGAAAGTTGTGGACCTTTCAAATCAAACACTTCACTGTCTGCACTGTAATCCTCATAAGCTTTTAACCATTCAAGACCTTCTTTAGTTGGGTCGAAGTCACCAAGGTGCATAGCATCACCGTGTTCTTGATATGTACACCATAGAATTGAACCGTCGTTATCCCATGTCAAAGCGCCGTAAAGAATTTCGTCCTTACCGTCGCCGTCAACGTCACCTGCTTCAATTTGGTGGTTACCTTGACCGATATAGCCGTTATTCTTTGATTCGGCTGTATCAAATGACCATTCCATCTTTAGCTTGCCGTTCTTAAAGCTGTATGCAGCGGCACCTGTACGTCCGTTAGGAGTTGAGATACCCTTACCGAAGTAATAACCTCTTGCAAATACAGCAGACGGTGACTGACCGTCAATATAAGCTATTGTACTGTTATATCTTTCCGAACGGTTACCGAAATCATCACCGAATGTTAGTGATGCAGCATTTGAGCCGACAGTATTATTCGGGAAATAATCTATTGTGTCAAGAGCCTTACCTGTTTCACCGTCGAAACACGTTACATAAAGCGGGCCTTGCAAGTTTTTACCGTCGTTTAGAGCAGCCCAGCTGTTTTCGTATGTTTCGCCCTTTGATGCATCACCGATTACGTTACCTTGACCGTCAACAGTACCGTCAGCAGTTCTCACCATAACTTCTGCTCTGCCGTCACCGTCAAAATCGGCTACGTTAAGCTGAGTATCGTGTTGTCCTGCACGGATATTGTAACCCATGTCAATTCTCCAAAGCTGAGTACCGTCAAGTTTGTAAGCATCCATATAAACCTTACCGGTTCTGCCGCCTGTAGCGGCGTCCTTAGCGTCTGAAGGGCTCCATAGCATTACGATTTCATATTGTCCGTCACCGTCAAGGTCACCGTATGATGAGTCACCCGGTGTATATGAACCGTAGTATATGCCGTTTCTGTCCATTTGTAAAACGTCACTTTCAGGAGCTTTAGCCAAAGGAATATCAAGGTATCCGTTCTCCCATACGCCTACGCTGTCTGACATTTCGCCGTTTGCAACTACTGTATACTTATCGTTTACAGTACCTGACGCGTCAACAAAGTTTGTAACCGCACCTTCGTTAATCTTTTCTTGGTTTCTGTAAAGAGTAAATGTAGTGTCAGCAGGCTCTGTTGCCAATCTTCTCCATGAAATAAGTACACCGTCGTTAGTTTTTGTTGCAACGACACCTCTATCAAGGTTTTCCATGTTTCTTGTGATTGCACTGCCGGCAAATGCACTTGCACTTGTCATAGGAGCAACTACTCCTACTGCCGCAACCTGAGCAAGAACCAAAGAAAATGCACCTAACTTTCTTAGTTTTTTCTTTGAATTTTTAAGCATTTAGTTATCCTCCCTCTTTTATATATACTTTACCTATCTATTAAAGCATAATAATCATTATCTATATAATATCATATTTCACAAACTTTTTAAAGTGTTTTTCATAAATTCAATGTGTAATTTACAGTGTTTTTTGTTCAAAATGCGATTGAGGATTTTTGTTTATATAAGTGCAGAACACAAACGAAATGCCGTTTTCAACGCATTTTTCGGACACGTTACCGAGCTCCCACACCTCATTTTTATCAAGATTGTCGATAAAGACATCCGCATTGCCGTCGGAAAACACCTTTGTTATATACGCGCTGTCGCAATACGGCAAAAGCTGTTTGTAAACCTCACCGCCGCCTATGACAAAAGTATCGTCACCGCCGTATTTTCCGATAATCGTTTTTATATCGTGAACAATCTCCGTGCCGTCACACTTAAAATTTTTATCGGTTGTAAGTACAACATTTTTTCGATTTTTAAGCGGTTTTGCGTTAGGGAAGCTCTCCAACGTCTTTCTGCCCATAACAACCGTCTTACCCATTGTTTTTTCTTTAAAAAATTCCATATCCTCGGATATGCGGAACAGCAAATTCATACCTTTGCCAATGCCCCACTTTTCATCAACCGCCGCAATTATTTTCATTCTGTTTCATCAGGAAATATCAATTCCTGTGCATACGGAAGTGTTCTCGCCCAATCGATGAATGACTTTGACCATTCTGTCAATTTGTGAAATCTTCTCTGACCTTTTGAACACATCGCCAAAAGATTTTCGTATGTCATTGTAACGGTTCTTGTCTGCTGCCACGCTGACGGCAACCATCTGATAAGTTCTTTCCAATATGCCTTATCCTTTGTTTCAAGATACTTTACACGCATACTCTCCAAAAATTCTATATGCTTGTCTATCACATCACCAAGTTTTGTGCCGTCATAATCAAGATCTGAATTGTAATCGTCAATTTCAAAACACTCGGCAGTAATAGGTGTTGACGCAAGTTTGTGCATTGTCGATGTACTGTTCGCGGTTGTACCGACCTTATACGTATCAAATTCTTTCCACCAATAAAGCGGACCTGTTATATCAACCGACACAAAAATCTGACGCATAAATTTTCTGTGTTCACTGCCCGATTTTATAAGTCTTTGTGCCAAATCCAAATCGTTTTCACCGATTATGACTTTTCCGTTCTCCTCAACCGTATCATTTTTACGCCATGATTCAAGAGGGTTTCTCATACCTTTAAGCGCACGTTTAAAGCCGTAAACCTCTGTATTTTCAAATTTCATTTAGTTACCTCTTTTCATTTCGATATACTCGTCAAATGTACACATTCTGTCCACGATTGTGCCGTCCTCACGAATATCAATAATTCTGTTTGCAACGGTATTCACAAATTCGTGGTCGTGTGACGCAAATATAACGTTTCCCTTGAACGCTTTCAAGCCGTTGTTTACCGCAGTGATTGACTCAAGGTCAAGGTGGTTTGTAGGCTGGTCAAGTATAAGTACGTTTGATCCGTACAACATCATTCTTGAAAGCATACATCTGACTTTCTCACCACCGGAAAGCACGTTTACCTGTTTGAATACATCATCACCCGAGAACAACATTCTTCCCAAAAATCCTCTTATATACGATTCGTTTTGAGTTTCAAAGCCTGCCGCACTGTATTGTCTTAGCCAATCCACAAGATTTAGTTCACAGCCGTCAAAATACTTAGAGTTATCTTTAGGAAAATAACTTCTTGACGTACTTACGCCCCACTTAACAGTACCCTCGTCCGGCTCATCTTCACCGGCAAGTATTTGCATAAGTGCAGTGATTGCAATTTCGTTTTCACCTATTATGGCAATCTTATCGTCATGATTTAGTGTGAATGATATATTATTAAGAAGTTTTTCACCGTTTACAGTCTTTGAAAGTCCGTCAACGGTAAGCAAATCGCGTCCCGCTTCTCTGTCCATATCAAAGCCCACAAACGGATAACGTCTTGATGACGCAGGCAATTCTTCAACTGTAAGTTTATCAAGCATTTTCTTACGGCTTGTAGCCTGTTTTGATTTCGACTTGTTCGCAGAGAATCGCTGAATAAAAGTCTGCAATTCTTTAATTTTTTCTTCAGCTTTTTTATTTTGTTGCTTGATAAGTCTTTCCATCATCTGACTTGACTCGTACCAGAACTCATAGTTACCGACATACATCTTAACCTTTGAATAGTCAATATCAACGATATGCGTACACACAACATTAAGGAAATATCTGTCGTGTGATACAACTATGACTGTACCCTCGTAATCAAGCAAGAAATCTTCAAGCCATTCAATAGCCTGTAAGTCAAGGTGGTTTGTAGGTTCGTCAAGAAGGATAATGTCAGGGTCTCCGAACAGTGCCTGTGCCAAAAGAACTTTAACCTTTTCGTTACCGCCAAGGTCAGCCATCTGCGAATACATAATACTTTCGTCAAGTCCAAGACCTTGCATTAGCTTTGACGCATTGGAATCAGCCTCCCAACCGTCCATTTCCGCAAATTCCGCCTCAAGTTCAGCCGCTTTTATACCGTCCTCGTCCGAAAAATCTTCTTTTTCATACAACGCGTCTTTTTCTTTCATAATATCATAAAGACGCTTGTTACCCATAATAATCGTATCAAGTACAGTGTACTCGTCATATGCAAAGTGGTCCTGTTTCAAAACCGACATACGACAATTTGGGTCGATAGACACTTCACCGGTTGTCGAATCAAGTTCACCCGAAAGAATTTTAAGAAAAGTCGATTTTCCCGCACCGTTTGCACCGATTACGCCGTAGCAGTTGCCCGGTGTGAATTTTAAATTAACGTCTGAAAACAAGTTTTGTCCGCTGAAATTCAGACTTACGTTTGTTACTGTAATCATTAAATATTTCTCCTAATTTTTATTGTTGATTTTATTTTTCAATTATACTATAATAATGTTATTAATGCAAGTATATTATAGGAGGAAATCAGAATGTTAAATATAGGTTGTCACTTGTCAGCCGCAAAAGGCTATATGAATATGGGTAAAGAGGCAAAGAGCATTGACGCAAATACTTTTCAATTTTTCACGCGTAATCCACGCGGAGGTAAAGCGAAAGCTATTGACGAACAGGACGTAAAAAGTTTTCTCGAATTTATGAAAGAAAATAATTTTTCACAAATTCTCGCTCACGCACCGTATACGCTTAATGCGTGTTCCAATAAAGAAGAAACTCGCGAATTTGCCTTAAATACAATGGCTGACGATTTAAGACGTATGGAGTATACACCAAACCAGCTGTACAACTTCCACCCAGGCAGTCACGTCGGACAAGGTGTTGAAATCGGAATTGATTTTATCGTAAAGCAACTTAATACGGTGCTTACACCCGATATGACAACAACTGTTTTACTTGAAACAATGGCGGGTAAAGGTACTGAAATAGGTCGCAGTTTTGAAGAATTGAAAGAAATTCTTGACGGTGTTAAACTTGATAATAAAATGGGCGTGTGTATGGATACTTGCCATATTTATGACGGTGGATATGATATTGTTAATGACCTTGACGGTGTTCTTGATGAATTTGACAGAATTATCGGTCTTGACAGATTAAAAGCCATTCATATGAACGACAGCAAAAATCCTTTTGCAAGTCATAAGGACAGACACGAAAAAATCGGTGAAGGCAGTATCGGTTTTGATACTATGGTTAAAATTATTAACCACCCTAAATTACAGGGTATTCCGATTTTGCTTGAAACTCCGAATGAACTTGACGGTTATAAAAAAGAAATTCAAATGCTTCGAGAAGCATATACTATATAAAACAGAATACTAAATTAAATACAAAACCCAAGAAAAGATGAGGACGTCAGCCCTCATCTTTTTTTTGGTTTTCTTCATCTTCTTCAAATCCTGTTCTTAACTTAGGGATAATCTGACTGCGTCCGCCTCTGCCGTTTGTATTATGTTTTCTTTCCACACTTTCAACCAAATCAGTATCTATGTTTTTCAACGCAAAATCTATACATTGATTTATAAATTCATTTCGGCTTATATCAATTTCCATAGCCCAATCGTTAATTTCCTGTAACATTCTGGTATCCAATCTAAGCGAAATAACTTCTTTTTCAGGTTTTTTAGGTTCAAATTTTTTCAAAGCGATTCCTCCTCTTGACACAATTATATATTCTATGCTAAAATAATCCTATATTCTTATATTTAATACATATAAGAATACTATTTAATTATATATTTTTAATATCATAAAAATAATACTATATGTAGTAGGAGGAAGATTACAATGGAAAATCAAACAGAAAACACAAATGTAACAACTGAAAACAAACCGCAGTCCGAGCCGTTGCATAAATCATTTTGCAGAGAGTGCGGCACAATGATTAGTGAAAAAGCGGATATATGCCCTAACTGCGGCGCCGCACAGCACAGAGTCAGTGTAATAAACGACACCCCGTCAGCAGGACTTAAGGTACTGTCATTCTTTATCCCTCTTGCCGGATTGATTTTATTCGTTGTACAAAGCAAGGATACCCCTATCTCTGCCAAAGAATATGGCAAATGGGCTTTAATCGGTTTTTGTACTGGTATAGTTTTAAGTATAGTGTGGTACTTTGTAGTATTGGCATCTGTTTCAAGTATGTTCAAAGCATTTATTTAATATTCAAATTTGTAGTTACTACTTTGTCAGCCCACAGACAAAGTCAGCTACATTTTTCACTAACTATGTGGGCAGAAAGGCTATGGAATTTATTATGAAGAAATTTTTAGTAACAGTATTGTCAGTGGCTTTGTTGTTGTCTACAACCGCCTGTGGAACAAATTCAGAACTCGAAGAATTAAAGCAAGAAAATGAACAACTTAAGGCTCAATTAGAAGAAAGTAGCGAATCTACTGAAAAACCAACAGAAAAGCCAACAGAAAAACCGACTGAAAAACCAACAGAAAAGGCCGAAGAACAAAAAACATCAGATACCCAAGCCAATTCCAACACCTCTTACGAGCTTACCGCCGGAAATTATGAAGTACCGGCTGATGTACTCGCCGGTAAATATGACATTGTAGCTGTAAGCGGTCATGGTAATTTCAAAAAGAAAGGAAATGATGGATATTACGACCTAAGTGAAATTCTTGGAGTTGATAATGACACATTCTATATTAAAGATTATAAAAATGCCAAATTTGTTGAGGGAGACATAATCGAAATCAGCGGAACTCTTAAAACACAATTAATCCCTAAGAAC
>OLVR01003188.1_pt1 | contig 10946 bp, 12 predicted proteins | sample 1673261 | NCBI WGS metagenome assembly OLVR01 (sample SAMEA3178938, study PRJEB25190) | human gut metagenome | biome: human gut; feature: human-associated habitat; material: faeces | place: Austria | collected 2013 | reverse complement strand
TTGACCACTACTGTGCAGAGGAACTGCAAAACACCGAAAAAGCCTGTTGTGACAAGGCTTAACAGTCGTAAGGAACTATAAGTCTTGCGGTTGGGGCAGAGAACGGTGTGACCGTTAAGGTCACGCCGTTTTTCTGCGTCCAAGGGTAGATTCTGCAATCATGGGTTCTGCCAGCACGGGGATCTCCACCTCGTCAACAAAATTAAAGATGATCTCCACCGTCTGTCTGCGCTTGCCGCCAGACTTATCCGGTGCGTGAATGATGATCTTCTTGATATACTCATTGACAATCGTCTGCGTCAGCTCGGTGACGTCCACATACTTTTTCGTCAGCGCAATGAAAGCGTCCAGATCGTCGCCCATCGCCTGCCGCTGCTCGACCCATTCTTCCGCTGTTTCAATTTCGAGCTTTAACCGTTCCTGCTCCGCTTCATAATCAGCAGTCATTTTTCTGTACTTTTCCTTGCTAATTTCACCGAGGGCGTAGTCCTCATAGAGCCGGGACATGACCACATCGAGGGTGGCAAGGCGCTTTTTTGCCTGCTCCACGCGCTTCTGATCTTCCCGGATGTCCCGTTCCTGATCGGCGCGGCGATAATGCAGCCACTCCTCCTGAAAGCCCTCTACATCGCTGCGGATATACGCATTGACCGCCCGAATCCGTTCCAGTACCAGTTCCCGCAGTACATCTTCCCGGATATAGTGTGCAGAACAGGTGCCTCGACCGCTTTTGTAGCTGGAGCATACATAGTGGTCTTGCTTGCCGTCAAAGTTCTTGCAGGTAGCAAAGTGCAGCTTATTCCCGCAATCGGGACAGAACAGAAGCCCGGAGAACAATCCTTGCCGTTCCGCTTTTGTGGGACGGCGTTTGTTTTTTCGCAGCTCCTGCACCCTGTCCCACTGAGCCTGAGAAACGATTGCTTCCTGCGTATCAGGGAAGATACACATATCTTCGATGGCATTAGGAATCCGCTTCTTCAGCTTATAGGACTTGGAATAGGTTTTGAAATTGCAGGTACAGCCGGTATACTCCATCCGTTCCAGAATACCCACAACCGATTGACCAATCCAATGATAAGGGCGATCCGGCATCTTCTTGCGCTTTTTCGGATCAGGATGGTTTTCCGACTGTTTGGCATACAGCGCCTTGGTAGTCAACACCTTATCCTGCTCCAGTATACGGGCAATCTGTTCCGGCCCTTTGCTGTCAATAGCCAAGTCAAAGATGCGCTTGACTACTGGGGCGGCATCCTCGTCAATGATCCAATGGTCTTTATCGGCTGGGTCAGTGCGATAGCCATAGGGCGGTTTCCCCAGATGCTTGCCGCTGGTGCCTTTCTGACGGAATACGACCCGGACTTTTTTGCTGGTGTCACGTGGATACCATTCGTTGAATAGGTTACGGATTGCGGCGAATCCATCGCCGTCTCCACGCTGACTGTCCACGCCGTCGTTGACGGCAATGAAGCGAACATCGTAGCTGGGGAAGATGATGTCGGTGTACTGGCCTACGGTCAGATAGTCACGACCAAAGCGGCTGAGGTCTTTGCAGAGCCAGCAGCCCACTAATCCCTGCTTGACGAGTTCAAAGCCCTCCTGTACGCCGGGGCGATTGAAGTTCGTCCCGGTATAACCGTCATCCACCAGAATTTTCAGGTTTGTGTATCCATGATCTCGTGCGTATTTGGTTAAAAGCTCGCGTTGATTCTGTATCGAATTCGACTCGCCATCCTGCGAATCCTCGTTGCTGAGGCGGCAGTAGAGTATTGTAATTTTTTGCTGATCCGTCATAACGTCCTCCTTCACGTTCGGGTCAGCCGACAGAATCGGTGTGCTTGAAATTATATTACCATAGTTTTGCGTCGTTGTCATTAACAAGCCACCTCCCGGTCAGAAAAAATGAGCCGTTTTACCTTGGCGGTAAGCGGCTCAGTTCCGTCACAGACGGTTTCAATGGTGTACCATGTGTTTCCGATCTTGCGCTCCACAGTCTTGCAGAAGGGGCTTCGCTTGTTCCAATAGGCCTCGCACTCCTGCAAAAAGGATTCCGGCGGCTCAAAGACCGGATCAAAGCAGCTCTCATAGTCAAAGACTTTACAAAGCTCAAAGACCAAATCGTCTTTCGCCTCCATCACGGCACGGTTGATTTCATCAATGCTGATGATTTTTTCCATATACGATTCCTTTCTCATAATTCTATTTCGTTTTTGCGGCTGCGCAGTTGTGTCTGCTGCCGCTCCTGCTCATGCTGCACTTCATAAATGTTGTAGTGAATGGCCCAGAGCTTTTTGACGTCGGCGTAAAGCGGCGAAAGCTCTGTCTGAATGTCCTTATACTCCTGCTCCAGACGCTCACGCTCCCTGCGCCATGCGGTGATGGGCAGCTTGCCATCCTTGAAATACGGTTTCAATTTACGCTCCGCCATGTAGAATGTCCGCAGCGAATCGTCATGCTCCGACTTGTATTTCTGTCGGGATTTTTCAAAACGGATGCTTCCCAGCTTATCCGCAACCGGTTTTCCATCGATATAATACTGTGTCATGCGCAGAAGATCGTCTACCTCCTTGATACGGGATTGCTTTTCCCCGGCAGACGCTTTCATTGCGTTGATGCTGTTCTTCATGGAATGCAGCGCGGCATCCAGATCATCGGTGGTAAAAAGCTGCTTCTCCTGCAAAAAGCGGAACGCATCCGCATACCGCTGTAAGTTGGCTGTCTTGGCCTTTGTGCTGTATGCGCCCTTGTTGCGGTTATTGTAATAGGTCATCAGCAGATCGTTCAGCATGGGCGGCTGCGGCTTGGAGAGTTCTTCCTTGACCGCTTTCAGCCATTCCAGCAAAGAGGCAATTTTATTCTTTGCTTCCCGCAGCATGGCGTTGGTTTTGCGAACCCAGCGGTTGAAGTCGCCCTTATCGGTGCGGATGCCCCTCGCTTCCATTGCTCGGACAGACGGTCCCTCGTGGACGGTAGGGATCTGTTCAATGCCTTGACGAGTATAGCTGCGGTGGTCAATCCGGCAATCCAAATCTTTCTCCGCAAACTTCGCGTTGCACAGATCAGCCCATGCTTGCCGCCAATACTCCAAGGTGTCGGGGCTACCCCAGTCGGTGGTGGGGACAGCGTTGAATACATAGTTGCCCGCTTCGTCTAAAATGCGCTCTCCATGCTCGTCCAGCAGATATTCCCGCCGCTGTTTGTTGCCCCACCTGCCGTCTGGCTCAATGGGGCGAATCGGACACATGACGTGAAAATGCGGATTGGAAATGCCGCCGTCCTCGCGGTCCGGCTGATGCACGGCGAAGTCTACCACCATACCCCGGCTCACAAAGTTCTCCAGCAAAAATTGCCTTGCCAGAGCGACGTTCTCCTGCATGGAAAACTCGTTCTGCAAGGCAATATCAAAGCTGTATGCGAGCTGGGCTTTCTTTCCACGCTCGGCTTTCTCCACGGCGTTCCAGAGCGTTTCTCGGTCTGCATACTCCGGTGGTGCATGGGATGGCAAAAGGATTTCGGAGCAGACCACGCCGCCCTTGCGGGTGTAGTCGCTGACCTCACCGTAATACTCGCTGTGCAATTTTTCCCCGGCACGATAGGCAGCAGAGGCAATAGCGGATTGTCCCGCGCTGCGTTTGATCTGCGTCACATGAAAATGATATAGTGCGATACTCAACACCTCGTTTCCAGCTCTACCCGGTTGTGTTCGTTGACCGCTTCCATGAGCAAGCCCTTGACCTCCGGCAGGTCAAAAACCTTTTCGGCAAAGGTGTAAAACTCAGCGCGTGTCAACAGCTTCGTCAGCGGGGCAATGCTTTCCATATCCGCACTGCGGACAATCAGGTTGTGTGCGCGTTTGGTTCGGTCGCCACGCTCGTAATAGGCGGCACGGTTTTCCAGACGCTGCTTCTTGTGCTGTTCCTGCGCAAGCTGCTGCTCAATTTCTTTTTTCTCTGCGTTCAGCTCGGCAAGGTTTTTCTGTTTTGACATTGTGTGACCTCCTTCAAAAAATGGTGAAATGATAGTTCGGACTTTGCGGCGGAAATTGTCTGCGTCAGCAGATTGTTCCCGCTGCAAAGTGAGCAGGGATAGACGCGCAAGCGTCGCAAGGGGTGCAGCCACTTGTACGGAGCAACGCGACGCAAAACAGCCCGGACAATCAACTGTCCAGGCTGTTCGCCTCGCAGAGCGCACATACTCCCGTCAGGAGAGTATAGAAGTGCGCCCTTAGTCCCGGTGGGACTTTCGGGATATTCTCGGATTGTCAGCTTTTCTTTCGCTGCCAGACGATTTCATATCCCAACGCATCGGCAAGCTGGACGGCTTCAACATAGCGCAGGGACTCCCGCTGGAGCTTGTTGGACAGGTTGGATACGCTGTCAGACCAGCCGTGTTCGTCATGCAGCAGATCGACCACCTCCTGCATGGTCTTTCCCTGACGGACGATGTACGACTTGATTTCGTTTCTCAGATTGGATTTCATCAGTTTTTACCTCCATTATTTCGTATAATCGGTTTTCGTGTCGCTAATGCCGGTTTACTTGTTAGTGAACAATCTGCCGTGCCGCAAATCCGCTCAGATTTCTGCCCGTGATGCCCTGTTCGCAGCAGCCCCCTATTGGCTTCATCGTTCTGCGTGGGGTCATGCGGAACGGTAGAATATGCCACATTCCGGTGCAATGGCTTCACGCTTCGGTAAATCACCTGATGGTGCAGTGCGTTCGACCTACGGCAAAAATCTTCACGAATTTCACAAGCATTGATTGAGAAACTCCTGTTTTGGCAGCCCGTCGGCACGCTGTACATAGCAGAATTACGGTATTTCGCTGTGTACATACGTACCGGCGGTGCAGGGCAGGCAGCATTTCACGGCATGGGCAGCTTTGTTCACGATTGGGTGCGCGTCAGCTTTCCAGTACATACGTACATAGCGATTTGCCCCAATTCTCAGATATATGGGGACTGATCAGCGGCTCAATGCCGAGATACCCCCACACTCTGCGCCCGGTGGCGTTCGTGACGGTATTCGTATGCTCCAGATTGTACGTTTTCAGATTCCGCATCAGAAAATCGCTGAACGAGCGCTGCCGGATGGGTGTCAGCCCATTCTCATCGCACCAGATTCCATAAATGGCATACAGTTCCTTGGAGATGACAGACATATCCGCCTTCAGCCGGATATAGCCAGTGGACTCCATAAAGTCGATGGCATTGTTGGCGTCACGCTTGACGTACTCCCGATTGTTCAGCGTCCAGGGGCTTTCCGTAAATCGGAAGCTGTTTGCCGCAAGCCGCTGCAAACCCTCAAACGCCCAGAGAAAAATGCCCTCGACCTCTCGCTTCATCTTCTCGGCAATGTCAGGATCGTCCACACGATCAGCAGGCTTCTCTTTTGTGGTCAGGATCAGTTGACGGCGGTAAAAGCCGTTGCTGCGGTCGTAGAGGGATTGCAGATCGCCATTGGAAAATGCCAGCAGCCGGGCATACATCCACCCCTGATAGCTCTGGACACTTTTGCGTTCCAGATCCATCTTGCCCTGTGCGGTAACGATGGATTTGACATAGTTGGTCTGCTTCAGAGCCTCCATTTTCATATCGTCATCCACAAGAAGGTGAATGTGCTCCAGATCGGCGCGGGCAAACCGGTTATCGGAGATTTTTGCAATGCTGCCGTCCTTCATATTGCAGCCAAACAGCCGCGCCAGCACGGGACCGATCTGCGATTTTCCTTCGCCGCCCTCGCCCTTGAGGATCATCATGCGCTGCCCCTTGGTGCTGGGAATGAGGCAATAGCCGATATACTCCTGAAAGGTGGGAATGTCCTCCGGGTAGAGCAGATCGGAGAGAAAGCGCAGCCAGACAACCGGCTCCTCCGCCTGCGGATTGTAAGCAATGGGAAACCGGCTGCGCACGATTTCAGGCCGTCCCGCAAGAAAGCTGCCGTCGATGCGAAGCGTCCCGTTCTGCACATGAATCTCATCCGGCTTCGGCGGGAAGCTCCCTGCATGAGCCGCCAGCTTCATGATCTCCACGATATTGGAAATGGTGCGCGGAATGTTCTTTGCAGCACAGCACTCCAGCTCGGCATAGATTTTCTCTTTCAGCAGCAGTGGGTCTGTCAACCGCCCATCCGGTGTGAAAAATGCGTTGTCCGCATAGATGAGCTTGTTCTTTGACAGAAACTCCCGGCAAAAGGCCGCCTCATTGACGTCCTTGCCATCGAACCATGCTGGGAAATCAAGCTCTGCATACTTCTTGTTCACGCGGCGTCCCTCCCATTGCTATTTTTCTTGAGCTTGTCCAGCCGACCATCTGCAAGCAGATAACTGACCACTTCGGCGCGTTCATAGGAATCACCTACGCACAAAATATCCAAGTAATGCTCCACCTCGTCCAGCTTGTGACAGGCTTCCACAAACCGTGCGTGAACAGGTTCATCAGGTGATTGCGGCGCATACTGTACCTTCCAGTCCCGCAGCACATGGGCGTAATCAGATAGAACAGAAAAGCACAGCCGCTCATTTTCTCTAAGCTGCTGTGCTTCTGTTTGGACACGCTTTGCGTGGAGTGCCGCTGCGCTGGGCGGCTTGTCCGGAGTGAGGTGAAAGTCTGCTGCCAGACGCTGCGCCGCCTCATAGAGCGGCAAGCCGAACAGCTTTGCGGCAAAGTCGATCACATCGCCGTGTTCCCCACAGGCAAAGCAATAATAGTGATCATCCGCCACATACAGGCTGGGATGCCGGTCATTGTGGAACGGGCAGCGTGCCATACCGTAATGGTTGACCTCCACGCCGTACCGCTCCGCTGCATCCCGGCAGCTTACGCCATATTTGACGTTCTGAAAACAATTCATGCGTTATCCTCCGTAAAATAGATTGGAGAGGCGGCTTTCGCACCTCTCTGCCTGTTTTATGTTCGGATTCGCAAAAAACAGGCGGATGGCATGACAAGTTCATTTCAAAAAATATGACAGGTCTTTCCACGTTCATATTCTCGTGGTATAATTAAAATAAAAAAACATGACAGGAGGACGTGGCATGGCACAGGAGCTTATCAGCCACAAGGTTTTATCTCTGGATTTCTGGCAGGATACCGTAACCTATGCGGGAAGCGTCATGCCGACCGGCACGATTGGCTGCGCGGTATTGAACATCCCCGGCGAAACGATCACACGATTGGACGTGCCATGCACGACCTTGAATCAACTGCTGACCGGCATTGGCTTAAAGAACGTGGATATGCAGATTCTTCCGAAAGCGCAGGAGGCAGGACAGCTGTCATTCACACGCTGCACGATGTCCCACCGTTCTCACGCTTGGACAGAAAGCAGTTTGAAGAGTTTCTCATGCAGGTGTTTTCTGAGGAAGCATTTACCGAGCTGAACGAGTATTTGCAGCTTTCAATGGAGCAGCAGGCGTTCAGCGGTGTCACAGGTGAGCATCCCTTAGCGGCGTTGCTGGTTCGGGTCATTCCGGTGCTGGGGCATTTGAGCTATTCCCTGCGGCAGTACAAGAAAACTATGACGGCGTTTGCGGAATTTCTGCAAGAGAATGCCGAAATACGAACGCCTGCGGGATACGCCGCTGCATTCGGGCAGTTTTTCAGGGAGAATGCCACTTTGGAGGAAAGCGATCCTTCGTGGATGGCACTGACCAATGCGACGGTGCAGTATGTCCCCGCGATCCGTCCCGGCAATGCGGAGGCGCAGCTTGTCAAGCGGATGCATTTTGTATCCTTCGTTGGGATGTTCCGCGCCGATCTTTTTGAAGGTTTATGCGTCGGACACGCGCCGAGAAAATGTGCCGTCTGCGGAAAATGGTTTCTGACCACAGACGCACGGCACACAAAATATTGCAGCGGCTACGCGCCGAACGACAGGCGCGGGCGCACCTGCCGCCAAGTCGGGAATCTTCGTGGACGGGAGCAGCGAGAGCTTGCCGCCGACCATCCCATCAAGAAAATCTATACGAAGCGGTTCAACACGATCACGCAGTATCTTGGGCGCGGCACGCTGGACGAGCAGACTGCCGCCATGATGAAAGCACTTGCAAAAAGCAAGCTGGAAAAGGCGCTGCAAGACAATGACTATGCGCAGGGCAGCTACGCCGCCGAAATGGAGCAGGCGGCTTTGCTGGCAGAAGCGAAAGCGAATAGGAAGCAGTAATCAAAATCCACGGTGGAAGGGGGCAGATATGAAGGATAATCGAGACAGACAACTGCCGCAGTTTGCAGGCTGGACATGGGAGTTGAACGGCTATGCGGCAAAAGTGCCGTTCTATAACGCCGACAATCTGACCATGCGCGAAGTCCAGAACGTCTTTCAGCTTGACCCGGAACCGCCGCAAATGGAGCGGAACGACTACATACGCGAAGCTGTCCGGAAAAGAGATTTATCCTACTTTTCCTTCTTCCTGCACCACTTTGAAAAGCGGCTGAATGGCGTGATCTACCGTTTTCTTTCCCGCAGCGGATATGACCGCTATGACCCGGCGCGGTTTCTGGACTACAAGCTGGAAGTCCTGCAAATGCTGCTGTTTTGCCTGCCGAGGTTCGACCCGGTGCAGGAAACAGAATTCCTGAAATACGCGAAGCATTATATTCAGGACGGGCTGCTGTTCTGCCGTATGATGGGAGAAGCCGGTTCCTTTGCCAGTCTTGCGGAGTACCGGCGTGTGCGGAAAATTGGCGCGATTTACAACGATTCTGGCAAAAACCGTGCGGAGGTCGTTTCCGAGTTTGCTGTCCAAAGCGGATACATGGACGAAAGCGTATCTGCGGATGAGCTGCTGACCATTGCCCAGCGCAACCGCAGTATCGTTTCCCTCTACCGCACGGAGCAGGACGAGGACGGCGAAGAAACCGGCGAGGATGTGACACGCGACGATAGCTGGAACTATGCCGAAATCCTCTGGAACGGAATACAGGCAAAGGCGGTCACGGCAGCATTTGAGCAACTTTCCTACAAAGAGCAATGGTATCTGGAAAAGCGGAACGCCATCTGCATGACCTGCGGGCGCGTCAGCCCCTTGTCCACGCAGTCCACCTTTGAAGATTTAGCGGTGGATTTTGAAGGAACGACAGCCAGCGGTGCGGAGCGGTTTTACCGGCGCACATTAGACAAGCTGCGGCTGAAGCTGCTGGAAAGCGGTGTGATCCATACCGTGACGCTGAAACAGACCGAGCGCCGCAAGAAGAACAAAAAAATAGCCGCCGCTGTCTACCAATATCAGGCGGACAACGACGGCGAATGGGGCGAAATTCGGTTCGATTTTGAAAACGACACAGCGGAGATCGTCAGGCTGGCGGATTGGGATACAGTAAAATCTAACATCTTTGCAAATACGGCGATACGGTTTGTTCAGAGATTGCCGGAGGCGAGATTACTGAAATCCGTGGTCGTGCCGTTTGAGATGGAAAGGCTGGATCTGATTTGATCATGATGGAAGGCAAAACGACGCCGTTGACAACATCTTCGAATCGTGCTACAATTTGACTGAAATAATAAATGTGGTCATAAATCCAAGGGGTGTGTGCAGTGGCTTTTACAGAAGAACAGAATGAAACGATTCGCAGGGATCTGATCCGGGAGGCGCGGTGTTGCGGCGTTACTGTCGGAATGCGGAAGACCTCTGTTGAGCAGCTGACGGAAGCCGTTGGAATCTCCAAGGGATCGTTTTATAAATTCTTTGATTCCAAAGAGCTGCTGTTTTTCGCTGTGCTGGAGGATATCCATACCGAGTGTTTTGCGGCGGCGCAGAAGTCCTTGCAGGAAAATGCGGCGATTGACCCGGCCATCCGCACGGCAGCGGCGATCTTGGCGGCCTGCCGATGGCTCTCCGAGACGAAAGCCTTCGTTTTCATCGAAAACGACGCGGAGTTCCTCCTGCACCGGCTGCCGGAGGAAGTGAAGACTGCCCATTACCACGATGACGAGACGCACATCCGTCAGCTTCTGGAAAAATATGACCTTGTGCCGAGTCGCGGCATCTCTTTGGCTGCCGCCACGGTGCGGGGACTGATCTTGACCGTCTCCCACAAGGAGCAGATTGGGGAGCTATACCCGCAGGTGCTGGAAACGCTGGTGTACGGTGCTTGCAGGGCGTTATTTGAATAAGCGAAAGGCCGCAGAGATGCGGCTTTTCCAAGGCACAACGGTTAGCGTCATCTAACCTCTCGGATGCACGCATCGGTTAGGTTAATCTAACATTGAAAGGAATGATAGCGATGCAGGAACACAAGAATTTCTGGGACAAAAATGCCGGACGTTACGACCGCTTCATGCGCAAAGACGCGGCGGCGTATGACGAGATGTATGTGCTGATCCAGCCGGTTGTAAAAGCCAAGACGGTGTTGGAGCTGGCGACCGGCACGGGATTGATCGCAAAACACATCGTAAACGCGGCGGCGCACATCGAGGCGACGGATGCCTCCCCGGAGATGATCGCCGAGGCGAAGCGGGATAACCGTTCGGCAAAGCTGCACTTTTCGGTGCAGGATATGTTCCGCCTGCCCTATGCGAACCAGTCCTTTGATGTAGTGATCGTGTCCAACGCGCTGCATATCGTGCCGCAGCCGGAAAAGGCCCTTGCCGAGATTCGCCGGGTACTGAAAGATGATGGCGTGTTGATTGCGCCGACCTTTACCCACGCAGGGAACTCGTTTACCGGCAAGGTCAGGGCATTTTTCATGAAGCTGGCAGGCTTCCCTCTCCACAGTAAGTGGACGAGCGAGGAATACCTGCGCTTCCTAAGGCAGAACGGTTGGTCAGTGCGGAAAAGCGCTGTGCTGAAAGCCTCGTTCCCGCTGACCTATGCCGAGTGTGTAAAAATGGAGGTGTGATATGTCATTCTTTGAAAACACCCGCAAGCCCGTGGGCTTTGGCGGGAAAATTATGGTTGCCATGATGAACCTGGGGCACAGTCCTGTGGCACGGTGGGGACTTCAATTTTTAG
>OLVR01003171.1_pt1 | contig 10983 bp, 6 predicted proteins | sample 1673261 | NCBI WGS metagenome assembly OLVR01 (sample SAMEA3178938, study PRJEB25190) | human gut metagenome | biome: human gut; feature: human-associated habitat; material: faeces | place: Austria | collected 2013 | reverse complement strand
AATACGCCGGAACGATCACCGAAGGTGATTTTCTGCGGCTGGTGCTGCATTACCCGAAGGAAACCCTCGAACAGCTGACCGTCGGTCAGGTTGAACTGCGGGTACACCACCGCTCGGTAAACATTGATGCACGCATGGAGGATATGGTCGATCTGGTCACAGCGCAGAATTTTGTACCTGTAGTGGACGGACGCGGTATCTTCTGCGGTATTGTCACCCGTCGGGATGTGATCACCTACCTCTGCAAGCAAGTGCAGAGCTGATTCAACGAAGCAGTTCGCGGTATGTATCCTCGCTGTCCGGCTGTCCGACAACGGCCAGAGAAACCTTCGAGCGGTCGAACACACGGCGGGCAAGGTTCAGAATATCATCTGCGGTCACGCGGTCGTAGGAATCGAGCACTTCCTCGATCTTGGATACCTCGCCGCGCAGCAGTTCACTGCGGCCGATGGTCATCATGCGGTTTCCTGTATTCTCCAGCCCCATCAGCAGCGTGGTCTTGGCCTGCTCGCGGGTACGGGAGATTTCGTCCTGCGCCGGGCCGTCTTCACAGAACTGATGCAGCTCCTGCAGAATGCGCTCGAGCGCGCGGCGCAAAAAGAGGTAGTGCGTGCACCCCAGGACGATGGCGTCCGTCGGCCGGGCGAGGTGCGGCGCGAGGACCGCCCGCAGGGCCGCCTCCGCCGCCGCGTCGTCATAGACGCCAGGCACCAGCACCACCTCTGCGCCGTAGCCACGGGTGGCCTCCACCTTGCTGATGGGCGCGCCATCCGGCATGCAGATAACGCTTGGGATATTGCTGCGCTGAGCCGCCAGCGCAACGCCCTGAGCATGGTTGCCCGCGCTGCTTGCAATAACGCCTTTTGCCTTTTCGTCAGCCGTAAGCTGGCTGATTTTATAATAGGCGCCGCGCACCTTAAAACTGCCTGTTACCTGCAGATTTTCAGTCTTCAAATAGATTTCGCTCTCTGCATTGAGTCCCGGAGCAGCAATCAGATCCGTTTTTCGTGCAACAGATTTCAGTACATATGCGGCGTGATAGATTTTGTCCAGTGTGAGCATGCCGTTTCCTTCTTTCCCCTATTATTCCCTCTATCGGACAACGTTAAGAATAATTTTACCACTTCAGCGTGATTTTGCAAGCAAAATATTGCGCCTTCCGTCCGCCCCGTGTATACTGAAAAGGTATCTTGCAGACAAAGGAGCATCCCCATTATGTTGGAAGAAAATAAAGCCCTGCGCATGCGGCTGCACAGCCTTACCATATTCCGCGGGCTGTTGGAGGACCCTGTTGTTTCCCGGCTTGCGGCGCTTTTGCACGCACAGCCCTCGGACGCGGAAGCCTGTGCGGATGCCTATTGCGCCTTTGCCGCCGCACTGTACGAAAGGGGCGGAGACCTCAGCACCTATTTATTGAAAGCCGTACTGGAGGACGAAAACCTGTATGTCCGCCGGGCGGCGTCCGGTGCGTCGATTCCCGCCGAGCTTGCGGAATGCCTGCAACACGAGCTTTGCTTTTTGCAGGAGCTTTCCCAATTTGATGGCGCCTCCCTGCGCGGCGCGCTGAAAGGCGCATTTCTGCCCCGCTGGGGCACGCAAACGCTGGATTTCGCCGCGCGTTATGAGGAAAATATCCGCACGCTTCCGCTCCACGGCTATGGAATCTATGCCAAATACCATGTATTTACCGTACACAGCGGGGCCATCGTTCCCGTCAGACACCCGGACCCTCAGCGGCTGGACGAACTTTCCGGCTATGAACGTGAGCGCGGGAAAGTAATTGCCAACACACGCGCCCTTTTGGAGGGACGCCCCGCCAGCAACGTACTGCTGTACGGCGATGCCGGCACGGGAAAAAGCAGCACGGTAAAAGCCGTTGCCAACGCGTTTGCAGACGAAGGACTTCGTCTCATTGAAGTGAAAAAAAATCAGCTTTACCAAATTCCGGACCTTGTGGAAACGCTCAGCGCCAATCCACTCAAATTCATTCTGTTCATCGATGACCTCAGTTTTTCCACCAATGACAACGACTTTGCCGCCCTGAAGGCGATTTTGGAAGGCAGTGTCAGCAGCCGCAGTTCCAACCTCGCGGTCTACGCCACATCCAACCGCCGTCATCTGGTGAAGGAGACATTCTCCGACCGGGAAGGCGACGAGATTCATCTGGCGGATACCATGCAGGAGCTGATGAGCCTTTCCGCCCGCTTCGGCCTTACCATCACTTTTTCCCGGCCAGACAAAGAGCTTTACTGCCATATCGTACAGAATCTCGCACTGCTCTACGGCATTGAAATGCCGGAAGCGGAGCTGATGATCAAAGCTGAGGCACACGCCATCCGCAACGGCGGACGCAGCCCCCGTGTGGCAAAGCAGTTCATTGAGCTGCTGAAAGCCGAGGTGTGAGGCTTTTTCCGCATCCGTTTCATCAAAGAGCCGCGCCGCGGCGTCTTTCGGGACGCGCGGCGCGGCTCTTTTCGCTTCGGCTTATTTTTTCAGCCAGCTCATCATCTTGCGCAGCTCTGCGCCCACCTTCTCCAGCAGATGCTGGCTCTCTACGCGGCGCGTAGCAAGGAATTTCGCTTTACGGCCGCCGGCCGGAGAAAATTCCTGCATGAACTCACTGGCGAACGTGCCGTTCTGGATCTCCGTCAGAACGTTCTTCATCTCTTTGCGGGTCTCCTCGGTGATGAGGCGCTTTCCAGTCCGGTAATCGCCGTATTCCGCCGTGTTGGAGATGGAATAGCGCATCATGGCAAAACCGCCGCTGTTGATGAGGTCGACGATCAGCTTCATCTCGTGGATACATTCAAAGTACGCCATTTCAGGCTCATAGCCGGCTTCTACCAGCGTGTCGAAGCCCGCCTTCATCAGTTCGGTCACGCCGCCGCACAGCACGCACTGCTCGCCGAACAGGTCGGTCTCGGTCTCTTCACGGAAGGAGGTTTCCAGAATGCCGGCGCGGCCTGCGCCAATGCCGCTGGCGTAAGCCAGCGCGATATCCTTGGCATGGCCGGTGTAATCCTGCTCCACGGCAATCAGGCTGGGCACGCCCTTGCCCTCCACGTACTGGCTGCGGACGGTGTGGCCGGGGCCCTTGGGGGCTACCATGATCACGTCGATGTTCTTAGCGGGTTTTACGAACTGAAAGTGGATGTTAAAGCCGTGAGCGAACATCAGCACGTCGCCCTCTTTCATGTACGGAGCTACCTGCTCGTTATAGATGTCGGCGGCGATCTCATCCGGCACGAGCATCATCACAACGTCGGCAGCCTTGGCTGCCTCAGGCACCTCCATGACCTTCAGGCCGGCCGCTTCCGCCTTCGCCCAGCTTGCGCTGTCCTTACGCAGGCCAACGACAACGTCAACACCGCTCTCGTGCAGGTTCTGTGCGTGCGCGTGGCCCTGGCTGCCGTAACCCATAATGGCAACGGTCTTTCCGTCCAGAAAGCCTAGGTTGCAGTCCGTGTCATAATACTTTTTGATCATTTTACATTTCTCCCTCTATATATTATTTACCGTGAGGCACGGCTGGGTGCCGCGCCGGATGATACAACGCTCACGCGTGCCGGTGCACGCCGCCGCGTTCCAGGGCCGTGATGCCCGTGCGGCACATTTCCAGTATTTTGTATGGGGAAAGCACATCCAGAAAGCCGTCGATCTTTTCCGGTTCGCCCGTCAGCTCCATCACCATACTGCCGATGGAAAGGTCGATGATCTTCGCTTTGTAAATGTTGGCGATCTCCCGTATAGCTGAACGATTTTCCTCGCCCGCCTCAACCTTCACCAGAAGCAGCTCGCGCAGCAGGCTGTGGGCGGTATCCAGCGGAAAAATTTCCCGCGTTTCCTCCAGGCGCGCCGTCTGTTTGATGATCTGTTCCAGCACCTTGGCGTCGTCGTGCACCACAATAGTGATACGCGAGATCGCGGGGTCATCCGTGGCGGACACCGTCAGACTGTCGATGTTGAAGCCGCGGCGTCCAAACAGGGACGCCACGCGCGTCAGCACGCCGGAATGGTTATCCACAAGGATGCTCAATACTTCTCTGGGCATACTGCCGCCTCCTTTAATCCATGATCATATCTTCGATACTGCCGCCCGCCGGGATCATCGGCAGCACCTTTTCATCTTTATCGATCACACATTCAATCCACACCGGCCCTTTCGATTTCAGCGCTTCGGCAAACGCCGCCGAAAACGCATCCAGCGTCTCGCAATGATAGCCTTTCGCGCCAAACCCTTCTGCCAGCTTTACATAATTTGTTTTGCGGTGCGGGTCTGTACTGGAATACCGCTTGCCGTAAAACGCCGTCTGCCACTGGCGCACCATACCCAGCACCGTATTGTTGAAAATGACCGTGATGACGGGCAGCTCGTAGCTGACGGCTGTACATGCTTCATTGAGGTTCATATGGAAAGAACCGTCGCCCGTAATGTGGATGACCGGACGGCTTTCGCCCACCGCCAGCTTTGCGCCGATGGCCGCGCCGTAGCCAAAGCCCATGGTCCCCAGGCCGCCGCTCGTCAGAAAACTGCGGGGTTTTACGGATGTACTGCGTGGCCCACATCTGGTGCTGGCCGACGTCCGTCACGTAAAGCGCGTCCGGCCCGGCCAGCTCGCACATTTTGCCGATGAGCTGATGAGGGCGGATGCAGTACTTATCATCCTTGGGACGGTAATCCTGCGCCTGCCATGCCTGGATCTGCGTCATCCACTCCGTGTGCTTCGCATCTTTGACCAACGGCAGAAGAGCCTGCAATATCTGCTTGACGTCGCCGACAAGGCTGTAATCCACTTCGACGTTTTTGTTGACCTCGCTGGGATCGATATCGATCTGCAGGATCGCCGCGTTCTTCGCAAATTTTTCCGTATTCAGCGCCACACGGTCGGAAAAGCGGGTACCGATGGCCAGCACAAGATCAGCCTCGTTCACCGCACGGTTGGTGGTGCGGCAGCCGTGCATTCCCAGCAGGCCCAGGTTCAGCGGGTCTCCGTAGCTCAGTACGCCGGCTGCCATCATCGTATAAGTGGCGGGGATCTCCGCCTTTTTGGCCAGCGCATAAAGCTCCTCGCCCGCCTCTGACGCGGCCACACCCCCGCCGAAATAGATGACGGGACGGCGCGCGTTTCCGATGACCTGCGCCGCACGGGCCAGTTCCTGTCCGTCAAGCTCCGTCTTGTAAACGGGGATCTGCGGTTTCACAGGGGTAAATTCCGCCGTTGCACCCGTCACATCCTTCGGGATGTCCACCAGCACCGGGCCCTTGCGCCCCGTCTGCGCAATGCGGAACGCGTCCCGCAGAATGTCCGCCAGCTCATCCACCTTGCGCACCACGAAATTATGCTTTGTAATGGGCATCGTAATGCCCGCGATATAGACCTCCTGAAAGCTGTCCCGCCCGATGAGGCTGGTGCCGACGTTGCCTGTGATCGCCACCATGGGGATGCTGTCCATATATGCCGTGGCGATGCCCGTGACAAGGTTTGTCGCACCCGGGCCGCTCGTTGCCAGAACCACACCTGTTTTTCCTGTGGCGCGGGCGTAGCCGTCGGCCGCGTGTGCGGCCCCCTGTTCGTGAGCCGTCATTATGTGGCGTATCTTGCCGCTGTACTTGTAGAGCGCATCATACAAATTCAATACCGCACCGCCGGGATAGCCAAACAGCGTCTCGACGCCCTGTTCCACCAAAACTTCTGCAAAAATGTCCGCGCCTGTCAATACCATACCTGCGCCCTCCTTCTTCCCTCATTCTCCCTGTGAACTGTTTTCGAATAAACAAAAAGGCCCCTGTCTCGATTTTACATCAGAGACAAAGGCCTATCACAAGCACTCTGCGGTACCACTCCGTTTGCCGCACAAAACGCGGCCGCTCGGCGCGCACTGCTCCATTGCAGCGCGCAGGCTCTTTAACGGTGCCAAACCGGCGTTCGCTTACACAGGCATAGCGCCCTTGGGCGAAGCTGCTCCGGGAAGACTTTCACGCGCGCCCCCTGCCGCCTCGCACCAACCGGCGGTTCTCTGTGCGCGGAGCAAACGCGCTATTCGTTCCCTTCACTGCATTTCAGCGGATATTGTATTTTATTATATCCACGGCTTTTTGATTTGTCAAACGTTTTTTGAAAAAACTTTATTTCTTTATTGCAATAAAGCCCGGTCTCCGCATTTGCCGCCGCTTTCAGTTGCCCCGCAGGCCGCGCCGTGGTAAACTGAATACGTACAGAGCCGCAAACGCGCTCTGTCCAACACAAATGAACGGCGGTGCAACAATGAAACGTCTATCCACCTCTTTCCCCGTCGGAGACACTCCTCTGGACGAATATCCGCGCCCACAGATGGTCCGGGCGCAATGGCAGAATTTAAACGGCCTGTGGCAGTACGCCGTTACGGAAAGTCCGGAGCAGCCGGCCGTATGGCAAGGCGGCATCCGCGTCCCGTTTGCGCCGGAAAGCGCGCTGTCCGGCGTTGAAAAGCCTGTTCTGCCGGGCCAGACGCTCTGGTATTTCCGCACGTTTTCCATCAACGGATACGACGCAGCCAAGCGTACGCTGCTGCATTTCGGCGCAGTGGATTATGCCTGCACAGTATTTGTAAACGGACGGGAGGCCGGAGGGCATACCGGCGGCTACTGTCCGTTTACGCTGGACATTACTTCTTTTGTGCGCGCGGCGGAAAATGAGCTGACGGTCGCCGTTACGGATGACACCGACAAAGGCGACGCGCCACGTGGCAAACAGGTTCTGCACCCCAAAGGCATCTGGTATACTGCGGTAACAGGCATCTGGCAGACTGTCTGGCTGGAGCAGGTGGACAGTGCTCACTTCACATCCGTTCACTTCATACCGTCGCTGGATTCCGTGGAGGTCTTCGTCCAGACCAGCGAAAGCGGCAGCGTATGCATGGAAGTGTTGGAGGAGGATTCATGCATCACCGCCCACACGTTTACGGCGGGCGGCAGCCAGACGGTTTCGTTTGAAGCGCCCCGTCTCTGGACGCCCGAACAGCCGTTTCTCTACCGGGTGCGCCTGAGCCTTCTGCGCGCCGGGCGTGAGACTGACCGGGTAGAAAGCTACTTCGGCCTGCGCACCTTCGCTGTGCAGCCGGATGAGAACGGCACACCGTATTTTCTGCTCAATGGCAGGCCTTACTTCCAAAAAGGGCTTCTGGATCAGGGATACTGGCCGGACGGGCTGTACACCGCGCCCAGCGATGAAGCGCTGCGCCGGGACATTGAACAGGCAAAGGCGCTGGGCTTCAATATGCTGCGCAAGCATATCAAGGTGGAACCCGCCCGGTGGTATTACCATTGTGACACGATGGGCATGCTGGTATGGCAGGATATGCCCAGCGGCGCGGCTTACCCCGGGGATCTGCTTGCCGTGGCCCTGCCGAACATCGGCGTACAGGTATCCGATAAAAAGCACAAGAGGTTCAAGCGTGAAAATACCGCCGCGCGCCTTCAGTTCACCAAAGAACTGAAAGAGATGGTGGAAGCGCTGACCGATGCCGTGTGCATTTGTACCTGGGTGCCGTTCAACGAGGGCTGGGGCCAGTTCGACGCCGCAGCCGCCACAGCGCTTCTATGGACTCTGGACCCCACCCGCCCCGTTGACCACGCCAGCGGTTGGCACGACCAGGGTGCGGGAGATTACAAAAGCATCCACAAATACATCTTCAAGGTGCGTCCGCCGCACCCGGACGGCCGCGCGTTCGCCCTGACGGAATACGGTGGTTACAGTCAGGTGCTGGACGGTCATGTATGGGATAAAGAGAACAGCTTCGGCTACCGGATGTATCCCGATAAAGCCGCGCTGACAGCCGCCTACCGCAAGCTGCATGAAGAACAGATCCTGCCGCTGCTGAAAAAGGGGCTGTGCGTTTCCATTTACACGCAGCTCACGGACGTGGAGCTGGAAGTAAACGGCCTTTTCACTTATGACCGCGCTGTCTGCAAGCTGGATGAGGCCGTTGTAAAAGAAATCAACCAAAAGCTGGTGTTATAAAATGAAAGAACCGTTTACACTTTACTCCTCCGGCATTGCTTTGGCCCGCTTTGCCGCGGAACGCGCAGACATTACACATTCCAGTCGGGATATATTGGGGCTCGATTTTTCCGAGCCGCGGCCCATGACAGCACAGAATGACACAGACTATGCCGCCGTTAAGCTGCAGCCGTACCGGCTGCTGACGCTGCGGACCGAGTTTGAAGCGGCAGCAGCCAGTGCTCCTGCGGAATTTTCCGTCGATGGCCTGCGCTATACCCGCGCAGAGCGGAACGGGCTGCTCTATTACATCCAGCGCGGCGTCAAATTTCCCTGTGACGCGCTGTTCCGGGACGGGCGGCTCATCGCATGGCTCTGCCCCTGCCGGGAACAGGCCAATCTTCTGGTGCGCGACGGCTTCGAGGAATATACGCCGCTGGCGTTGTGGAAGGATTATGCCGCCCGTCCGCTTTACGGTGTTTCCATGCTGGGTACGTTCCACATGCCTATGCGCGACGGCGTGGAGCTCGCCGCGGACGTTTATCTGCCCGAGGGAGCGCCGCTGCCCGTTCCCGCATTGCTTGTCCGGACACCCTACGACAAAGATGACGGCGCACAGACCTATTTCCGTTATGTGCGCCGCGGCTATGCCGTGGTGGTGCAGGATGTACGCGGACGCAATGAGAGCGGCGGCGAATGGCTGCCCCATTATTACGAGGTGGAGGACGGAGACGATACGCTCACCTGGGTTGGAACGCAGGAATGGTGCGACGGAAGCGTCGGCATGTTGGGTGGTTCATACCTCGGATATACACAGTGGTGCGCGGCGGCTCTGGGCAACCCGCATCTGAAGGCGATGATCAGTGTCGTAACGGCAGGTACTGCTTTTGCAGATGGTCCGCTGCACGGCGGCTGCTTTTCCAGCGGCGGCTTTGCCTGGAATTTCGCCATGACAAAGCGCCGCTTCGCGCCCGAGCGCATGGACCGGGCTGATTGGGATGAAATTCTGGATATCCGCCCGCTGGAGGACATTGGCCAAAAGGCTCTGGGCGAAGATGTTCCCTTTATCCGTAAAATGCTGGCCCACCCCTGTGAAGACAGTTTCTGGCTGCGCGGCAACTGGGCAAAACGCAGCACGGGGAAAACGGTTCCCGTGCTCATTCAAAGCGGATGGTTCGACGACAACGGTATGGGCACCACAGAGGCGCTGGACCTCACCGCCGGCTACCCGCCGGGCACGCGCAAGGTGGTGCTCGGGCCCTGGCAGCACAGCGGCAACAGCAGGTACGACCTGCACGCCCTATCCTTTCCCGCCGGAGCACTGCGGTTTGATCTGGATCTGCTGTATCAGAAATGGTTCGACCACTTCCTGCGGGGCGAAGAAAACGGCGTGGAACAGAGCGCTCCCGTGGAATACTATACGATGGGGGAAAACCGCTGGAAAACAGCGAGCCGCTGGCCCGTGGAAAACGCGGATGACACACCGTTTTATTTTGGTGAAAACGGAACGCTGTTCCCCATCTGCGGCCGAGAGGGCCGGACAGGATATACCTATGACCCGCAGGACCCCGGCACCCACATCATCGACATGAGCGAGAACGAAATCGCTGTGCCGGAGGATTACACCCAAGAGGAGCAGCGTCCGGATTATATATGTTATACCACACCCACGCTGCCCGCGCCGCTTACGGTAACAGGCGACGCGCGCGTGACGCTTTATGTCTCCAGCGATGCGCCGGATACGGATTTTATGGTACGCCTGTGTGATGTGGACGAAGCAGGCCGCAGCGTTAAGCTGGCGGACGGCATTCTCGCCGCGCGTTTCCGAAACGGGTTTTCCGCGCCAGAATATCTGGAGCCTGGTAAGGTAGAAAAACTGGTCATCCGCACCTCTAAAATATCCCATTGTTTTCTGCCCGGACACCGTCTGCGGGTGAGCGTCACTTCGGGCGCCAAGCATTTTGTGTTTCCCAACAGCAATACAAAAGATGCATACAACAGCACCGAAAGCCGTGTCGCGCACAACACCGTCTGGCACGGCGGCGCAGCACCGTCTCATATCCTGCTGCACGTTGAACGGTGAAGCGGCGCCCTGCACACTGCGGGACGGATGCGCAAAACCGCATGCACCGGTGCGGTTTTTAAAGGGAAGGAGGGTCTCCGCCATGGAAACCGAGCCGCTTCAGATTCGTCTCGCTGTGCGTGAGCTTGTAGAATTCGTGCTGCGCCGCGGCAGCATCGACAGCCGCTTTTCCGGCTTTGACCGCGCCAACGAGGGAAGCCGTATCCACCGCAAGCTGCAAAAAGCGGCGGGAGATTCCTATAAAGCCGAGGTACCCTTCAAGGCAGAGCGCACGGTAGGCGACGTATGTTATACGCTGGAGGGACGTGCCGACGGAGTTATCACAGAGCCGGACGGACATTTTACCATCGACGAAATCAAAACCACAGGCGCACCGGCCGAGCTGCTGACGGCGGATTTTAACCCCTTACACTGGGCGCAGGCTAAATGCTACGGCGCGTTCCTGTGTCAGAGGGAAAGCCTGCCTGGCGTGGACATCCAAATCACATATTATCAGGTCGACACGGATGAGATCATCCGCCACCGCCGCACATTTTCCGCCGAAGCGCTTGAAGATTTTCTCACGGATACACTGCGTTTGTATACGCCTTGGGCGCACATGGAGGCAGCGTGGAGAGCCACACGCAACGCCTCGCTGAAAGCACTGCGCTTCCCCTTTCCCGCCTACCGCCCCGGACAGTACGAGATGGCCGGCGCGGTGTACCGTACCATCGCGGGCGGCGGCAGGTTGTTTTGCGCCGCGCCCACTGGCATCGGAAAAACGGTTTCCACTCTTTTTCCCGCTCTAAAGGCATTGGGTGAGGAAAAGGGCGAGCGCATTTTTTACTTGACGGCAAAAACCATTACAAGGCAGGCCGCCGAGGATGCGCTGGCGCGTCTGCGTGTTCACAGCACATCCTGTGGCACACCGCTGCGTCTTAA
>OLVR01003170.1_pt1 | contig 10989 bp, 9 predicted proteins | sample 1673261 | NCBI WGS metagenome assembly OLVR01 (sample SAMEA3178938, study PRJEB25190) | human gut metagenome | biome: human gut; feature: human-associated habitat; material: faeces | place: Austria | collected 2013 | reverse complement strand
TCCAGATGCCTCGGGTCGCTTCCAGACCGATACCGAGACGGTCTCCAAGCGTCTTGAGAACAACGTTTATTTCGACATGTCCCATGCTCAGCCCTGGGGCGAGACGCTTCTTGCCTGTGCGGTTGAGGTCCTTGGTGCAGACCATATTGTCTTTGGTACGAGTTATCCCGTTAAACGCGAGTGGCTAACAGAGGGTGTCGCCTGCGTCCGCGCCACAGATTTAAGTGATACGGACAAGGACCTTATGCTTGGCGGCACGGCACAGCGCTTGTACGGCATCGAGTGAGCGACAGATAAAGGAGGGCGTTCGCCATGGATAAGGGAGAGATGAAGGCCGGAGCCGCCCGGGTGGCCATTAACTTAGAGGACGTATTGCCGTTCGACGGTTTCGACGCACTCCGTCATGAAATCTTTGCCCGTGCCTTCGTGGTCGAAGGGATGGGGCGGCGCGCTTGCATCCTTTCACTTGAGGTTACCTCGATCGCTCCGGCCCTACTCGTCGATCTGCGTGAGGTTGTCAAGGATGTCTCCAATTGCGACGGCGCCTTTTCTTGGGTGGTCCCGACCCACACGTTTTCTGCGCCTCACGTGCGCACCCCTGGGCATCTGGCCGACACCGATGCCCGCGATCGAAATGAGCGCTATCGTGCCGCGCTCATCGCCGCGACACGCGCGGCCGTTGAGCAGGCGGTTGCGGGCATTCGCTCTGTCACGCTCGCCTCGGCGGAGGGCTACTGTCCTGTGAACGTTAACCGCGACATTGAGACGCCGGCCGGCTGGTGGCTGGGAGTAGACCCCAAGGGGTTTGCCGACCACGCGATGCCCATACTTGTCGCGAGGGATGCCGAGGGCGGGCTCGTTGCCATGCTTGCGACGGCTGATGTCCAGTCTTCCGTGCTCGACGGATCGCACGATTCTCAGGGGAAGCGCTTGGTGAGCGGGGACCTCTTTGGCTTTGCCGCCATGGCTCTCGAGCGCGAATTGGGCGGAGTCGTGTTGCTGCTACCCGGTGCCGCGGGGGATCAGAGTCCGGCGGAGCGCGCCGTAACCGTTGCGTTCGATTCGACCGGGGCGAAGCAAACGTTAGATGCTCACGAGAGTGGATATCGCATGCTGCATCGACAGGGTCGCGCTATGAGCGATGCGTTGATTGAGGCCGTCCGTGCGGCGCGTGAGGACGATGCCATCGGCGTCGATGCTCGCACGGTCGACGTCCTTTTGCCCGCCCAGACGCGCGCCGACTTCTGCTCATTGGCCCCGCATCGAACTTATGGGTTTCATGCGGCAGGCGAACAGCGTACAAGGGTCTATTTACTTCGGCTGGGAAATGTCGAGTTCGTTGGTATCCAGCCCGAGGTTTCGAGCTCGTTTGGCGCCGCCGTGCGCGCCGCCCGATTCTGCCCCGTGCTCTTTGCCACGCTTGTCAACGGAGGGCAAAAGTATCTGCCGGCCCCCGATGCGTACGAGAAAATCACCTATGAGGCCATGAACTCCGGCTTCGCCGCCGGTTCCCATGAGCGCCTCCTTCAAACCATCCTTGCCGCTTTAAACGCGGCATGACAAAAAGGAGAACTTGCATGAATATCGGACATGCACGCCGCAAGATTACCCCGCAAGGCGACATCTATCTAATCGGATACCGCAACCTCCCCAACCGTCTGGAGCCTGCGACAGGCGTCCATGACGACGTCTTCGCCAACGCGATTCTTTTCCAACAGGACGACCGCGAAGTTTTTCTCTTCAACGCCGATGTTCTCGAGTTTGAGGAGGGCATGGCCGAGGAGGTTAAGACGATGCTCGCCGAGCGCTACGGAATCGACCGTGACTGCGTTCTGCTCTCCGCGACGCACGACCACACTTCGATCGTCGCCTACCATCGCAGCTGGTGGACGGGAAAATTCAACGAGGACTACTATCGCTGGTTCCTCGATACCATCTGTCAATGCTTCGAAGAGTGCCGCGCCAACGCGCGACCTGCGACCTGCCGCATGGGCAAAAAAGTCATCACCGGTTTCTACGACAACCGCATCATCCCAGGTGAACTCGCCGACAATGAGGTCATTGTCGTATCGTTCTTCGATACCGAAGGCAAGCCATTTGCGGGCTTTGTGAACTGGGCGGTGCATTCTGCCTGTGTCGGACCCGACTGCACGGAGCTCACGAGCGAACTCGCCGGTCTTACCGGCAAAAAGCTCGCTCAGAGTCTTGGTTACTATCCGGCCATGGTCGTCGGTGCTGCTGGCGACTGTAGCGACCGCAATTTTCGCCAGGGACGCGGCATTCCCGAGGTCGAGCGCGTTTCGACCGGTCTTGCCGAGGCGATTTCCCAGATCAAGCTCGATCGCGAGGTCGTTCTTGACCGCATCGAGCCTCAGACGTTCTATCACACCGTTGCCCATGACGACTTTTCGCTCACGCTTAAGTGTGCCGTCATCAGTCTGGGCGGCCTGCATCTCTTTGTGTTCCCGAGTGAGCTCGGCAGCGACTTGGGTATTCGCATGAAGCGCGAATGCCCGGTCGAGGGAATAGTTTGCGGTTACACCAACGGCTATTTCGAGTATTTCCTTCCGGCACGCGAGTACGGCCTCTCCTTTGAGACCGAGCGTACTCAGATTCCCCAGGGCGAACCGGAACGTCTGTGTGACAAGTTCTGCCAGACGACGAGACTTCTCGGCGCAGCAGATTCGCGTCTGTAGACCTGATTGCGTGACATGGGCCAATGAGGCTCGCTGCCATGTGATCGGCATCTTCCATCTTCTCTGCCGTTTCCCATCCCGGGCGTACGTGCGTCCGCGGATTTCAAAGGGGGAAGCGGGTTCCTTGCCCTCCCACGTCGACTACGGAGGCATGAAATCGATGCTATACCCCGCTCAGAAAAAGGAGAATTCCATGAAATACCAGAAGCTTTGCGATGAAATCATCACAAAGGTCGGTGGTCGAGACAATGTGTTAGACGTGAGCCACTGCATTACGCGTCTCCGCTTCCACCTCAAGGATGAATCGCTCGCCCAGACTAATGAGCTTAAGGCGACGAAGGGCGTCGTTGACGTCATCCAGGCCGGCGGACAGTATCAGGTCGTGATTGGTGCCACTGTCGAGGCCGTCTACAACGACCTTGTTCAGATTGGCGGGTTCGACTCCAAACCCGCACTCGATATCGATGAAGGCGACGACGTCAAAAAGGGCGATCCATTCTCGCGTCTGCTTGCCATCATCTCCGAGATTCTGCAACCGGTTCTTGGCGTGCTTATGGCCGGTGGCTTTATCAAGTCGATACTCGCGCTCTGCACGGTTGCCGGTTGGCTTGCCAAGGACAGCAATACGTATGTGACGCTCTCGGCAATCGGAGATTCGGTCTTCTATTACTTTCCGCTAATCATTGGCTGGACGTCGGCCAAGAAGTTCGGACTTAAGCCCGTTATGGGAATGGCGCTCGGCGGTATCCTCGTCTACCCGACGCTCGTTGCCCTTATGGGCGGAGATCCGCTCTACACGCTCGGCGCCGGTACGGTCTTCGAGTCCAATGTCTACGGTGATATTTTTGGCATCCCGCTGATCATGCAGAATTACTCATCGACGATTCTGCCTGCGATCTTTATCGTCTGGATTGCCTCCAAGGTGCACAAGGCCCTTTCTAACGCGCTGCCCGCGCTTGTGAGCTCGTTCTTCTCCAACATCCTGACGCTCCTCATTTGCGGCATCCTTGGCCTGCTTGTGGTCGGTCCGGTCATGACGGTCCTCTCCAACATCGTTGCCCAGATCATCTTGATGCTCATCAACTTCCAGCCCGCCATCGCCGGCTTCGTCATCGGCACGTTCTGGAGCCTGCTCGTCATGTTCGGCCTGCACTGGGGTATCATCCCGCTGTGGTTCCTCGATGTCGCAACCTACGGCTATGACCTCATTAATCCGCTCGTGTATGCAGGCGGTTGTGCCATCGCCGGTGCTGTGCTTGGCATGATCATCCGAACCAAGGATTCCGAGGAAAATGCTGCCGTCAACATTCCCGCCCTTGTCTCTTCGATTTTCGGTGTCAACGAGCCTGCGCTTTACGCCATCTTGCTGCCGCGTAAGCGCCTTATGTGGGCAACCTTTATTTCCGCTGGTGTAGGCGGCGCCATCGCCGGCCTCATGGGTGCCAAACTCTATGCCTTCGGTGCCTCCGGCCCGCTCGGTTTTCCGAGCTTTATTAACCCTGCCGGCATCGACATGGGCTTTATCGGCCTTGTCATCTCCGGTGTGGTCGCTTTCGTTCTGGCTCTTGTCGCCGCTATGGTGATCGGTACCAGGAAGGACGAGGGCGGTAAGGCGCTCAACATCTCGGTGGACTAGTCTGTCTGCGCACTTTAACTAAATATGCCTCGGACGGCGACGTGCCGCCCGAGGCATATTTGTGTTTTGTGCCGTTGTCAGCGTGTTTGCGGACACAAGTCTGCGGTTGTGGAGCAGCAGGGATTATGACGGTCGTGCCGCGGTGGAAGACGTACGGTCGCCCTGCAGGAGCTGACGGTAGGGGAGGAAGCCGATGAACGAGACGACCGCCTGCGAGTGCGCGGCGTTTCGCTTGAGGTAGAGCCTGACCTCGGAGGTCGTCGCGGGCTCAAGCGGCACCAGGGCTACCTTTCCGCTGGCGAGCGATTCCGCCGGCTTGCGCATGAGGAATGAGACGCCGGCGCCGCGTGCGACAAGAGAGATGATGTTCTCGGCTCGTTTGCCGGTGAACGTAACACGTGGGCCAAATCCAGCTTCGCGACAAAGGGAAAGGACGAGCTCGCTTACGAACGAGCCTTGGGGAAGCATGAGGAAATTCTCGTCGATAAGGTCGTCTATCTCGACAGTGTCACGTTCGGCGAGTGGATGGTCGAGCGGAAGGACGGCCACGAGCCGGTCGGTCGTAAAGGGAATCTTTTTGAACTCCGGCTCGATGGCGCCGCTGTCACGGATGAAGGCCAGGTCAATGTCCTCGTGCAGGAGCATGCGCTTGAGTGTGTCGCCCTCGCCTTCGATGAGCTCGACAGAATATGAGGGGTTCGCCTGCTGAAAATCGATGACGGCGTCCGTGATCCCATAAGGGGCCATAATGGGGATAGAACCTACGGTGAGGTGCTCGAGCGGCTCACCTGCGCCTATTTGAATGGCGGCAAGATAGCGGTGCTGAAGCGTCGCAATTTTTTGCGCATAGGGGAGGAGCGCTTCACCTTGCGCGGTGAGTGTTACGTGGCGCTGGCTTCGATCGATGAGCTTGCAGCCGAGTTCGTGCTCCATTGCCATGATGTGCTTGGAGAGGGTTGATTGCGACATGAAAAGCAGTTCCGCCGCATCAAGAAACGTGCGTGACTGCGCTAAGATGGCGAATTCGCCAAAGCGGCTGATATCCATAGGGAGGCCTCCGGTACCCTCATTTTGGCAGGTGGCCTAAACCACGACGCCATTGCAGTGGTCGATTTCGTGTTGGATGATCTCGGCGGTGTAGCCCGAGAAGTTTTTGATGCGGTGGACGAAGTTCTCGTCCAAATACTCAACCTTAATGCGGCGATAGCGGGTACAGGGGCGCTCGCCGGTCAGCGAGAGGCATCCTTCGCTCGTCTGATAGGCATTGACCTGCTCAAGAATTTGAGGGTTGTACATCAGGAGTGTCCTGTTGCCGTCCTTTACGCAGATGATGCGCTTGCGCACACCGATCATGTTGGCGGCGAGCCCCACGCACTCGTGCTCATGCTCGTGGAGTGTATCCAGGAGATTCTGCCCGGTCACGGCATCGTCGGGTCCCGCGTCTTCGGAAGGCAGGCGCAAAAAGAACTCGGATTTCATGATGGGCTTAATCATGGCGGGCTCCTCATGTCTTATGCTTTCGTGGACTTTTAATAATAGCGCGGAAGGAAAGCTGCGCGTCCGCGTTACAATCTTTCGACGTTGGACCATGTTGCCAGATTCGTCGTGTACGGCGTCTGGCGTAAGTCTAGGGCTCATTTTCGCCCTGGACTGTTCCTCTGGGGCGATGCGACTGTCGTTCCAAGAGGAAGGAAATGCATGGGGAGCAAATCTCAGCAACAAGTTCAAGCACCGCCATCGGCCACTGCGGCAATTCTCGTCGTAATGTATATTGCAGCCTTTGTTGCCGCGTTTAACGAGAACATCATTAACGTGGCGTTGCACGACATTATGGCAGCCTTTTCGGTGGGTGCCACCACGGCGCAGTGGCTCGTTTCGGGCTACATGATCGTGACGTCGATCTTTACGGCCATCATGGCCTTTCTGTCCGGCCGTTTCTCGACGCGCAAGCTGCTGTTTTTCGCATGCGGATGTATGGTCGCCGGCGAAGTCCTGTGCCTAGTCGCTCCGTCGTTTAGCGTTTTGCTGCCAAGCCGTATTTTGCAGGCTGCGGGATCGGGCATCTTGTTCCCGCTCATGATGAACGTGGTACTGTCTTGCGCTCCGCGCGAGAAGCTCGGCCTGTATCTGAGCCTGGGCGGTGCCTGCATCACGCTGGGACCGGCGTTTGGACCCGTGATCAGCGGTCTTATGTGCACGTTGTTTGGCTGGAGGGCGGTGTTCGTAGTGCCGCTGGTGGGCGGCATTGTGGTCGCTGCGGCGGGCGTAAAGCTTGTTCAGAATGTCGGAGAGCGCTCGAACACCACGCTTGATATTCTGTCGGTTGTTTTGCTCGCCGCCGGCATTACGGCATTTGTGTATTCCGTAGGCGAGTTCTCGACCAATCTGATTGCCGGCATCGTGACGCTTATCGCCGCCATTGTGCTGCTCGGCCTGTTTGCGGCCCGCCAGCTCAAACTCGAGCATCCGGTGCTTAACGTGCGTCCCATGGCGAGCGTTCGTTTTTGGCCTGCGTGCCTGCTTGTGGTGGTGTCGATGATGACGACGTTCTCGATGAGCGTTTTGTTGCCGCTCTATTTTGAGGGCGCATACGGCATGACCGCACTTGTTGCGGGCTTGCTCATTTTGCCGGCGATTGCCTGTAACGCCGTGACCTCGATTGTGGGCGGACGCGTGATGGACGCCCGTGGCGCATGGCCGCTGCTGCCGGTCGGCTTTGCCCTGATTGCCGTGGGGCAGACTGCCATCTCGATGACGGCGGCGAGTATGAACATCGGCGTCGTTGTGGCGCTGACCGTTGTGGTGTATGCCGGAGTCGGTTTGGTGCTGAGCCCCTCGCAAACGGCCGGATTGGAGACGCTGCCTGCCGCTGAACATCCTCACGGAACGGCATTGCTCAACACGTGGAACATGATTGCCGCATCGTTTGGCCCGTCCCTGTTTATCGGCCTGCTCTCGAGTTCTGCAGCGACTGCCGGCGCCGCTGGCGCTGCGACAGACGTTGCCCAGGCGATTGGATTTGCAGCTGCCGTGCGTGTAGCGGCTGTAATTGCCGTGGTCGGGTTCGTGGCGTCGCTGGTGTACGCTCGTCGCGAGTCACACATGTCGCATTAATGTGTGCACATAGATTCTGCAGCTAGATTGGATGGCGACACCATAAACTAATGGACGTTTTGCCGAGAGGCATGAATGTTTAAAGCGCAAAGAGTGCGCGACGGGCCCCGCGAATGGGGCGATGATGCCCGAGAGGGCCAAGAAGGAGTCTCATGTCCGAGAACGAAGAGATCATGAACGAGACCGAGAACGAGACCATGGCTGCCGAGGTCGAGGCAGTCGAGACCGTGGAGACCGAAGCTGCCGAGGTTGAGGCTGCTGACGAGGTTTCCGCCGAGGAGGAGGCCGAGGTTGTCGAGGCCGCCGTTGATTACGATGACGAAGAGCTGATGGACAAGATGCAGAAGGCCGCCCGCCTGCTGCGTAGCCGTCGCTTTGCTATTTCCAAGGAGGAGGAGGCCAAGGCCGAGCGCATGGCGAACATCGAGCGCGCCATCAAGCTTCTTGACCTCAAGCCCAAGATGGAGCAGAAGGAAATGTCCGACCTGCTGGGCATGCGCCTCCGTGAGCTCGATGGCCTGATGGCCGAGGCCGAGGCCGCCGATCTGGTCGGCCGCATCGACGACGCCGAGGGCGATATGCGCAAGATTGTTGTCTTCGCCGCCGAGGATGCCGCTGAGGGCCTGGTCGAGCTTGCCAACAAGAAGGAGAAGCTCCTGCCCGAGCTTTCTTACGAGGAGGCCACCGAGCTGATGGCCGCTCTCGATAAGGTTATCGCTCCGCTCGTCGCCATGGGCCTGGACGAGGATCGCGGTCCTCGCGGCGGCCGTGACGACCGTGGTGGCCGTGGCGGCGACCGTGGCGGTCGCGGCGGCTTTGGCGATCGTGGTGGCCGTGGCGGCGACCGCGGCGGTCGCGGTGGCGATCGTGGCGGCCGCAACGGCGGCGGCTTCCGCGGCAACCGTTTCTAGTTGGGTTACGCGGTTTTACCAAACCGCGTAACTAGTTGACGCTGCGCGCCCACCAGAGCGACAACTTGTCATTCAAAGAGGACGGCATGACCAGAAGGTCTATGCCGTCCTCTTTTCATGCCAATTTGTTCGCTCTGGTGGGCGCTTGCTGTCGGTGCCAAAACATCGACATTGCCATGATCCAGACCTGCTAAAAGATAGTCGTTGGGGACGTTCTTGTTTGACTGGTCATTTAAGAACGTCCCCAACGACTACGTAGCATGAGAGTGGATAATCTCCCGGTATGAGCCCATATTCATGCTCAAGGTGGGAGATTATCCACTCTCGTTTCGTTTGTTGATTTCGATGCCTACATTTGTAGGAACAGTTCGTGGAGGCGGGTGTCTTCGTCGAGTTCGGGGTGGAAGGTTACGCCGAGCTGGTTGTCTTGGCGGGCGGCGACGATGCGGCCATCGACTTCGGCCAGGGCCTCGGCATCGCCGTGCACCTCAACGATGCGGGGCGCGCGGATAAACGTCAGCGGCACTTCACCGTCGATGCCGGCTACCTGCCCCTTGGTTCGAAAGCTGCCGAGCTGCCTGCCGTAGGCATTGCGCTCGACGAGCACATCCATGGTTGCCAGGCGCGGCGTCCCCTTATCGTCGTGGGCGGCAAGGTCGCGCGCCAGCAGAATCAAGCCGGCGCAGGTGCCCAGGACGGGCATGCCTTCAGCGATACGGGCACGAAGCTCCTCGAGCATGCCGAGCTCGGCAAGCAGCTTCCCTTGAACGGTGGACTCGCCGCCGGGAAGTACCAGACGGTCAAAGTCCTGCTTCAAATCGGCCGCCTGCCTCAGCTCAATACAGTGTGCGCCCAGCTCGGATAGTCTTGCCTCGTGCTCGGCAAATGCGCCTTGGACCGCCAGCACGGCGACCGTTTGGTCTGCATAATCGCTCATGTGCGATCCTTTCTGCTGGACTAGCGCCCGCGCTCTTCCATGATAATCTCGATCTCGTCGGCGTTGATGCCCACCATGGCCTCGCCCAGGTCCTCTGAAAGCTCGGCAATGAGCTTGGCATCGGTGAAGTTTGCCACGGCCTTGACGACGGCGGCTGCGCGCTTGGCGGGGTCGCCGCTCTTAAAGATGCCCGAGCCGACAAACACGCCTTCGGCGCCCAGCTGCATCATCAGCGCGGCGTCGGCGGGGGTCGCTACGCCGCCGGCGGCAAAGTTCACGACGGGAAGCTTACCCGTGGCATGGACCTCGCGCACCAGCTCGACCGGAACCTGCAGTTGCTTGGCTGCCTCAAAGAGCTCGTCGTTGCGCAGGGCAACAACGTCACGGATCTGCTTTTGGATCTTGCGCATGTGACGCACGGCCTGAACGACGTCGCCCGTACCCGGCTCACCCTTGGTGCGAATCATCGTGGCGCCTTCGGCAACACGGCGCAGCGCCTCGCCCAGATTACGGGCGCCGCAGACAAACGGCACGTCAAACTGGGTCTTGTCGATGTGATAGACGCCATCGGCAGGGGAGAGAACCTCGGACTCATCGATGTAGTCGATCTCGATGGCCTGCAGGACCTGCGCCTCGACGATGTGACCGATGCGGCACTTGGCCATGACGGGGATGGAGACGGCCTCCTGGATGCCCTTGATCATCTTGGGGTCGCTCATGCGCGAGACGCCGCCTGCGGCACGGATGTCGGCCGGGATGCGCTCGAGGGCCATGACGGCGCAGGCGCCTGCCTCCTCGGCGATGCGTGCCTGCTCGGGCGTGGTAACGTCCATGATGACGCCGCCCTTGAGCATCTGCGCGAGCTCGCGATTGAGTTTGACGCGGTCGGCCTTGCTGTTCTGTTCTGCCATGGTTGCTCCCTTGGTTGGCATGTGCATTGCTTGACGGAATATCCTATCGGGGAGCTGGGTATGGCGAAATACTCAGTTTTCGAGATAATAACAAGGTCAGACTAATACCAGATTGAATGGCTTAATAAGGTCAGGTGATAGGCTCATGCTTGACTACAATTTGGAAAAACGCGGCGAAGCATCGCTCTATGAGTATGTTTACCAGCAAATTCGAGACGATATTGTTGCTGGACGCATTGCGGCGGGGGAGCATTTGCCGTCTAAGCGCGCCTTTGCCAGTCATCTGGGAATCAGTGTCATTACTATCGAAAATGCATATAGCCAGTTACTTGCCGAGGGCTATATTTGCTCAATGCCGCGTCGTGGCTACTACGCTTGCGAGCTTCCGGATGCACCGGTTTTGGCTTCGGCTGCGGAGGGCATCGACCGAGATGCCGCCTCTGCTGGTCCTAGCGCGCATGATGTCAACGGACAGGTCGAGCGATTCGATGCGCTTTCTCCTTCTGCTTTGGAGGCGGCGCGGCTTTGGCAAAGCGCGCTACGGGCGACGCTGGCATCCGAAGACGAGCGCGAAATCTTTTCGCCCGCACCGGCGCAGGGCACTGCTCGGCTGCGACGCGCAATTGCTCACCATCTGCACGGGACAAGGGGTATGAATGTCGACCCCAACAACATCGTTATCGGTGCGGGCGCCCAGCTGCTCGATACCATGTTGGTTCAGTTGCTTGGCGCGGACAAGGTGTATGCGGTTGAGGATCCGGGCTATTTGCGTCTGACGCGTATC
>OLVR01003164.1_pt1 | contig 11010 bp, 9 predicted proteins | sample 1673261 | NCBI WGS metagenome assembly OLVR01 (sample SAMEA3178938, study PRJEB25190) | human gut metagenome | biome: human gut; feature: human-associated habitat; material: faeces | place: Austria | collected 2013 | reverse complement strand
CAGCTGGATAGAGCACTTGGCTACGGACCAAGGTGTCGGGGGTTCGAATCCTCTCGCGCACGTAGGAAAGCCCGGAAGATCATCTTCTGGGTCTTTTTTTCCTCTATAGTATATATCTTTTGTTCTATCTGAAAATCATATCGTAGAAATGCTTTATAAATCCCTCGATTGAAGCCCAAATTTAGCCACAATTACTATTGAAAATCATGCAAAAAGTGCGTAATATACAGAATTGGTGTCAAAAAGAGGACATCAGGATTGTGTATAAAAAGAGGAATGAGGATTAGAAATGCAAGAGGGAAAGAAACAGAGAATCGAATTTCTGGATTATCTCAAGGCAGTCTGTGTCATTATGGTAATCATTACGCACTATGGATGGGAGGATAAGACATCTCCTTTTTTTACGATGCTGATCAACATGGCAGTGCCGGTATTTATGATTGTGAGCGGTTATAATTTTGCAATGTCAAACCGCAAAAAAGCAGACGGAAATCTGGAGAAAATGTATGGCTGGAATATGATGAAACCAAAGCTGATCCGCTTTTTGCTGCCGTTTTTTGCCATTTGTCTGCTTGAGATTCTGCTGCTGGCAGCGCAGGATAAAAATATACCGTTGTTCCGTATTTTTGTGCTTGGCGCATACGGACCTGGAAGCTATTATGTACCGATCATGCTGCAGCTGCTTGTTATTTTTCCGTTGATTTATGTGATGATCGCATACAATGCTAAGCTTGGACTTGCTGTGGCAGCGCTCGCCAATCTCGCGTTTGAGGTGTGCGTCATCGTGTTTGATATGGATAAATATTATTACCGCCTGAGCATCGGAAGATACCTGCTCTTAATCGCGTTTGGCTGTTATCTGTATCTGCATCCGGAGCAGAGGGTAAAGCCGTATCAGATGTGGATGATGTTTCTGGCAGGACTGGCATATCTGATTGCAGTTTTCGGATTCGACAAGGATTTCGAGTTGTTTGGCTACTGGAAGACGACAGCGATGCCGGTTGCGTTCTATATTTTCCCGATCGTTATTTTATTGTTCCGGAAATTTTATCACTGTACGATTCCGGGATTTGCGGGGAGACTGCTCACACAGATTGGAAAAGCTTCCTATCATATCTTCCTGATTCAGATGGTATACTATCACTTTGAACTGGGCGGCGCGATCATGCAGACGGCATGGTATATTGCTGTCCCGTTTAACATTCTGGTTACGGTTCCGCTTGGCCTTGGATTCTATGAGCTGGACAACCAGTTTGTGAAAAAGCTGCGCGAGGTAAAGCATTACATCCGGGCGGTTGTATAGGGAACATATTTATTTGCGCACAGGTTGTGTCACGTGACACGGTCTGTGCGTTTTTATGTAATAGGATTCTTTTTTTCAGGAAATGCCGCGTTACATTTAGCGGTGAAAGTTGGGCGCGCAGGCAGAAAGGCATTGCACAGAGAGGGAAAAGAGTATAGAATAAAAATGGAATTTTAGCATCGTATCATGGGATAAGTGAACGAGAGCAGGAGGAAAAAATGAATAAGCAGAGCGAAAAGCCAAGGGGACTTTTGAGCGGGAAAACCGTACTCCTTTGTGTGACGGGAGGAATTGCCGCTTATAAGATGCCGAATGTAGCGCGCATGTTGAAGAAGCTTGGGTGCAACGTACATGTTTTGATGACGCAGAATGCCACGAATTTTATCACAGCGACGACGTTTGAGACGCTGACGGCGAACAAGTGTCTGATTGACACGTTCGACCGGAATTTTGAGTTCTCGGTGGAGCATGTGGCGCTTGCGAAACAGGCGGATCTGGTGCTGATTGCACCGGCTACAGCAAACGTGATCGGCAAGATTGCGAACGGAATTGCAGACGACATGCTCACAACGACGGTGATGGCGTGTACCTGCAAGTGCCTGATCGCCCCGGCAATGAACCATAATATGTACCACAATCCGATCGTGCAGGACAATATCCGCAAGCTGGAGCATTACGGCTATGAGATGATTGAACCGGTGCGGGGGATGCTGGCGAACGGCGATACGGGAGACGGCAGGCTGCCGGCCGAGGAAGAACTGGTCGAGTATGTCTTAAGAGAACTTGCTGCGCCAAAGGACATGGCAGGATTAAAAATTCTTGTCACTGCAGGTCCGACACAGGAAGCGATTGACCCGGTGCGCTATATTACCAATCACTCCACAGGGAAGATGGGATATGCGATTGCGAGACGCGCCATGTACCGAGGGGCGGATGTGACACTTGTGACCGGACCGACAGCGTGCGAGCCGCCGCGGTTTGTGAATGTTGTTCCGGTTGTGACGGCGGCACAGATGTATGACGCGGTCATGAGCCGTGCAAAGGAGCAGGATATTATTGTCAAGGCGGCAGCGGTGGCGGATTACAGACCGGCATCTGTGGCGGAGGAGAAGATCAAGAAGTCCGATCGGGAAGCTTCGATCGAACTGGAACGCACACAGGATATACTGGCAGCTCTGGGGGCGGACAAAGGAAAGACGATACTGTGCGGGTTTTCCATGGAGACGGAGCACATGCTTGAGAATTCAAGAAAAAAGCTTCGCAAAAAGAATGTGGATCTGATCGCAGCCAATAATCTGAAGGTGGAAGGCGCCGGTTTCGGAACCGATACGAACGTGCTGACACTGATCACAGAGGACGGCGAGCGGGAACTGGCACGGATGAGTAAAGAGGAGGCAGCGGACGAGCTGCTTACGGAATTGTTAATAATAAGTAAAGGACGCGCGAAGGGGCAGTAGATACACGGTCATGTGCGCAGGCAGGGGACAGAGAGACGATGACGACAGTAAAGGTACAGAAGAACCAGATAATTGCCAAGCAGAAAGAGAAAGTAAAAAAATGGTATATCGTGCAGGAGGGTACTGTCATTCAGTGCAATTCCTACGCCAAGATTGTTCTTGGAAAAAATGCGGTGATTGGAATTTCTGAGGGCGACAGATATCTGTGTGATTATGTTGCGACCGAGGATTCCGTGCTGGCGGTGTTCAATTGTGAATCGGCGGAGGATTTAAAGGAGGCGATTCACGGGCAGGAGAGCATGCGCAGTATTCTGCTTCGGGCAGCACTCGGACAGCGGCAGATGCTTCTTAGAACCTATGCCGGTTTTACCAATCTGGTAAGGCAGTTTCACTCCTTTGCCGAGAATGAGTACAGCCAGTATGAGAATCTCTGCGCACAGTACCATCTGGACGAGCAGAGTTTTACGCGCATGGACAATTTCAAGCCGTTGGAGATGGTGCACCGGGCGGAGAACTGGGAGATAGGCAACAGTGCCAGCCTGACCGGAAGTTATTTAGAGGAGTATGTGCATCTGATGCAGCGGGACGATAATCTCTGCATCGGGGCGATCATGGAAGCCAGTTATCAGACCAGGCGTGTGACGCAGGGAATCATTGAGATGGTGGAATATCTCCGCTACAATCAGGATATTCTTCTGGCGGAATCGAAAAACGATCTTTTTAACCTGTTCTTTGCTCTGGCGATTCAGGCGCATAAGAAAAATTATGATGTAAAGCCGCTTTTAAATGAGATGGACCGGATTGCCGAGGTGATCAAAAAGCTTGGCATCTACAGCGGAAAGCTGGTCGACATGCGGATGGAAGAATACCGCGGATACCACTTCGAGACAGAAGGTGCAGCGTACGAGACGCCGCAGGCACAGGATGGCGAGGAGGAAGAAACGCAGGAAGAGCGCAGTGAAGACTGCCTGGTTCATATCCTGACCTATGCGGATACCGAGCAGAGCGTCATCGAGGAGATGCAGGAGCTTGTGCAGAAGTACCGGGATCTGCCGGATATGTTTTCCACGGACGCGCAGACGTTTGCAATCCGCAAGCGGATCACACAGATTTTCTACGATACCTACTTAAAAGCGTTTATGCATACCGTAAAGGGGGAAAAAGAGCTTACCCCGATTGTGGAAATGTTTTTGAATTTCGGATTTATGGATGTGCAGATGGCCGGCGAGGAGAATGCCAATATTCTGTTCGATCTCACAGAGCATCTGGATGTCTGCAAATCTGACCATGTATACACGATTTTTGAATGGCTGCGCAGTGTTTATGACGGAAGAAACGAGCCGTCGAAAAATGAGTTCGATATGGATTATCCGGCATATCTTGCAGAGATGCGCAAGACCGGCAAGATTACGACAGAGCAGCAGAAGCATTTTATGTCCAACCGGGAGCTCAAAGTCAAGTTTGAGATTCAGAACATGTTCACGTCCGGAAACCGTGCGACCTATGGCAAGCTGTCCACGTTCTGCCCGATTTTAGGGGAGTATGATCTGATCAACTCCATTGAAAAGATGCTCGTGACGGCGCAGAAGCTGGACGAGTCACTGCACAAGATCCGCGACATCGATTTCTCCGCGTTCTATCGTGAAGTGCAGTTCTCGGATCCGGACAAGGGCATCAACCGCGAGATGATTATGAAGGAGATCATGCCGGACATCATTCTGATGCCGAATGCAGGAACACGCTCGATGATGTGGCAGGAGACAGCAGGCGTGCGAAGAGATACCTCGGCGCGTTTCCTGTTCCCGATTTTCACAGCGGTCGATATTGACGATATGATGGTCGATACGGTCGGAAGATACCGCTGGGAGATCTGCAGGAAGATTCAGGGTGTACACTGGAACGATATCCGTGAGAAGTCCCTGACGGCGGAGTATTGCGATTATCTGCAGTTCTACCGGAAGAACCGCGAGCTTTCCACCGAGGCGAAGGAGAAGATCAAGAGTGCGCTCTTGCGTGGAAGAAATAATTACCGTGAGGTCTTCGTCAAGGATTATCAGAACTGGATGAAGTATGAGTCGAAGGGAAGCTACCGCCTCAACAAGATCGCAAGAGAGATCCTGATTACCTATTGCCCGTTCGCAAAGCCGATCCGGGAGGAGTTAAAGGGGAATCCGATGTATGAGAGCGCTCTGCACCGCCTCGATCTTTTGAACGCGAAGACCGTGCAGCGTATCCAGGGAGTCTATGACAAGTATCAGAAAGCCGGAGGCAGGATCACGCAGGAGCTTACCGACAATCTTGAATATTATGAACTGTGATAAGATAGAAACTGTGATAAGATAGAAACTGTGATAAGATAGAAAAAGCCAGGTGCGATGCACTTGGCTTTTTCTGAGGGGAGTATAAATAATTAATAAGGGGTATAAAATGATATGTTTTACATATCACAGCATTAGTATAGAACATTCTTTTTGAAAAAGCAATGCAAAACCACAAAAGCCATGTATATTTTCCGGGGAACATCAGATACTAACCATGCAGTAAGCAAATAAAAAGATTCGGCACGAGCACGTGCCGGGATGGAGGGCAACATGGCAAAAAACGAAAGTACACAGAATTCGACTTCTAATTGCAGAGACGGTTATGAGAACAGCTACGAGAACAACGCGGGAAGCGGTTCCAACAGCGCAAAGAATAAGTCGACTAACAAGTCAACCAACAAGACATCCAACGTGTCCGGTTCCAACAAGACCTCTGACAAGTATCAGCAGTAGACTGGCACAGGCAGAGAAAAAGCGCATAGGATAGAATAAGATTGACAGAAACAGATTACAGAGAACCTCTTTGTAATCTGTTTTTGCGATTACAGGAGCATATGGCGGAAAAGGAGGATACGCGGGCATGACGTTTTATACGATACATCCAAGGGAATTGGAAGATATTATGAGAAGAAAGCACGGAATTCTGATTGATGTGCGGGAGGCGGATTCTTATCGGGAATACCATTATCCGAACGCCAGAAATCTTCCGTATGAAAAGATCGATCAGTGGATGCACCGTCTGCCGAAGAACAGACCGCTGGTGCTCTACTGCGATTATGGAAGCACCAGTCTTCTGGCGGCGAGAAAGCTCGGCAGGGAGGGGTATGAGGTATATACCGTGGTTGGCGGCATTGAGGCAATGCGAACAAGTGATTGACAGGGAAAATTAGAATGGATAATATATTATTAGGAAATTAGACATATGATACAGAGGAGAATACATGAAGACATATGAACTGGTGGTTCCATGTCATTTTGGACTGGAAGCGGTACTTAAGAGAGAAATCTATGACCTGGGATATGAGATCAGCCGGGTGGAGGATGGCAGAGTCTCATTTCAGGGGGATGCGGAAGCTGTCTGCCGTGCCAATATCTTTCTGCGCACGGCAGAACGCGTGCTGATCGAAGTGGGCAGATTCCGCGCAACGACCTTTGAGGAATTATTTCAGGGAATCAAGGCGCTTCCGTGGGAGGACTATATCCCTGTGAACGGAAAGTTCTGGGTAAAAAAGGCGTCTTCTATCAAGAGCAAGCTGTTTTCTCCGTCTGATATTCAGTCGATCGCGAAGAAGGCAATGGTGGAGCGCATGAAGCAGCACTATGATGTGGAATGGTTCGCGGAGGACGGGGCGCCGTATCCGGTGCGCATCTTTCTGCTGAAGGATGAGGTTATGGTGACGCTGGATACGTCCGGGGACTCCCTGCACAAGCGCGGATACCGCACATTGACGAGCAAGGCGCCTCTGACCGAGACGCTGGCAGCTTCCCTGCTGCTGTTGACGCCGTGGAGACCGGACCGGATTCTGGTGGATCCGTTCTGCGGCAGCGGTACGTTCCCGATAGAGGCGGCGATGATTGCTGCCGGTATTGCGCCCGGAATGAACCGTGAGTTCACGGCGGAGCAATGGACGAACCTGATTGACCGCAAGCTGTGGTACGAGTGCGTAAAGGAAGCCGAGGAGATGATCCACACGGATGTGAAGGTCGACATACAGGGCTATGATATTGACGGGGACGTCATAAAGGCAGCCAGGGAGAATGCAAAACGCGCCGGCGTGGATCACCTGATTCATTTTCAGCAGCGCTCGGTGGCAGAACTCCACCACCCGAAGAAATACGGCTTTATCGTGACGAATCCGCCGTATGGCGAGCGCCTCGAGGACAAGGCGGATCTGCCGAAGCTGTACGGGGAGATCGGGGCGGCATTCCGGGGACTTGATTCCTGGTCGATGTACCTGATTACGAGTTATGATGAGGCGGAGCGTTACATCGGCAGAAAAGCGGACAAGAACCGCAAGATCTACAATGGAATGCTTCGCACCTATTTTTACCAGTTTATGGGGCCGAAGCCACCAAGGCGGAGTGTAAGGGATACCGCCGGAGGGGATGAATGAAATATTCAAAAAGATATATCGTGTTTGGCGTGCTGGTAGCCGCCATGCTGATTTTTAAATTAGAACCGGGGGCATCGGGGAGCGGAACGGTGGAAAATTTCCGCGGAGCCAATCTGCAGGCGACAACCTGGAACCCGTTGATCGCATCCAGCGTAAATGATAATCTGTTGTCGCTGGTGATCGATAACAAGGAATACACCAACGAGAACCATACGTTTTATATGGATGACCAGCTGAATATCATGGTTCCGGTGAACATTCTGCGCGATGCACTCAACTGCAGCGCGCATGTGTATGACGGAAAGCGGCTCCTTGTGGAGAAGCATGCGAATGAGGTGGAGTTTTCACTGGGCGCCTCGGAGGCGAAAGTCAACGGAACCCGTGAGGTGATCGTGTCGCCGTTTATCCGCAAGGACGATACCTACTATGTAAGCCTGAATGATCTGGCGAATTATCTGGATTATTCCTATTCCTGGGATATACAGGAGAATCAGGCGTCGGCGATGGACACGTCGGACAGTGCGACAATCATACCGACCCGCTATGATCTGAGGGAGAAGGGACGGGCGGCAGCAGTGCGCAATCAGGGAACTTTCGGCACCTGCTGGGCGTTTGCCGCGCTGGGGGCACTGGAGTCGTCGTTGCTGCCGGAAGAGAAACTGCAGTTTTCGGTCGACCATATGACGATGAACAACGGATTTACACTGACGCAGGATGACGGCGGGGAATATACCATGGGAATGGCTTATCTGGCGGCATGGGAAGGACCTGTATACGAAGCGGATGACCCTTACGGGGACAATAAAACGAATCCGGATCTTACAGCGGTCAAGCATGTGCAGGAAATGCAGATCATCGACGGAAAAGATTATGAGAAGATCAAGGAGTCGGTCTTTTTATACGGCGGAGTGCAGACGTCGATCTATAACGGGCTGCGCAGCTCGCAGTCAAAGTCTCCGTATTACAATCAGAAGACAAATTCCTACTGCTACATCGGTACAGAGAAGCCGAATCACGACGTTGTGATTATCGGCTGGGACGACAGTTATTCCAAGGAGAATTTTAATGTGGATCTCGAGGGAGACGGCGCATTTATCTGCCAGAACAGCTGGGGAGATACGTTCGGCGAGGACGGGGTGTTTTACATATCGTATTATGATACGAATATAGGCACCCACAACGTTGTGTATACAAAGATCGAAGAGCCGGGCAACTATGACCATATCTATCAGAGCGATCTGTGCGGCTGGGTCGGACAGCTTGGCTATAACAAGGACAGCGCCTACGGCGCCAATGTCTACACGACGTCACAGGAAGAAGAACTGGTGGCGGCAGGCTTTTACGCAACAGGAAAAGATTCCCAGTACGAGCTGTATGTTGTACGGAATTTTGAAAATGCAGATTCGCTGACACAGCGGATTCCGGTGGCGTCCGGCAAGCTCTCCAACGCGGGCTATTATACGGTTGATTTTAATCAGGCAATTTCACTGGATGCGGGGGAGCGTTATGCGATTGTGCTTCACATGATTACGCCGGGGTCGGTGCATCCGATGGCAATCGAATACGCTGCCGACGAGGCGACCGCGAATGTGATTCTGGACGATGGTGAGAGTTATATCAGTACCAATGGTGCCAGATGGGACAGCGTGGATACGGTGGAGGAATGTAATCTCTGTATTAAGGCATTCAGTAAGAATCGATAAAGGAATATACGGTTATGGAAGAAAAAGCATTGAGACTGTCGGCTGTCTTTCTCATGATTTTGACAGCGGTATCTTTTGTGCTTCTGCCGAAGCTTCCGGCGCTTCACACGTGGGAGGTGGAGGCGAGAGAGGAACGCATTGCCGAGGAGGAGTTCGCCCAGAGTCAGGTCACGATGCAGAACTTAAAGATCAAAGAGCAGAATGAAGCGGCGGGGGCGAAGGGAGAACTGAGTATCCGCCTGCCGGAGGGCGTGACCGGGGATCAGATTGCTGTCAGCAACGATTATGTGACCCAGACTATCCGGGTGGAAATCCCGCAGGCGGACCGCACTTATTTTGACAGCTACCCGGTTCTGGGGAACAGCGACTATATTGACGGTCTCTCCTACACCAGGCAGGGGGAGACGGGCGTGATAGAGGTCACGACCAACAAGGTATATGAACTGCAGACGGAATATGATGCGCAGAATTTTTATTTTAATTTTTTGACACCTCATGAAGTCTATGATAAAGTAGTCGTAATCGATGCGGGGCACGGAGGAAGAGCCGTCGGTGCGAACAAGCAGGGAATCAATGAGAAGGACATTGACCTGGCGATCGTGCTGAAGCTGAAAGAGATTTTTGACAACAGCGATCAGAACATCGGCGTGTATTACACCAGAACGGATGACAGCAATCCGACGTTCGACCAGAGAGTGCAGCTTGCCAACAAGTCGGACGCGGATCTTTTTATCAGTATACATAACAACTCGACGAGAAGCGGACGCATGTCGGGTACCAGCGGTACACAGGTGATGTACGACGAGACGTCGGAGGCGAGCCGTCAGTTCGCGCAGATCTGTCTGGAGGAAGTCACAGGCAGGATCGGGAGCCGTGACAAAGGACTGGTGGAGGGCGACAGTATTTATATCATTAGAACCAGTGAGGTGCCGGTTGCACTGATTGAAGTCGGATTTATGACGAACAAAGATGAACTGGAAAAGCTGAATTCCGATGCATATCAGAGGGAGACGGCAGAGGGCGTCTATCAGGCAGTGCTTCGCGCATTTGAAGAAGGATACTAAAAAGAGGACAAAGCCATGAGAATAATTTTTGCCACCGGCAATGCCGGAAAAATGAGAGAAATCCGCGAGATTATGGCGGATATGGATATGGAGATCTGTTCCATGAAGGAAGCAGGTATTTCCCTGGATATTGAGGAGAACGGCACGACGTTCGAGGAGAATGCGCAGATCAAGGCGAAGGCAGTAGCTGCCTGTACGAAGGATATTGTGCTGGCCGATGATTCCGGTCTGGAGGTGGATTATTTAAACAAGGAGCCGGGCGTATATTCGGCGCGGTATCTGGGCGAGGATACTTCCTACGATATTAAGAATCAGGCGATTCTCGACCGTTTGAAGGGCGTGCCGAAGGAGCAGCGCACGGCGCGGTTTGTCTGTGCGATTGCAGCAGTGCTTCCGGACGGGAAGACACTTGTGACACGGGAGACGATCGAGGGATATATCGGGGAATGTCCGGCAGGGGAGAACGGATTTGGATATGATCCGATCTTCTATGTGGATGAGTATCACTGCTCGACGGCGGAGCTGACAGAAGAGCAGAAGAATGAGATCAGCCACAGAGGAAAAGCGCTTCGTTCCATGAAGAAGTTGTTGCACGAGTACGGGTTTTAGCCTATGAAAATACTGGTTGTAAGTGATACGCACAGGAAACTTGAAAATTTAAAAGTTATCTTAGAGCGTGAGCAGCCGATGGATCTTCTGATCCATCTGGGTGACGCGGAGGGAGATGAGGACAGTATTGCGGAGATGGCGGGCTGCCGGCTGGAGATCGTTGCGGGCAACAATGACTTTTTTTCCAATCTTCCACGGGAAAAAGAACTTCGCATCGGCAGCTACCGTGTATTGATCACGCATGGACATTATTACTATGTCAGTGCGGGGATCGCCGATATTGAGCGGGAAGCGGCGGCACAGGGCTATGATATTGTGATGTTCGGACACACGCACAGGCCTGTGATCGATTACACAAGGGATGTGATTGCGCTCAATCCGGGCAGTCTTTCCTATCCGAGGCAGGAGGGGAGAAGACCGTCCTACATTGTGATGGATC